>ERZ1026854.578-NODE-578-length-25495-cov-9.111321_pt1 | contig 25495 bp, 20 predicted proteins | sample MGYA00380157_ERZ1026854 | MGnify/ENA primary metagenome ERZ1026854 (study PRJEB33269, sample SAMEA4719793) | human gut metagenome | biome: human-associated habitat; feature: organic feature; material: feces | place: Cameroon | collected 2013-10 ... | reverse complement strand
CCCCTTGACCCCTGCCACCCTTTAAAAAGCGTGGACGTAAACTTTATTTTTATTACAAAACCACTTTCCGACAATCTGAAACGGCTGCAGCGGAAAAACACCGCAGCAGCCTTTTATATATGTTTGTGCAAAAATTACTTTATCATTGCGAGAGTATCTCTTGCGATGAGGAGTTCCTCGTTTGTAGGAACGATCCAAACCTCGACCTTGGAATCGGGTGTGGATATCTTGATGAGCTCGCCTCTTGTGGACTTGTTCTTTTCGGTATCGATTTTGATGCCGAAGAATTCCATATCCTTGCAAACGCCCTCACGAACTTCCCAAGCGTTTTCGCCGATGCCGCCTGTGAAGAGGACAGCGTCAAGACCGTTCATAACTGCTGCATAAGAGCCGATGTACTTCTTGATCTGGTACTGGAGCATCTCGGAAGCGAGGATAGCTCTCTTGTCGCCCTTTTCTGCGGCTGCTGTGATGTCTCGGTTGTCGCTGGAGATTCCCGAAACGCCGAGGAAGCCTGACTTCTTGTTCATATATTCGCTCATTTCAGCAGCGGAGAAACCGTGCTTTTCCTGAATGTATGTAACAGCGGAGGGGTCAACTGCGCCTGTTCTTGTTCCCATAAGAACGCCGTCGAGAGGAGTGAAGCCCATAGATGTATCAACGGACTTGCCGCCGTCAACTGCTGTGATCGAAGAGCCATTTCCGAGGTGGCAGGAAACGATCTTGAGATCCTTTATATCCTTGCCCATAGCGTCTGCGAGAGCGTGGGAAACGAAACGGTGAGATGTGCCGTGGAAGCCGTATTTTCTGACGTGGTAGTTCTCATAATCCTCGTAAGGAAGACCAAACATAAATGCCTTTTCGGGCATTGTCTGGTGGAAAGCCGTATCGAAAACTGCGACCATAGGAACGCCCTCGGGGAGAACCTTCTGGCAGGCATGGAGTGCGAGTGCATGAGCGTGGTTATGTACGGGAGCAAGCTCCTTCATTTCATCTATCTTATCGATAACTTCGTCGGTAACGAGAGTTGTCTTATCGAAAACTTCTGCGCCCTGAACGATTCTGTGGCCTACAGCGGAAATTTCGCTCATCGACTTGATAACGGAAGCTTCACCGGTGGTAAGAACTTCAACAAGCTTTGCGAAAGCTTCTGTATGAGTTGGGAAAGAGCAGTCAGCGTCAACTTTTCTGCCGTCGAAAGTCTTGTGGGAGATGTGACCGTCGATGCCGATACGGTCGCAGTTGCCCTTTGCGATAACGCTCTCATCGTCCATATTGAGCAGCTGATATTTGAGTGAGGAGCTGCCTGCGTTTACTACCAAAATTAACATAATATCCATTCCTTTCATATAGTCAAGCCGAGGAAAAGACTATGCTTTTCTTCCGAATATTAAAAAAAGACTTGACAAAACTGCATTAATCTTATATTATTACTTTATACGGCAAAAATCAAGGGAATTACAATATCTTTAGATTTTTGTAATCATTTATCCATATTTATACTCTTATAATATGGATATATTTGGAGGACAAGCTTAATGAAAACATACGGCATTATATGCGAATACAACCCGTTCCACAACGGTCATATCTATCAGATAGAGGAAACAAGAAAGCATGGCGCAGACCATATCGTCTGCATTATGAGCGGCAACTACGTTCAGCGCGGTGACGTTGCAATGCTCGACAAGTTCAAGAGAGCGCAGATCGCTGTTAATCACGGCGCAGACCTCGTTATCGAGATGCCCGTTGTATATTCACTCGCAAGCGCAGAGTATTTTGCCCGTGCAGGCGTTATGATGCTCGCGGCTCTCGGCTGCGTTGACGGCATTTCTTTCGGCAGCGAATGTGGAGATATCGAGCTTCTAAAAAACGCTGCAATGGCTACTTTTACAGCTGGTACACCCGAAAAGCTCAAGCCTTATCTTGAAAAGGGCATGAACTATCCCGAGGCTCTCCAGACGAGCATCTCCAACGACCACGGTCCTATCATCGGCGGCGTTTTTGATTCACCGAACAATACACTTGCCGTTGAATATCTCCGTGCAATGAAGGTGCTCGGCATTGACATTGACGCATTTACGGTAAAGCGCACAGGTGCGGCTCACGACAGTGATGAAGCTGCTGACGGTTTCGCAAGCGGCTCAAAGCTTCGTGAAATGATCGAAAACGGCGAGGATATCAGCGCTTTCGTTCCCGAAGATATGGCTAAGGCTGTTGCAGAGTACGACGATGCAGACCACCTTGCATATTTTGACAACCTCGAAAGAGAACTTCTCTACGTCCTCAGAACCGCTACACCTAATTTTATCAAGGACGTTCCCGACATCGCACAGGGCGTTGAGAACCGCATCGCACAGATGGGCAAGGCTGCAAATTCCGTTGAAGACTTCCTCAAAATGGTCGATACAAAGCGTTATACACAGGCAAAATTCCGCCGTGCACTTCTCAATATGTACCTCGGAATAAAGAAGAACGATCTTCTCGTTCCTCCTACATTCGGAAGAATACTTGCATTCAACGAAAAGGGTGCAGAGATCATCAAGGCAGCTTCCGAAAACGCAGAAGCTGCAAATGAGCGCATCAAGGCAGCTCAGGAGAACCCCGAGCTTGCAAATCCTATGGATAAGTTCCTTATTCCTTTCTCCAGCTCGCTCAAGGATATCCTTGACAAGTTCAAAGTTCCTCAGCTCGTTCGTCAGGCTGAGCTTGCCTGTCGCAGCTCCGACCTTTATATGCTCGCTTCGAGAGATGTTCGCCCTTGCGCATCGGACTTTACGGCTAAGATCGAGATACAGAAATAAAGCTGTAACTTTTGGAGCTTTTTCCGTCAATTTGGCAACAAACTTTGAACAAAATATGCCAAAGTGTAATTAAATTGTAATATTTTTTGTCAAAAAAGCTATTGCAATTAAGGAACTAATATGCTATAATAAACTCGTGAACAGTTATAGACAATGTGTGCTGTAACTTTAGATTAAGGTAAATTTTATAATTGAAAAGGAGATATTAATATGAGCAAAACTTATTTTGGCAGATGCGCTGCTGTAGGTATTGCTGGTCTTACAGCAATGTCCTCTATTGCAATCGTTGCTTCCGCAGCAACACAGGCAAGCCTCGTATATGAACTTAAGTACGATGGCATCAGCTCCATTCTTATGAAGACAACTGTTGGCTATGCAACAGGTTCTAACACATACTGCGTTCGTCCTACAGGTTCAACTGTTGGTGTGGAAGACGGCTTCAATGTTGACTTCGCTAAGATCGCTGCTCTTACTGCTACATACAACGAAGTAACAGTTGGAGCAAACAATTCACTTGTTACAACTCCTGGCACAACAGTAACTGCATGGGATGCTGCTGACTTCACAGGCGTTAGCGCTTCTATGTCTTCTACAAAGTGGAACTACATGGCACCTCAGGCTGCTGATCCTACAACTCCTGTTGCAGTTAAGCTCGATGAGCAGTATGGTGCAAGAACAGGTGCAGATGTTGTTGTCGCATTTAAGACAGAAGGCGAAAGAACAACTGCTAAGAATGCAATGGTAACTACTATCAAGAATGCTTACACAGCTCTTGCTAACCCTGCTGCAAAGCAGTTCAAGGATGATATCAATGCTGCTGCTGCAAACGCAAAGGCAAGACTTGTACTTGAAAGAGATACGGCTCTCGCTGCTGCAAAGGCTGATTTGGCTGCAAATCCTACAGATGCTGCAACAAAGGCTAAGTACAATGCTGATACACAGACAGCTAATAACAAGTACAATGCTGCTATCGCTGCTGTAAATGCTTCTGCTTCGAAGATCGTTTCCGAATTCAACCAGACCTTCACAGTTAACAGCTTTAACTTTGATCTCGGCTTCACAGTTAACAATGCTCCTATCAAGCTCGGTTCCAGCATCGGCGGACTCAGCCCAATGGCAGGTGCAACATATACAGGCATTAGCGGTACATCCACAGACCTCGATAACGCTAAGTACTGGGCTGGAAGCGCTATCCGCACTGATAACAAGAATTACCTCTTTACAGGTGAGATCCAGCCTGATGATTCCTTCGATGGTACACACCAGTTCGTTTACCTCGGAAGCACAGTTAACTGGGTAAACTACGAAGTTCTCAAGAACGGCACAACAAACGGCGGTAACACAAATACAAACGGTTCTTCCGATAAGGATAAGGACAATACTAAGGATACAACAGTTACAACTTGGTATCCTGATTCTGCTGCATACAGAAACCCAAGCGAAGTTTCTTACCTCGGTAAGAACGGCAGCTGGTACACATCTGCTTCTGCTGCTACAACATACGGCGGCGGCTACACAGGTACTTCCAAGAGCTCTAACTACTCTGCAGTAAACAGCGCAGCTGATGGAAAGGCTATCTACTTCAACTCCACAACAGGTACTTATTCCACAACTGCTTCTACATTCTCTTATGTTGTTAAGGAAGCTACATCTTCTACAAATGATGATCCTTACTACAACTACTTCTTCAACAACGGAAACAAGAACAACAATACAACTACTTCCGTTCCTGCTGGTTCACCTGCTATCAGCGGTGCTTCCAAGTATGCTGGTTGGACAAATATCTCTGCTTACATCACAAACAGAGCTAAGTCCGGTGCTACATACACAATCAACATGAACGATGGCACTGTAGTTCCTGCTGCTGTTCTCGCTGCTGCAAAGGCTAAGAATGTAACTCTCGTATTCGCTAACGATAACGGTTCTAAGGTTACAGTTAAGCCCGGTAAGGTTGATACAACTTCCGACCTCAACGTTGCTGTAACATACAACGTTAAGGACGTTAAGACATCCCTCGTTAACAAGGCTAAGAAGATCAACAAGGGTACAGTAAGCACAGCTCAGGTTAGAATCGGTACTGACGGTTCTATCGGCGGCACAGAAACAGTTACAGTTAAGTTCTCCACAAAGAGATCCGGCTGCACAGTTAAGGCTTACCGTCTTACAGAATCCGGCTCCCTCAAGAAGGAAGCTACAGGCACAGTTGCTTCAACAGGCCGTGTAAACCTCAACCTCACAAAGGGCGGTTCTTACCTCCTCGTTGTTATCGACTAATTGAAGTCTTACAACTGAAAATCAAAAATTATGCTCCGCAGGGAAACTTGCGGAGCATTTTTGTGTATTCAAGCATAACAGAAAACCGCTGCCCATTTTATACCAATTTTTAAACTGAAGGGGTAAAAAATCGGCACAAAAGCTCGTAGCTGTTTAACAGTCTTATATGGCTTTTGCGCCGATTTTTTCTGCACTTTGATTAAAAATTGGTATTGGACAGCGTTTTTGCTCGTTGTTGTTTTATCAAAGTCTTGATTTGAAATCTTCGTATGAGAATGATTTCACTATCTGATTTTCACCGTTTTCTCTGCGATAGATTATTGTCGGAAGTGGTATTCCGTTGAATGTGTTGTTCTTGACCATTGAGTATATCGCCATATCTTCAAAAACAAGTCTGTCGCCTACTTTGAGCGGTGCGTCAAAGCTGTAATCACCGATTATATCTCCTGCGAGACAAGTCGGACCGCCAAGGCGATAAGTGTAAGCTTTTTCGTTTGCTTTTCCCGAACCTTGAATGTTAGGACGATATGGCATTTCAAGCACATCTGGCATATGACACTCCGCGGAAGTGTCCAGAATTGCGATGTTCATACCGTTTTGGAAAACATCGAGGACTTCCGTAACAAGAAAGCCTGCATTGAGCGCGATAGCTTCACCGGGTTCAAGGTAAATTTCAAGTGGATAACGCGATTTTATATCCGAAATAAGGTCACAAAGTGCGTCGCGGTCATAGTTATCACGGGTGATGTGATGTCCGCCGCCGAAGTTGAGCCAAGTCAGCTGTGGAAAATACTTGCCGAACTTTTCCTCGAAAACCTTGTATGTACGGACGAGAACATCGGAGTTCTGTTCGCACATCGTATGAAAATGAAGTCCGTCGATTCCCACGGGGAGCTTTTCGGGCAAAGCGGAAACAACTGAACCAAGGCGTGAATTTGGTGCGCATGGGTCGTATATCTCGGTTTCCTGCTCGGAATATTCGGGGTTTACACGGATAGCACAGTGGATTTTTCTGCCGCTTTCCTTAACGATAGGGTAGAACTTTTCAAACTGAGCAACGTTGTTGAAGACGATATGGTTGCAGATCTTCACTATCTCGCGGAAGTCATTTTCGCGGTAGGCGGGATTGAAAACGTGAACTTCGCCGCCCATTTCCTCATAGCCGAGCCGCGCTTCGTAAAGTCCGCTTGCAGTCGTTCCACAAAGGTAGCGGCGGATAAGCGGATAGGTGCAGTACATTGAGAAGGCTTTCTGTGCAAGGATTATCTTGCAGCCGCAGCGGTCGGACACGCTTTTGAGAATTTCAAGATTGCGGCGTAGCAGCACTTCGTCCGTGATATAGCAGGGGGTAGGAACGCCGTTCGTCATTCTTTCTTTTCTCCTTTGCTTTCTTCCTGACTTTCTTTTTTATTTTCCTCTTCGATGATCTTTTTGGCTTCTTCGATATTGTCAACTATCTCAATGTTTTTCAGCTGAGATTCAAGATTTGCCTTGAAGTCGGCACGAAATTCGTTTCGCAGAGCGGTCTGTTCAGCTTTTTCAGCGTCGGTCAGACCCTCGGGAGTTCTTGATTTGCGTGCAAGCTCATTTATTCGGTCGATTTTATCCTGTGTCATAAAACAACCCTTCTTTCAAATTATTCTGCTGTTATTATAGCACAAAAAAGCCGCGATTTCAACTTTTTTGCAAAACTTGGCGCAATGAATTTCATCTGTAAGCTTTTTTGCTAAAAAATACTGGACAAAATATATAGTATATGGTATAATATAAACAGATTATGAAATGAGGTGTGCGTAATGTCACATTGGATAGAAAAAAGCAACGTTTACCATATTTATCCGCTCGGATTCTGCGGCTGCGAAAAGACCCGCGCTGAATCTGCCGAAACTCCTGTACCGAGAATTCGCAAGGTCATCGATTGGATACCTCATCTTAAAGAGATGAACTTCAATGTCGTTTACTTCGGACCTGTTTTTGAATCGGTAAAGCACGGTTACGACACTATCGACTATAAAGTCATCGACCGCCGACTCGGAACTAATCAGGATTTCAGAGATGTATGCGATGCTTTGCATAAAAATGGCATAAAAGTCGTACTTGACGGCGTTTTCAACCATGTCGGAAGAGATAACGTTCAGTTTATGGATGTTCGTCAGAACAAGGGCGGCTCACGCTACAAGGATTGGTTCTGCGGACTTAACTTCGGCGGAAATTCCGCTTACAATGACGGCTTTTGGTACGAGGGTTGGAACAACTGCTACGACCTTGTAAAGCTCAATCTTCACAACGGTGAAGTTGTAGATTATCTTCTCTCTGCTATCAAATACTGGATAGAAGAATGGGACATCGACGGTATCCGCTTCGATGCTGCCGATTGCCTTACCGATGATTTTATCAAGCGTGTACATAATTTCACACGCGGAATGAAGCCTGATTTTTGGCTTATGGGCGAGATTATCCACGGAAATTACGCTCACTGGGCAAACCCCGAAATGTTCGACTGCGTTACCAATTACCAGTGCTACAAGGGCATCTATTCCTCGCACAACGACAGAAATTACTTTGAAATTGCCCATTCTATCGAGTATCAGCTCGGTCAGTATGGTCAGATATATATGTATAATTTCCTCGACAACCACGATGTTCCGCGTCTTGCGTCAGTGCTTCGCAACCCCGACCATATTGAGTGCTGCTACACGATGATGTATATGATGTACGGTGTTCCGTCCGTTTATTACGGCAGTGAATTCGGCATCAAGGGCGTAAAGGGACAGGGTGAGGACGCCGATCTTCCGCTTCGTCCGTGCATAGAACTTGATATGCCCGAGCAGAATGAGAAGCTTCTGAAGCATATTTCCGCACTCGGCGCTATCCGTATGAGTATTCCGACTGTTCAGACGGGCTCTTATGCAAAAATGGAACTCAAAAATCAGACGTTCCTTTTCAAGCGTGAAAAAGACGGTGATATAGTTTACATCGCACTCAATATCAGTGACGGCGACTATACTTTCCGCTTCAATACAAAATATCCGAAGCTTGCCGACAGACTTTCGGGCAGACAGTTCACCGTGAACAACGGCAATGCCGAAGTTACCGTTCCGAAGAACTGCTCGATGATTCTCGTTGACAGTGAGCTTACTACCGTAAAGGAAGATGCGCCTGCCGAAGCTCCCAAGGAAGAGCCGAAGCCGACAGAAGCAGCTCCAGAGAAGCCTGCCGAGCCTGCTCCGACAGCTGAGGAAGTCAAGACTTCCTGCGTAACTCCTGCTGCCGACAAGGGCAACGGCGTGAAGTCGCTCGGTGTTCCCGACGGAAGAACACCCGTTATCGGCGGACACTACAAGCATTTCAAGGGCGGCAACTACGTTCTTCTCAATATTGCAAAGGATCACGAGGTATGCACTCCGATAGCAGTTTATATGTCGCTTGACGGCAAGCCCGATGTATGGGCAAGACCGCTCGATATGTTCCTTGAAGATGTTGACGATCACGGTGTTCGCAAGCCAAGATTTGAATTTATTGCTGACTGATATGTAATACGGGGAATTTTCCCCGTATCAGCTGTTTTTTGATATATCAGTTACAGCACTTCTTGACGAAGGATTCGCAGTCCACGCATTCGGGAACCTTGGGGTCGGGTTCGTGTGTTCCGACTTTGATGGATTCGAGTGTGCAGTAATTTTCGTTGCACATATTGAATTTGCAGGAAGATACATCGCAATGGATACTTGGATTCTTAGGCATGATAAAAGATCTCCTTTTGTTTGATTTGCCTTTTCGGCACGACATTATTATTTGTTGCAATAGCTTAAAAATTCGTTGGAAATAACTTGGAGAAATAAATGGATATCTATATTCCTGAAAATGTAAAAAAAATACTGGATAAGCTTGAAAAAAGCGGATATGAAGCATATATCGTCGGCGGCTGCGTTAGGGATTCCATTCTCGGAAAAGATCCGCGCGATTATGACGTTACGACTTCTGCGCAGCCTGAGGAGGTAAAAGCCTGCCTTTCCGAGTTCAACGTTATCGAAACTGGACTTAAACATGGCACGGTGACGGTCGTTTCGGGCGATGATTATGTAGAGGTAACAACTTTCCGCGTTGACGGCGAATACCTCGACCACCGCAGACCACAGTCTGTTGAGTATGCGAAGAACCTTGCCGACGATCTTTCAAGGCGTGATTTTACGATAAACGCAATGGCTTATAACGCCAAGATAGGCATTGTCGATAACTACGGCGGTCAGAAAGACCTGTTCAGGCAGATAATACGAAGCGTCGGAAATCCGAGCATTCGCTTTGACGAAGATGCACTGAGAATTATCCGCGCACTGCGTTTTGCGTCCGAGCTTGGATTTGAGATAGACCAGCCGACCGCAAAAGCGATACACGAAATGAAAAATATGCTGCTGAATATTTCGGCTGAACGCTTGGCAAAGGAGTTCGAGCTTCTCATTATGGGAAGCGCTCCTGCGAATATACTTGTGTCATTTGCCGATGTGTTCGGTACGATTTTCCCTGAGATATTACCGTGCGTAGGCTTTGACCAGCACAGCAGATACCATATTTATGACGTATGGAAGCATACAGCTGTAGCAGTCGAGAACTCAATTTCCGACCGTGAAGTTCGTCTTGCACTGTTCTTCCACGATATCGCAAAGCCGAAATGCTGCGTTTTCGATGAAGAGGGCAGCGGACATTTTCCGGGACATGAAATCGAGAGTGCGGAAATGGCTGAAAAGATAATGCGCAGAATGAACTTCTCGTCCGATACGATAAAATGCGTTACACAGCTGATAAGATTCCATTATGTAACGCCGATAGACGATGAAAAGGTCGTTAAAAAGCTTCTTGCAACGATAGGTCCGCAGTATTTCTTCAAGCTGACCGAGCTGATGAAATCGGACAGCCGTGCAAAGCAGAGTATATGTTTTGAGCGAGTTCAGATACTTGAAGCAATGGAAGCGAAAGCTGAGCGTATCCTTGAAAACAAGGAGTGCATAAGCGTTTCACAGCTTGACATAAAGGGAACGGACATTGCCGCTCTCGGCGCGCAGGGAAGCAGGATAGGCGAAGTTCTTGATGAGCTTCTTTCGATGCACATTGACGGAAAAGTCCGCAATGAGAAAAATGAGCTTTTGGCGGCGGCTGAAAGAATTATATGAATTTGAATACGGAATTGTTGCAAGTGTATTTGTAACAATTCCGTTTTAATGTATAGCCTTTTAAACTTTGGTTTATAATATTCATAAAAATCTGAAAGGAAATTTCACTATGGATATTATAACAAGACCTGTCATTGAGCAGGTCATTGGGCGGGAGATAATCGATTCGAGAGGTAACCCGACCGTTCTTGCGCAGGTGGTGCTGACGGACGGTACTGTCGGTGTCGGCACTGTTCCGAGCGGTGCAAGCACGGGCGCATTCGAGGCTCACGAGCTTCGCGACGGCGATGAAAAACGATTCGGCGGAAAGGGAACTTTGAGTGCGGCTTCAAATGTAAGTAACACGATAAACCTTGCGCTGAAAGGTCTGGATGCTTCGGATATTTTTCACGTTGACAGCACAATGATAAAGGCTGACGGAACGGAAAACAAGAGCAAATTCGGCGCAAATGCGATACTTGCGGCTTCGTTTGCCTGCGCAAATGCGGCTGCGAATTTCTATCATATCCCACTTTACCGCTTTCTCGGCGGTGCGAACGGACGAAAGCTGCCTATGCCGATGATGAACATTCTCAACGGCGGCGCACACGCTGCGAACAACCTTGACATTCAGGAATTTATGATAATCCCGAGGGGAGCGCAGAGTTTTCGCGAGGGTTTGCGCCAATGCTGCGAGGTCTATCATTCGCTCGCGGCTATTCTCAAACAGAAAGGCTTGTCAACGGGCGTTGGTGACGAGGGCGGCTTTGCTCCCGACCTTACGGGCGAGCGCGAAGCTATCGAGCTGATACTTGAAGCGGTCGAAAGGGCAGGCTATCGTCCCCGTGAAGATTTCGTGCTTGCGCTTGATGCTGCGGCGAGCGAATGGAAAACTCCGAACGGCGGCAGGGGATATTTTATGCCGAAGAAAAAGCGTCCATGCACTGCCGATGACCTTATTGCCGAATGGAAAACCTTATGCGACCTTTATCCTATTGCTTCGATCGAAGATCCGCTCGACGAGGACGATTGGGACGGCTGGAAAAAGCTCACCGAGGAGCTTGGGGGCAAAGTTCAGCTTGTCGGTGATGATCTTTTCGTCACGAATCCCGAACGGCTTCGCAAGGGGATAGAACTTGGCGCGGCTAATGCGATACTTGTCAAGCTCAATCAGATAGGTACGCTATCCGAAACGCTGACCGCGATAAATTTTGCACAGAACAGCAGTTATAAAGCGGTCATTTCGCACCGAAGCGGCGAAACGGAGGATACTTTCATCGCCGACCTTGCCGTGGCGGTCAACGCAGGTCAGATAAAGACAGGCGCACCCTGCCGAAGCGAGCGCACGGCGAAGTACAACCGCCTGCTTTTGATCGAGGACGAGCTTAAAGGGGGCAAAGCGTTATGATAATGGAATATGTTTGGGCGTTCGTCATCGGCGGACTTTTCTGTGCGGTCGGCGAGGTGCTTATCGACTATACAAAGCTTACGCCTGCGAGAATTTTAACGGCTTATGTCGTCGCAGGAGTGGTTCTCGGCGCGCTCGGCTGGTATCAGCCGCTTGTTGACTTTGCAGGAGCAGGTGCGAGCGTTCCGCTGACGGGCTTCGGCAACGTTCTTGTTCAGGGCGTTCAGAAAGCTGTTGATGAAAAAGGCTTCCTCGGCGTTTTCACTGGAGGACTTACGGGCGCGGCGGGAGGCATAACTGCGGCTATGATCTTCGCGCTTATTATGGCTTGTATTTTTAAGTCAAAAGAAAAGTAAATTCTTTACTCTGTCGGAAATTCATCTTCGGCAGAGCAGATACATACTGCTTTTTTTTTACAGAACAGTTTGCAATATGTTGAAAATATATAAAATGTGCCGAATATTGAAAATATGCTTGCAATTTCAATAAAAAAAGGGTATAATAGAATAAAGTATGTTTATTTGTAAGAAAGGATCGTTTGATTATGCCGATTAAGTACATATTCGTTACGGGCGGCGTTGTTTCGGGACTCGGAAAGGGTATCACCGCTGCATCACTTGGCCGTCTGCTTAAAGAAAGAGGCTACCGCGTTACAATTCAGAAGTTTGACCCTTATATAAATCTCGACCCGGGCACAATGTCCCCATATCAGCACGGCGAAGTTTTCGTTACCGATGACGGTGCTGAAACCGACCTTGACCTCGGTCACTATGAGCGTTTCATCGATGAAAATCTCTCCGTTAACTCCAACGTTACAACGGGTAAGATCTACTGGACTGTTCTCAACAAGGAGCGCAGAGGCGACTATCTCGGCGGAACTGTTCAGGTTATCCCGCACATCACAAATGAGATCAAGGAAAGAGTTTACCGTGTCGGCAAGGAAAAGGATACCGACATCGTTATCACCGAGATCGGCGGTACTGTCGGCGACATCGAATCCACACCGTTCCTCGAAGCTATCCGTCAGGTAGTTACCGAAGTCGGCAGAGAAAACGCAGTTTATATCCACGTTACTCTCGTTCCGTATATCGCAGGCTCGGAGGAACTCAAGTCCAAGCCTACACAGCATTCCACAAAGGAACTTCTTTCTATCGGTATCCAGCCGAACATCATTGTTTGCCGTTCCGAAAAGGAAATTCCCGAGGATATGCGCAAGAAGATCGCGCTTTTCTGTAACGTTCGCCCTGAGGACGTTATCCAGAACCTTACAGCTCCGTCACTCTATGAAGTTCCGCTCTGGCTCGAAAAAGAGGGACTCGCAGACAGCGTTTGCTACCACCTCGGACTTCCCGTTCAGAAGCCCGACCTTACCGAGTGGACAGAAATGGTCGACCGTGCAAAGAACGCACATAAGACAGTTACTATCGGACTTGTCGGCAAGTATGTCGTTCTCCATGATGCGTACCTTTCCGTTGCTGAAGCGCTTCGCCACGGCGGTATCGTAAACGATGCACAGATCGATATCGAGTGGATAAATTCCGAAGAAGTTACAAGAGAAAACGCAGCTGAAATGCTCTCAAAGTGCGACGGTATCATCGTCCCCGGCGGATTCGGCGACCGCGGAATCGAGGGTATGATCGAATCTATCCGCTATGCGCGTGAAAATAAAGTTCCGCTGTTCGGTATCTGCCTCGGTATGCAGATGGCAGTTATTGAGTATGCAAGAAATGTCCTCGGACTTTCGGGCGCAAACTCCACAGAGTTCGGCGAAACACCTTACCCCGTTATCGATATTATGGAAGACCAGAAGGACGTTACCAACAAGGGCGGCACAATGCGTCTTGGACTTTATCCATGTAAGCTCACCGAGGGAACGACTTCCGCAAGAGTTTACGGCGAACCGCTTATCTATGAGCGCCACCGTCACAGATGGGAATTCAACAACGCATTCCGTTCCAAGCTCACAGATGCAGGACTTGTTATTGCAGGTCAGTCACCCGATGAACGCCTTGTCGAGATTGTGGAAGTTAAGGATCACCCATGGTTTGTCGGCGTACAGTTCCACCCTGAGTTCAAGTCCCGTCCGAACAAGCCGCAGAAGCTTTTCGCAGATTTTATCCGTGCTTCAAAAGAGTATATGGAAAAGAAACAGTAATTCAATGCGTAATTATTGGTAAATCTGGCATTTGTCTGGACGCTGCGAAGCCAACTAAAGTTTAGGTCAAGCCTTTTCAAAGGCTTGCAGGGGTCAAGGGGACAGCGTCCCTTGTCGCTTCCGCAGAAGCGAAACTCCTTAAACTAACAGCCAAAGCATTGTCACAATAGCGTAATTACTAACAAATTTAAAGGCGCAATTCACATTCAAATAGTAAAACAGAACGTGATAAATCGGTCTGTAAACCTATAAAATGTGAATTGCGCCATTCTTTATTTACGGAACAACTATCCTCGGCTTAAAATGCGCAGAGCGAAGCGATAAACATTTTATGCCGACAACGTTTGAATGGCGATGTGGTATTTTTGCCTAAATTGGCGCTTTAATACTAAACACCAATAAAATACAGGAAAAAATCTGCGCCGAAATCACATATATCCAAGATTGTCGGCTTGATTTTTTCCAAATTTTAAATGGTGTTTAGTATAAAAAAGAAAATGCGCAATTCACATCTATAGTTATGTGAATTGCGCATTTTGATTTTTTACCTTTTATTAAGAAATGCCGCGAAGAGCAGAAGTCCTATTCCGATGAAAATTCCGCTGTATGCGACCGCGTATATCCATACGGGAAACATAAGCATCTCTGTTTTCGTTGTTACTACTGCGCCGATTATTGCTATCACAGCGCTCGGGAAAAACGAGATGATATATCTCTTTCGCTTTTTGCAAAGTATCAGCGCGACTGATGACAACACAAGCGGCAGGAAAAATACAGTTCGCGTGAATCGTATAGTTCCAAGCCGAAAGATCGCATATCTGTCAAACGTTGGCGGAAATATATACAGCCACAGCACTGCGGATATCAAGATGAGCGCACCGACAGCGGCGCAGACAAGCTGCTTTGTCTGCGGCTTTTTTTTACCTAAAGCGGGGCGGGACATCGTTTCAAACGTTTCCTTGTGGTCGCGCTTCATCTCTTTTATTTCGGCTTCGAGCTGCTTTAGCTTCTGCTTTTTTTCCTTTTCCCGTTCTTTAAGTTCGTTCATTTTGATCCACCATTTACAAAAAAGGCGCAGCCGCAAACTTTGCAGGCTGCGCCAAAATTTACTGTTTCTTAGAGAAGAATTGACTTTCCTGTCATTTCTTCAGGCTGAGGAAGTCCCATTATCTTGAGCATTGTAGGTGCGAGGTCTGCGAGAACGCCGCCTTCACGGAGTTCGCCCTTCTGACCTGCGATGATAAGAGGAACAACGTTGGTTGTATGAGCTGTGAACGGCGATCCGTCGGGTTCATACATCTTATCAGCGTTGCCGTGGTCGGCTGTGATGAGTGCTGTGCCGCCGTGTGCAAGGATAGCGTCAACTGTTCTGCCAACGCAGGTATCAACAGCTTCAACAGCCTTTACTGCTGCATCGAAAACGCCCGTGTGACCAACCATATCGCAGTTAGCGTAGTTGAGGATTATCATATCATACTTTTCGGAGTTGATAGCTTCAACTACCTTGTCTGTAACTTCGTAAGCGCTCATTTCAGGCTTGAGGTCGTATGTTGCAACCTTTGGAGAGTTAACGAGGATTCTGTCTTCGCCCTCATACTGCTTTTCTACGCCGCCGTTGAAGAAGAAAGTAACGTGAGCGTACTTTTCTGTTTCAGCGATTCTGAGCTGCTTGAGTCCCTTTTCGGAGATATACTGACCGAGTGTGTTGTTGAGGGACTGTGGCTTGAATGCAACCTTAACGTTAGGCATTGTTGCATCATACTGTGTGAAGCAAACATAGGTTACGGGGAAGAAGCCGTTCTTTCTCTCGAAGCCCTTGAAATCAGGGTCAACGAATGTTCTTGTAATTTCACGCGCTCTGTCGGGGCGGAAGTTGAAGAAGATGATGCTGTCGTTAGCCTTGATGCGCTCTGTGCCGCTGATAACAGTCGGGATAACGAACTCATCGGTAACGTTGTCAGCGTAGGACTTTTCAACTGCTGCAACAGCGTCGTCAGCCTGATTGCCCTCGCCGTAAACGAATGCAGCGTAAGCCTTTTCAACTCTGTCCCAGTTGTTATCTCTGTCCATTGCATAGTAACGACCCGAAAGGCTTGCGATCTTGCCGATGCCGATCTCGTTCATCTTTTCCTGAAGCTCTGCAACGAAGTCTTTGCCGCTTGTAGGAGGAACGTCACGTCCGTCGAGGATAGCGTGAACGAATACCTTTTCAAGTCCTGCCTGCTTTGCAAGCTTCAAAAGACCGTAGAGGTGAGTGTTGTGTGAGTGAACACCGCCGTTGGAGAGAAGTCCGAAGAGATGAAGAGCTGTGCCGTTCTTCTTGCAGTTATCGATAGCTTCATTAAGAGCCTCGTTCTTGAAGAAATCACCGTCATCAATGGACTTTGTGATTCTTGTAAGCTCCTGATAAACGATTCTGCCTGCGCCCATATTTGTATGACCAACTTCGGAGTTGCCCATCTGACCGTCAGGAAGACCAACGCACATTCCGCTTGCGCCGATAGTTGTGTGAGGCCATTCTGCAAGGTATCTGTCAAGGTTAGGCTTCTTTGCAGCTGCAACGGCATTGCCGTAGGTATCCTTATTGATGCCGCAGCCGTCCATAATGATAAGAGCGGTTGGTTTTTTTGCCATAAATATCAATCCTTTCATTTCACAAGCAGAAGAATTTCGGGATAAGCCAGAATCCGACATAGTAATCGGTCGTTCGGTCGAAAGGGTCATAGTCCTCCCAGACCTTGTAGCCTAAACCGTAGTGATCCTTGCTGCCATTTCCATAATCGATAACGGTAAAACAGAAAACAGGAGGGAGCTTGTACCGCTTTGCGCGGACAAGGTCGGTCGCAAAAAAGCCTGCGGAAAGGACGGCTAATGTGCATAAAAGCACGATGAACGCCCGTTTTGCGCTGAATTTTTTCGCCGCCCTCATTTATCGCTCTCTCCTGTTGATAGTCGTTAGAATCAGCCGTTTACAGCAGCCTGTACGATAGTGTTGAAGTCGTTAGCCTTAAGGGAAGCACCACCGATAAGACCACCGTCAACGTCAGGCTTGGAAAGGAGTTCTGCAGCGTTGCCTGCGTTCATAGAACCGCCGTACTGGATCGTAACAGCGTCAGCAACAGCAGCACCGTAAAGCTTTGCAAGAGTTGCACGGATAAATGCGCAAACTTCCTGAGCCTGATCTGCAGTAGCAGTCTTGCCTGTGCCGATAGCCCAAACCGGCTCGTAAGCAATGATAGTCTTCTTGATATCATCAGCGGAAACGCCTGCAAGGTCAAGCTTGATCTGACGAGCGATAACTTCCTCTGTGATGTTTGCTTCTCTTTCCCAAAGAAGCTCACCAACGCAAACGATAGGCTTAAGACCTGCAGCAAGAGCAGCCTTTGTGCGCTTGTTTACGGTCTCATCTGTTTCACCGAAGTACTGACGGCGCTCGGAGTGACCGAGAACAACATATTCAACGCCAACTTCAACGAGCATATCAGCGGAAATTTCGCCTGTGAAAGCACCGCTCTTTTCAAAGTGAACGTTCTCAGCACCAACCTTAACGTTAGAGCCTACGGTTGCAGCAACAGCAGTTTCAAGGTTTGTGTAAGGAACGCAAGCGATAACTTCAACCTTGCCCTCAGCGTTAGCAACGAGCGGCTTGATAGCTTCGAGAAGCTCCTTAGCTTCGGGACGGGTCTTGTTCATCTTCCAGTTACCTGCGATAACAGCTTTTCTTAAAGTCTTATTCATGATAAAAACTCCTTTTTATATATTGAGATCACGCTTTAAAATCGGTTTAATTAAAAAGCGCAAATTTTTCCCATATAAGTATAACATAAAACGGCACTATATATATTAATTTTATGTGAATATATTTGATATTAAATGTAGATTATATGAACGCTGAGTTTAATGCGTAATACTTGTTTTGAAAACGGTGTTTTGCTGAAATTCGGCATAAAGTAAGTGTGTAATTACCTTTATCGATTTACTTATATCAGTTTCCCCAAGCTTCCTTTTTCAAGCGTCCCCAGCCGATGCCGGGCTTGCCGCCGCCGAGAACGAACTGCTTCATTTTCCGCTGGAGCGAAGTATTTTCGGGCAGCTTTGCATTTTTTATATGTGTGATGTCAAACGGCGCTTCATCGGTTTTTGTCCAATTATCAAAAGCGGAAAGTATCTTTTCCGAATATGTTTCTGACATTTTTATTTCTTTGAGCAGGTTTGAAAATTCGCTGCGTTCTGTTGCCATAAAATGATCTCCTTTGCGGTATTTCACATATATTATATCCCGACAGCAAAGCTTCGTCAATAGGTTTATAATGTTTTTTTCTCCTCTTTTTCCAGTAACTTTTTATACGAAAAATCTATCGCAAAAGCACCGAGCGGAGCGGTCAGAACTATTGCGAGAACCGCGACCGTCAGCACCGTTTCACCGCAGGCAAGACCCATTGCGAGCGGGATCCCTCCTATCGCAGCCTGAACCGTCGCTTTAGGGGTGTATGCCATCATCGCAAAGAATCTTTCCTTTGATGAAAGCTTCGTTCCGAGCAGGCAGACGAACACGCCCAACATTCTGAACGCAAGCGCACCGATGATAACGAGCAAAGCCTTCACGCCGACATTTCCGAGGAAGCCGATATTGACCGTCGCGCCGACGAGCACAAAGAGAAAGACCTCCGCTGCGACCCAAAGCTTGCTGAATTTTGCGGAAAGCCGATTTGCGACCTCTTCTCTCTTCTTCTGCAAACCTACGCCGAGGAACATTATCGCAATGAGCGATGAAAATGTTATTGCGGTCGTAAGGTGATCTTCCGCCGCAGCAAGCAGGAACGAGATGCTCAGAATTATCAGCACTTTTGAAGTGTCGCGCAGGTGTACTTTTCTGAAAAAGAAAGCAAGCGCAATGCCGAGCGCAAGACCTATCGCGATTCCGAGAATTATCGAAACGGGTATGTTCACAAAGCTCAGAACGGACGCTTTGCCGCCCTGCGCCATTCCCGTAAAGGTCGAGAAAAGCACGATAACATACACATCGTCCACCGATGCGCCTGCGAGGATAAGCTGCGGTATGCCCTTTGCAGTGCCGTAACCCTCGTCCATAAGCTTGACCATTCTCGGAACGACAACGGCAGGGGAAACCGCCGCAAGAACCGAACCCATTATCGCCGCTTCAAGCAGGGACAGTCCCATAAGCTTCGGCGCAATGAGCATCATTCCGAGCAGCTCAAAGCTCGCAGGCACGAAGCACATCAGCACGGCAGGTCTGCCTATTTTTTTCAGTTCTGAAATATCAAGTCTAAGTCCTGCCCTCGTCAGAATTATTATCAAAGCTATCTTTCGCAGCTCCGCCGAGATGTTAAGTATGCTTGGGTCGAGCAGGTCAAGCACATAAGGCCCGAGGACAACGCCCGTCAGCAGCATTCCAAGCAGGCTCGGCAGTTTCAGCTTTTTACAAAGCCACCCCAGCGACATTCCGACCAAAAGAATAAGACCGACACTTAACAGCATAGAAAAAGCTCCTTTTCAAATTTTTTGCAACAAAAAAAGCCGATAGCTTCTGCGTAAAATTCGCAGAAGTCATCAGCTTATTATCCAAGCGGTTCAAGCAAATAAATGCTTAGGGAGAACCTCATTCCCTTTTCTGTAATTATATCACGCCGAAACGGTTTTGGCAAGTGTTTTGAAAAAATTTTTGGGAAAAGCCGTTCAGCTGTCTTTTCCCGAAGCTGCGCACTTGTAAACTATCGGCAAGCCTGTGTTTCCGCCAATTACGACTGTATCTCCGACCTCGATCTTATCATAGTCATTGTCATAACAGCAGACGTTCTCAAAAATCTCTCCGTTAATATCGACAGTGCAGAAATAGTAGCTTCGTATATTGTAAAACAAATGCTGTTTGCGGTTGGACGAGCCAACGCTGTCGGTTTCTTCGTAGGGCAGTATATGAGGCTTCTTCTTGGCGTTTTCTTTCGCCCAGCGCTCCTTTTTCTCGGTCACAACAGCATAGCAGGCGGTGACATTTATCTTTTTCAGATCTTTTTTCAGCACCCACAAAAGCATTATCACGATAATACAGCTTGCGAGAAGTGTTTCTCTGCTGTATAAAAGCGAATAGACCGCGCCTGCGGCGAAAATTGCGATAAGCACGATAGTTTCCGCAAGGCTTTCCTTGCATCGCGTTTTCTTGTTTATCATTTTTATGTCTTCATCATTGACCTGCGAGGTGTTTTTCAGATATTCGTTTTCAACGTCGGAGCAAGTGAGTTTTTTCATCGTTCTGAGCCTTTCTGTTTATTTATCGTTCCGTTAAGAGCATAATACTAATTTTTAATCAAAGTGTAGACAAAAAATCGGCGCAAAAGCCATATATGCGAGCTTTTGTTTTGTACACTTTCAGTTTAAAAATTAGTATAAACTATCGGAACTCCCGTATTTACGCCGATAATGACCGAATCGCCGACTTCGGTCTTATCAAAGTCTTTATCGAAGCAGCAGACATTCTCAAAAATTTCACCGTTGATATTGACCGTGCAGAAATAATAGCTTTTAAAGCTGTAAAAAAGGTGTGTTTTGCATTTGGATTGGTCAGCGCTTTCTGTTGCATAGTATGGCATTACCGCAGGGTCGTTTCTACCGCTGACCTTTGCCCACCGTTCTTTTTTCTCGGTCACAACGGCGCGGCAGGCGTATATTTTCCAATTCCGTATGCACGGGATAAGCAGTGCAAGCATAAAAGCGGTGAACATAAAGCAGCAGATGAACATTTTGTGGGCATAAAAAAGCGAATACACCGTTGCGCATAAAAATACGATAAAGCAGACGATAAGAAACCGCTGTTTTCTGCTGTGACCGCTTTTTTTATCAATAACTTTAATGTCCTCATCGCTGATCTGTGAGGGAGATTTAAGGTACTCGATCTTTACATCGTAGCAATTAAGCTGTCGCATAGCGGTCAAGCCTTTCTGTCGATATTGTTCAAAGCTTTTATCCTATTATAAACCAAGAAAAGCGCTTCGTCAAGGGTAATTTAATGCGTAATTCGTAATGCGCGATGCGTAATTATATTGTTCCGAAAATTCACGGGCAAAGCCGCAATTTTTGTATGGTGACGGGAGAATCGTTTCGTATATTTTGATGCACATTAAAAAAGAACCCTGTTTTCTTTGGATATAAACCATTGAAAACAGGGTTCTTTTATTTTTAGTAAGAACAATACCTAAAATACAAGGCTTGCAGCGGGCGGATTCCGTATCTGCACATTCAGCATAGCTGTTCATACTGCGTTGAAGCCAAAATACACTCACTTCATTTGTGTATTTTGGCTTCAAGGATAGTTTTTTGTACATAAAGAATGGCGCAATTCACATTTTTAGGTTTACAAAACTTGATTTCTCATAGTTCGTTTAACCTTTTTCGTGTGAATTGCGCCTTTATATTTGATAGTGATTATGCTATTGAAACAATGCATTACCTATTAGTTTAAGGAGTTTCGCTCTCTGCGGAGAGCGACCAAGGGCTTTGCCCTCTGGACACCCACCACCCTTTAAAAAGCGTGGACGTAAACTTTAGTTGGCTTCGCAACGCCAAACAAATGTTAGTTATGCAAATAATTACGCATTACGCATTATTCCGTGCGCAGTGCCTCAACAGGGTCTTTCTTCGATGCAACTCTTGACGGGATAACGCCTGCGATAAGCGTGAGTATCATACTTATTGCTACAAGTATGATCGCTGCGGGCACGGGCAGGACTGCTTTAAGTCCCTCAATGTTTGTAAGTTTGAAAATGATAGCATTTATCGGGATAAGCGCAAGTGCCGAGATAGCAACACCGATAAGTCCTGAGGTAAGTCCCACGAGCAATGTTTCTGCGTTGAACACGGTCGAAACATCGTGCTTTGATGCGCCTATTGCACGGAGGATACCTATTTCTCTTGTTCTTTCAAGCACGGAGATATATGTGATAATGCCTATCATAATTGAGGAAACGACGAGCGAAATTGCAACGAATGCGATGAGGACATACGAAATACCGCTGATGATATTTGTGATCGAGGACATAAGCAGAGCGACATAGTCTGTATAGTGTATCTGATCTTCCTCTGCGGCGTTGTCGTTGTAATCGCTTATGCGGTCGGATATTTTATCCTTTTCCTCGAATGACCTTGCGTAGATATTGATAGTGGACGGCTCGTCAAAATCAGCTTTGCCGATGATATCCATTACATCATCGTATGTTCTGTCAGAGAGCTGTTCGGGGGTGTATTCGTCAAAAATTGCGGCGTACTGCGCATCGGTGAGCGGAGTAACGGACATTGTTGCCGCGATCTGGTCGGCAGTCATTGCGGAGAATTGCTGCTCGACCTGCTCGGCGTACTGCTGTGCATACTGTTCTTTTACGTTTTCACGGACGAAAGAGAAAAGCTCGTCGTCGCTCATCTGCTGGATATAGCTCTTAACGCTGTCGGCGGATTCAACGCCCATTTCTTCGGCGTACTGACCTGCCATCTGCTCTTCAATCTGTTCTCTTGTGACATTTGCGAGGAACTGGTCGGCATAGGCGTTCATATCGTCTTCGCTCGGCTGTGACATAACGAAGCGGAAGACGTTAGCCTTATCGGAAACGCTCAAACCTTCGATATAATCCTTAGCTTTTTCTGCCTTTTCTTCATCGGAAAGCGGAACATAATCGTCGGTCTTGAACGGGTCGCCCGAAAGGATATCGGTGCTTTCATCGTTCTGCTGTTCGGCAATGATATCGCTTGAATTTGTTGTGTCGATAACGTAGTCGGTGAGAGCCTTTGTGTAGCCGATATAACCCGTGAGCATAGCGGCTGTGGAGTCTTCATTAGGACGGATAAATCCGCAGATATGGAGCGGTGTGCCGATATCTTCTGCGCTGTAGATAAATTCAAGTCCAGTGTCGGTCTTGGTGAGGTCAACATAACCTACGCCGCTCTCGTTCTTCTGATAATATTCGCAGGGGAGAATGAGCTTGTATTCCTTGCTCATAACTTCGTCAAAAGTCCAGTCGGTAACGCCGTAGTCATCGATGATACCGCCCGTCATTGCGGCGTTCATGATCTCGGGGAGTTTTTCCTGCTCTTTGAAGCCGAGGGTGTACATTACGATATCGGGTATTTCGTTCTGCTTTGAAAGGATAACAACGACATCATTGTAATTTTTCGGCCAGCTTCCGTAAACGAGGTCGTACTGGTTCTTGATAATTTCGTTTACGTCGCTGTCGTTTTCGCCGGGGAGCATTTCCTGCCAAATTTCAATGTTTCCCATAGGCGACATACTCATCATTGCACTTGAAGCGGCAGATGCGTTCATATCAACGCCCATTGTTGACTGGAATGTTTCGGAGAAGTCCGACTTCACGATCTTGCCCGACGGGTCTTTGGTGAAGATAGGCATCTGAATGTCATAGCTGTAGGAAACGGAGCTTGCGTTTTCCTGAATGGTTTCGTCATTATCAAGGAAATCCTTTATCGCAGGCATATCGTTTTTCTGCTTTGCGGAGGAATTGAGCGAATTGAAGATTTCGTAAACGGCGGTATTTCCGTGAACGACATTGTCAAGTTCGGTTTCTTCTTCGTTGTCGCTCTTGTTCGGCGAATTCTGCATCATCGCGTTCATAAGCGCGGCGGTGTCTGCAGTTTCCTCAAAAATTTGAATAGGGTAGGAGGAAAGAGTTGCTTCCTGTATCTCGTTTATATAATCATTGATGCCTGTTGAAAGCGAGAGGATAAGGGCAATGCCGATGATGCCGATAGAACCTGCAAAGGCGGTAAGAATGGTTCTGCCCTTTTTCGTGAGCAGGTTGTTGAGCGAAAGCGATATTGCCGTGAGAAATGACATTGAAACGCGCTTTTTCTTTGCATCAACGGGAGCGTCTGCCTGCTCGGGTTCAAACGGATCGCTGTCATCGGTGAGAAGTCCGTCCTTGATGCGGACGATTCGTGTCGAATATTTTTCGGCAAGCTCGGGGTTATGCGTAACCATTATGACAAGCTTATCCTTTGCGATCTCTTTGAGAAGTTCCATTACCTGAATGGAAGTTTCGCTGTCAAGCGCACCTGTCGGTTCGTCTGCAAGGAGGATATCGGGGTTGTTGATGAGCGCACGGGCGATTGCAACACGCTGCATCTGACCGCCCGACATCTGATTCGGCTTTTTGTGTATCTGATTGCCAAGACCTACTTTTTCGAGAGCCTCAATAGCTCTTCTGCGGCGTTCGGACTTGGAAACGCCCGATATCGTCAGTGCAAGTTCAACGTTCGCAAGAACAGTTTGGTGGGGGATAAGGTTGTAGCTTTGGAAAATAAAGCCTATCGTGTGATTTCGGTAAGCGTCCCAATCTCTGTCCTTGTAATCCTTGGTGGAAATGCCGTTGATAACAAGGTCGCCCGAGGTATAATGGTCAAGTCCGCCGATGATGTTGAGCAGCGTGGTTTTGCCACAGCCCGAATGTCCGAGTATCGAAACGAACTCGTTCTCACGGAATGAAATGCTTACGCCGTTGAGCGCTTTTACAGCATTGTCGCCCTCGCCGTATTGTTTTACAATGTTCTTTAACTGGAGCATTAGTTGCTATCTTCCTTTCTTAAATTCAAGATCTTTAAAAAGACTTCTTTGCAGTTATTTTCCGAAACTTCGTTTGGAAAACTTATTCCGAGAACACTGAAAAGCACCATATTGAGCAGCATCGAGCGCATCACCAAAGCGGCGGCGCGGCAGTCAACATCGTGTATCTCGCCTTTGTCCATACGGTTTTGCAGAAAATCACGCAGGAAATTTTCTACCCCGTCAAGATATCGGTTCATATCCTCCGCTCGGATAAAATCACGGACTTCCTTTTCGAGTATCACTATTCGGATAAGGTCGATATGTTCATTTATGAAACCCGAAAGTCGGGTATAAATGCTTTTCAGCGAGTCTTCGATAGGCAGACCGTCAAAAATATCGACAACATCGCTGTCGGGGACATTTTCGCGGAAGTCGGAAAGCTCTTTTTTCATTACCTCGGAAAGAAGTTCACGCTTTCCGTTTGGAAAGTAGTGATACAAAAGGCTCTCGGAAACGCCGATGCTTTTGCTGATATCTCTGACCGAAGTGCCGTTGTATCCGTTTTCGGAAAAGGACTTCTTCGCCGTTTCGATAAGCTTTCGGCGTGTTTCGGCAGCTTTTTCGCTTCTTGAAGCAGCCATATAGCACCTCTTTTCTTCACTTAACAAGTGTTCAATGAAAATATTATAGCATTATCAATGCCCCGTGTCAATGCCGCAGGAAAATTTCAGCTTTTTATCACATTTTTAACATATTATTATAGTTTTGACTGTGGAAACTAATGCTATACAAAAAGCCGCTCCAAATCGGAGCGGCTCAGACTGACGAAAAAGAATTTTATTACTGAAAAACCGCCATTCATATCCCGTCGGCGCTAAACGCTCGTCGCTCTGCTCCTCACGTTTATTTGCCGAGGATAGTTGTTCCGAACATAAAGAATAAGCGCAATTCACATTTTATAGGTTTACAGACCGATTTATCACGTTCTGTTTTACTTTTTGAAATGTGAATTGCGCTTTTAGATTTGTTAGTGATTACGCTTTTGCGGCAAGCTTTGACTGTTAGTTTAAGGAGTTTCGCTCTCTGCGGAGAGCGACAAGGTGGCTCTGCCCCCCTTGACCCCCTGCCACCCTTTAAAAAGCGTGG
>ERZ1026854.570-NODE-570-length-25639-cov-4.013329_pt1 | contig 25639 bp, 22 predicted proteins | sample MGYA00380157_ERZ1026854 | MGnify/ENA primary metagenome ERZ1026854 (study PRJEB33269, sample SAMEA4719793) | human gut metagenome | biome: human-associated habitat; feature: organic feature; material: feces | place: Cameroon | collected 2013-10 ... | reverse complement strand
AACGAAAAAACGTTCGCTGGCGCTTTTCCGATTGTCAAAGGCTCCGGCCGCTCACCTTTCCCCCGGCCGAAAGCATACTTCCGGCAGTCATCGTCAGATCAGCCGCAGCGCGCAGGGCAGCTTCCTCCCGAAACGGTTTGACTCTGCCCTGAGGGACCTCTGATGAAACCGGCAGGAGCTGAGCGCGGGCGATTTGGAATTGTCTTGCGATACCCTGTCGAGAATTCCATAAGGACCTTGCCATTTGGGGAAAGCTGTGGTACAATCAACCATGGAAAATTGGAAAAAGCTACCGTTTCTCCGCTTTCGGAGGAGCAACGGACATTTTCTTCCGCCGCGTACAAGGAGGAAACAGAAGCATGATCAAAAACATCGTGGATTACCTGGAGATCACCGAACGAAAATACGGCAGTAAGACGGCCTATTGCGATGAAAACCGGGAAATCACCTTTTCCGGGTTGAAGGAAAGCGCCCTGGCCATTGCCGGGGGTCTGCTGGACCATGTGCGGATCGGCACGCCTGTGCTGGTCTATATGAACAAGAGCGTAGAGGTCATCGAGGCTTTTCTGGGCGTTGCCTACACCGGCAGCTTTTATGTGCCCATTGACATCCAGATGCCCTATGAGCGGGTAAAGCTGATTATCGACACGCTGGGAGCCAAAACCCTGCTGGCCCGCAGAGGGGACGAGATCCCTCAGGCCGTGAAAAAGGATTGCACCGTATTCTACATTGAGGACTTCAAGGCGCGGGGCATCGTCCGGCTGGACGAGATTCAGGCCCGACAGCGCCGGTCCATCGACACGGATCCCGTGTATGCCATTTTCACTTCCGGCTCCACCGGCGTGCCAAAGGGCGTTCTGGTAAGCCACCGGTCCGTGATCAACTTCACGGAATGGTGGTGCGAGACCTTTGAATTTGACGAGAACGAGGTTTTCGCCAACCAGACCCCCTTCTACTTCGATGCCTCCGTCAAGGATATCTACGCCACGCTGCGCTGCGGCGCGACCATGCACATTGTTCCGAAGAAATACTTCTCCCTGCCAAAAAAGCTGGTTCACTACCTGAATGAGAAGCGGATTACCTGCATCGACTGGGTGCCCTCCGCCCTGTGCATGATTGTCAATTTCCGGGCTCTGGACAAGGAGAAGCCGGAATACCTGAAAAAGGTCATGTTTCTGGGAGAGGTCATGCCCACGAAGCAGTTCAATATGTGGCGCGCCGCCCTGCCGGAGGTCAGATACGCCAACCTGTACGGCCCTACGGAGGCCACCGGCGACTGCACCTATTATAAAATTGAGCGGGAATTTGAGGATTCCGAGCCGATTCCCATCGGCTTTGCCTGCAACAATACGGAGGTTCTGCTGCTGGACGGCGATACCCTTGTTACCGAAAAGGACACCATTGGCGAAATCTGCGTCCGGGGCTGCTCTCTGGCCCACGGCTATTTCAACAACCCGGAAAAAACCGCCGAGGCCTTTGTCCGCAACCCCCTGCAGAAGAACTACTACGAACGGATCTACCGCACCGGCGACCTGGGAAAATACAACGCCTACGGCGAAATTGTCTTTATGGCCCGGAAGGACTCCCAGATCAAGCACATGGGCCACCGCATCGAGCTGGGCGAGATTGAGACGGCCCTCAGCGCCGTGCCCGGCGTCCGCAGGGGCTGCTGCCTGTACGAACACAGCACCCAGAAAATCGTGGCTCTCTTCGAGGGGGACAGGGACCCCAAGGAGCTGACCGAGGCGCTGAAGGAAAAGCTGCCCGGCTATATGCTCCCCAACCGGTTTGTCGCCCTGGAGGAAATGCCCATCAATCTCAACGGAAAAATTGACAGAACTCTGCTGAAGCAGCTGTACATAAAGGAGAAATAAAGCTATGAGAGAACACATTCTGGAAGTACTGACATCCGTCCGGCCCGACGTGGACTTTACGCGGGAGACCGGCCTGATCGACGACAGCATTCTGGAGTCCTTCGACGTGATCCAGATCGTCACCTCCCTGATGGATGAATTTGACATCGACATCGATGCCGATGACATTGAGCCCGAGAACCTGAACGATCTGGACGCCATCTGCGCCCTGGTGGAAAGCAAGCTGGCCGGGCGTTAAATGGAACTGAAGTCGATAACCTATGTGGTTTTTGCCCTGGCGGTGGCGGCGCTCTACTATGGGGCCGGGGCCGTGAAATACGGGCAGCGGATTGTCCTGCTGGCGGCGAATCTGGTCTTTATCACCGCGACCTCCGGCAAGAAATCCCTGGCGATTATTACGCTCTGCGTTGCCATTTCCTTTTTTGCGGGGCTATGCATTGAAAAGGCGGTTCTTGAGAAGCAGAAAAGCAAGGCGCGCAGGCTCTTTTGGCTGGATGTAATTGTTTCCCTTGCGATCCTGTGCTATTTCAAGTTCTTTAAGGACACCTTTGTTCTGTTGCAGGATTTTCTCGCGGGACGGGGCATTGCTGTCAGCGAATTGGTCTCGCCCATTGGCCTGTCCTATTTTACCCTGACCATGATTGCCTACGCCAATGACATTTACCACAAAAAGCACCCGGCTGAGCGCAATTTCCTGAACTACTTCGTCTTCATCACCTATTTCCCGTCCATCGTCCAGGGACCTATCAACCTTTATAAGAAAACAGCCCCCCAGTTCAAACTCCGGCATCAACCCTCCGCGGAGAAAATCACCATGGGGCTTCAGCGTTCCCTGTGGGGCTACATCAAAAAGGTAGTTATCGCGGACCGGATTGGCATTCTGGTCATGGCCATTCTGAAGGACGAGGCCGCCGGTGGATTCCTCCTTTTCTGGGCCATGGTGCTATACAGCTTCCAGATCTATGCGGATTTTTCCGGCGGCATCGATGTGATTATGGGCTTGTCCGAAATGCTGGACATTTCGCTGACGGAGAATTTTCGTGCTCCTCTGGTTTCCAGAAGCATTACGGAATACTGGCAGCGCTGGCATATGTCTCTGGGCGAGTTTATGGAGAAGTATCTGTACTATCCCATTGTGCTGAACCGCTCTGTTATGAAATTCTCCAAGAGGATCCACAACAGCTATCTGAAAAAAGTGTTTTCCGCCACGCTGGCCTCCGTGATCGTCTTTGTGCTGGTGGGCATCTGGCACGGGACCGGCTGGAACTATGTGGTATACGGCTGCTACCAGGCGTTCTTTGTTTCCACCGCCGTACTGCTGGGGCCCTGGTATAAAAAGGTGCGGGCGGGGCTGCATATCAACGAGAACGCGGCGAGCTGGAAGCTCTTCCAGTCCCTGCGCACCTTCCTCATCCTGACCTTTGGCCGCTTCTTCATCCGGGCAAAGGATCTGCCCCAGGCCTTTTCCCTTATGCGGCGGACTTTCCGGAATTTCAGCTGGCGGCAGATTTACGTCCTGTTTGACGGTACGCTGAGCAATTACGGTCTGGACTGCAAAAACATCCATCTGATGTATCTGGGCATTCTGCTGCTGATCGCCGTGGATATCCTCCACGAGCGGAAGGTGAAGCTCCGGGAAACCGTCTGCCGTCAGGACGCAGTAACCCGATTTGTCATCTATCTGCTGGCCGTCTTCGCCATTGTGATCTTTGGCATCTATGGGCCGGAGTTCAGCAGTTCTTCCTTCATCTATCAGGAATTCTAGGGGGAAGCCGCGTTTATGAAAAAGTTCTGTATCCGAATTCTCGTCTTTATTCTGCTCTTCGCCCTGTGCTTTGCCGGGCTGCAAGGTATTCTGCACTACAGATGGTCCGGCAATGAGGACCTGTATACCAGAAATATCCTCTATTCTCAGGCAAGCCCCGATTCTATCGATGTTCTGTGCATTGGCACCAGTGAGCTGTATGCCATGTATGACCCTATCGTGACCTATGAGGAGGCGGGCATCACCGGCTATAACTTCGCGATCACCTTCCGCTGTGCCATGACTGCCTACTACCAGCTGCTCTACGCCCTGGAATATCAGACGCCCAGTGTGGTCATCTGCGACTTCGTTTCCCTGTTTGACGATGTGCTGCCCAGAAATCAGGAAAGCATCTACCGGAAGGTCGTGGAGAGTATGCCGGACAAGGCCCTGAAGGAGCAGATGATCCGGGAAATCTGCTCCGTGGACGATACCCAGTCCTATCTGTCCTGGAAGTTCCCCATGCTCCGGTATCACAGCCTGTGGAGCGAGCTGACGGAAGAAAACTTCCAGCCGGACCATCAGGTGAATGCCGCTTACCCCGCTTTCAAAAAGGGGGCCATGTTCAATAACGAGCGCTATCAGAAGGAACCCCTGGCCATCACGCCGGACCTCTGGGATTACACGGAGGCGGTGGATACCTTTTCCGAATTCAGCGTCGGGTATTATGACAAAATCATAGCGCTTTGCAGGAGCAAGGGCATTGAGGTTGTGGACGTTACCCCGCCGAAAATTCAGGACGCGGCCGCCTATGCCGCCAACGCAGACAAAATGCACGCCTATTTTGAAGCCCGGGAGGTTCCCTGGCTGAATTACTGCACCTATGACCAGGTCCAGCGTCTGGGGCTGAACCTGGAGGATTATTACTATGACCGCAGCCACCTGAACGTCTCTGGCTCCATCGTCCTGTCCAGGGCGCTGGCCCACGATCTGACGGAAGTCATGAATCTGGAGGATCACCGGGGCGACCCGGCCTACGCCGCCGAATGGGAAGATGTTCTGCCCCAGTTCCACACCTGGCTGGACGAGATCGGCGTCAGCGCGTCCTGACCTGTCTCAGCTCCGCGCGTCCGCCTTCTTCATGAACTCCATGTAAAGGCTATACAGCACCGCGCAGACCGGGACGCCGAAAAGCATTCCCAGTATCCCGAACGCCTCGCCGCCGACCGTGACGGCCATCAGCACAAGCAAGCCGGGGAGGCCAACGGACTTCCCCACAACCTTTGGATAGATCAGATTGCCCTCCACCTGCTGTAAAATCAGCAGGAAGATAACAAACCACACCGCTTTGACAGGGTTCGCAAGCAGGATCAGAAGCGTTCCCAAGCCGCCGCCAAGCCACGCGCCAAAGATTGGGACCAGTGCGGTAACGGCAACGAACGCGGAGACCGCGCCGGCATAGGGAATTCCCAGAATCAGCATTCCCAAAAGGCAGAGAACCCCGATAATGACAGCCTCGGTAAGCTGTCCGCTGACAAAGTTTGTGAAGGTCTGGTTCGTAAGCGCAGCGATGCTCAGGAGTCGCTGCGCTTTTCTCTGCGGCAGCACCGTTACGGCCAGCCTTTTCATATGGGCAGCCACAACTTCCTTTTGGGCAAGCAGATACAGGGCAAACACGAAGGCCAGCAGCACATCCACCAGTCCTGAAAGAATCGACGTCGCCGCTCCCCACGTCACCGTAATGATTCCGCTGCCCTCATTGTTGATAAAGGCCGTGATTTTATCAATCAGCAGGTCGGTATCGATGGTGTATTCCGGCAGGACAATATTATACCTCTGTGCAAAACGAACGGTATCGGACCACCAGTGCCCGATTTTCTCGGTGTACCCCGGAACATTGCGGATAAACTCCTCGCCGGATTCCCGCAGGCTCGGAATCATCATAAAAACGACGGCAAACAGGAAGCCAAGCACCAGTGCGGTGCTGAGCGTGAGGCATACGGGTCTGGCAAGCTTCCGGGGCGCTTTCCCGAATACCCTGTGCCAGCGGCGCTCCAGCGGCTGGAGTACCACATTGATGAGGAACGCAATGCCGCCGCCGAGCAGGAACGGAGAAAACAGCGCAAGCACCTTACCGCAGCCCTGGGCCACAGTCTCCAGATTGAGAAGCGCCCACACAAAGAGAATCAGCAGCAGCGCCACCCGGACGATGTACCGGACAATGCTTTTGTCGGGCATTCCGCTATTCCGGCAGTCGGCATTGCCGCGCCGGTCTTCGGCAGTATCCTGTGATTTTTTCGCCATAGTTCCTCCCCGCCGCTACTGCGGACATTCCTGTGCCGCGGCACATTGCTTTACCGTGATTGCGGATACTCTGTAGGCGCTCAGCTCGGAAACCGTGATCTCCAGACGCTGTGCGGTGAAGGATTCCCCCTTGACGGGGACTCTGTTCAGCTGCTCCATGACCCAGCCGCCCACGGAAACGCTGTCGGACTCCAGCTTGACGTCAAAGAAGTCCATAAAGTCCTCCAGGCTCACCGAGCAATCCACCCGGTATATGTCTTCTCCCAGCTTTTTGAAGTCCTCTTCTACTTCATCGTGTTCGTCCCAGATTTCGCCCACCAGCTCCTCCAGAATATCCTCCATGGTGACAATGCCCAGCGTTCCCCCGAAATCGTCCACAACCACGGCGATATGGGACTTCTTATGCTGGAGCATTTTCAGAATATCCCGGATCTTTGTGTGCTGATAGACAAACAGAGGCTCTGTCATGATCTCCGCGACAGGCTGGTCTGTCATGCTGCCGTTGATGTAAAAATCCTTCTGATGGAGAACACCGACTATCTGGTCAATGGTATCCCGATAGACCAGCAAGCGGGAAAAACGGGACTGCGTAAAGGCTTGCGCGATTTCCGCATGGCTCTCATTGATGTCCACGGCTTCCAGCTCAATCCGGTGCGTCAGAATTTCCTCCGCCGTCAGCTCCCGGAACTCCAGCGCGTTTCGCAGAAGCTCACCCTCGTTTTCGTCAATGCTGCCGTCCTGTTCCACGTCCTCCATGAACAGAAGCAATTCCTCATGGGACATTTTCGCGTCGTTATCCGTCTTAACGAAATGGGAGACAAGCCGCTTCCACTGGGAAAAGAGGAAATTCAGCGGCGTCAGCACCCATATCCACAGATGGATAAAGGGCGCGCTGAACATGGCGAACCGCTCGGGCATGTCCTTTGCGATGCTCTTGGGTGTGATCTCCCCAAAAATCAGGACGACCACCGTCACAACCACCGTGGAGATCGTGGCCCCGGCATCCCCGTAGAGTTCGACAAACAAAAGGGTTCCAATGGACGCGACGGAGATGTTTACAATGTTGTTTCCGATCAGAATTGTGGAAATCAGCCTGTCATAGTCCTCGGCAAGCCGGAGCGCCAGCGCCGCCCGCTTGTTTCCGTCATCGGCCAGAACCTTCAGTCTGGTTTTGTTCAAAGAAGAGAATGCCGTTTCCGTCGCGCTGAAATAGGCGGACATGGCAACACAGACCACCATTGCGAAAATACTTCCAAAATAATTCATACAAAGCTCCTTTATTTTCTGTTCATGCCGCAAAAAACGGCATACCTATGCCCTATACCGCAGCAAAGGGCGCAGATATGCCATATACAAACAGACTATATCGGGGCAATTGTCCGTATCGCCGCTACTGTCGTATTCCACGAAATCATCCTCCTTCTCCCGCCTGTCATTCACAGGGCCCGGGGTTCTATACTTTTTATCATACCATATCCGCGGTGTAGATTTGGTAAAGAAACCGGCGCAGTTTCCTGTCTTCCGGGAGAAATTCTTGAAGTGCCTCTTCCCATGGCGTATAATGGGGGAAATATATCGGGAGAGATCGCTATGAAAAATCGCCAACAGCAAAAAGATATTCTGTTTTCGGTTCTTGTTTTCTGTGGTTCCTTTGCCGTCAATCTTTTGATTCAGAAGATTTTTACCACACAGACGCTGGTTCCCATGATTTTCGTTTTCGGCGTATTCCTGATTTCGCTGAAGACCCACGGATATTGCTGCGGCATTGTTTCCGCCATTGTCAGCGTGTTCGCGGTGAATTTCGCGTTTACCTACCCATATTACGCCTTTGATTTTTTTGTGGAGGAAAGCATTTTTTCCGCCGTCATTATGCTGATAATCGCCATTTCCACCAGCACGCTGAACATTCGGATCCGGGAGCAGGAGAAGCTGCGCTCGGAAAGCGAAAAAGAGCGCATGCGGGGCAATCTGCTCCGGGCGATCTCCCACGACCTGCGCACGCCCCTTACCTCCATATACGGGTCCACCTCCACGCTTATTTCCAAATATGACGCGCTTTCCAAGACCCAGCAGCTGAAGCTGCTGGGGGAAATTCAGGAGGACAGCGAATGGCTGATCCGCATGGTTGAGAATCTGCTGTCCGTCACCAGAATCGACGACGCGAAGGCCGCCATCGTCAAAACGCCGACCGTCCTGGATGAGCTGATTGACTCCGTGCTTATGAAGTTTTCCAAAAAGTATCCGCATCAAAGGGTTATCACCGATATTCCGGATGATTTTGTGGATATTCCCATGGACTCCATTCTGATAGAACAGGTGCTGCTGAATCTTCTGGAAAACGCCGTATTTCACGCAAAGGGCATGACGGAGCTGCGCCTGTCCGTCTCCCTGATAGATGGAAAAGCCATATTTGAGGTCAGCGACAACGGCTGCGGCATTCCGGCGGAAGCGCTGGACACGATTTTTGCCGGAAGCTATGAAAAGTCCGCCGCGCCGGTGGATGGGACACGCAGCAATATGGGGATCGGATTATCGGTATGTGCCGCTATTATCAAGGCCCACGGCGGCGAGATTTCTGCGGAAAACAGGCCGGGGGGCGGAGCTGTATTCCGCTTTTCTCTGGAAAGAGAGTGTGACGATGAGCAATAACAAATATAAGATTCTGATTGTAGAGGATGAAGCCAACATCCGCAGCTTTCTCAAAGCGAATCTGGAAACCAGCGACTATCAGGTAATTTGTGCTGAAACCTGTACGCTTGGGATAATGATGTATGCTTCACACCATCCAGATTTAATCATTCTGGACCTTGGTCTGCCGGACCGGGACGGGCTGGATCTGATCCGGCAGGTCCGGGAATCGGACACGACCCCCATTATTGTTCTGTCCGCCCGCTCCAACGAACGGGACAAGGTAGAGGCTCTGGATCTGGGCGCAAACGACTACATAACAAAGCCCTTCGGCACAGAGGAATTGCTGGCCCGTATCCGCGCCGTTCTCCGAAGTCGCCGGCAGGGGACGGAAAACGAGGGGAAGCCCAGCGGCAAATACCGGCTTCAGGATCTGCTGATCGACTATGACAAACGGCAGGTCTTTATCGGCAAAGACGAAATCGATCTGACCCAGACGGAATACAACATTCTGGCCTGTCTCTCTGTCCACGCCGGAAAGGTTCTGACCTATGCCGCAATCATCCGCGCAGTCTGGGGCTATTCGGATTATGGCAGCGTCAAGAAGCTGCAGGTCAACATGAAAAACATACGGAAGAAGATGGGCGTGACGCCCGGCGAAAAGCGCTACATTGTCAATGAACTCGGCGTTGGCTACCGCATGCTGGAGGATGATCTCTGACCGGTCAGTCATTGCCATACAAATTCTAAAAGGAGCGAACGGCCCAAAACCGATTCGCTCCTTTTGCCTTCTCAGGCGAACAGCAGCACCGCGCAGATAACACTGACGACGGTATAGATTTTTCTGGACTCCGGGTCCTGCTTTTCCTTTACCAAGAAGTAAACACCCGCGCCCAGAACAAGAATGCCGATGATGAGACCGATGATTTTGACTGCCTTTATTGTTTCCTCCACTTCAGTAAGAATGCCGAATTTGTGATCACAAGCACAGAGCCTGCGTTATGTACCAGAGCCCCGACCACGGGGTTCAGAGTGCCGATGATTGCCAGGGTGATGGCGATAAAGTTCAGGGTCATGGAAAAGGTCATGTTCAGCTTAATGGTGGTCATCATCCGCTTGGACAGGGCCACCAGATGGGGCAGCTCCTTCACCTCGTCATCAACCAGCGCAATGTCCGCCGCGTCCACGGCGATGTCGCTGCCCACGCCGCCCATGGCAATGCCCACATCCGCCTTTTTCAGGGCCGGGGCATCGTTGACGCCGTCGCCGATCATGCACACGGGCAGGCCCTTCGCCTGGTATTCTCCGATATATTTCAGCTTGTCCTCCGGCAGGCAGTTGGACCGGACTTCTGTGATATGCAGCTTGCCGGCAATGGTCCTGGCGGCGTTTTCATGGTCGCCGGTGAGCAGGACCGGCTGGACGCCCAGACCGCTCAGAGCGGAAATCGTTCCGGCGCTTTCTGCCCGCAGGGTATCGGACAGGGCGATAAATCCGGCAAATGCGCCGTCAATCGCCACATAGGTGACCGTACACCCCTGCTTCAGGGCAGCTTCCGCGTCCCCGGGCACAGCAAAAGCCACGCCCTGCTCCCGCAGCAGCTCCGGATTTCCGGCCAGCACCGCTTTCCCTTCGACTTTGGCGCAGACGCCCCGGCCGGGGATCATTCGGAAATCCTCAGCCGCCCCGAGTTCCGCGCCGGTCTTCTTACAGCAGCCAACAATGGCTCTACCCAGAGGATGCTCGGAGAGCTGTTCGGCGGAGGCCGCAAGCCGGTAAAGCGTATCCTCGGAAAACGCCTCTGAAAGGCTCCTTACGGCGACGACCTCCGGGCTGCCGTAGGTCAGGGTCCCGGTCTTGTCAAAGGCAATGACCTTTGCTTTGGCAAGCCGCTCCAGAGCGTCCCCCTCCCGGACAAGGAAGCCGTGCCTGGTGGCGTTGCCGATGGCGGCCATAATAGCCGTGGGCGTGGCCAGCACCAGGGCGCAGGGGCAGAACACAACAAGGATGGTCACGGCCCGGATAATCTGGCCGGAAATAAGCCAGGTCAGCACCGCCGCGGTCAAAGCAATGACCACGATCCAGGTAGCCCAGCGGTCGGCAATGCCGACGATCTTCGCTTTTCCCGCGTCCGCCGACTGCACCAGGCGGATCATCCGCTGGATGGAGCTGTCCTCGCCGACTTTGGTGGCCTCCATTTCAAAGGCACCGAACTGATTCACCGTGCCGCTGGATACGGTGTCCCCCACGGTCTTATCCACCGGCAGGGATTCGCCGGTCATGACCGCCTGGTTGATGGAGGTCTGGCCGGAACGGATCACACCGTCCACAGGCACCCCCTCGCCGGGAAGCACTCGGATACGGTCGCCGAGCTTCACCTGCTCGGCGGGGATGATCTCCTCCCCGCCGCCGCGCAGCACCCGGGCGGTCTGGGGCGTCAGATGGACCAGCTTTTCAATGCCGGCCCTGGCCCGGGCCACAGTCAGCTCCTCCAGCAGGCCGCCCAGCTGCATGATGAACGCCACCTCTCCGGCGGCGAAGGTCTCGCCGATGCAAACCGAGGCAATCAGCGCCAGAGACACCAGCACATCCGCCTTGATGTCAAAGGCCGTCACAAGGCCGATGACCGCTTCCAGCACAATGGGCAGACCGCACAGCACAATGGCCACCCAAGCAATATCAAAGGGCAGGGGCTGGACCCCCACCAGGCTGCAAAGCACCGCCGCACCGGACAGCGCCAGAAACACAATATCCTTCCGGACGCCGCCCAGCTCCAGAAGCGCCTCCAGCTTTTCCACAACGCTTTTCACGAAGAAACTCCCCTTTTCCATACCCAACGGGGTATAGGCATATTATACCTATAGGGGTATAAGTTGTCAAGTAAAAAATGGGACTGTTGCAAAACAGGAAACCTGTAGGGGCGGCTACCAGCCGCCCGCTGCCTTTCGGAACAAAACGCCGGAATAAAGCGCACAATTCCGTGAGATAGCGGGCGTCATCCCCTACATCCTGCCGGACCTGGTCAAAATCGCCCTGGCCCTGACCCTGACCAACATTCTCAGACGGTATGTAAAATAATCCCCCTCTGACAAAATCCCCCGCCGAAAACCGGCGGGGGACTCAGACTGTCTAAAAAACCCTTAAGGGCTTTTTAGACAAACTTTTGCAGCCTGATAGGTATTTTCTGCCAGGTACAGAAGGTGAATTGTCCCAAAGGGACAAGAGAAGCCACCCTGGGGTGCGCCCCGGCAGAAAATGATTGGACTTTATTCGCAGACAAAGGTCTGCGAACTCTGCGAGGCTTTTTCCACAAGCTGAATCCCCCGCCGAAAACCGGCGGGGGATTTTTGGAGGGATGAAAGGAGGCTTAGAAGTATTTCTTGGAGGCCAGGTCGATCTGGCGGGTGGTTTCCTCGTAGACGCCGGGGAAGGTGGACATGGCCAGGCCCTGGGAGGCACCGGGGATGAAGTAGAGCTTGCCGCACTCCCGGCAGGCCCGGTCTACTTCACGGGCCACATCCTCAGGCTTCCAGCCGGGGTAGTCGATGGTGGCACTGTCTACGCCGCCCATGAACGAGATCTTGCCGCCGTACTGTTTGATCAGTTCCGGGATATTGTTGGAGGTCATGACACCCTGCCAGATGTCAATACCCATGTCGATCATGTCCGGCACCAGGGTGGCGGCATAGGAATCGGAGTGGTGGACGATCAGCTCCACGCCGTGGTCTTTATAATACTTGTAAATCTTCATGTAGCAGGGCTTGATGAACTCCCGGAACATTTCAGGAGACAGGAAGGTGGACTGCTGGCTGCCCCAGTCATCGTGGTGGAACAGGGCATCGGGCTTGATATAGGTGCAGATCTCCTTGGCCAGATCCAGCTCAAACTGGGTGATTTGCTCCAGAATTTCGTGCATTTCATCGGGGTACTCATAGAACGCCATAAGGCAGTTCTGGATTTCCATCAGGTAGTGGCTCTGCTCGAACACGCCGGGGGCAATGAAAGTGGTGCAGAACTGCTCATTCCGGTCCACCTTTTCGGCGGCCTCAATGAACGGCTCCCACTCCTGGGCACTGTAGACCACATTGGGTACTTTCAGACACTTCTGCCACTCCTCCACGTCCTTGATGACGATTTTGTCCGGGGTATGGACAGGAAACGCGCCGGGGGTACCGGCGGGGAAAGAGCGGGTCACGCCCCAGGCGTTGACCACGTTCAGCTCGCCGGGCTTGGGGGCGGGGTTGTGGGCGGAAAAGGCGTTGCCCACCTGCATGGCGAAAGCTTCATACTGGTTGACGAAGCGGTCCGGATGGCCGCCGTGAATGGTTTCCAACAGGTTTTGACGTTTGGTTAACATAATATATTCCTCCTGATTTGATGAAGTTTATTTAGAAAGCGGAATGTGCAGACCAAACTGGGTTTCCAGCAGCCCATTGGCCTCTTCCCGGGAGACGTCCTGTTCCCGGTATACCCCCTGATGGAACGTCAGGTAGGTGTCTCCCCGGAGACCCAGCCAGCCCTCTTCCGTGCAGCGGTACACCGCCCGCTTGCGCCGGAACGGAGAGGCGGGGTAGGCCCAATAGTAGCCGTTCAGCACCTCAAAGTCCACATCCAGGTAGGGTTCATCTCGGAATTTCAGCATCCGCACCGGGTTTTCCCCATCTAAATAGACGATGACATACTGCCCGTCCTCGGAAAGGACCTGAAAGCGTTCATAGCAGCATTCCTGAACCGCCGGATTTCCCAGATTCAGAATGCCCTTTGGCCCTCTGCCGCCGAAGCCCACATCGCAGTACCACCGTTCTTCTCCAAACCGGACCACAATGCCCCGGTGAGAAATGGACCGTGGCTCCGTTCTACCCATGATGCAGCGGACCCCCACACAGTGGCAGTCATAGCCCAGGGATTGCAGCAGCAGATAAAACAGCTTGTTGAGTTCAAAGCAGTAGCCGCCCCGGCGGCGCAGCACCACCTTTTGAAAGAGGGACTCCGGCTCCAAAGAGGGCTGGGTCTGATTTTCCGTCAGTTCCAGATTCTCAAAAGGCACCTGCTCCAAATGGGCGCGAACCAGTTTTTGAAGACTCTGAGGGTTCAACGCCTGGGGCCGTTCTGCCCCAATGCGGGCAAGATAGGCATCTACATCCAATCGAAAATCTTCCATGATTATTTCCTGTCGATTTCCGCCTGGCACTGGGCAATTTTCTCCCGGGTCAGCTTGTAGCCGAAAATCAGCAGCACCGCACCCAGGGCGCAGAGAATGGCGGGGATCAGGCCCAGGGCCACGGTCATGCTCCGGCGGGCAGCACCCTCCAGAACAATGCCGGAGTGCCAACCCACGCTGGCAAGACAGGCAGCAACAATGGTACCCCGGAGGAACACGCCCACTTTCAGCGGCAGATTTTGCAGACCCATGATCCAGCCCGCGGCGTTCTTGCCGGTTTTCCAGGTGGTATACACCACGGTGTCGGCGTAGAGGGCGGGAGAGGTGGAGTAGGCAATGCCATAGAAGAACTGGGCCACAGTCATCAGGGCAATGACCGCCACGGCACTGCTATAGAACACGTAAATCAGCCCCAGGGCAATGGCCATGCCCAGGAACGACACGATGGTGGTGGTCCGGTTGGACAGGGCGGCGGCAATATACCGGGCGGCAAAAGAACCGGCAATGGCACCCAGGGCAATGGCCAGGGCATAGGGAACCATGAGGCCGGGGTTGCCCATGGCGTCCCGGAAGTAGTAGATGGCCGCGGCGGCGGTAACGAACTTCACACACCACTTGCCCAGGTCTGCCACCATGAGGATCATCAGCTGGGGATTCTGGAACAGAGACTTGAACATGTCGGGAATGGAAACCTTGGAGCCGCCTTTGGAAGCGGACTGGGTTTCGATTTCCTCATACCCCTCCGTCATCTTAAAGTGGGCGTAGTAGCCCAGCACCATGAGCAGTCCCAAGCAGAACGCCGCGGCGGCGAACTTGTTCTTTTCACCCACGAAGTTTGCAAGCAGAGTGGCAAAGGGCAGACCCAGGTAGGTAAAGAGCAAGGAGCCAATGTTATTCCAGGTACCCCGGGAGGAGGACAGGGTGGCCCGGTCCTCAGGGGTCTTTCCCACCACGGATACTAAGGTGGCGTTGGCCACATAGGCGATGTTCCACACCACATGGGAGGCAATGGCGGCGGCAATGATCAGCACCGCCGAGAGGATTTCGTTATCGCTGATGCGGATAAACTGGAACGCGTACAGGAACGGTACCACCCAGGGTACCAGAATCAGCCAGGAACGGTAGCGGCCCCATTTTTTCGCCTTGGTGCCGTTGAGAATGCCGCCGTAAATCCAGGACAGGCAGGCATCCACAATGGAGAAAATGGAGTTGATGAGGGCGGCAATGGCCGTGCCGAAGCCTGCCAGGTCTGTCAGGAAGGTCATAAAATAGAACGTTTCGATGTTGCTCATCAGGCTAAAGCCCGCGTCTCCCACACCGAACAGGTATTTCAGGGATTTGCTCAGGCCTTTGGGTTTTTGGTTCTGCTGCTCTGTCTCTTTCATCAGAAATTACCTCCAGATCATTTTTTGGTGCTTCCCGGAAATCCGCTTGGCCATTGCGCATTCCAGAGGAACAGTTTTTGGGAACGAGCGAAGCGAATGTAGAACGTTTTGTACATTTTGTATGTATTCATCCTATATTCTTTATCTGCAGTTGTCAATTGAAACATGATGGCGAAAAGAAAGTTCCTAAATTTGTTGAGAACGGCCATTGCGTTTCCTTATTTTCTAGGATACAATAACAGCAAATCCAGCGTACCTGGGAGGGATTTTTCATGGAAGAAAGCATGGTGCTGAATTTACAGATGATTGCGGACCATCTGGAGGAACTGTTGTGGGACTACCGCATGGAAGCCGGGGAGGATCCCCCCCGTTTTCGCTGCTGCCAGGTCTACTGGGGCCAGGAGCAGCTGGGGGAGGACGCGGTTTATCTGGTGCCGGAGGAGCTGGGCAGTGCCTTTCCGGCGGATGCCTACAGCTACATCGCCTGCGGCGACCTGGATGGGGCCGCCCCCCACATTGACGGCCTCCACCGGCCTGTATACCAGGTGATGAACCTCATAGTCTCCATCTTCCAGAAATACCACGATTTTGAAAACCAGCTGAACCAGATCGTCACCGGCGGCGGCTCTCTGGTAGATTTGTGCCGGGCGGGCAGTGACTTTTTTGAAAACCCCATTTATATTCACGACAATCTGTTTTCCGTCATTGCCCTGTCCTCCCGGGTGGAGGGAATGCTGAAATTTGAGTACAACGAGAAAAGCGGCAAACTCTATATCCCTTTGTGGCTGATCAACGAATTCAAATACGACGAAGATTACCAGCAGACCCTGACCCATTCTGGGGCGGGCATCTGGGACAATGAGCAGTACCCCTATACCATGCGCAGTCTTTATGTAAACCTGCGCAGCGGGCAGACCTATTACGGGCGGCTGCTGATCAACGAACTGGGTACCAAGCTTTTGCCGGGGCAGTTCCGGGCGGCGGAATACCTGGCCCAGTACGCCGTCAAACTCATTCAGCGGGACCAGGCGGATTCCAGCCACCGGTACTGGGGGTTGGAGGATACCTTTATTGACCTGATGCAGGGGCAGCCTGTGGACAACCGGGACCTGCAAACCACCCTGAACATTCTGGGATGGAGTCCCATGGGGAAATTCCTGTGCATCAAGCTGTGCAATCAGGATGAATCCCTGTCCGTAAAGCCTGACAAGGTACTAAACAGCACCCTGTCCTTAAAAATCAACGGCAGCTTTACATTCCGATGTGAGGGGAAACTCTGCATCGTGGTGGACCGGACCCAGCCGGGAACGGACGTAGGAAGTCTAAGGCACATCCTCTCCCCCATGGTCCGGGACAGCTGCATGTACGCAGGGCTATCCGGCACCATTGAGGGCATCCGGGATTTAAAACTGGGCTTCCGTCAGGCAGACCTGGCCCTGAACCACATTCTCCACGAGAACAACAGCCAATGGGTCATGGCCTTTGAGGACTGCGCCCTGGCCTATATCCGCTCCTGCGCCCTGAAAGAACTCCCCACCGCCATGCTCTGTGACAGCAGCCTGGAAACCCTGCGCCGCCACGACAGCCAGTCCGGCACGGAATACTACAAAACCCTGCGGCAATACCTATTGCAAGAGCGCAACATCCCACGCACCGCCGAAGCCCTGATCATCCACCGGACCACATTGACCTACCGTCTGCAAAAAATCAGCCAATTGGTCCACATGGATCTGGAAGACCCGGAAAAGAGGCTGTATCTGCTGCTGTCGTTCTATTTGCAGGAACACGGGGAGAGTTGACAGTTGACAGTGGACAGTTATGTCCAAATTGACAATGGACAATTATTGGGGGGACCTACGTTGGTCATTTCAGTTCGTCCGTTAAAGGATGTAGGGAACGCCCCAGGAAAGCTCCAAAAAGGCCTTCCCCAACGGGGAAGGGGAACCGCCCGCAGGCGGTGGATGAGGGGCGGGGCGGCGTTGTACGTTGTAGAAACAATGGGCGCAGAGGTAGAACCCATCGTACATGTCATTCCGAGCGAACGCAGTGAGTCGAGGAATCTTCCCAAGTAGCTGGGTTTATCTTGCGGTGGTTCATTATCCAACGTGGTGGATTCCTCCACTCCGCTTGCGCGACCGTCGGAATGACATAATGGGGGGACGTTTCCGTTTTTCATCGGTAACAGTTCCGTCCTTTCGGGTGCTATCGAAAACGCGGCCTTGGCTCTCCCTCTGGGAGAGCCAAGGTCGTGATACCATTCAACCGCACAGGTTGTATTCGATACGTGGCGGGCGGCAGATTTAGCCGCCCCTACAGAACACCCTATTTTGCAACGGCCCCATCCATAATATCTCACTGCATATTGGCGAAGCGCTCCACGGCTTTGGTAAAGTTCTCGATTGTCTTCTCCGCGTCGCCGTGCTCCAGGCCTTCCCGGACGCAGTGCTGGATATGGCCCTCCAGAACGACCTTGCCGCAGCCGTTCAGCGCCGACTTGGCGGCGTTGATCTGCGAAAGCACATCCTCGCAGGGTACGTCCTCATCGATCATCCGGTCAATAGCCTGGACCTGGCCGATGATTTTTTTCAGTCTGCGGTGCAGATTCTCCGCGTCCATACATTGTCTCACAGCTTTTCCCTCCATACGGTAACAGGTATACGCTCATTATACCCTCCGCCGCCCGCTCTGTCAATCAACGCTTTTTCCGCTTGCCGGATACGATGCAAAATGGTAGAATTTTTGTAAATTCTGTCAGCATACGCTCCCCGATTGCGTCTTATAGGGCAGAGGCCCAAGGAAACACACAGATTGGAGGAATCCACCTATGAGCGATGATGAGATCATCGAATTGTACTTTGCCCGGGATGAGCGGGCGCTGGCCCAGACGGAGCGCAAATACGGTCCCTATTGTTTCTCGCTGGCAAACAACATTCTGGCGAGCCCCGAGGATGCGGAGGAGACCGTCAGCGATACCTACCTGAAAGCCTGGCAGACCATTCCACCCAAGCGGCCAGGCGTGCTGCGAATGTACCTGGCGAAAATCACCCGGAATCTGGCTCTTTCCCGCTGGCGCGGTCTGACCGCCCGGAAGCGGGGCGGTGGGGAGCTGCCGCTGGTGCTGGAGGAGCTGGAGGAATGCGTTGGCTTCGGGGATAGCGTCAGCGAAAATCTGGACGTCAAGGAGCTGACCCGGACCATTGCCGCGTTCCTGGACACCTTGTCCCGGCGAGAGCAGAACATCTTTCTGCGCCGCTATTTTTTCACCGAGGACGCCGGAGCTATTGCCGGACGCTACGGTCTGAGCCGGGATGCCGTCAACCAGAGCCTCAGCCGGACACGGAAAAAGCTGAAAGCACATCTGACGCAGGAGGGATACGCGCTATGAAAAAATCGGAAGTTCTGTTTCTTGCCATCGGTGGCCTGGAAGGCGCTCGCCTGGAGGCCACAGAGATGCCCGCAAAACGGGCCAGGCCACGGTTCCTGCTGGTTGCCGCCATCGTTGCCGCGGCCCTGCTGCTGGTGGGCTGCGCCGCGGCAGCATACGCCCGCATTCACATGACCTATACCCATCACGAGGATATCACCGCCACCGTTTCCCGGACGGACGATGCGGAAAGCAAAAATGTGCTGACCGACTGCTATCCCCAGACGCCCTGCCCGGGCTATGTTCTCTCCGGCGGTGCGCCCATTGACCGGACCACCCAGAACCTGCGCTATTGGAGCGACGCCGGGACGCTGATCTCCTACAGCATTTCCACCAGCCACGCCATTGAGGGTGTCCTCGCACCGCCCTGCGAGACCTCCACTGTAACGGTGTCCGGCTGGGAGGCCACGTTGCAGATTTCCGAGCAGGGCGGTGCGGCCATCAGCTGGCACAATGAGACGGAAGGGTACTACGCCGGACTGTTCACGGACGATACGTCCGCCGATTTGCAGGCCATGGCCGAAAGCGTCGGCTTCGGGGACCGGCTGCCCCTTTCCTTCCTCTGTAAGGACGGTGCGTCCTGGGATATCTGGTATCCCCAGCAGGTGCCGGAGGGGTACGGCATAAACCGTGTAAGTGCAGTAGATGCCGTCACCATCGATTACACCGACGGCAACAGCAGCATCACCTATGTGGCCTCCTTCCGCAATGATCCCAGCGCCGATCTCGGCGAGCCGCCCCACGACAGCTGCACCTGGACGGAGGAGACCGTAAACGGTCAGGCGGCCAGAATGATGACCACCGGCGCCGGACTTCGGCTGCTGTTCTGGACGGACACCCGGGAGGGCTTTTACGCCATGCTGTCCGTAGAGGACCCCAATGTGGACATTCTGGCCATGGCCGAGAGCGTGGCCCCCGGCGCGCCTCTGGAAATTCAGAACAATTCCATGGGCCCGGACTGGTCCATTAAAATGCAGCAGGACCAGACTGCCTATTCCGGCTGGGAATCCATCTACCCCCAGGCCCTGCCGGAGGGCTATACCCTTGCCTACGTCAGTGACCGGGCCTACGGCCAGCAGTTCATCCGCTACGACAACGCCGCCGGGGACACCATCAGCTTCACCTTCTATTTCCGCATCAGCGAATACGGTCTGGATTTCAGCGGAATGGGCACACCCCAGAAGGTGGATATCAACGGGAATACGGGGTATCTGATGGACCACGCCCTTCTCTGGACCGATGCCGCCAAGGGCTACGGGTATTCCCTGAGCGCCACGCAGGATGTGGACCTGGTAGCCATCGCCAAAAGCGTTGCCGCCGGGCCGGAGCTGACGTCCAGCGAGACGGCAAAAAATGAACAGGCTCTGACCGAGCTGGGCGACTACAATATCACCGCCCTGCCCGCCGGTATGGAGGAGGACAGCTTCACCGGCTACCCCCTGGAGGACGGCGGCGGCTGGTACGCATACATCCGCCGGTGGTACTATAACCGGCAGACCAACGAGGCCCTTTACTTCACCTACGAAAGCTATGTGTCCGATGCCGCTTCTCTGGAGGACATCGTTCAGATGCAAATCGGGGACGCACGCTTTTACAGTGCGGACTTTATGACCATCAACGGCAGCACCGGTGCGGCCAGCCAGCTGGATAACCACGCCAAGGTCGTCTGGGTCCAGGGCACCCCCGCCAAAGGCGTCTGCTTCCAGCTGATCAGCGATGATCTTTCCGTTGAAGCGCTGCTGAAAATCGCCGAAAGCGTGCAGATACAGGGCTAAACAAACTAGGGGCCGCAGCCGCGGCCCCTGACCGTATTTCAGCGTTTTCCCGCCAATAACGAAACCGCGGCGTCCAGCACCGGGTCCTTTCCCGTCAGGATATCCTCCGGCGTGGGCTCTATGGGAATATCCGGCTGGATGCCTAGCCCCAAGAACGCCGTGCCGTCCAGCAGGCGGTAGCCAACGGAGCAGATACGGGCGCTGCCGCCGCAGCGGAGCTTGATGAGCATGGGCGTCCCCGTGGTGCCGCAGGTCGGGGCACCGATCACCGCTGCCCGGTGATTGCAGCGCAGCATTGCCAGAAAATCCTCCGCCGCGGAGACGGTTCTTCGGGAGGTCAGCACCGCGCAGGGGCCGGAGAAGAGTGCTTGCTGTCCTTCTTTGCCGAAATGATCCAAGTAGGACCTGGTATAGCTCCCCGCCATTTTTTTGCGGGCATCTTCCATCTGTGCCCGTGTGTAAAGCCCCGCGGCAATTTCCCGGGCCTGCTCCTCAGGGGATTCCAGAAGGATCTGGCTGGCTCCCGCCAGGTCCACGCCCTCCATGATTCGGGTTTGCTTCCGGCAGCCGGAGAAAGCACCGGGTATCAGCAGCTCCGCCACCTGCGCCCCAAACAGCGTCATACCGCCGATGTTATCCCGAATATCCAGAATCAGCCCGTCAGGTGTTGTCTCGTCCAATGCCGCGCGGACTTTCGCCGCCGTGTCGGCATGGAGAAAGTCCGGCAGGTTTACATAAAGAATTCCGTTTCCCAACTGCCGAATCTCAAATGCCCGGCCCTTCCGGGCCAAAAGCAGCTCCGGTCTTTCCGGCAGGAGCCGGAAGGAAAAGCTGCCTTTGGAGGTTATCATTTCGTGGATCTGTCCCCTCAGCAGCAGCGGGAGCAGGGCGTTCAGCCTGTATTCCGGCAGGAAGGACCCGACATGGTAGCTGTATTTCGACGCCTCGTTCAGGATTTCCGGAAAAGGCCGGCCGTCCAGTGTCTCCACCGCCGCGCCCAGAAATGCCCCATATTCCGGCAATACGCCGTTGAGAAAATACGCGTCCGCGCAGGACCCCAGAGAAAAGGGCGCAAAACCATATTCCCGCAAAAAGGCCCTTGGGAATTGATAGTCCGTGTGTCCGTCACCCAGAAGATTCAGAAATTCCGCGAACAGCAGATGGGTCTGCCGGTCGTCCGCCCGCATGAGCCTTGGAAGGAACTGATAAAAGGCTTCCTCCCAATTGCACGCCGCATCCGCAAAGCGCGGGAAAATCTCCCCCGCCCGCCGCCACAGCAGCGCCAGGTCCGCGATCTTGTCGTAAACTTCCATGAAACACTCCTCCTTTGTCGCTGCTATCAGTATAAACGCATCACAAGCCCTTTACAAGTCTTGAAAAAAGGTATGAAATCTGCTATAATAGTATTGTAAAGTGAGGGGCCGAAGCGGCGCGGATACGCGGCTTCGGCCCCTCCTCTTGACCCATACAGTAAAATTATAACACAGAATACCGTATGGTCAACTTCTTTTCTGGTCTTTTATACAAATGCAAACAGGAATCGGCTCTCCAGGCGCATTTGTCTGGAGAGCCGTGCGGTATTCAGAACAGGTCGACCAGTTTCTTTTGAATTCTGGCGGCAACATCCAGGTAGTATTTCAATTCCTCCGCACTCAGGTCGCTGGAATCCCAGGCGTCAAAAGCTTTGTCGACTTCCTCGATCTTAGAGATCATGTCCAGATACTTGGTCAAAATTGTCCAATCCGTCGGATTTTCCTTATATTTCTTCATAAGTTCGCAGTATTCATCGTAAAAGGCTTCATAAGTATCCATCGCTTCCTTAAATTCCGGTCGAATCCCACTCGAGGTCGTTTCCTCTACGTCCTCTTCCGCCTCTGGAAACGTCTGCTCCTCCGATACCTTTTTCAGATATAACGTTGCTTCCTTCATTGCAATTACGATCTCATCGCCCATAAGTGGACATGTCGTATTTTCAATGCTTATCCCATCATCCGTTGGCTTCCAGTCGACTGTATCCCCACCAACAAAGTAACATTTCCCGGTATTCTGTAAGATCAGAACGATGTCGCCGATCGCGGGATCCATGCCAAGCTTTATCCAGTCCTCTATGGATAGCGTCACATCCTGCATCGTAGCCCTGCTGACCTCCCACGTGCCGCAATAGGATTCGGCGGTTCTTTTCGTTTCAGGCACTGTCTCCTGGCCCGCTTCGGGTACTGTCTCCGGGCTTGTTTCAATTGCCGTTTCCGTTTGCGATACAGTCGTTTCCTCCTGGCTTGGAAGCGTTGGCAGTGTTGTAGTCTCTGGCTTCTTCCCGCACGCCCCCAATGCTACCAGGCAAACAGCCGCCATAATTGCCAACATTGTTTTCTTCATCCAAAGATTCCTCCATTAATATTTATGTTCGAGAGAATAGCACTTTTACCAGAATTTCTTCATTTGTCAGCTTTTCTTATGTTTTTCCTCAGATATGAACTGTCTGATTCTTCTATCCGAGTACCCAAATCGGACAGATAATTCCCGAACTGTGTACTTACCCGAATTTTCGCGTATAAAGGACCGCACATATTCCTGATTGTACAGTTTCTGCGGGAAAACAACCATCTGTCCTCGGAGCATCTGAAAAATTCTCATTGCCGTTTCACTGTCGATTTGCTCGGCGATTTCTCTATATATTCCGGCATAGGCGTCCGGCTTCACAACACGCATCCCACCTTTCTACATCTAATGACATATCTCTTTCAGTATAGCTGAATCTTCAGCAAGATTTCTACTGATGTATTCCTCGGAAAAACGCCTATGAAAATTTCCAGGTAAATAGAGCTATTCTCTCACTCTAAAACCTGTAATTTTTGCGAGGCTGACATATATTTGTCGACACGGCGCAGATATATGAACGCGTTTTCAAAGGCTGCTATTTACGAAAGGTGGCATATCATGCTAAAATATAGTCGGATTTCTTTTGAAACCCGTGACTTTTCCCCTTCCAATTCTTATTACATGGGTGAGGAACCTCAGAGATTCCCGGAGAAAGGAGTGTCACGCATTGGACGACACACAGATCATTGCCCTGTTTCTGGCACGGGATGAGCAGGCCATCCATGAAACGGACCTGGCCTATGGCCGGAGGCTGCATACGCTGGCGAACCGGATCCTGCTGAGCCGGGAGGACGCGGAGGAAAGCGTCAGCGATACCTATCTCGAAACGTGGAAGGTCATCCCACCCTACCGGCCAAAATATTTCTTCGCCTTTCTGGCCTCCATCTGCCGCCACATATCCCTGAACCGGCTGGACTGGAAACAGGCGGCAAAGCGAAAAGCGGACGTGGTGTCCCTGACCGAGGAGATGGAGCTGTGCATTCCCGACGCCAGCCATGAGCGGGCCATGCGGGGCAAGGAGATCGGGCAGCTTCTGGACGCATTTCTGGAAGACTTACCCAGGGACAGCCGGATGATTTTTCTGCGGCGGTACTGGTACGCGGATGCCATTGCGGAAATCGCCCTGCGGTACGGCATGACGGAAAGCAAGGTAAAAATGCAGCTGCACCGGACCAAGGAAAAGCTGCGCGTGTTTCTGGAAAAGGAGGGTATCCGTGTATGAACGGAAAGGAATTGTTCCGCGGCCTGTCTTACATCAGCCGCAGATATATTGACGAAGCGGAGTTCGGCGTTCTCTCCCCCGCAAAGGAGTCCGCTCCCGCCGCCCGGGCCAGACTGCGCAGGCCCCTTCTGATTGCGGCGCTGATTGCCCTGCTTCTGCTGCTGGTGGGCTGCGGGGCCGCCTATATCATCACCCGCAATCTGAACTGGTCCAAGGAGCTGGAACAGGATCTGCGCTTTTACAACGAGGATATCTCCGTCGGCGCGGTGTCCAAGGGCTGGGTCCTGGACGAAGCCATGTTTACCCTCTCCGCCGCACCTCCCGAAAACGGGAACGTAACGATCACCTGCGGCGAGTGGAGCCTGGACGCCACCGGCACCCTGGACATCGGCACGGAATACTGGATCGAAAAGTGGAACGGAACCACCTACGAGGAGATTCCCACGCTGGACGCCCAGCCCTGGACCGTACCGGAGCAGCAGATCATCTGCGGCTCCGACAACAGCTGGACGGTAAACTATCTGGAAAAATACGGTGCTCTGGAGCCGGGCAATTACCGCATCGGCATGATGGTCTCCAAGGCGTCCAAGGATGGAGAGCCCGCTCAGCTGGGCTGCTTTGCCAAGTTCCGCATCCCGGATCCTGCCATGGCCCCCTATCTGGATGCCTACAACAAGGCGTTTCAGGCGCTGAAAAACGCGGATGCCTACCATATTATAGAGACATCCTATAATTCCCGGATGGTCTCTGGCCTGGAATTTTCGGCATCCCGGGAGGAATACTGGAAGAGCGGAAACGACTGGGTGGAGTGCCGGGTGATCCAGTGGCTGGACGCGGAGGATTTCAGCGACTCCGGCGGGGGCCAGATGCGGCGGGACGGCATCGGCTACGGCGTCAGCTGGCCCACTGACAAGGTCACGGACAAACCGGATTCCTGGGAACGATTGACCTTTGTTGACCAGTTTGAATGTGACCTCTGGTGCGTTTTCTTTGAATATGTCTCCCAGAATGCGGTGGATGTGCAGGCCGCGGATAATTATGTAAACATTATAGAGACACTTGACAATGTGCAGTACAACGAGGTCCGCGTTTTCTACGATGAAACCGGCGGCATTCAGCATCTGGAATACGCCCTGATTCCCGGCCTTGCCTACGAGGAAGCGGACCGGATCCTTTGGAGTACCCTTGACGTTCTGCCCACCACCGCTCAGGAGGCCGCTGCCGTTCTCCGGGCCATCGACCTGGACAGTCCTTCGCAGTTCTCCTACGCCCAGGACCTGGAGCAGATCAAATCTGACGGGCTGGTTCAAAAGACCGGCGGCTTCAAGAACACCACCGCCCAGACGTCCGTAACCATCGATTCCGCCCCCCGGCTGGCGGCGGCGGAGATCCCCGTGGACAAGACCAACATCCAAAGCGTCTTCTACGACCCGGAGGCCAAGATCTGGAAGGTTGAATTCTGCCGTTCGCAGCATGACGAGATCTATTACGCCGTCTACCTGGACGATACAGGCGTCACGCAGCTGGTTGTAAGTAAATAAGCATTTGGCCGCCGGAACTGGTACGCAGTTCCGGCGGCCTTGCTGAAATAGTGATTTGAAGATTTGACTTTTGGGTTTACCCCTATCCAGCCGTAGGCTGGGTCCCTCCGGCGGCGATTTTCTTGCTTCTGCAAGAAAATCGATAAGAAGCAGCGGTCAGCGCCTCCCTTAAGCCGCATTCTTTCCCCCTTTCTTGGCGGGA
>ERZ1026854.566-NODE-566-length-25728-cov-5.923694_pt1 | contig 25728 bp, 24 predicted proteins | sample MGYA00380157_ERZ1026854 | MGnify/ENA primary metagenome ERZ1026854 (study PRJEB33269, sample SAMEA4719793) | human gut metagenome | biome: human-associated habitat; feature: organic feature; material: feces | place: Cameroon | collected 2013-10 ... | reverse complement strand
AGTCGATGCTTCAGCGGATGCTATCGAAATCGATTCGACGTGCGGAAGTTAAGATAATGTAGACGATCCAGTTGGATTTGCGACATGATGTTTCTCTGGAGAGAGGATGAAAATGGAAAGGAGGGCCCGAAGGCCCGTTTCAAGCTCAGAAGTCGAGTGTGAGCCTGTCGTACTTGTATACCTTGCTGGGGCAGGAGAACTGGCAGCGGTAGCATGCGGTTCCGAGGCAGTTCTTGGTCTGAACGACAATCTCCTTGTCGTCCATGACCTTGAGCGCATGCTCGGGGCATTCCTTCTCGCACTTCTTGCATCCGGTGCAGCCTTCCATGTATCCGCGCAGCTCCGTTCCGATGTCGTGCAGGATGGTGAGTCCGCGCTCTCCGAGATCGGGGATGTCACGCTGGACCATGCGGTGGATCTCGGGGTTGCCCTTGGGCTTGGGGAGCTCCTGGATCCCTGCCATGGCGTTGTTCTGGTTGTACATCTCCATGGGCATGCCCTCGTCGCAGAGGGCGAGCTCCTGGGTGTAGATCTGCTCGAAGATCTTGTCTCCGGCGAACATGATGTGGTTGGCCCTGATCCCGTTGGCGATGTCCTGGAGGGTGTCTAGGAGCTCGGGGTTCCTCAGGATGTCGGTGGCCATGGCCAGGGACGTGTTGCCCCACTGGTAGATCGTATCGCAGGAAGGCGGCAGGAGTCCGACCTGTCTCGCCTTCTCGGCATCGACGTATGTTCCGGACGCTCCGGCCATGTACATGACCCTCATGTCCTCGAACTTGAGTCCTGCATGCTCGAGCAGGGTGAAGTGCCCTGCGCGCATGGCTCCGATGGCCTTCAGAGCCTCGGAGATGTCGTGGGAGTCGATGTAGACTCCGTCCTGGAGGTGGAGCTTGCCATCGCTGGTGGTGAGCTTGCCCTTCCTCCACATGTGCTGCTCGAGCACAGCGGCGACGGCGGCCACCACTCCGGTTCCGGTTATCCCCTTGGCCTTGCCGTGCATGGGTCCGTAGGGGGTGACCGTCTCCAGTCCGAAATCGACCTTGTCCCCTTCCTTGGGGAGGATGTCGTCGTCGAGGACCTGGCAGATCCACTGGAAGTCGTATGAGAGGTCGGAGATGGCGCCGGGTCCGGCGAGCATCCCGCATTTGATGGACTGTCCCTCCATGGCCGGTCCCGCGGCCGCGGATCCGGTGTAGATGTCGTCTCCGATCTTGAGAGCCATCTCGGCGTTGGTTCCGTAGTCGGTGACCATGCAGTTCCTCTTCTCGTCGAGGAATCCGCTCTTGTACATCATGGCGAGAGCATCGGCTCCGATCTCGTGCCTGATGGCAGGGGGGACTAGAAGCTCGCATCCATCCTTGACATCGAGACCGACATCCACGGCGGAGAACACTCCTGCGTCCCTCTTCTGCGCCTGGATGCCTCTCGCCTTGTGGGCGTTCTCGCCCGCGAATGCGAGGTCGTCGACCGGGATCCCCTGGAACAGGGAGAGCTGGATCGGATTCCCGCAGATGCTGACCCTCTCGACCTGGTTGAGGTCGACTCCGAGGGTCCTGATCAGCTTGTTCTCGGTATCGATAAGGATCTTGTGGGCCATCTCCGTTCCGACGTTGATGCAGAACGTCAGATGGTCCATGATATTGGCACCCGGCAACGGGTGGCATTCCGTGACCGCGGTGGAGAGGATCCTGCCGTCTTTCAGATCGACGGCATGGGCCCTGCTTCCGCTGGTCCCGATATCGATGGATATTCCGTAACTCATCTCACTTCTTCCTCCTTAATCTTTCGAAGATGGATTTCTTCTCCTTCTTCTCGGGCTCCTGCTCCTTGTCGCAGCAGCACCCGTCCTCATGATCGTGATGATGCTCATGACCGCAGCCGCAATGGTCGTCGTGCTCGTGGTCATGGTCGTGATGATGGTGTCCGCACCCGCATCCATGCTCGTGGTGGTGCTCATGCTCGTGATGATGCTCATGACCGCAGCCGCAATGGTCGTCGTGCTCGTGGTCATGGTCGTGATGATGGTGTCCGCACCCGCATCCATGCTCGTGGTGGTGCTCATGCTCGTGATCATGGCAGCAGCACCCGTCCTCATGATCGTGATGATGGTGATGCTCGTGGTCGTGATCATGGCAGTGGCATTCGACGTGCTCGTCCAGCTCGTAGTCGAGGCCGGTGTCGTCGATGGCATGGAACATCCTGTGCCTGAGCTCGTGCTCGTCTACGTCGAGGACGGCGCACATGAATGCGAAGCGGACCTTCTCCATGGGTTCGAGCACGCCGTGGCATTCGACGCCGTTCTCGATATCCGTCAGGTTCAGGGTGATCCCGTTCCCGTTCTCGTCGACGATGGCGGCCTTGATGTGCCCGAGGAGGCATCCGGATTCCTTGGTGACCCACTGGCCGATGGTCATGAGGGCCTTGCTCATCCTGGCCTCGGCGTCCGCGTTCCATCCGGTGATCGTCCCCTGGAGGCCCTCGGCGCATCCTCCCGCGACCTCCAGCGAGGTGTGCTCGTGCTCCTCGTGGTCGTGATCGTGGCAGCCGCATTTGCAGTCCGGTCCGTGCTCGTGTCCGCTCATCTCATCATCTCGTAGAGTTGATCGATGTTCTCGTCGGTCTTGGCGGAGACGGCGAACACGGGCTTGCCCGGGAACTCCTTGTTGAGGTAGGCGGTGACCTCCTCGATCTGTCCAGGTTTGGCCAGATCCTTCTTGTTGATCATGATGAAGTCCGCTTTGGACATCTGCATCCTGAAGAAGTCCTCCTTCTTCTTGATCAGGTCCTCGAACCTCTGGACATCGGCGACTCCGATGATGTAGATCTCGTCGGGGTCGATCATGGAGACCTCCACAAGCTCCTTGACCTTGTGCGGCAGGGCGAGTCCGGTGGGCTCGACGATGATTATGTCGGGGTCGATGTCCTTCTTGATATTCTTGAGCGCGGATTGAAGGGTTCCGGACAGGGTGCAGCAGATGCATCCGTTCGGAAGCTCGATCGCGTCATATCCCTGAGCCTTGAGGGTGGCTCCGTCTACTCCGATCTCTCCGGATTCGTTGACGAGGAGAGCGGTCTTCTCGCCGCGTTTGGTGTACATCGAGGCGATTTTCATCAGAAGGGTGGTCTTCCCGCTGCCCAGGAATCCTCCCAGTATGTAGACATACATGAGGGAGGCTAACGACACTTCGATATAAGCATATTTCAACAGTCCTTCGACATACAACTTGCGTTATGTGGAATTCTCGTTTTCTATTTCTAATATATAATACATATGACATCGAAACACTAAGAATTGATAGCCACACTTCCAACCATCCAAGTAGGATGGATGAACGATGCATCCAACATCCGGCGCCGTTTGGCGTTCATCGGAGTCGGACCCAATCGGATTTCTGTTCCTTATTGGAATAATATAGGATGAAAATTCCTAGAAATACATAAAATGGTTTCTTTATAAATAAAGGCCGTTTCTTTAAATACTCATTTATAAAGAAAATGATGACTGCAACAATAATTCTGAAAAGTTGCAATCAAGCATATTTAAAATTATTTATCGCCTTTAAATAGTATGGTTTCAACATCCATCCCCGATGCGAATTAAATACATTCCCCGAGCATCAACAATTCGCCGAGTTCGGAGCGATCCGGACGAAGCATAGGAGGAAAACAGATGATTGACTACAGCAAGGTGGATTTCGCGAAAATCCTCAAGCGCTACGACGTCGAGTCTCAGAACGAGACCACGCCCGAAGCCGTTGCAAAGAAGATGCTGCCGGCAGATCCCGTCCTCAAAGAGGTTGCGGAGACTGTCCTGTACATGAAGTTCAAGGAAGTTGGACCCGCCACCACGAAGGCTCTCCAGTCCAAGCAGGCCCTGGACATCATCAACAACGGACTCGTCGTTGGAATGGAGTGCGTAGCGAAGCTGTACGCAGAGCACATCTACTATCTGCCCGAGATCATGATGGCCGCAAAGACCATGGAGATCGGAATCGCCATCGCCGAGAAGCAGATTCCCGGCGGAAGAGAGACCAAAGGAACCGTCGTCATGCACGCCGCCGAGGGAGACCCCCACGACATCGGAAAGAACATCGCCGCTGTCATGCTGAGGTCCTCCGGATACACCGTCATCGACATGGGTAAGGACGTCGCAGTCGTCGATGTCGTTGCCGAGGTCGAGAAGGTCAAGCCCCTCATGGTCACCGGAACCGCTCTCATGACAACCACCATGACCGCATTCCCCAGGGCGGCCGAGAAGCTCGTCGCGGACGGAGTCGACATTCCGTTCATGGCAGCCGGCGGTGCCGTTAACAGGGACTTCGCCGAGTCGTTCCCTCTCGGAATCTACTCCGAGAAGGCACCTCAGACCCCGCCGATCGCCGACAAGATCCTTGCCGGATACGACTGGAAGAGAATAAGGGACGAGTGGGACAACATCGTCGAAGGGGAGTGATTACAATGGCAGCAACAAGATGCACAAAGATGGCTTACAGCAGCGCGGATGAGATGGTCTTCGGAACAGCGAAATTCCCCATCTCCTACGGTTTCGGACTCAAGGTCGGAGCCGGACGCGTCATCCCCGAGATCAACTACGGTCCCAGGCCCGGAAAGGAGAAGGACCCCGAGTCCCTGAGAAAGGAGTATGTGGACTACATCTCCAAGGACATCCTGAACAGGGCCGTCACCGTCGGATTCCCCGATGTCCAGCTCGAGACCGAGTGGGTTTCCCAGATGGGTAACCCCAAGATGGCAACCCCCGTCGTCGAGGGACAGAAGGCCATCTGCGAGAAGTACCACGAGGAGTACGGAATCAACTGCGCCGTCAGGCAGACCATCCCCGACCAGCGTGAGGCTGAAGAGGGATACAGGCCCGGCATGGGTGGCAAGCACGCCTACCCCGAGGCACTGTTCAACTGCGCCGAGATCGCCTGCGAGAACGGTGCCGACGTCCTGTCCTGTGAGACCCTGGGCGGAAAAGAGCTCGCCGACTTCGCCGTCACCAACGGAGACATCGTCGCCTTCCTGTTCGGTGTCGGATACCTCGGATCCATCGACATGGAGTACGTATGGTCCCAGTTCGTCGACATCTGCAAGAAGAACAAGACCATCGCCGGTGGAGACACCAACTGTTCCGGAGCGAACACCTCGATGTTCATGGCCGGAGGATACCTCGACAACGATGTCCAGAGGACCTTCTCCGCTGTCACCAGGGCCATCTCCGCGGCAAGGACCCTCGTCGCCCCCGAGTGCGGCGCATCCGGTCCCGACAAGGACTGCGGATACGAGGGACCCATCGTGAAGTCCATCACCGGAAAGCCCACTGCTCAGGAGGGTAAGAACTGCCAGTGCGCCCACTGCGATCTCCAGGGTAACCTGATCGCCCAGTGCTGCGACCTGTGGTCCAACGAGTCCGTCGAGTACCACCCCGAGTTCGGTGGAACCTCCGTCCAGTGCTGGCTTGGATCCATCGGATACGAGGCCTCCCTGATGAACACCGCCATCCAGTGCGGCCAGGAGAAGACCCTCAGGGACCTGTACATGATCTCCGACAGGGCACGTGGACCCGAGGGATACATCCTCGCCTACGACAACGCCTACCAGATCGGAAAGGCCATCGCCGACAACGGCAACAACATCTACCTCAGGGCGAGGGCAGCCGGACTTACCGCGGCCAACATCATCAAGAAGGGATACGAGACCAAGGAGCTCGCACTCACCAACAAGCAGCTCGATGTCCTCAACATCATCATCAAGGACCTCGAGGCTCTGCCTGACGACGAGGGCAAGTTCTTCGAGTACTGCGACAAGAAGTACAAGGAGCTCGTCCCCCTCTACGACCCCAAGAACTACGGCCTCTGATCATCAGGGGACTATTCTTCCAAACCTTTTCCAAACCATTTACGGGGCTTCGGCCCACACATCTTTCTCATCATTTTATCCATCCAATATCATCCATCGATATCGCCAGGATATTGAGTTCTCATCATAATTTAACCATTCCAAAATTCATAGCCAGACTTGCAATTGTTCGAGGTTTGTATGAAAGAAATGTTGGATAATTCGATGGATATGGATGGATGATAATTATCCAAAGGCAGGTTTCATTTAAATATAAGTGGTTGCAACAGGGTGGTTGGATGTATCTTGACCGCTATTCTTTAAATATTGTGCCAACTAAATGCATGGATAATACAATCATCCATCAAAGTCCATTTATACTATCCCTTGGATTGCGGATTCCGTAAGAGCCTGAAAAGGACTTACGGAGGAATAGAATGCTTAGTTGCGAAGGTGCAGACTTCAGCAAGATCCTCAAGCGCTACGATGTCGACATGCAGGTCGAGATCACGCCTGAGCAGATGGCTGAGAAGCTTCTCCCCACCGACCCTGTTTTCCACAAGGTCGCTGAGGAGGTTATGTACATGAGGTTCAAGACCGTCGGACCTACCGTTATGCAGGCCCTGAAAGAGAGGAACCCTCTCGACATCATCAACAACGGTCTTGTTGCTGGAATGGAAGTCGTTGCCAAGCTGTACGCAGAGCACGTCTACTACCTGCCTGAGATCATGATGGCCGCTAAGACCATGGAGATCGGTATCGCTCTCGCCGAGAAGCAGGTTCCCGGTGGACTCCAGCCCAAGGCTACTGTTATCATGCACGCCGCCGAGGGAGACCCCCACGACATCGGAAAGAACATCGCCGCTGTCATGATGAGGGCTTCCGGATACAACGTCATCGACATGGGACGTGACGTCCCCATCGTCGACGCTGTCGCCAAGGTCGAGGAGGTCAACCCCCTCTTCATCTCCGGTACCGCGCTGATGACCACCACCATGACCGCCTTCCCCGCAGAGGCCAAGATCCTCAAGGAGAAGGGATACAACACCCCCATCATGGGATGCGGAGGAGCCGTCAACAGGGACTTCGCCAACTCCTACGACCTGGGAATCTACTCCGAGAAGGCCCCTCAGACCCCCCTCATCGCCCAGAAGCTCCTGGACGGATACGACTGGAAGGCTGTCAGGGAGCACTGGGACGATATCGTTAACGGACAGTGATTAAAATGGCAGTTACAAGATACACAACAATGGCCTACGACAAGGCCGACGACATGGTCTTCGGATTCTCCCAGCACCCCCTCTCCTACGGCTTCGGCCTGAAGGTTGGAGCTGGATACGTCATCCCCGAGGTCAACTACGCCCCCAGGCCCGGAACCGAGAAGGATCCCGCCAAGCTGAGGAAAGAGTACGTCGACTACATCTCCAAGGATATCCTGAACAGGTTCGTCACCGCCGGATTCCCCAACGTCCAGATGGAGACCGAGTGGGTCTCTCAGATGAACCAGGAGAAGCTGTGCGCCCCCGTCGTCTCCGGACAGAAAGAGATCTGCGAGAAGTACCACGAGGAGTACGGAATCAACTGCGCCGTCAGGCAGACCATCCCCGACCAGCGTGAGGCTGACGAGGGACTCAGGCCCGAGATTGACAAGTCCGAGCACGCATACGCCCACAAGTTCTTCGAGTGCGCTGAGTTCGCCTGCGAGAACGGTGCGGATGTCTTCTCTGTCGAGTCCGTCGGAGGAAAAGAGTTCGCCGACTACGCCGTCACGAACGGTGACATCGTCGCCTTCCTGTTCGGTGTCGGATACCTCGGTGCCATCGACATGTCCTACATCTGGGAGGAGTGCACTAACATCTGTAAGAAGCACAAGACCATCCCCGGTGGAGACACCAACTGTTCCGGTGCCAACGTCGCCATGTTCATGGCCGGCGGCTACCTCGACAACGATGTCCAGAGGACCTTCTCCGCTGTCACCAGGGCCATCTCTGCTGCCAGGACCCTTGCTGCCTGCGAGGCCGGTGCAGTCGGACCCGACAAGGACTGCGGATACGAGGGACCCATCGTGAAGTCCATCACCGGAAAGCCCACTGCTCAGGAGGGTAAGAACTGCCAGTGCGCCCACTGCGATCTCCAGGGTAACCTGATCGCCCAGTGCTGCGACCTGTGGTCCAACGAGTCCGTCGAGTACCACCCCGAGTTCGGTGGAACCTCCGTCCAGTGCTGGGGAGGATCCCTCGGATACGAGGCTTCCCTGATGAACACGGCTATCCAGCTCAAGCAGGAGAAGACCCTCAGGGATCTGTACATGTACTCCGACAGGCAGAGGGGACCCGAGGCTTACATCCTCGCCTACGACCACGCCTACATGATCGGAAAGGCCATCGCCGACAACGGTAACGACCTCTACATGAGGGCCAAGGTCGCTGGCCAGACCGCCGCCGACATCATCATGAAGGGATACAACTCCAAGGAGCTGGCCCTCACCAACAAGCAGCTCGAGGTCATCCAGGACATCCAGAAGAAGCTCGCCGCTCTTCCCGATGACACCGACAAGTTCGTCGAGTACTGCACCAAGGAGTTCAAGGACTCCGTGCCTCGCTACAACCCCAAGAATTACGGTCTCTGAGGTTTCAGCGAACAACCCTTTAAAACTGGAGGTCGGAACCGAGGTTTGACCGCGGTTCCGGCTTCCGGACGGCCGAGACATCCGCCGCGGCCGTCCACTCCTTCTTTCCTTTTGAGATCGGGAATCCGATCATCGTGCACTATTCTCACTTGTTCAGGTGATACATCGGCTTGCGGTTGGTTCCGAGATTGACGATGGTTCCATCCTTTCTGAGGAAAGAGAGTCCGTTGCTGATGCTGTTCGACAGAATCTTCGGTTCGCAACCCGGGAACGATGAATCGATGTATGAGACGATATCGGACTTCGAAGCATCACCCATCCGGAGACGTTGCGTGATGCATTCGCGTATAATGGAGGGCTCGGGAATATCCGATACTCCGCCTGTAAGGATGATGTTGTTATCGACACGTTTCGCCAGACCTTCGAACACGAGTCTCTCGGCATCTTTCTCGGATATAGGTCTGCCCTTTTGAAGAGCATCGATGGGAAGCAGATCGGACAATGGCATTTTGGGGTTCTTCGCAAGTATCCTCGAATACGGATCTCCAGCTGGATGCCCGGAGACGATCACAGTCACATGTTCATCATCGAATATGTAATCGGGAAGAGGAAATGACCTCTCGATCTGACAGCGGAACATCCGGATTATACCTCCTCCGGCGATTTCCGCCAGTCCGAGTTTGTACATCGCTCTGACCAGGCATCTGTTGCGATAGTATCCTTCTGGGCGATCGAGGTCGATCACCGATTCGATAGATTCCGGGATGAACGAGCCGGCGTTCCTGAAAACAAGTTTGTCACGTTCTATCTCTTCTATTGTTATGAATTCCCCTTTGGTATAGTCCTGATGACCTATGCAATTGTAGAGGGCTTCACGCAGCAGTTTCTCATCATAGGTCTTCACCGTCTTCTTGGTGGTACGTCCTTCATCGAATACCCAATAGTTGACGTTGCGAATCATCGAACATGCTTTTTCAACAGAGATGAGGAGGGGGAGTCCGAACAGTTCGCTATCGATGACGGTGCCATCCTTATCTTTGAGAATCCAACGGATGGCGGGATCCATGTCGATGAACCCTTCCGATCCCTCTTTTCCGAGAAGAACTATGGATGCGAAAGTAAGTTTGCCGTTCCTCCTCAGGCCTGTTTTATCGAGGAACATCTCGTCAGACCATTCTTCGCATTCATCTGCTTGAGAGGGACGATTCTTTTTATAATAGGTTCTGGCGAGTTCCAATGCATCCGGATCCAAATCGCACACATTCGCATTATCAGATAGCTTGGCACTCCAATCCGGAGCTGATTCCCCCATGATCCTGAGACGTTTCTCATCGCTCAGAGGGAGCAGACTTTCGCCTTGACGTTCGTATGCGATTCCTTTGAAAGATGTCGGAATGCCGGATAGAGCAGCCGGAATCTCCATCAGCACTATACGTTTGTCATCGATCATACGTTCGTGTATGCCTAGAAACGACATCCTGTTCGACGTCTGTTCGCTGATGTATCTTTTCATCTCATTCTGACTATCAATCGTATCAAGATAGCGGCTGTTCGAAACCCGGCCATCATCGGTTATGCCGAAGAGCAGCCATGCCGATTCCATCTGAGCTAGATTAGCTTCGTTCGATAATGCCGAGAAGTACTTCCCCACATCATCCTTGCTAAGATTCTTGCGGTCTTTGTACTCCACGGTTTCGTTTTCTTGTGCATTCGCCAATGTACGTGCGAGTATAAGGTCCGCATTACATCTCATAGTATTTGAATACATTTCATCAATTAAATAATTATTTATTCTATTCAAATAATTAAATAATCATTTGAATGCAAGAAAGACCGGTCGAAATCGAGAGGGCTGACGTCAGTTAGGAATGGACGATTCCAGCACATATGCATGAGTAATCAGCATTTCCGCAGGTCTGGGATGTGCGGGCATGAGGATGTTAGAAACCTGTTGGCCAGAGCCATCTCGAGACAACTTCGCACGTCTGGCACTGTTCCTTCTAAGGACTCGTGGCAATCTTTATAGCCATTCATATGACTTCATATTCCTGTTGTTAACATGTCCGCACTCCTAGCCTACGACGGCAGGCCTACAAGTGAGAAGGCCCTGGAATTCGCTATAGAGTACTCTATAAGATTCGAAGACCCGCTCTACATCCTGACCGTTGTCAGGGAGGAGCAGATGGACCCCGAGGCTCCGGATGACTCCGTGGCGGAGTACATGCAGGCGGCGCAGCGCAAAGCGGCTTCTTCGGGAGCGACCGTCCACACGATCATCGAGACGGGAAAGGCGGATGAGACGGTCATCGATGTGGCCGATCGCTACGACTGCGACACCATTATCGTCGGGAGGTCCAACAGGTCATCTTTGGACCGTTTCCTTCTGGGAAGTGTTTCCGGTCACGTCGTGAAGCATGCCAAATGCACCGTGATCCTCGTCTCCGAGGATTGCGACAAGTGCTGATTTCTGAGAAGTGGGAATCATCGCCCCTGTTCCCGATGGAGCAGGGGTTTTTGTAAAAGGTTTGGACCGGGTCATGACGCCCGGCCCTTGGATCAAGCGTTCGTGACCTTCTCCATGAGTCCCTGGGACTTGGCGATGGCGTCGGCGGACATCTTCAGATCGTTCTCGATCTGGTAGTCGGTGTGCTGATCCATGCAGTCCACGGAGGCGATCAGGATACCCTCGTCGGTCGCCATGAACTTCACGACGATCGGGGTGTTCTTGGACACCTGGGAGGGGAGCTCCATCATGAACTCTCCGACAGGGGTGGCATCGATGACGGCGGTCTTCTTGCCCTCTTCGTTGTTGACTGCGGCGTCCTCGTAGATCTCCACCTTGATGGTGGTCTGACCCTCGTCGACCGGGTAGTACGTCTTGACGGACTCGATGGGCAGGACCTTGTTCCTGAAGATGATGTTGGAGATCATCTCGGTTCCGTCCTCGTACAGGGCCTTGATCCCGAAGGTCTTGCTCAGGACGTTGTGGACGCTGAGGACGCCTTCGACGGGCTCTGCGGGGGCTCCGGTGGCGGGGTCGACTGCTGCTCCCTCTACGGGGGCCAGGGAGTTGGACTTGGCGAAGATCGAGGCGCCCTTTGCGACGGACTGGTCGGGGTCGAAGACCTTGATCTCCGCGTCGGGGTACTTGGCGGCGATGGCGTTCTTGACCTGGGGCATCCTGGAGGATCCTCCGACGAGGATGACGTCGTCGATGTCGGCCATGGTGAACTCCTTGGAGGCGAGCACCTTGTCGATGAGGTCGATGGTGGTCTGGACGAGACCGGCGGAAGCGGCCTCGAACTCGTCTCTGGTGATGGTGTAGACGACCTTCTGGCCGCCGACCGTCAGGGTTCCCTTGGTGGATTCCGCGGTGGAGAGCCTCTTCTTGATGGTCTCGGAATCGTTGACGAGGTTCTGCTTGACATCCTCGTCCTCGTCGAGGGACTCGACGTCGACGCCCAGCTCCTCTGCGACCTTCTCCTTGATGAGCTTGGAGATGACGGCATCCCAGTCCTTTCCTCCCAGGAGCCTCTCTCCGTCGGTGGCGACCGCGGTGAACGACTGTCCGTCGATCTCGAGGACGGTCACATCGAAGGTTCCTCCTCCGAGGTCGTAGACCAGGACCCTCTTCTTGCCGTCGTTGCCTGCTCCGAATCCGAAGGAGATGGCGGCGGCAGTGGGCTCGTTGATGACGGTGACGTCGTCGAGACCGGCGATGGTTCCCGCTGTCTTGGTCGCATCCCTCTCGTTCTGTCCGAAGTATGCAGGGCAGGTGATGACCGCTTTCTTGACGTCGCAGCCGTGGTTCTCGTTGAAGTCGTTGATCATCTTCCTGAGGATGACTGCGGACAGCATGATGGGGTTGTACTTCTCCCCGTCGATGTCGACTTCGTAGTCGGTTCCCATCTGCCTCTTGATGGCGGTGACGACCCTCTCAGGGGGGTACATCATGGCCATGTCCTTGGCGGGCGATCCGACGATGATCTCGCCGTTCTCGTTGAATAGGATGACGGACGGAGTTGTGTCTTCCTGCTCGAAGTTCTTCTCAACTACCGGGTCCCCATCCTCGTCGATATAGGCAAGGCACGAGTAGGTCGTGCCCAGGTCTATTCCGATGCAATAGTCTGTCATTCCTTTTCCTCCGTGGCGTCCTCGGGAACCGCGATTTCGGCGGGCTCCGTCGGAACGGATTCGCAAGATGTTTCCGAAGTCGTTTCAGAATCGGTTTGGAAACCGGTTTCCACCCCGGGTCCCTCCTCAGCATCCGGTGCACCGATGCTCGGATCGAACTTGTAGACGTCGACCCTCTCCTTGACGAGGACCTTGTCTCCGAGCTTGTATCCGTTGGAGAGCCTTTCGGCGATCGTGCCGTCCTTCTCCTTGTCGTCGGTCGGCACGACCCCGACGATACGCTGGTGGAGTGTGTTCAGTCTGTCGAATTCGAACTTCCCGATGTAGACGCCCGCGTCCGTCAGGATGTTCTCCATATCGACCTCGTAGGCCTCGAAGCTGGAGAGGACGGTCTCTGCGTCCATCTCCCCGATCTTGGCCCTCATGCCCTCGCAGAGCTTGAAGAAGTCCTCCCTCATGGTGCTGATCTGCTCCATGGCCCTGGTGAGGGCCTTGTTGGAGGACGAGGACTCCAGCTTCGCCACGGTGGCGTTGATCGCTTTCGCCTGCTCCCTCGTGGTCATGTACTTGGACATGTCCGGAAGCTCCGCAGGCTCCGGCTGGACCGGTTCGCGTGCGACCAGGTCCTCCAACATGTATCTGATGCGGATGAGCTCGGTCTCGATGGAATCCATCTGTCCGTCGTCCGCGTGCTGCGGGTGGACGATTTCCTCGGATCCGTCCGGGACCTCGATGTCCTCCGTCTCTTCGATACCCTCGGCATCCAGTTCGATCTCCCGCTCCTCCGGTTCCGCGTGGACATCCAATCCCTGGAATCCGTTCACGAGGAAGTTCTTTAGCCTGTTGTTCGTGTTGTCATTCACTGGAGGCCCTCCCTGTTGAGAAGCCAGATGAACGGGTCCTCGACCCTCATGGGCGAGACCCCTCTCGGCAGGCTGCTGCCCACCGGGTTGCATCCGAGCGCGGATACCGCGAAGAAACAGTGGTCGCTGAATCCTCCGACGGTCTGGATGAAGTTGTCTCCCAGGCATCTGTGGAGGTATTCTGCCAGCTCCGCGTCTATCTGTTTGAAATTCTCCTCGTCGAACTTCCCGTTCTCCCTCGGGATGTGGAGGGACGAGCACTGTCCGAACAGGACCTTGTCCTCCTCCTCGTCCTCGGGGTTCTTGAACAGAACGTCCGATTTCGTTAGGACCACGGCCAGCGGGATGTCGATCCTCGCCTTGGGGCTGAGCTTCTTGTTGGTGCGGATGATCTGAGAGATGTTGTTCAGCACGTCCGATACATCCGGTCCGACTGGAGGCTTGTTGTCGACGTGGATCCTCTGGTTGATGTACTTGATCTGAAGCGGATCAACCAGATAGACAATCCCAGCGGCCTTGGATATGAACGAGTTCAGGCTGAGGGCCATCATCTTGTCCGAGGACACGAGGTCCTCTCCGGCGGTGTCGAAGAAGGCGAAGGTGAAGACCTTCGGCTGGTTCGAGTCGAATATCCTGAGGTAGTAGATCAGAGGCTCCCTGCTGTCGTCCGATATGTCGTAGGACTTGGTGGGGAGGAGCTTGCGCTTCTCCTCGAAGAGCCTCTTGTAGTACATGTCGCGGTACTTCAGGGTGGTCCCGTCGGTGGCGGCGTTCAGGACGCCGTTGAACTCGGCGGAGACGTAGTTCTTCAGCTGGTTGATCAGGACGGCGATGTAGTGGCTCTTCCCGACGTTCTTCGGGCCGAGGATGACGAAGATCCTGTTGCCATCCTCCTCCACCCCGGGAGGGATGGGGTTGTGGCAGACGGGGCACACGCGGATGTAGACCGGACGCTTGCAGACGTCGCAGGTCCCTCCGGAGTTGCGGATGATGTGGTTCTTGGCGATGACCGCATCCGATCCGCAGGGGTCCCTGCCGTAGAACAGGGTCTTCTCGTAGTCGATCTCGTTCTGACCGTCGGCCGATACGTATCTGGACGCATCGGCGCTCCTGGTGCTCGCGGCCGTTGCCGCGAACGTCTTCGCGCAGCCCTGGCTCGAGCAGATGTAGTGGACGTTGTCCAGGTCTACCTTGGCGAAGCAGTAGGGGCAGATGTATTCCCTGCCCGGTGTCTTCGCCTCGCTCTTCTGCTTCTTTGCCATCTTCAATCACTCCCGTTAAGAGGATGTACGAATCTGAAATCGTAGTAGTCGGAATCGTTGGCCAGGAACAGACGGCATCTCTTCGGGTCCTTCAGTCCCGTGCATGTCGCCTGGACGACGCCTCTGCCGCTCTGGATGGACACAGGCCCGTCGGACCTCCAGACGACTTCGCCGTCGGTCCTCTTGAGCGGGATGCCCGTCTCGGTCTGAACGAGCATCATCGGAGGGAGCTCGTACACGCCCGGCTCTGTGGAGAGGTCGATGGCGACGCCTCCGCGCTCGCGGGACATGGTGTACCTGACCTTCTTGCTGTCACCGGAGTTCACCTCGATGGCGATGCCGCGGGACGGACGGGTGTCGGAGTTGAGCTTGTAGATCGCGAAGATGTTGACGCACTTCTTCCGCGCCTTGCCCATGGGGATGCGGATCTGCTTCTCGTCCATGTACTCCTCGCGGCGGACTGTCTTGATCTCCGCGTTCTCGTCGTTGAGTCCCTTGATCTCCGGGCCGTTGGAGATGACCAGCTTCGCCTCGATGGCGTCGTCGGGCCAGCCCATCGTGATGATGCAGTCCTTGTTGCTTATCGCGTACTCCACATCCCTGAAGGGCTTGAGGTTGGCGACCAGTAGCTCGGTTCCACGGATCCCCACGCGTCCGCGCGGGATGATCGGGTAGATGTACTGCACCGCACCGTCGGGCAGGGCGAACTTCATCCCATCCATGTACTCGACCATGGGCTTGATCTCGGTCATCCAGGACTTGATGTCGTCCATGGAGACCATGTTGCCGGACAGGTTGAGCTTCTTCGGGGAAGAATAGAGCACGACGTGCTCCGTGGTGGTCCATTTGGCCGTGTAGGTTCCATCGGTCTTGTTCCATCCGATCTTGAGGTCCCTGACGGGTTTCGGAGCATCGACGGTTGTCTCGCTGAATATGACCCCCTGCGATCTCTCGACCTTGTTCCTTCCCTGGTATTCGGCGACGAACAGGTAGTAGTACTTCCTGCCGCCCACCAGCCCGATATCGTCGTAGACGGTGGCGCCGTTGAGGGCGATCTCCGTTCCTATGCCGGAGCCGTCCTTGCCGTCGGACCTCCAGAGCCTCACCTTGGATGCTCCGCGGGGCTTCTCGTACATGATGCGGAGCCCTCCGTCGATGGGCGTTATGGTGACGGTGTCCACCTCGGAGATCATCATGACCGGTCCGATGTGGGCGCCCTCCTTGGAGAGGATACCCCAGCGCTTCGAGTATACAGAGTAGTAGTACTCCACGCCCGGGTCCAGGGTCTTGTCGGCGTAGACGGTGGTGGGGATCTCCGCCAGGGGGCGGGTGTCCTCGGTCACCGTCGGAAGGGAGTTCTTCTCCCTGTAGATGCAGTACGTCACGCCGGCGGCGTCGGCCGGAGGCATGAACTTGATGGTGAACGACCTCTCGCCCAGGGTTCCGATGGGATCGGCGGGTCCGGTCGGAGGATCCTCGCGGAGCTTCGCCTTGGCGATTGGGTGGTCCGGGCAGATCTCGGAGGCGTTGACGTAGCATTCCATCCTCTTCGCCTTGGTGTCGGCGACGGCGGCCTTGCTGCATTGGACCTCCGCGGAGGCGTAGCGGGCGGAGCAGTCGTCGTACTTCTGCTTGAGTTCGATATCGTTCTCCAGAGCATCGGGGAACTTCTTCGCCAGCGCCTCCACCGCGCATTTGGATTCGTAGTACCTCCCGCGGGAGTAGGAATCCATGATGAACTTGCGGGAGGAGGCGATGTCCGCCTTGGCCTTGTCGAGCTCCACGGACATCCCGCTGATCCCCGAGTATCCGGGGAACAGGTCCTTCAGGTTGGCCAGGGCCTTCTCGGCCTTGCCGACCTTCCCGTTCTGCATGTTCATGCGGAACTCCAGAGCCTGGCGCTCCGCCTTCTGCATCCCGTCCTTGAAGTTGAATCCGCACTTGATGCACACGGCGTTCTTGGACTGCTGGGGCGTGCTGCACGCCGGGCAGACGGTCTTGAAGTTCTTGCCGCACGCCGGGCAGAACACGGTGTTGGGTCCCGCCTGGACCATGTTGCCGCACTCGGGGCAGCGGATCATGCTGCTGTCCGACTCCGAGAAGTTGGCGGCGATCTTCTTCTTGTGGCAGAACTGCTGGAGGATGGCGATGGCCATGCCGCTGTCCACATCGCGCGGGAGGCGGGCGTTCAGCAGCTCGTCGATGTAGCTCCTGGTGAACTGGGTGCTGTACTCCTCCTCGATGGTCTCCATCACGGGGATCAGGGCGCGGTTGCACCTTCCGTAGGCTATCAGCGAGGAGAGCTCCTTGTCGGGCTCGAGGACGAGCTTGACGGTCCTCATCGCCTGGATGTAGGAGTCCTGCTCGGGCAGGATGTCCGGACGGACGCTGTTGACCCTCTTGTCGCATATCTCGAACGCGTTCCTGATCTGGGAGAACGAGCTGCCCTCGCTGAGGGGGTCCAGACCGATCTCCAGGTTGGGATGGTTGATCAGCGCGTTCAGCATCTCCATAGGGGTGTAGGAGTCGACCGACCTCAGTCCCTTGTAGGCGTTGAGGATCTTGTCGTTGACCGGCTTGGGAGGGGACCCCTCCTTTATGCCGGCCAGCTTGAGGACGTCGGCCTTGCTCACGCCCTCCCAGTGGAGCTTCTTGGTGTATGCCTCGGCGATGCCGGCGGGGCACAGGTACGTCCCGTCGGTGAGGATGACGCAGTCCATGCGGAGCTTCTGGGCCTTTCCCTTGAGGGAGGCCTGTCCGTCGGCGAACTCCCTCCTGCGGAGCATGGGATCGTTGAAGACCCTGATCATGTCGTCCGTCATCTCGACGAGACGCTCCGCCTTGAAGCGCTGTTCCGTGTCGTTCTGCTTGTTCCTGCTATCGTTCGCCCATTTGCCGCGCTTCGTCTCGATCTTCTTGGCGATGGCATCCGGCGTGTAGGTGGATTCCTTCAGCGGGTTGAGCCCCAGCAGTTGACAGTAGTTCTGTCTGCTAGCCATATGATTCGCCGTCAGTCGCGCGAGGACAGGCGGCTGTCGGGTCCGCTCTCCCTTACCGCGAGTCCCATGTTGCCCGAGGAGATGGCCGTGGCGATGGTGCCGAAGGTCTCTCCCAGTCTGTCGATGGTTGTGAACAGCGCTCCGTCGTCGACGGTGGCGATCTGCCTGAGGAACGAGGTGTCGGCTTCTCCGAGTCCGACTGCGATGATCGTGATGTTGTCGTTCCTGCAGCCCAGTGCCTGGTCGACCGCCTTGTCCCTCTTGCCCCAGATACCGTCGGTGAGGACCACGATGATCCCCACTCCGGGCTTGGAGGCGAGCATGCTCCTGGCGGTGTCGAGCGGGCTGGCGTCCGTCCCCCTTCCGACCATCTTGACCTTGAGGTCCTCGATGGAGTTGAGCACGACGCTGGGGTCGTTGTTCAGCTCCTGGACCACCTTGATTTTGTCGCCGAATCCGATCAGTGAGAAGTAGGTGTCCTTGTCCTGGAGGGTGTTGACGAAGTCGCGGATCGAGCTCTTGGCGTGCTCGATGGGGTCTCCCTCCATGCTCCTGGAGAGGTCCACGCAGATGGCGATGTTCTTGAGGATGGACTCGTCGCCCCTCCTGCTCTTCGGGCTTCCGCCCATCCACCTGATGTCCTCGTCGATGGGCATGGTGTCCACGTTGAGGGGGTCCTCGCCCTGGAAGGCGGTGATGTTGACGACCCCGTTCTGATCGTAGTTGTACTCGATCGCCACCTCGACGCCCTGTCCGTTGTTGTAGAATCCGGAGATGACGACCTTGGCGAGGACGTTGCAGTCCAGAGGGATCCTGGACTCGCCCTGGAGGGTGTAGACCTCGATCTTCTCGGTCATGTTGCCCTTGTTGAGCCTGAAGGGCTTGCGCACGGTGGCGGGGACCTTCGAGTTCTTCTTGATCATTATCTCGTTGACGAACTTGGAGCCGTCCTGGGATACGGAGAGCACTCCGAGGGAGTGCGCGGTGACATCGGAGACCTGCATTGCCCTGAGCCCGGTGGCGTTGCTGCTGTAGAGCTCGCCGACGATAGCAGCTCCCTTCGCGACCGCCAGGTCGGTATCGCTGTGGGCGATGACCTCTCTTCCTGTCATGTCCCTGAGGAAGTTGGAGACCGCGGGCATCCTGGTGGATCCTCCGACGAGGAGGATCTCATCGATGTCGGTCCAAGCGAGACCCAGGTCGCCCATGAGGTTCTGACAGACCTCCTTGGTGGCGATGAGCAGGTACTCGGTCATGGACTCGAACTCGCTCCTGGTCAGGGTGTACTTGGCGCTGTATCCCTCGTAGTTGATCGGGATCGTGACGGTCTCGGCGATGGAGAGGGTCTTCTTGTATCCCTCCGCGGCGACGATGAGCTCGTTCTTGGTCGGCAGGTCGTCGCGGGGATCGACGTCGAACTCGTCGATGAACTGGTCGCAGACGTATTTGACGATGGCCGCGTCCCAGTCCTTTCCTCCGAGGATGTGGTTCCCGTCGGTTCCGATGACCTCGATGTTCCCTTTGGAGATCCTGACGATGGTGACATCGAAGGTTCCTCCTCCGAGGTCGTAGACCATGATCGTCTTGTCAGCCGAGTGCTTGTAGCCGTAGGAGATGGCCGCGGCGGTCGGCTCGTTGATGATCTTCTGGACCTTGATGCCGCAGGCCTCCCCGGCCCTGATCGTGGCGGTCCTCTGGAAATCGTTGAAATAGGCGGGGACCGTGATGACGGCCTCCTCCACCTTCTCGCCGGTGGCGTTCTCTGCATCCTTGATCAGGTGCTTCAGGAGGATGGTGCTCAGGTCCTCGGACGTGTAGTCCTTCCCGTTGAAACTGACGGCGATGGAGCCGTCCCCCATGCTCCTCTTGAACGCGGCGGCGTTGACGCCGGTACCGTTGGACTGCATGTCCTTGGCGTCCTCTCCGACGAGGATGTCGCCATCATCCAGGAAGCAGATCACAGAAGGCGTGATCTCCTTTCCGAATGTGTTTGTGATGATAACCGGCTTGTTGTTCTTCTTATCGTACCTTGCAACTGCAGAGTAGGTCGTTCCTAGATCGATCCCAACCTTCATATCCCATCGTCCGAGATAACGCGTGCATATTATAAAAGAAGACTGGGACCCCTACGATATTCGCAGATGATGCTAGTCTCAGACATCCGTCCGGTGGCGTTCTCGGCGGAGCTACGGAATCCGCAGTCCGTTTCAATCCTGCTCTCTGATATGTTCGAGTGCCATCTCGAGAACGAGGCGGACGTGCTCGTCGCAGAGCGAGTAGAACACGCTCTTCCCTTCTTTGCGGAAGGTGACGAGATGGGCGTCCCTGAGCATCCTGAGCTGATGGGACGTGGCCGACATGGACATGCCGAGGGTGGCGCTGATGTCGCAGACGCACATCTCGCCTGCATCCAGTGCCAGCAGGATCTTGACACGGGTGCGGTCGGAGAATATCCTGAAGAAGTCCGAGAGGCCGTCCACGTGCTCCTCTGTGGGCATAGCTGCCAATGCGATGGAGACCTTCTCGTTGTGGATCTCGACGGAGTCGCAGCACTCTTCGCTCAAAAGGCGCCCCTCCGGGTCTTCACTAATATAATAAGAAGTACGGCGACGACGCATGCGGCCACCGCTCCGGCGATCATCCCCAGTATGTCGGCACTGTCCGGGAACGCCACTAGAAGGAACGACATGGCGATGAGAACGAACGCGAGGATCGCGGCGGCGTAGACGAGTGGCCCTTTCATCATATGCCACCGAATCGTGTCGGTGATTGAAATAGGGTTATGGTCGGGATCGATCCGGAGAGCGTGGAAAACGATTATCCCAGAGCACGCGATGCCCTCGTCATATGACAGATCCCGCCGAACTATGCGAACAGGCCGTCTCGTTGGTCGAGAGCGATCCCGGAGCGGCATACAGGCTCTTCTCCGAGGCTGCGGAGGCAGGCTCCGCCAACGGGATGTTCGGCATGGCCGAGCTCAAGATGTCCGGAACCGGGACTCCGGCCGATCCGGATGGCGCCGAGCGTCTGTATCTCGAAGCCTCGGCAACCGGCCATGCCCCTTCCATGTACAGGCTCGGAACCCTATGGGCCGGAGGCGCCGGCCATCAGGAGGATCCGGCCAAGGCTGCCGACTGGTTCGGGAAGGCCGCGGAGCTGGGATTCCAGCCCGCCTATCCGGAGATCGCGGGATGCCTCCTGTACGGCTACGGCGTCCCAGAGGACCCCGCGGGCGCATTGAAGTGGTACATGGCAGCCGCCGACGAGGGCGACCCCCTTTCGATGTTCAAGGCCGGATACATGCTGTCCGAGGGCATCGGAACCGGGAAGGACGAGAAGGAGGCGATCCGCATGTTCAGGATGTCCGCCGTATCCGGTGTTCCCGAAGGGATGCTGAAGATGTCCGAGCTCTGCTCATCCGGTCTGGTGGCCGGCGGGGATGCCGCCGCCTTCAACTGGTGCCGCTCCGCGGCGGAGACGGGATTCATCCCCGCAATCTTCCGCATGGCGACCATGTACTACCAGGGCGAAGGGACCGCCAGGGACCTTACCAAAGCATACTCGATATACCACGATCTCGCCGATTCGGGCGAAGCCGACGCCATGTTCATGGTCGGGCGCATGCTCCTGGAGGGACTCGGCGTGGAGAAGGATGAGGAAAAAAGTTTCCGGTACCTGTCCGAGGCGGCGGCCGCAGGCAGCACCATCGCCCTCCAGCTCGTGGAGGACATGAGGCGCCGTCAGAACACGCAGCTCATCCGCATAGACGGGACCTGAGGGTTCACTCCTCGACGGGTTCGAACTCCTCTTTGGGCTCTCCGCAGACGGGGCAGCACCAGTCGTCGGGGAGGTCGGCGAACTTCACGCCCTCCTTCTCCTCGTCGTAGATGTACCCGCACAGGGGGCAACGGTATTTCATGCGGAGAGTCTAGCTCCTGGTGGGATATCAACGTTGTTATCATCCGCTTCGGAGAATGCGGAGCATATACGCGGAGCAGAGTGGAAACAAGGGGAAAGAGGCCTTTCGGCCTCTGTTTTCGGAGAAGGACGATCAGTCCTTCTTCTCTTGGCAATCGCATTCCTCGTCGCAGTTTCTGCAGCACCCGCGGCAGCCGCTGCATCCGCAGCAGCCGATCCCTTTCCTCTTCTGCCGTATCAGGCAGGCGACGGCCGCGACGATCAGCAGTACAACCACCGCTCCGACCACGAGGTTGCCGATCATGCCTCCTCTCCCGCATCGTACTCGTCCTTGCCGGCGAGCTGATGGAACGGGTCCTTGGCCCAGAGGATGTACACGAGCACCGCGAGCACGGCGATGGCCGCCACGGCGCTTCCTATGGGCGCTCCGTAGTCGACACCGCCGATCACGTTGTATCCGCTGATGGATCCCACGAATCCGTAGAACATCAGGGCGACGGCGTATGCCAGGATGCACTGGTATGCGACTGCGATCCCGGTGTCCTTCCAGGATCCGAGCTCCCTGTGCATTGCACCGATGGCGGCGAAGCACGGGGCGCAGAGCAGGTTGAAGAACAGCAGGGACAGTCCTCCGGCGTAGCTCAGCATGCCTCCGATGGCCTCCTGGTCCCCGATGAGGATCTCCAGGGTTCCGACGAGGTTCTCCTTGGCGATGAGTCCGGTGATGGCACCGACCGTGAGCTCCCAGTTCTCGGCGCTCTCGCTCCATCCCAGCGGGACGAAGATCCAGTGGAGGGCGCTTCCGATGGCGGCCAGTATGGAGCCTCCCATGTCCTCCTCGGTCAGGTAGTTGAGTCCCGAGTCGTAGTGGGACAGGAGCCAGATCAGCACGGATGCGAGCAGGATGATGGTTCCCGCCTTCTTGACGAAGGCCCATCCCCTGTCCAGGGTCCCCTTGACGATGTTGACGGCGGAGGGGATGTGGTAGGGGGGCAGCTCCATGATGAACGGGGTGGCGGCTCCGGAGAGGGACCTGAACTTCTTCAGGATGATACCGGAGATCAGGACGCAGACGACTCCGACGATGTAGCACAGGACCGCGATGAGTCCGTTGCCGCCGAAGACGTAGGCGACGAGCATGGATATGATGGGAAGCTTGGCTCCGCAGGGGATGAACGTGACCGTCATGGCTGTGATCCTGCGGTCCCTCTCGCTCTCGATGGTGCGGGAGGCCATGATCCCGGGGACTCCGCATCCGGTACCTACGATGAGGGGGATGAGGGACTTCCCGGAGAGTCCGAAGTGCCTGAAGACGCGGTCCATGACGAAGGCGATCCTGGTCATGTATCCGACATCCTCGAGGATGCACATGATCAGGAAGAGGATGAGCATCTGGGGGAGGAATCCGATGACGGCTCCGACTCCTCCTACTATACCGTTGACGAGGAGATCGGTCAGAGGCTCGCTGACGCCGTTCTCGACGCACCAGGCCTCGAGGCCGGATTGGATGGGATCCTCGATGAATCCGTTGAGCCAGTCTGTGCACCAGGTTCCGATACCGGTGATGCTGATGCTCTCGTCGTATGTCGAGAATCCGATGATCCCCAGGAAGATCGCGGACAGGACGCAGATGAATATGGGTATGCCCCAGATCCTGCTGGTGACCACCCTGTCGATGCGGTCCGATATCGTTCCCTTGTCGTTCCTGGGAGCCTTCCTGACGGTTTCGGACACGATGTCGGAGATCCTGTTGTAGCGGGCGTCCGCCATTATGGAATCCGATTCGTCGTCCTTTGTGAATTCCAGCTCCTCCACGGCCTTCGAGATCTCGTCGAACGCCTCGGGGAACTCATTGCAGACGTGCTCGTCCTTCTCGACGAGCTTCACGGCATAGAAGCGCTTCTGCGCTTCCGGGACCTTCCCTTCGAGCGCCTTGTCGGCTGCGGATATCGTCTTCTCGACGTCGCCGTCGAAGTAGACGGGTGCGGGGGCCTCCTTGGTCTTGGCGACATCCTCGACAGCGGCGATCAGGTCGTCGATCCCCTCGCCTCTGACGGCGGAGATGGGGACGACCCTGCAGCCCAGGTCCCTGGAGAGCTTGGCTATATCGATATCGTCGCCGAACTTGCGGACCTGGTCCATCATGTTCAGCGCGATGACCGTGGGTATCCCGACGTCTATGACCTGGAGGCTGAGGAAGAGGTTCCTCTCCAGGTTGGTGGCGTCGACTATGTTGATGATCGCGTCGGGGGACTCCTTGAGAAGGAAGTTCCTCGAGACTATCTCCTCGGGGGAGTAGGGCGACAGCGAGTATATTCCCGGGAGATCCACGACCTCGATGTCGTGGCCGCGGACCTTACCCGTCTTCTTGTCTATCGTGACTCCGGGCCAGTTCCCTACACGCTGGTTCGCACCCGTCAACTTGTTGAACAGGGTGGTCTTCCCGCAGTTGGGGTTACCGGCCAATGCGATTATGATGCTCATTGTATCGGCTCCTTTCCCGCCCGTGCATTCCACGGGCGATCGGGATCAGGCGATCTCGATGTTCTCCGCGTCGCCCTTTCTGAGGCTGAGCTCGTATCCTCTGACGGTGATCTCCACCGGGTCTCCGAGGGGAGCCACCTTGCGCACATGGATCTGGCATCCCTTCGTGATGCCCATGTCCATGATGTGCCTCTTCAGCGCGCCTTCGCCGTGCAGCTTCACCACGGTTACGGTGGTTCCGACCTCGGCGTCTCTCAATGTCTTCATGCTATCAGCTCGCGGGGCAGAACAGTATCCTGTTCGCCATGTGGCGGTCGATGGCGATCTTCGAGCCCTTGACGTCGAGGATCATGTTCCCGCCGGATTGGCACACCGCCTTCACTTCGGCGCCCGGGGTGAATCCGAGCTCCGCCAGGTACTTCCTGACCTCCTCCTTCCCGGAGATGCTCACTATGGTGCCGGATTCCCCGACCCTAGCCATCGATACCGGCAATCCAGAGGATTGTGGCAAGGGGGAACCCCGGCGACTGCTGCATTGCGCACCATCCGATGATGCGCAGGGCCTAGCTGTGTCCATGTTTTTTCGGAAGTCCTAAATGTATTTAATAATTAGCTATGCCTAAATAAATACAGGGGCTGTTTAAATTTATATAGACGTTCTTAAAGAAGAAGGACAATGGAAACGATCGTAGGCGGATGCATGGCATGTGGCACAGATCGAGCATAAAGACTGAAGTGTTTGTTCGGGAGCATCCTATCGCTGGTATGGTCCAAGTCGTAGGATCCCGTCATGTTTGAATCGGAAGCAGAAAGGGCTTATGAGCAGTATTGTTATACGACCATCGTGAGGAAAATAAACACAGGGGGATTGTCGTTCGCAGAGTTGCGTGATGAGGACAGATACTATGTCGACAAGACTCTGCTCATCAAGGACATCCTCGATGTGAACTCAAACATCCACCTCTACGTACGTCCTCGTCGTTTCGGAAAGACCACCAATCTATCCATGTTGGATGCGTTCTTCAACATGAAGTACGAGGGCAATACATGGTTCGACGATCTGGCCATAGCCGATTACCATCAATTCGATTCGTATAAGAACGGATATCCGGTCATCAGTCTCGATCTCAAGATATCCAGATCGGACACCTTCGACGAGTTCATCATGGGCATCCGTGCCGCTGTTCTCGAATCCTACAGGAATCACGACTACCTGTTCTCTTCAGATTCGGGTGTAGCGGATGAGACGAGATACGTGTTCGAGACCCTCAAGACCTTCAGCACGCCTGAAGTGCCTTTGAAGATCTCCATCCGGCTTCTGTCGAGGGCCTTGAGGGATTATCATGGAAGGGGTGTGATAATCCTCATCGACGAGTACGATCGCGCAGTCTCGGATACTTTCGGAAGCGAATCACACAGGCCCATGATGGATTTCCTCGGGGAGTTCCTGGGTGCATCTCTGAAGAGCAACGACAGTCTTCAGATGGCCTACGTCACCGGCGTCATGCAGATCGCCAAGGAGAGCATATTCTCCGGCTTGAACAATTACAACTTTCCCAAAGAGTGAAACTATACAGTCACGACTTCGACTTCTTCGGGCG
>ERZ1026854.564-NODE-564-length-25795-cov-7.769425_pt1 | contig 25795 bp, 27 predicted proteins | sample MGYA00380157_ERZ1026854 | MGnify/ENA primary metagenome ERZ1026854 (study PRJEB33269, sample SAMEA4719793) | human gut metagenome | biome: human-associated habitat; feature: organic feature; material: feces | place: Cameroon | collected 2013-10 ... | reverse complement strand
AGCTTGACGAAGAATGGGCTTATTTCAGCCGAGGATTTGTCTGTAGGTTGATTGGAGATTAATATATACCTCTGTAATAAAGTCCTCTTGTAAATGTGCCGTGGGGCTTGCCGCCTGTGAAAAAGCGCTTTGTCACCCCGAGAGCCTCATCAGCCGAAAGCCCCTGCATATCAAGATATGCAAAGTCCGCTCCCGAAAAGCCCTCCAGCTTGTCGGAGACATCAAGGATATCGCTGTTATAGATAACGGAATATTCCCTGTTGTCGCACTTTACGGGGAAGCTCCTGCCTGTTCTGTCGGTAAGGCAGCCCGTGCATTTGCCGCAGCCCGTCACCGCCCTCACAGGGCAGTTGCGCACTACCATAAGGGGCAGCCTGCCGTATGCGAAAACGCCCACGGGGATATTGCTTTTAAGTCCGTTTATCTGGGCTTCTTTAAGCTCAAAGGAAGCTGTAATGTCCGCAAAGCCCATATTTTCGCACTGCTTCACCGAGTAGGAGTTTGTGATGTTCATACCCGTTCCGCCGTGAAGCTTTATGCCCTCCAGCTGGGAAAGCACACCCATATGAGTAAGGTTTCCGCACATAAAATGCACAAAGCCCTTTTCACGGAGCGTTTGCAGCTGTGAAAGCAGCCTTTCCTCGTCCGAAACAAAATCCGGCAGGCGGACTATCACCTTGTCAATGCAGCTTTCTTCAAGCTCCTCGCATAATTTTATGGGCACCACGAACATGGAAACGCTGCCCTCCAGCGCCCTCAGCACGCTTATATCCGATACCGCCGCACGGAAATCTATCCTGCCGAAACGCTTGGGAGCATTTATCTTTTCAAGCCCCTTTTCGCTGATATGATAAGCGGGGGTATTTTTGCGGAGGATAGCTTCGTCCCCCATGCTTACAGCTTCTCGTCTCATGCGGTTAAGCTCGGAGGCAGGCAGCATAACGCCCTCATCAATATGACATTCCAAGCTGTTAAGATAATATCTTGTGTCCCCAAGCTTTGAGAGCTGCTTTGTTACATCTTCTTCGGAAAGGCTTCTGTTCTTTGCCTCTTCGGGTATCTTGCCCTCGATCTTTCCGACTGCATTTCCGTTATCAAAAGAAAATTCCAGCACAGACGGCTCATTTCTGCGGGCAGTGAAAACAAGATCAGCCGCCGATGTCTTTTTCTCCTTGGCGTAAAGTGCGGCAAGCCCGCTCAGAACTCCGTCCGCAGAAACAACGTCCTCTTTCCTGCGGTAGCCGAACATATCCGCCCCACGCCTGTTCATAAGATATCCGTCAGTAAAGCCGCTGCGGGAGAATACCGCTTCAAGCCGCTTCATATCAGCATCGGTGTCGCCTGTGCCGTCAACAGCGTTCCTGAGAGCCGTCACCGCCGCCGCCACATATTCGGGGCGCTTCATTCGTCCCTCTATCTTAAAGGAAGCGCAGCCGATATCGCAAAGCTCGTCAACGTGCCGCACAAGGGACATATCCTTCAGCGACAGTGCATATTCTTCCGCAGGCTTGCCCACAGCCGAAAAAGGCAGCCTGCACGCCTGTGCGCACTGTCCCCTGTTGGCGCTTCTGGAGCCGATAACTGCGGACATATAGCACTGCCCCGACAGGCACATACACTGCGCTCCGTGGACGAACACCTCGGTTTCCATGCCCGTTTCGCATATCTTTCTTATCTCGTCCAGCGTCAGCTCACGGGCAGGAACTATCCGACAGATGCCGAGTTTTTGGGCAAATTCCGCTCCCAAAGGTGTGTGAACAGTCATCTGCGTGGAGCCGTGGAGAGGCATATCGGGCACAGCCGCCCTTGCTATGAGCAGACCGCCCAGATCCTGCACGATAAGCCCGTCAATGCCCGCTTCCGCCGACCTTTTTACCTCGTCATAAAACTCCTCTGCCTCGCTGTCAAGCACCGCAACGTTCATGGCACGGTACAGCTTTACGCCGTGGATATGGCAATATTCCGCCGCCGCTTTAAGCTCATCATAGGAAAAATTGACGGCATTTGCTCTGGCGGAGAAGCTTTTTCCTCCGACGTAAATGCCGTCTGCGCCGCATCTTACAGCGGCATATATGCTTTCAGTACCGCCTGCGGGCGCAAGCACCTCAGGCTTGTTATTCTCTTTCATTATCACCGTTTTTTCTTTCTTCCCCTGCGTGACTGCTGTGCAGGCTTTTCGGGGGCGGTCAGGTTATCAGATTGTGAATCGCCGCCATTACCCTGAGCTTCTGCATTTCCTTCTGGGCTTCCGCCAGCGACTTCTCCTCTTTCTTCCTGCTTTGCTTCTTCCGATTTTTCGCCGAAACTGGCACCTTCGCCGTCAGCGGCAGGTTCTTTTTTGTCATTCTTCCCGTTAGGAACATCAGACTTGACAGGCTCGTCAGCCGCATCGGCAGGCTTTTCGGGCTTTTCCTCAGCCTTCTGAGCATTCTGCTGTGCCTCAGTATCAAGCTCCTGTGCATAAATGGTCACAGAGGGAGTAACGGTGTTTTCAAGCACCAGCTGTTCGCAGTCATAAAGTGCAGGACGCTTTTTAAGCTCCTTGTTTTCCTTTTCAAGGGCAGCTATCTTCTGCTCCAGCTCCTTTACCTTTGCGGTAAGCTTTTCATTTGCGCTTCTTGCCTTGCCTGCTTCGCTCACATAGGTCTTTATCTGACCCCTGATATTTTCAATGCTCTCCTGAGCCTTTGCGGCCTCGTCAAGAGATGTAAGGGCAACAAACACCGCCGCATTCTGTATGCCGAAATTGGGCTTTGCCTTTACCATATCACCTATCTCTTTATTTATTCTGTCGGCAAGGCCTTTGATATATTCGGGCTTTTCGTCGGTCCTGAGGTTATATTCCTTACCGCAGATAACGACCTTAACTTTATTTTCAATATTCATCTGTCCGATCCTTTCCGAAATGTATTCAAATATAATTATACATCATTATCCGACAGATTTCAAGAGATATTATATTCTATTATTGATATGATTTTTACAAAATTATTTATTTGGGTATGTGTATTTTGCGGAAACTTATCTGGTGAGCGTTCACCGATTCCCCGCAGTCTTTGTTTATCTGCAAGTTGAATATCATTATCATCACCTCCTATATCATTATACATCACAGAAAGAGGCTTGTCATGGTTTTTCGGTATTCGGTGGGTTTTGGAGGGTGAAAGGCAAATTATCATATTGTATTGGCACGGCATTAAAAATCAACCGATACGCAAAGCGCACTGATATTCAATTTTTGCCACTATAAAGTAAGATAATTTTCAAATCCTGTTGTATTCTGTCGTTCCTTGTGATATAATAATAAAAAAGTATGAAAGGAGTCAACAGTTATGAGCGACTTTAGACATCAAATTGAAGAAGACATAGCTGAATATCAAAATCTTCATAAGCATATTCCAAACATAAACAAGCCTGAATGGGCATTCAACTACTGGGTACTTGACAAAATGTTTTTTGAAGATGAAGAACTTATTGAAGAGAAAATCGTTGATTATCACGATCTTGGTATTGATGCGTATGAAATATATGAAGATACCAAAGATATTTACCTTATCCAAAATAAATATTATAGTGATTCGTCAACCATCTCTGCTGAATATGTAAAGAATGATTTTCTAATACGTGCCATAACGGCTTTAGAAAATGGTACATATAAAAAATCAGATGAACTCCAAGCAGCATTTAATAAGTATAAGAAATGTGACGACTTTTGTGTTCACTTGGAATTATTTGTAACCAACAATAACACTTGTGTTGAGGCTAATGAATATATTAAGAAGTTCAATCTTGAACATCCTAAATATCACGCTACTATTTATTATCTAAACGACATCGAAAACAAATACTATGGCGAACCCGAACCAGTAAAAAAGCAAATAACCGTAAAAATTGAAACAATAGTAAAAGGTACTGCTTTAAATATAAATAACGAAAGTTACAAATTACAAAACATAGTAGATGCCAGATATGTTTATGCTCCGGTTGTATCATTGTACAGGCTATATAGAGAAGCAAAAGAAAAAAATTATCCTATTTTCGATAAAAACATTCGTGAATACCTTGGAAATAAAGGTGTTAATAAAGGAATTTATCAAACTTTGCTTGATAAAAATGAAAGGAAGAACTTCTTTTATTACAATAATGGCATTACAATTATATGTGACAGCATGAGTAAAATAAATACCCAAGCAAACAACCTTTTCTCTGCATACTTTACCATAACAAATCCGCAAATCGTTAACGGCTGCCAAACAGTAAATTCCATTTATGAAGCTCTAAACAATATTTCGATAGACCAATTAGAAACAGAATTTAAAGATACATTTGTTATGTTAAAAATACTGGAAATAAACAGAAACAATCAAATGGAAGATACTCTTTACAAAAATATCGTCAAATACAATAATTCTCAAAACTCTATAGATGAGAAAACATTTATCGCAAACACAGATATATTTATCAGACTGCAAAAAGAATTTGAAAAGAAGGGATTCTTATTACTAATTAAACAAAGTGATAAAAATAAATTTAGTTCGACATATAAATCAACCACCAAATTAAGGGCTTTAAATTCCGAGCGTTTAAAGAAATTTGGACTTGATGAAACCAATAAAGCTAAAGATGTTTTTATCCCACTTGAAAAGTTTTTACAGGTTATAAATGCTTTTGCCGACAGCGGATATACAGCATACGTAAAAAAAAGCAATATGCTTAAATTTGGCAGTCAACAATATAATACAGCTATAGACTTTATAAAATCAAACGACATCACCAATGATGGTTTAATAGATTTGTATTTACTGTATGTCAGATCTGAAATGGAAAGAAAAAGAAAATCGGATAGCAGATTTCCCATTTCTTATTATTTAATAGATGAATTTGCCATTCATGAATGTAATAACAGGCAAAAATCAGAAATTACTCTCGCACTTTCATCATCGGATAAAATCGACCGTATTATCAAACTTTACACCGCCGTAACAAAGTTTTATACAACCCAATATTACAAGGACAATAACATTGATTACAATAAAATGATAAAAAGAATCATTAACTATGATCTGCTCAATTCTGCAAGAGATTCATTCCAATCATCATTTGATGATTGATTTCATCTAATTTGCAATTCAATGCTCTGCTTTAACCATTAGTAATCTAAGGCAATCTAAAATTTATCTCTTGACAACACCCCCGATATGGAATATAATTAAAAGTAACTGTTAATATACCCCATTGTGGGAAGAAATTTGCCTGCGGGCATAAAAGGTGGTTATTATTATGGCAGCAGAAAAAACTATGGACAAGATCGTAGCGCTCTGTAAAGGCAGAGGCTTTGTATATCCCGGAAGTGAAATCTACGGCGGTCTCGCCAACACATGGGACTACGGTCCCCTCGGTGTTGAGCTGAAGAACAACATCAAAAGAGCTTGGCAGAAGAAGTTCGTTCAGGAGTGCCCCTACAACGTAGGCCTTGACTCCGCTATTCTTATGAACCCCCAGACATGGGTGGCTTCCGGTCACATCGGCGGCTTCTCCGACCCCCTCATGGACTGCAAGGAGTGCAAGACCCGTCACCGTGCAGATAAGCTCATCGAGGATTTTGACGGCACAAACGTTGCAGGCTGGACAAATCAGCAGATGCTCGACTATATCAACGAGCATGACATCAAGTGCCCTCAGTGCGGCAAGAAGAATTTCACCGATATCCGTCAGTTCAACCTTATGTTCAAGACCTTCCAGGGCGTAACCGAGGATTCCAAGTCTGAGCTTTACCTCCGTCCCGAGACTGCTCAGGGTATTTTCGTAAACTTCAACAACATTCAGAGAACCACACGTAAAAAGGTTCCTTTCGGCGTCGGTCAGGTAGGTAAGTCTTTCAGAAACGAGATCACTCCCGGCAACTTCATCTTCCGTGTAAGAGAGTTCGAGCAGATGGAGCTTGAGTTCTTCTGCAAGCCCGGCACCGACCTTGAGTGGTTCCAGTACTGGAGAAGCTACTGCCGTGACTTCCTTCTTGGTCTCGGCGTAAACGAGGAGCATCTCAGACTCCGTGACCATTCCCCTGAGGAGCTTTGCTTCTATTCCAAGGCAACCACCGACTTCGAGTACCTCTTCCCCTTCGGCTGGGGCGAGCTTTGGGGCATTGCGGACAGAACCGACTATGACCTTACACAGCACATGAAGACCAGCGGCAAGAGCATGGAATACTTCGACCCCGAGACCAACGAGAAGTACATTCCTTACGTTATCGAGCCTTCTCTCGGTGTTGAGAGACTGTTCCTTGCTATCGTATGTGAGGCATATGACGAGGAAGAGATCGGCGACGGCGAAAAGTCCGACGTAAGAACAGTAATGCACCTCCACCCCGCACTTGCTCCCGTAAAGGCAGCTATCCTTCCTCTTACAAAGAAGCTCAAGGAACCCGCTACCGATCTTTACATGAAGCTTGCAAAGAAGTTCAACGTTGAGTACGACGAGGCAGGTCAGATCGGCAAGAGATACCGCAGACAGGACGAGATCGGTACTCCCTTCTGCATCACCTTTGACTTTGATTCTCTCGAGGACAACTGCGTAACAGTCCGTGACAGAGACACCATGGCTCAGGAAAGAGTTAACATGGACGAGCTTGTTGCTTACCTTGAAAAGAAGCTTGAATACTGATATCATATAGCTTGATTATGCTCCGATATCCTTATGGGTATCGGAGCTTTTTTGTGTCTTGAAACCGCTTACCAATAAAGCTATATACAAAAAGTGCCACACACGTTGATTCCGTGTATGGCACTTTTGGTTTGACTATTCAATCTTATTCATAAAGGAAGCAGTAGAAAGCCTTGTAGGTCATGTAAACATCGACCTTTGAAACGATCTCAAAGGGAGCGTGCATGCAAAGAACGGGAACTCCAACATCAATGGTGTCAACATTCAGGTTTGCGATGTATGCCGCAACGGTTCCGCCGCCGCCAAGGTCAACCTTGCCAAGCTCGCCTGTCTGCCAGATAACGTTGTTGTCGTCAAGCAGCTTTCTTACTCTGCCAACAAACTCTGCGGAAGCATCGGAGGTGCCGGACTTTCCTCTTGCGCCTGTGAACTTTGTTACGCACACGCCGTAGTTGATGAAAGAGGAGTTTCTCTTCTCCAGAACATCGGGGAATGTGGGGTCAAATGCAGCGTTAACGTCTGCGGAAAGGCACTCGGACTTGCTGAGGACTGCTCTGCCCTCTTCGCCGAAACACTCTGCCAGGTCGTGGATAAAATACTTGAGATATGCGGATTTAAGACCTGTGTTGCCGTCGGAGCCTGTCTCCTCCTTGTCGGTGAGAACAACAACGGCTGTCTTTTCGGGAACGGTATTGCCGTCCATAAGAGCGGCAAATGCAGTGTATGCGCAAACCTTGTCGTCATGACCGTATGCGCCGATCATGCTGCGGTCAAAGCCGATATCCTTTGCCTTGAATGCGGGAACTGCTTCCAGCTCTGCGGAAACGAAATCGTCCTCGGTGATGCCGTACTTTTCATTAAGGATAGCCATAATGTTGAGCTTTACCTTTTCGCTTACGTCATCATCTCTGAAAGGACGGGAGCCGATGAGAATGTTCAGCTCCTCACCCTTGAGTATCTCGCCTGCACTTCTCTTCATCTGGTCCTGAGCAAGGTGGGGGAGAAGGTCGGTAACGCAGAATACAGGGTCGCTTTCGTCCTCGCCGATGTTTACCTTTACGGAGCTGCCGTCAGCACGGATAATTACGCCGTGAAGCGCAAGGGGGATAGTGCCCCACTGATACTTCTTGATTCCGCCGTAGTAATGGGTCTTGAAGTAAGCGGTCTCCTCGTTTTCAAAAAGAGGGTGCTGCTTCATATCAAGACGGGGAGAGTCAATGTGAGCGGCTGCAATATGAACGCCCTTTTCCACAGGCTCCCTGCCTATGACCGCAAGGATAACTGCCTTGCCTCTGTTGTTGTAATAAACCTTGTCGCCGGGTTCAAGGCGCATATTTCTCTCAAATTCCTTGTAGCCTGCCTTCTTGGCAGCGGAAACTGTGAAATCCGCAACCTCTCTCTCGATCTTTGAGCAGTTCATAAAGTCCTTGTACTTTTCGCAGAAAGCGTCGCAGTCCTTTATCTGCTCCTCGGTCATTCTGAGAACGCCGTTCTTTCTCTGGGAGCAGAGCTTTTCCTGTAAAAGCTTTGCTTCGGATTTTTCGTTTGCCATAATATAAACTTCCTTTCAAAAGTGGATTTGCCTGTCAATACAGATTATTATATGCGTCATACGCCTGCATAACCTTTTTGACATAATGTTTTGTTACCGATGACGGGATATCGTCCAGCACCTGACCGTCCGAGCTGAGGGAGCTGTCTTTCAGCCATTTGTTCACATTGCCTCTGCCAGAATGATAGGCAGCCAGAGCCGTTTCCTCGTCGCCGTATTCGTTGTACAGCAGCATAAGCAGATACGTGCCATACTGGATATTGTATTCGGGGACATACATGGAGTCGTAATCCAGCTCCCGTCCGTCCCCCATTCGGTAGCCCACCCAGTCGTAAGCGTCCTCCATGAGCTGCATAAGTCCTCTTGCGCCCACCTCCGACTCGGCTGAGGGGTCGAAATTGCTTTCGGTCTTGATGACGGCGAACACGAGATTTTCGTCCACGCCGTATTCTTTCGAGTATTTTTCCACAAGGTCAGCATATTTCCGTGGATAAACATAGTCCTTGCTGAGTTCGGGCAGCTTGTAGCAGCCTATTATCAGCAGAACGATGATGAGCAGCGGCAGAGCGATGTTCTTACGTCTGCGCACCCGCTTCGCCGTATTTTTTGGCATTGTAGTACTCCTTGATCTTGTCTGCCGCTTCCTCCGCCTTGGCGACCAGTATTTCGGGAGTTTTGTTGTTCTTGATAACAAAATCCGAATGGCTTACAAAGAAATGCTCCGAATACTGTGAATTGAAGCGCTTCCTTGCCGCCTCAGGGGAGATATGATCCCGTGCGGTTATTCTCTCTTCTCTAAGCCTTTCATCGGCGGTGACGCTGATGATAAGGTCGCACAGGTCGTCTGCGTTTGATTCAAAAAGGGTGGGAGCGTCAAGGATTATCAGCTTGCTTCCGCTTGCCGAAAGCTCCTCGATGCGCCTTATTATCCTGAAAATGATGTATGGATAGCAGATGCCGTCCAGCTGACGCAGCCGCTCGCTGTCAGAAAAGACGATGCTGCCCAGCTTTTTCCTGTCAAGTGAGCCGTCGGGGAGAAGTATGCCGCTGCCGAATGCCTCGGCAAGCTCGTTCAGGCACGGCTCACCCTTTCGGGTGACTTCCCTTGAAATAAGGTCGGCGTCGATAACGTCAAACCCCTCTCTGCGGAAAACTCCGCATACCGTGGTTTTTCCTGCGCCGCTCTGCCCTGTCAGACCGATAACATATGCACGTCCGCATGGGTTCACAGCCTGATCACCTCAAATCCCGCAGCCCGCAGCAGACGGTTATAGACTGCAAGCCCAACTCCTGTTTTTTCGGGGCATCTTGCATATACCTGCTCCATGCCCATATCGTCAAGGCTTCTCAGCACGCCGAAAAGCTCCCTTGCCTGCTCCTCGGAGGTGTCTCCGTAGGTAACGTGGGGATAGGGATATTCTGCGGCATCGGAGCCGAACATCATAGCACACACCTTGTCGCCCTGATGCTCCTTCATAAAGCCGATAAACTGCTCCGCACTGCCCTCCACAATGGTCACATTTGCCTTGGGAGAGTAATGCTTGTACTTCATTCCGGGAGAAAGCACCCTTTCGCCGTCGGATATCTTCTCGGTAACGCCCTTGGCGCAGCTTACATTTTCGCTGCCCACAACGCCTGCCAGCTCCTCAAGGGACACAAAGCCCGGGCGGAGAAGCTTCACCTTTCCGTCCTTTTCAAAGGAGATGACCGTGGATTCAACACCCACATGGCACTCGCCGCCGTCAACAATGGCGGATATCCTGCCCCTCATGTCGTCCATAACGTGCTTTGCAGTGGTGGGACTGGGGCTGCCCGACAGGTTGGCGGATGGAGCCGCAAGAGGACATCCGCTTGCCTTTATTATCGCCCTCGCAACGGGGTGAACGGGGAAGCGTATGCCCACCGTGTCAAGTCCGCCGCTGGTAACAAGGGGGATTATATCCTTCTTGGGAAGCACCATGGTCATAGGACCGGGCCAGAAAGCCTTTGCAAGCTTCAGGGCGTTTTCGGGAACTTCCGTTACATATTTATATATGTCCTCAAACTCCGCAATATGTACGATAAGCGGATTATCCTGAGGTCTGCCCTTGGCTTTGAATATGTCCGACACGGCAGCGGGGTCAAGAGCATTTGCAGCCAGACCGTAAACGGTCTCGGTGGGAATGCCCACAACCTTGCCCTCCGCCAGCAGCCTGCCTGCAAGCTTTATATCATCGTCGGAAGCCGACAGCATTTTTGTTTCAAACTCCATAAAAACCATCTTTCACAGCAGCGCAGTTATTCGTCACCCTGCGCCGATAATTTTGCCGCCTGATCGGCAGTTGCCAGAGCGTCTATCACCTCGTCGATATTGCCGTTGAGCAGATATTCAAGGCGGTATATAGTAAGTCCTATCCTGTGGTCGGTAAGACGACCCTCGGGGAAATTGTATGTCCTTATGCGCTCGGAGCGGCTGCCTGTGCCTACCTGAGAGCGCCTGTCAGATGCTATTTTGTCGTTTCTCTCCTGCTCCAGCATATCATAAAGGCGGGAACGGAGTATCTTCATTGCCTTGTCCTTGTTTTTGTGCTGGCTGCGCTCGTCCTGGCATTCGACCACAAGACCCGTGGGCAGATGAGTTATTCTCACCGCAGATTCGGTCTTGTTGATGTGCTGTCCGCCTGCGCCCGACGCACGGAAAACATCTATTTTAAGCTCTGTGGGATTTATCTCCAGCTCCACATCGTCCGCCTCGGGAAGCACCGCAACAGTAACGGTGGAGGTGTGGATACGTCCCTGGGACTCAGTCTCGGGAACCCGCTGAACACGGTGAACGCCGCTTTCGTATTTGAGACGTGAATATGCGCCCTCACCCTCGATGCTGAAAGATATTTCCTTGAAGCCGCCAAGCTCCGTGGGATTGGCATTCAGCACATCTATCTTCCAGCCCCTTGCCTCAGCGTACATGGAGTACATTCTGAAAAGGGAGTTGGCAAAGAGCGAAGCCTCATCGCCGCCTGCGCCGCCTCTTATCTCAACGATAACGTTCCTGTCGTCGTTGGGATCCTTGGGGATAAGCAGTATCTTCAGCTCCTCGGAAACTGAAGCGATGTTCTCCCTCGCCTCGTCAAGCTCAGCACGGGCAAGGTCTTTAAGCTCCCTGTCAGCGCCGCTCTCGTCCAGCATTTCCTGAGCTTCCTGCTCTGTTTTCACATAAGAACAGTACTCACGGTACTTTTCAACAATGGGGGATAAGCTTTTATATTCTTTCATCAGCTTGGCATAAAGCCCGTTGTCGCCGATGACCTCAGGGTCAGTCAGGCGATTGCTGATGTCCTCAAATTTTTCCTCTGTGGCTTTCAGTTTTTCAAACATGAAACAAACTCCGTAACAAAAAGAATGAACGGTTACTGTTCGGGCTCTTCCCGTTTAACCGCCTTGATATTTTTTTCAATTTTACTGCGGGGAACCATAAATTCATGGCCGCAGCCTGAACATCTGAGCTTGAAATCCATACCCGACCGCAGCACTACCATTTCCTTTGAGCCGCAGGGATGAGTTTTTTTCATAGTCAGCACATCGCCCACACGGATATCCACAAGCATCGTCCTTTCGCAGCAATGGAGCCTGGGGCTCCATTTAAAGATTAGTAATTTTATTATACCACACAGAGGGATAAAAGTACAATATTTTTGCGTCACTTTTTTGAAAATACAGTATAGCACATAAAAACTCACGTTATTTTTGGTAATTCTGACCACTTGCGGGCAAAAAAAACAACAAGCGCACAAAGAAAAATAGCCCGCACAAATAAGAGCAAGGTAAAGGGTTTAGGAAGTCCACCGAGGGCAGAGCCTCCTTGTCGTCCTTGCCGCAGTGGTAAACTGCGTTTACCTGCTTAATCCTTTTGCTGACGGCAAAGTGATTAAGCCGTTAGCCGACTGACTAACAAATCCTAAAGGCACAGGTGCGGTCAAACTTGTTAATTTGAGAGCCAATTTATATAAATGTGCATCAAAACAGCCGATTTGGTCGGTTTTGTTTGACCTCTATACAAAACAAGCGGCAGGAAACCTGCCGCTCAAACGTCCAATTATTTCTTCCTCATCACCGCAAAAGCGCAGTAATGCTTTACGGTAAAGCTCTCGGGGAATTTTTCAAGCATCGTCATGTGCTCTGCCTCAAAGCGCCTTATCTCCTCTTCACTGAGAGAAGCCCCTACGCCTCGGCACGCTTTTATCCTGCCGTTCCAGCTCTCACGGGTAAAAGGCACATCGGCATCAAACCTGATAAGCTCCTCTCGGGTGAAAAACTCATCATACGCAGGGTCGATGAAAATGTCATGCCTTGTCTCCCCTGCACCGCCCCACACGGGATTGTATTTCAGTATGAGCCGCTCGCTCTCCCCTGCTATCTCATCATCATATGGCAGCCACGCCATATAGAGGAACGCCATTTTTCCGCCGCTCACAAGCATTTTGGCGGCTTTGGGAGCAAAAACATCGGGCTTGAAGTAAAAATAGCACTGGCAGGCGGTGATTACATCAAAGCTTTCGGGCGGGAAATCGCTGTCCTCCGCAGAGCATACCTTGTAGCTTATGTCCATTCCCTTTGAAAGCTCACGGGCTGCCTTTATCTGATTTTCCGAGATATCCGTGCCCGTAAAACAGGCACCGTATCGGTACATATTTCTCGGCAGAACGCCCGTTCCCGTGCCTATGTCAAGCACTTTCTGACCACGGGTGCAAAGCCCCAGCGAATGTATCTTCTCATAAAACTCAGGGGGATAAATGTCCCTGAACCTTGCGTATTCGCCCGAGACCCTGCCCCAGTCAAACGCCTTTCCGCCGTCAATCCTGCTGTCGAATATCATGTTCTCACCTCATTTAAATTATTATGCCGCCGCTGCCGCAGGCTTTGCATAAACAATATCGGCAGATGTTACAGCAGTCCAAGAGCCGTTCACATACGCCTTGACCGCAAAGCCGTACTTTATTCCGTTGGCAAGATCTTCAATGTTGATGCCAATAGCATCGGTATAACACTGAAATGTCCATGTGCCGTTGATGTAGCTATAGACTGCATATCTGTCAGCGCCCTCAACCGCAGTCCATTCCAGATAAACGCAGCCGTCGCCCGCTTCCGCCTTGGTTATCACAGGCTTGTCGCTTGTGACCGTGCTGCCCGCAGGCTGAGCATACACCATGTCAGCGCTTGTAACTGCCGTCCATGCGCCGTTTACATATGCCTTTACCGCAAAGCCGTACCTTGAACCGTTTGCCAGACCGCTGACCTCATATGTAAGCTCGGTCGTATAGCCTGCAAAGCTCCACTTGCCGCCGATGTAATAATATACGCCGTATCTTTCCGCACCGTCAACACCGCTCCATGTGAGCTTAACGCTCCTGTCTCCAGCTTCCGCAGATGTGATAACGGGCTTGTCCGCTCCCTTGGGGGATACATACACGATGTCGGAGGAGGCAACGCCTGTCCATGCGCCGTTCACATACGCCTTGACTGCAAATCCATAGCTTGATCCGTTGGTCAGTCCCGTTACGTTCATTGCGAGATCTGTTGTATAACCGTAGCAAGTCCATGCGCCGTCAAGCTTGTAATATACCGCATACCTTTCGGCGGTATCAACGCCGTCCCATGTGAGCTTTACGCTCCTGTCTCCAGCTTCCGCAGATGTGATAACGGGCTTGTCAGCTCCCTCGGGGGATACATACACGATGTCGGAGGAAGCAACGCCTGTCCATGCGCCGTTCACATACGCCTTCACCGCAAAGCCATAGCTTGAACCGTTGGTCAGTCCCGTTACGTTCATTGCAAGCTCATTGGTGTAGCCGTAACAAGTCCACTTGCCGTCAAGCTTGTAATACACCGCATATTTTTCGGCGGTATCAACGCCGTTCCATGTAAGCTTTACACTCTTGTCTCCCGCTTCCGCAGATGTGATAACGGGCTTGTCAGCACCCTCAGGGGAAGCATATGCCATATCGGAAGAGGTAACGTCAGTCCATGCGCCGTTTACATATGCCTTCACCGCAAAGCCGTATCTTGAGCCGTTGGTCAGCCCCGTAACGTTCATGTAAAGGTTGGAGGTATATCCTGCACAGGTCCACTTGCCGTTTATGTAATAATACACGCCGTATCTTGAAGCACCGTCAACAGCAGTCCAGTTGACCGTCATCGACCTGTCGCCTGCAATAAGTCCCGTTATCTGCGGCTTCTGAACGGTATTTTCAACGTAAGCCACTGCCGACTGTGAAAAGCTTGTAAGCACATTCTGATATGTCACAGGGTCCCACATCTGCGCCCTTACCACAAAGCCGTCGGAATTCTGCAGGTCAGCCACAGTGCAGCCCGTGTATGCCGACGAAAATTCGCTTACCTGGGAATATGTGCCGCTGCGGTATCTGTAAAGGGAATAGCCCTGGCAGCCGTTTATAGCCTCCCAGTTAAGGGCTGCGGAGCCGCTTGCATTCCTCTCAGCGTCAAGGGTGATGAACAGAGGGTTCGAGTGGCTTGCGTCGGGAAGCGTGATGTTTGTATATCTGCTCTTCTTGGGATTATGGTATCCCGAGCTGTCGAGAGCCATAAAAACTCCGCTGCCCCTGTTGCAGAACGGATAATAATATCTGCCCGTGACCTCGTATCTGTCCATCCAGGTAACGTCCAGGTCATACCAGCTGCCGCCCAGATTTATGCTGTTCCAAGCGTGATTGTTGCCCACTATTCCAACGCAGTCGATGCCGATAAGGTGACTGAAATATGTAACTGTCATGGCATATCCGTTGCAGACGCATCTGCCGTTCAGCAGCGCACCTGCAATGGTCTGGTTGGAGCCTTCGCTTATGGCGCCGTTCTCGTCCTTGTTGTATATAACGCTGTCGCACAGCTTTTTGTAGATGATAGATTCTTTTTCAAGGTCGTCCCTGCCCTGATTTATCTCAGCAAGCCACTGAGAAGTCGCAATATCTATCTGATTTGCCGCAGCCATACGTGCAGCGCCGTTCTCATATCCGTCATAGGTGATAAGATAGATATTGTCGCTGTTCCAAGCCAGCTGTGAAACAAAGAAATACTGGGGATTGGAGTAGAAAAATGCCGTTGCAACGGCAAGCGCCTCGCTCTGGGTGAACCGACCCGTAAAGGGCACCTTTGCAATAACGTAGTGAGATTTCTTTGTGCCGTCCGCACTGGTGGTGCTTACCCTGCCCGTGTAGTTCACGGAGTAATTTGCCGCCTGTTCGCAGGCAGCCGCAAGCTGCTGATAATACGCCCTCGCCTCTGCGGAAAGCTGGGAGTAAAAGAAGTCCGACTGAAAATTGTAGGAAGCGTTCTGATACTCGATGTATGCCGCCTCCTCCGACTCACATTCCTCCCGTGCAAGCTCAAGGGAGCTGTCGATAAGTCCGTCCTCTTCCTCGGTAACATCGGCCTCCAGCACCTCAACGGAATATGGGGAGATACGCTCCTCCAGAGCTGCCATATCACTCTGTGATATGACTTCTTCTGCCGAAAGATCGGCTGTTTTATTATCCTCAGCCATAACGGGAACGCCGCCAAGGGCAAGAGTTCCCGCTGTAAGCATGGAAACTATTTTTATAAAGCTTTTTTTCAAAGCAAGTCCTCCTTTTTCGGAAATATTCATATTGTCATATTATAAATAATTATATCCCAACATATCGTTTTAATCAAGTTACAAAATGGACAAAATCGCAAAGGCAGACAATTCTGTGAACAGAAATTATTAAATTTTATACTAATCTTCAATCGTTCTATGGGCAAAGCCGACAGATGAAATAAGACCAGTCTAGGAAAGTGACCGCAGGCGGGCTTGCCGCCCGGCAAGGGAGCTTGACGAAGAATGGGCTTATTTCAGCCGAGGATTTGTCTGTAGGTTGATTGAAGATTAGTATTATAATTATCAGCCAATAAAAAAAGTCGGCAAATCACCGCTTTGCCGACTGTCTTGGATATTTTTGTTTTACGTCTGTAAGACCCAGGATATAATCAACGCTCACGTCATAAAAATCCGAAAGTTTGATAAGGAACTCCAGAGGTATATCCCGCCTGCCTATTTCATAATGTGAATAGCTCACCTGCGAGCAGTTAAGTACAGCTGCGATCTCCCTTTGAGTAAGGTCATTGTCCTCCCTGAGCGCTCTCAGTCTGTTTCCGGGATTGGAGTTCATTTGCTTCGCCCTTTCTCGTTAAGATTCCTTTATTTTAATATTATATATTATTTTTTCCAATATTTGGGATTATATAACAAAATGTAATAAAAAAAGCTCTTATCCGTCGAAAAACAATGCTATTTTATCTTTTCCTCCGCTTTCCCCTTGATATTTCCCGCAATGGTCATAAGGAACGGCGGCAGAGGCGTTCCTATATCACGTATATTCTCAAGTATGGATATGACCTCATTTGCGATCAGCCACACCGCCGCCAGCGAACCTGCAATATACTCCCCTCCAAGCGATATCCCCACATTTTCCGCCGCATATTCCAGCAGTATATCAAGCATTGCCCCCACCGCAATAAGCAGCCACATACATATTTTCTTTGCTATCCCCCTAAACGACCTGTAGGAGTTGATGTTTTCTTTCCTGTACCCTGCCGCACATATGCCCGTTACATAGTCGATGATATTGCAGGCAAAAAGTATCATCGCAGGCACGTAAAGTATCCCCAGCCACGCAGAAAGCGCCGTTCCGATAACGATAAAAAGCTCTTTTATCCTCTTCAAACAAGTCCCTCCTTATATTATTGTGATATTATCCAGCTGTCGGTGTAATTTCCCGCACCCACGCTGTTGTGGTCAAAATCACGCCTGTTTCCTGCGGTATCACGCTCCGAGCCGTCCTCCCAGTATCTTGTAAGGGAGTAATATATCTTCACCACGCCGCTGCCGTATTCTATCCTTGTTATTTTAAAAAGCGGCTGCTTTGTGGTAGCCTTGTTCCAGCCGTAATTTACCGAAAAGCAGCTGCCTGTTTTGCTCTCCCCCGTCAGCAGGTCTTCCATTTTCCAGCAATAGCTCAGAGTGTAATAATCCGCCTGAACGGGGTGAGGCGTCATTTCCGTATAAAAGGATATCCGCACCGAATTTCCGTGGTTTGTCACATCGGGCGGCTCTGTTCCCTTGAATGACAGCAGATAGTCATTTGTATTGTCCGTGCTGCCCGATGATACCGAGTTTGATATCTCCGCACCGCCCTCGGTGGAGTTATTCCCGCCGCTGTCTGTGGCAAGGTCATACAGATCCTTGTACTTGCTGCTCACGTTCACCGGGTCAAAGCCGTCGCAGCCGTAGTCAGATGCCATATACACCCCGGGTTCTGAAATGCTCAGCTCATTTATCGCCGCCTGAGAGCTGACATTCACCGTCACCTTGCCAAAGCCGTCATACCCCTCAGGCGGGAGATACTCGCCGTTTTCCGCAACGGAAATATCCGTAAGAACAGGCTCTCTGCTGTCTGCCAGACCCAGCATATACCCCGCCATGAAGCTCATGAGCTTTCCTCCTTTGCAAATGTGATGTCCGTCTTTTTGCTGCCCTCCGACTTAAAGCTCAGCACATAAACGCTTCCGCCGTACTTTATCTTTTTCACCGTGTCCGATACGGACTGCACATATTCGGGCATGATCCCGTCAAACATCACTCCGTCAAATTGGGTTATCTTGTCCGAAAGTGCCGAAAAGAACCTGCCGCTGCCTGCCCTAAGCTCATCGCCCTCCTCCACAAAGCCGATGCCACGCTCAGTCATCACTGTGCAGCCGTATTTTCTCCCCTCTTCTATCCTTTTGCGCAGCTCATAGCCCGTAAGGTCGGTGTAGTCCGACTCGTCCTCGCAGATATCCGCAGCTCTTGCCTCGGCATAAGCCCCCTTGCCCGTAAAATGCACCACCGTCCTTGCGGAGATAAGCCCGCTTTCATGCCCCGTGAAGATAAACTCCGTAAGCCCCTCCGGAGCGCCCGTTATCGCTATCCTGCCGCATGAAAAGGAGCGGTAGCTTTTCTGAGCCACAGCGCCGAGAATTGCCGTAACTCGGGTCTTGTCCATAAGCCTGCCGCTTATTTTCAGCACATTGCGGAAGCTGTCGCTCTGCCCCGCACCGTAAACCTCATTTGTGGCAGAATTTTTGCCATACACCGCCGTGAAAGGGCCTTTTTCCGAATGAAGATACATTTTTTCGCTCCTATTGTCCTCCATTCCGATGCTGCACGAGGCGGAAAGAAAGGGCGTGAATTTAAGCCTGTTGTCGTTGGAGCAGTAAAAAGCCCCCACCGTATTTTCCGCAATGTGCGCCAGAATTTCACGGCATTTCTTTCCGTGAAGCTCCTCAAAATATATCCTGTCCGTGCAGAAATCACCTCCGCCGAAGCCCGCAAAGCCGCACTGGGAAGCCAGATCGGCAAGCACAAGTGAAAGCACATACGGCTCGTTTGAGCGGTTGTAAAGGCTGTCGTCAAAGTCATTTTCCGTCATTCTCATTCTGTCCATGGCATGAATTTCAAGCAGTCCACCTCTGCGGCTTATGCGGCTGATAAAATGCTCCGAAAACTCCAGCGGGTCTTCTCCCCCTGTTTTTACCGTCACAAGGGCGTTTGGCTCAAAGGTAAGGTCGGTTTTTAGCGCAACTATAAGCTCCGACTGCACAATGCCCTTTATCGGCATATTTTCCGCCGTCCTTATAAGCCTTGCGGACTGTATCCTGTCCGCCGTGATAACATTGCCGCCGATAGTTATAACAGGCGGTCTAAAGACCGTCCTCAGGCACAAAAGCCGCATGGAGCTTTACCTGAGCCGTCCAGAACTTCTCTCCCCTGTAAACACGGTCAAGGGAAAGCGAAAAGCCCGAGCACTGAAATTCCCCTGTTTTCTCCGTGGGAGCAGAATATGATACGCTGCATTTATCTCCCGAAAGAGCTGCCGACAGCGCCGCCGCAGATGTATCGTCCACGTCCGAAAGCTCAGCGGATATATCCACCTCATACCCTGTCCTTTCCCTGACCTTTGCGCCGTAAATGTTCACAAACTCGCCGCCGTTGTCATACACTGATGATACGGAAATGCTGTACTTGTTTTCGGTGATGAACCTGCTCACATCAGTGCCGCCTATTTTAAGATATATTCCCATAGCCCCTCCTTACATTGAAAGCGTAACATCAATAACGTGCCCGAACAGCTCGCCGTCCGATACGGAGATATCCGTAACACCCATGCCGCATATCATAGGCTCCTGACCGTGCCCCGCATATACGCAGCGGAGCTTTGAGCCGCTTTCCGCAGCCTTTACCACCGCTTTCTGCACCGCATTTTCCGAGCAGGCAGCAAATTTTATGCGAACCTTCAGGAAATCCGATACCGCCCGACTGCTCCACCCGTCAACAAAGGTGATGAGCTTTGTTTTTCGTGAAAGGTCGGCACTTATGCCGTAAACCCTTTCCCTTACCGCCGTAAAATCCGAGTATTCGGCAGTCTGCCCCTCAGAAAGGTCAATGCCGAAAACAAAGTCCTCCCCCGCAGAAAATCCGCCGCCTGTCAGTGCCATAGCCTGTCCCACCGTCATTCCCATTCCTCCCCTGCAATAATAATTATCTCTCTTTCAAAGCGGAAGCTCCCGTTAAAATAAAGCACCCCAGGCGACGGCGCAGATATCCTGTAAATTCCGTCTCCACGATATCCGCAAAGCACATCTGCCGCCGTGTCAAGAGCTTCAAGAGCGGCTTTCCTGTCATCGTCTGCGGAGCAAAGCACCCCACGAAGCTCGCAGAGCTGTCCCGCCGCCATTTTCTGTGCCTTGCCGCTTTTAAGCTCAAAGGAAAGCCCCTTGCCCGCCGCCGAACCGCATACCGCTCCGCTTGCGGCGCATATTGCCGAAATTATATTTTCTGTTTTCACACAGCCCCTCCAAGTCCCACTTCAAGATGATGAAGCTCATCGCCGCCGTAAAAAAATTTCACCGAGGTTATCTCATATTCTGTGCCGTTGAAAACAATAGTGCCGATAAAATCTTCCCTCATGAACTCAGCGTCCTCGGGGGAGCTGTTGCGGCAGTCATAATAAAGCACACCGCACTTTTTCACATTCCTGCTGTGAATATCTCTCTGAGCCTTGCCGTAAACGCATATCCGCACATTGGAAAGCACCGTCTGCGAGATAAGCTTTCGCTCACCGAACGCACCCTCCTCGGAGTAGTTTTTCAGCACGCAGGAATGTATGAGCACCTCTTTTGGAATAGGATACATCTTACACCTCCATTCCCCTGTAAAAAAGCCCCGCACTGTCAAGCACAGCCTCCGCCTCACTGCAGAGAGGTGCGGAAAATCTGTCACCATGAGAGCCGCCGCTCATAGAAAAGCTGCCTATCTTCACCGAGGAATATCCCCCGCAGTCCTCCGCCCTGTCCAGAAAATCCGCCTGAACGCATACCGCAGTCCTGAAAGCTTCATCGGCTTCCGATACATCGACCACACACCCTCTCACGACCCTCTCCGCACTTGCAAGCAGCGGAGAAATTTCGCTTTCATTGCCCTTTCCCCCGTAAATATCCCTGTAATACGCAAAATCTACCGCCATAAACACTCCTTTCCAAGGGAGCATAAGCCCCCTTGATGTTTCGATATAAACTAATTGCTAAGCCGAAAATTCAGCAAACTGATTTGCAAATCAAAGTTACCGAGCCACAAATGAAAAATTCTTTACATAACCTCCCCACGGGTGGCTGCGGCGACACGCCGCCGGGTGGAAGCGGCAACATGCCGCTTAGGTTGTGGAGTAGTGGCAGTAAATGCCCGCAGCCTTGGAGGGATAAACACTGCACAGACCATAGCTGCGGTAGCCGTATTTCCAGCTGTCCGCATCGGGATTTGCCGCAGGGGAAATGATCTTGGGCACAGCGTGCTTGGTGAACTGGAGCACCGCTCCCTTGTGAACTATCATAAAGTTGATGTTCTTGCCCTCAGTGTCCTTGGCATAGCCGCCGTCAGTCTCCCCGGAAGTGGTGCCGTCGTTGAGCTTTATCTTGGTGTAAAATCTGGACTGGGGAACAGTCACTATCTTGTCAAAGGAAGCAAGCACCGCACGGGATTTTGTGGTGTCCATGTCGTCAATAAGTCCTTTCAGCACGGGAGTGATGAACAGCACCCTGTCCTCAGAGGGAACCTCCGCCGCATCAAGAGAAGATACCGCAGTTCTCACCGCAGCCACAGCGTCCGCACCTGTGGAAAGCGCCGCAGATGCGGAACCGATGCCCGTTGTGCCCGCAAAGGAAGCAAAGCGGAAAGCGTCAAGCTCGGGCACAGCCTTTGTGCGCACAAACTCCCCCGCCAGGGAACCGAAAGCAATGCTCTGGCTTTCCTCGTTGTCCATAGCGTCAACGCTGAACATACGTCCTCTCTCGTAGTTGAACTGAACAGTCTGCCACGAAAGGGAAACATCGCCAGCCACATATCCGCTTGAACGGGAGTAGTCGGCAAGCCCGTCCATGGTGAGCTTGGGAATAACTATCTCGTTGGCATTTGCCCCCTCTCTTGCAAGTGAAGCGTCCGACTCAAGAACAGCAGTTCTCGCATTTTCCTTGTACGCCTCATCAAGAAGCGCAGCGTATTTCTTAGCAAGTGTAATTGTGTTAGCCATAATTTTTACCTATCCTTTCAAATTTCATTTTTCATTGAATTACTTCAGTCCGAAAGCCCTGCGCAGTACATCGTCACCGTTCCCCTCCCTGCGTGACCTTACTCCCGTGGATATCTTCTGACCCGAGCCGCCGAATTTCGATATCCTGCCGAATATCTCCCTCGCCACCTCTTCAAAGCTCACTCCCCCCACAGCACGGGCGGAAGCCGCACAGATAATGTCATCCGCCAGCTCACGGGGAATGCCCTCCCTTTCGCAGAAAAGCTGATTGCGAAGCCTTACATTTTCCGCCGTCAGCGCCGCCACCTGCTCTTCAAGAGCATGGATATCGGCAGCGTTAGCACCGTCAGCAGCGTCAGCAGCGTCAGCATTGTCGGAAGCATCTCCATTGCCCTCATCGGGAGAGATATCCTCCCCCATATCTGTAACTTCATTTACAGACTTCTCGTTTTCTTCATTCATACCTTTTCCTCCTTTTTGATCCTTTCTATCTCAGCCAGTGCGTCCTCCTCCGAGCAGTCCAGCACCGCCATGACCGCCGAAAGCCTGCTTTTAAGCCCCGCCGATACCAGCCTTACATTCTGGTCGATTATCTCGGCCTTATCCACCGTCTGCCTGTCGGAGAAAGCCACCCTGACGGAAATATCTCCCTTTGGTATCTCGCCGCACAGCATTCCGCAGCGGATAATGCTTTTCACCGTGCTTTCGATAAGCTCCGCCGCAAGGCACCTGTTCTGCTGCATGGTGATCTCCGTGCGTGTCTCCATGCTCTTGACCTCCGCCGCCGTTTTAAGCCCGCCCGAGGTGCTGAACGAAAGTGTTCCCGATGAAAGCCCCGTCTGGAAGCAGAGAATGTCAAGCAGCGCATTTATAGCGTCAACGTGCTCCGAAACTCTCAGCTCGCAGGTGTTGTCGGATATTTTCAGGTCCTTTTCCTCGTCGCATTTAAGCGCCTGATACACTTCATCGTCCGTGTCGAAATACCTGCTTATCCTGCCCGTGTCGGGATCAACCACCGTCCTGATGCAAGATGATGGCACGATTATCCTCTTGCGCCCCAGCACAAACTCCCGTGAGAAGCTGTCAAATGCAATGTCGAGAGCTTTCAGAGTGTCGGTGCAGTTTGCAAAGCAGCTCAGCCCCAGCATGGTCTCATCGGAAAGATTGTTCGCCCCCGCAGGTCGGAAGTACCCGAAAAGCGGCTCGCAGATGTCATACTCCGAATGTTCCGAAAGCCCCTCAAACATCGTCTCCACAGGTATCTGCTCCCCAAGATATCCGTCACGGGAGGAAAACAGCGCTCTGTCCGTAAAAATGCCGCTGCCGTCTGCGCCCTGCCGCTCAAAAAGAGTAAACGCCTCGCCGCCTTTGTAAAATCTGCTGCGGAATATGCCCTCCTTTATGCTGCCGCAGAAGCCGCCCACAGGGATAAAGCTGTCCGCCGATATGTAGTCGATGCCAATGTCCCCGTCAATGAAGACCTTGAGCGCACCTCCGCCCAGCGCATAAGCACGGCTGAAAAACGAGGGCATATTTTCCCAGAAGCCGTTGTCCTGGAGCACCCTTTCAACCAGCTCCTGCTGACGGTGATCGGCGCAGTAAATATCCGCCTGACTGCTGAACGTAAGCGCCGCCAGACTGTCGCACAGCACCTTTGCGCCGCCAAGCATGCTCATTCGCCGCTCGCCCTTGCCATAAAGCCCCGAGCGCTTCACATACGCCCAAGGCGGCTCACCCTTGTAAATATCGGCGCAGGCAGCTATCACCGTGCGGTAATATTCCTCTTCGTGAGGGATTTTCGCCTGTGGGAACGCCCTCTGCGCCTCCGCAATTATGCCCAATCACATCATTCCTTTCTATCTCATAACATCAAGGATATCTTTCATTCTCCGCTCCGTGGAATACTCCTGAGCGTCAAGGCTGTCAATGTTCACACTGCCGTCGTCCAGCCGCCTGTCAAGGCTTCCGCCCTCCCACACCGCCTGAGAAAATGCAGCGATAGTATTCTTGCACTGCGCAAGAATTTTGTAGCGTCCGTCACTTAAAACAGCATTGTAAAACCTTATCCTCTGGCTGATCTCACCCTTTCGGGCGTTGTGTATCTCCACAGGCAGCCTTTCACGTATCGCAGCATTCTGCAAGCCCCTTATAAGCACCTGCTCCGCACTGTCGCAGTAAATATCCCTGAGCATGGGATATTTTTTCCTGACCCTTTTAACAAAGTCCGCAAAATCCCGCTCCAGCTCCGCAGGGGACATTATCCCCTTTCGGTAATATTCCTCCAGAGTGTATATCTGCCTGTACCCCGCCGTGTAGCCCGTCACGTTGAACGCCGTGGCAGAGCCGTTTCCGCCGAAATCCACACCCATGTCCGCCATGATGATGTTCTTTGCCATTTTGCAGATGAATTTCTCAGGGCAGTCCGCAAACTGCCTGTAAATGACCCCCTCAGCATTTTTCCACAGCCCCAGGATAAAGCGGTCGTAATAGACCGTCCCCGCATATTCCCTTTTCAGCGCCTGAGCAAAGCCCTTGGGCAAAGCGGGATTATCGTCAATGGTGAAGCCAGATACCCTTACGCTGCCGTCCGGCACTCCTTTGTCAAGGAATTTCTTGAACCAGTGGGAGGGGGACGCAGGATTGCAGCTGCCGTCAAAAACCGAAGTCTCCCTGTCCAGCCTTGACCCTATCATTCTGAAAACGCCCTCGCTCCAAGTGGTTATCTCATCGCCGTAGCAGTAGGAAAGGCTTGACCCCTGGAGCTTGTCCGCATTGCCGCTGCGCCCCGCACCGATAACAAAGCAGTCCCTGCCGAAAAGCCGCACATATCCGCCGCCCTTGACACGCCCCACAAGCTTTTCGCCGTATATCCCCCGCATGGGCGAAAGGATATTTCTCTCAACGCTTGCCACCGTGTTACCCACTATGGCTATCCCGCCCCGAGGGTCGCTGATAAATATTCGCTGGGGAATGCGGTAATAGTCAAGATACGTTTTTCCCGACCGCACCGCCCCCACCGAGATGTTCCAGCGGCAAGGCTCCCTTATGGTGATGCTCAGCACACTTTTCTGTTTTTCAGTCAGTCCCAAAGCCGTCCTCCCCGAAAAATTTTTTCAGATTTTCCACCGCTTCCTCCTCGGAGATATCGCCGCCGAATACGCCATAGACCTTGCCCAGCAGCTCCAGCGCACGGAGCTTGTCATAAAGCTTCACCTCAATGCCCTTTGTGCCTGCCTTTATGGAAGCCACAGCCTTTGCCGACTGCCTGTTGAGCAGAGCCGTGTCCGTCACCGTCATGACCTGCCCTCTTTCGGGCAGCGTTTCAAGGGAAACGAACTTGGTAAAGTCGGAAAAAGCCACCGCTGCGATCTCCCCGATTATTTTGTCCTTTGATATTTTCCTCAACAGCACCCTCCTTTCTTGTTGCACTATGCAAATCAGAGCTTAAAAATAATTCTCCCATATGTACTCCCTGAGCAAACGTCCGTGCTCCGCAAGAAAATCCCTTATGATATTGTCACGCACATTTTCAACCAGCTCTTCAATAAAGCAGTCCAGACACATTCCGAAGCGCTCGCACTCCTCACGCTCCGTACTTTCCTCGCACACAGGGCAGTACAAAACCTTTTCCATACGCCTCACCTCCTTATAATTTAGCACTATGCAATTTCAAACTTGCAGTTCTTATTTGCATCTTGCAAAATTATAATACCACACTATTCTGCGGTTGTCAATAGCATTACGCAAAATTTCTGTCGTTTTTTGCAGATTTGTGGAATTTATGCAAAAAGTATCAACGCATTTATTGCATTATGCAATTATATTTGCATAATACTAAGCAAAACAAAAAAAGCCGAGCTTCCGCCCGACTTTTTTAACTTGCAATAAAAGTATCTTAATACTAAGAACCAATTAAAAACTATACAAAAAATCGAGCATAATCTTGCGT
>ERZ1026854.562-NODE-562-length-25870-cov-8.689173_pt1 | contig 25870 bp, 24 predicted proteins | sample MGYA00380157_ERZ1026854 | MGnify/ENA primary metagenome ERZ1026854 (study PRJEB33269, sample SAMEA4719793) | human gut metagenome | biome: human-associated habitat; feature: organic feature; material: feces | place: Cameroon | collected 2013-10 ... | reverse complement strand
TTCGTCGGCAGCGGTCAGATGTGTATAAGAGACAGCTACAAGGCGAAGACCTCCGAAAAACCGGCGTGGAGCATCGAGGACGTCGAGGGCGAGAACACGGACTATCCGTCCGAATGGTTGAGCCTCACACTGAAATGATGACTGCCACAGGAAAGAATATGTCGGAACGATAGAAACGTGAAAGAAATGAAAAGATATATGTCAATAAGCCTTGCGGTCGTTTTAGCCGCAGTGTCACTCTCGTCCTGCGAGCCGGTGAAAACCCCGTCGTCTCAGGGAAACGGCGGTACGAATAGCTCGGTCCCCAAAAAACTCGAGCTGACTTCTTTTTCCCGGCTGAATCAGGGAAAGGATGAACTAAACTCTCATGCAGCGGACTGGAAACTGTCGTCGCTGAAGATGGACTACAGGACATTCGTCAGCCTTGGCTCCGGCGTCACGACTACTCCGGAACCGACCTACGGGCGTATGATACGGCTTCAGGACGGCAGCTATATCCTTATGTGTCAGGACCGTGCGGACAACTACGGAAACGGACGGAATGTCTATTGGGCGACGAGTCCGGACATGAAGGAATGGACGGCGAAGGGAGTATTGTTCAAATCGCGTACGGTGACTAACGGGCTTGGGAACGAGGACACAAGGATGTACACCAATGGAAACGGATTCGTCAAGAAAAATGGTGACATCTTGCTGTTCGCCTCCTACCGCAATGCCAAGTCCTACGGCAACTACAACTGCCGCTACGAGCACGGCATCGAGATGATTCGAAGCACTGACGGCGGAAAGACTTGGAGCCAGCCTTACGAAATCCATCATGGTCCGAACTGGGAGGCGATGATTCTTGAACTTGCCACCGGTGAACTCCAGTGCTTCTTCTCCGAGTCCCGTCCGTGGATTTCAGGCAGCCACTCCGGCACTTCCATGGTACGCTCGACCGATGGTGGCATCACGTGGACTCCGTCTGTGAAAAATGCTGACCCATTGCGGATTATACGTCATACCTGGTACAGCAAACAGCAAAACAAATGGTTGTTTACCGACCAGATGCCGGCGCTTGTCATTCTCAACGGCAGCAATCAGTTTGCCGGTGCTTTCGAGTCGGCTTATGTCAATGACGAAACCGGCAAACACTTCAAAATTGCTTTCGCCTGGTCTCCGAAGGACGGAAAGTGGGATTATATCACCGGCGACGAGGGCAATGGCAGCGGTTTCGATGTCAAGTCCGCAAAAGTCGGCCCGGCGGAACGTGCTCTTGACCTCTGGGTAGGAGTCGGTCCGGACCTCAAGCAGTTCCCTTCCGGAGAGACTGTCCTCACTTACACGGACACGCAGCCCTATCAGCGTATGCGCATCGGTGACTCCGAGGCCCGCAACTGGAACGAGCCTTTCATTTCACTTCCGGGAGTGAAGGGCAGCTGGGGCGCGATGTGTATGAAGAACAATCATGAGGTCGTGGCATTGATGCGAAATAGTGCTGACGCATCCGATGTGAAAATGGCGTTGGCGAGCCTTTGCCTTAACCACAACATCAAGGCGTCCTCGCATTCCGTCAAGGTCGATGGCGACAACTCTGACTGGCTTCCGACGGACGAGGCTCTCTTTGTCGGCTCCAAATGCCAGGCACAAGCGACCCTTCGCTGCTCCGCTGATGCCGACAACATCTATTTCCTCATAGAATGTCTTGACGAGAACGTCTCCAAAGACGACTATGTGCAGGTTTTTCTCGCTCCTGCGGATCAGACTACGCTGAACACCAAGTCTTTCCGTGCAAAGGTCGGCCTTTCGGGGCTGCGCAACCAGGGCGGCTATGCCGGCGGATGGCTTGAGCAGGACAGGGGAACTTCAGCTGCGGTCAGCTACGACGCGACGCTCTCATCCAAATCCGACACCGACAACGGCTGGCTCGCCGAGATTGCGGTGCCGCGCTCTGCAGTGAATGTCATCGGCGGAAAGCTGAAGCTGAACTTCGCACTCTTCGACGTCGAGGGAGGCGAGGATGCCGTGGTTTCGACCGGCGAGAAGAATCCTCAGTATTGGATCACAGTATCGGGGCTTTAAATCATCTTTTTGGCCTATATTTGTTTTCTCATCGGTCGCATACGCCCGGTATGCTCCCTCTTCAAAAACAAATCTATCCTCAAAAATCTGATTCAAAGCCTGTTAGGCTATTTTGTCTGTTTTTAAATAATTGAAAAAGTATGAAAAGAAATATAATCGCATTGGCTATGGCGCTGATGCTTACCTCATTTTGCTCGTGTGAAAAGGCTCCGGAGAGGTCACATTATCCCTCAGGCGGCGGAAACACCGAGACTCCGTCAAAGCCTGGCAAGGACGAGAACGAGGATGACGGAAAGAAAGACGAGAAACCGGCACTTCCGGTGGGACAGGAGACAATCCGCGTGCTCTTTATCGGCAACAGCTTCACTCTTGATGCGACCGAGCATCTCCCCGGCATCCTAAACGCCGCCGGCATCACCAACTTCTCCATGGAACGCGCCTACCACGGCGGCTACACCCTCGTGGGTTACAAAGAGAACTTCGACAATCCGAAAGTCTGCCTGCGCTACAAACTGGAGCCGGGCTACGAGAAATGGGACGGCGACCAAAGCTACAACACCGCTAACTGCAATAGTTCCCTCGCGGATTTCTGGGATAGCGGCAAGCCCTACGACATCGTCGTGATGCAGGAATACACCGGCACAAAATATGCCTGGGCGGGCTTTGACGAGCATCTTCAGGGCATTGAGGCCGTAAAAGGACTGATGGAGAAAATCCGCGCCAAGCAGCCGGACAAGGAGCCGATCTTCGTCTATCTCATGTCGCAGACCTTCGCGACCGGCAGCGAACTCCTCCAGACATGGTGGCACAACGACCGCAGCCGCATGTACGCCGCGATGACCTCTCATGTTAAGTTGCTTCTGGAGCAGACCGGCATCAAATGGCTCATCGCCACCGGCACCGCCGTCGAGAACCTTCGCACGACCAGCCTCAACATCGACAACGGTATGGACCTCTCCCGCGACCTCTTCCACCTCGACAAGGGCATCACCCGCTACGCGGCGAACTGCACCGTTTTTGACACTATCCTCGGCCCGTGCGTAGGCAAGACCATGTCCACCAACACCTACCGTTTCCCGACTTCCGACACCTCGCACACCAACTACACCACTCCCGTCACCGACTCCAACGCCCCGATAGCCCAGACCGCCGCCCTCAAGGCCATCGAATCTCCGCTTGAGGTCACTGATCTGAGCAATCTGTAGTCAGAATATTTCAGGATTTCTCCGCGATTTCGCATATTTCGTAAAATATCGTAACTTTGCCCGTCTGTCCGGAACATGGTCGGGCAAAGTTTAAATTATACGAACGTTATGTTAGACATATTGGCGATAACCTGGAATGTCGATCCGGAAATATTCCATATCGGCGGGCTTTCAATCCGGTACTATTCGATTCTCTTCGTTTCGGGATTCATCATCGGTTGGTACATATTCCGACATTTTTTCAAAAACGAGGGGATTCAGGTCAGTCCGCTTTTGGACTATCTGCTTTACACTCTGTTGATTGCCACGATTGTCGGGGCGCGCTTGGGACACTGCCTCTTCTATCAGCCGGACTATTACTTCGGCTCGTGGGCGGGCTTCGCGGAGATTTTCATGCCATGGAAAGGCGGTCTCGCGAGTCACGGCGGAGCAATCGCTCTGATTATCGCGATGATATGGTTCGCGCACAAGTTCGGCAGGAAGAACGACTTCGACTTCGTGTGGATTATGGACAGGCTCGCCATTACAGTATGTTTCGCCGGGGCGCTTATACGTTTGGGAAATCTCTTTAATTCCGAAATTTTCGGCGGCCCGACCGACCTTCCGTGGGGATTCCGCTTCCCACGCTCCTACGAGTGGGTGCAGCTCTACGGGCCTAGCGCTGAGCATCCCGAAGGCCTTGCCTGCCATCCGACCCAGCTCTACGAGGCTCTCTGCTACCTCATCCTCGGCGTCGTCCTCGTCCTCGTCTACGAAAAGAAACTGGACAAGGTGCACCGCGGCTTCTTCATCGGTTGGTTCCTCATCGGCTGCTTCGGTTCCCGCTTCCTCATCGAGTTCATCAAGAACCCGCAGGTGGAATTCGAGAAGAATATGCTTCTCGACATGGGGCAGTGGCTCAGCATCCCATTCATCCTTCTCGGTGTCGGCTTCCTCGTCTATGCTGCCGTCCGCAAGCTTCCTGCCCGTGCAGTCCATCCGGAAAAGCCGAAATCCCAGCCGACCCACTACGCCAAACCCGTCGCGAAGTAGGTGACTTCTCCAGAATATTGAAGCCCATCGCCCTCTCGAAGTGGTAGTGGGCAGAATAGTACAGTAAGAGGGGAGCATAAAAAGATGGAGTGCAAGGCACTCGGTGAAGATGAAACCGCAGCAACCTTATGGTTGTGAGGATTTTATCAAGACGAGTAACGCAGCAATCCGCTTTTTATGCTCCCCTCTTGTGGCATAGTTGTTGAATAATGGAGCATTCCTTTTGTATATATCTGGATGCAACTTGTAATAAATCGTTGATTTGCACGAATTTGCATTGCGTTGTATGATGCCGTCTTCCGTTTTTACGGGACATCAGTTCGGATAGTTTTAGTGTAGAAAAATAAAAATTGTCAAGATGAAGAAGATTATTGCGTTTGGCCTTGTGTCAGCGTCGCTTGCTCTCCTGCCGCTGGAAGGATTTGCCCAGTACAAGAAAAAGAAGGACGGCAAGGAGACACCGAAGACCGAGGTGCAGCTCATTCTGGAAGAGGCTGACTCGGCCGAGACACCGGTGGTCATATCGCTGGAACAGGCGCTGAAGATTGCGCTGAGCGAGAACATTGCCGTGAAGGTCGCGGACAAGGAAATTGAAAGGACAAAGTATGCGAAGAAAGGCACCTACGCCTCTCTTTTCCCACAGATTGACGCTACAGGCTCCTATCAGAGAACAATCAAGAAACAGGTGATGTACATGGACTTCGACATGAGCAGCTTCGGGGGAGGCTCGGCAGCTGGATCCGGTTCCACGGGGTCCGGCACAGCAGGCACGGGTGAAGGCAGTGGAACAGGCTCAGGCAGCACCGCTTCATCATCCAAAAACAACGGAGGCCTTGAGGTCGGCCGTTGGAACACGTGGAGCGCCGGCGTGTCGGCTTCAATGCCGGTCGTGAACGCGCAGCTGTGGAAAAGCATCAAGATCTCCGGAATGGACGTCGAACTCGCGGTGGAAAAGGCTCGCGCATCACGCCTCGACATGGTGAGCCAGGTGAAGAACGCCTACTATGCGGTACTTTTCTCCAAGGAAGCCTTCAACGTATATAAGGAGGTGTACGAGAACGCGATGACCAACTACGCGGAGACCGAAAAGAAATACAACGTACAGAAAGCCACCGACCTTGACATGGCACGCGCAAAGACAAACGTCGCAAATGCCATCCCGAACGTCTATAACGCTGAAAGTTCGATAATCCTCGCCCTGTGGCAACTCAAGGCCGTTATGGGAATTGACCTTGAGATGAACATCGACGTCGAGGGTGCGATTGAGGACTACTCCGAATATATGACATCCGACGTCACCAAGGCCGACAGCATTTCGCTCGATCGCAACTCCACTATGAAACAGCTTGAGATTCAGGCGAATGAGCTTGCACAGAGCATAAAGGCCCAGCAGTATGCCTACATTCCGACCCTCGCCCTCGCGTTCAACTACAGCTACAACGCGATGACCAACGACTTCAACTTCAAGGAGTACAGGTGGACACCTTATTCTTATGTAGGAGTGAGCCTCTCAATCCCTATCTTCTCCGGTGGGAAACGTCTCAATCAGGTGCGCCAGGCACGCAACAGCTACGAGCAGATGAGACTTCAGATGACTTCCACCGAACGGAATCTCAAGATTTCCATCCGTCAGTCACTCAATACGATGGAGACCAATGTCAAGAGCTACGATGCTGCAAAAGATGCAGTCGCTTCAGCCGAGAAGGCCTACAGCATCGCGGAGAAGTCCTACGAGGTGGGACGCGCGACCCTCACCGATCTGAACGACGCGCAGCTCGCCCTCACGCAGGCCCGCCTTGCCGAATCCCAGGCGGTCTATAACTTCATCGTGGCCAAGACACAGCTCGAACAGACTTTGGGTCAGGATTTTACAGAATAAAACGGGGGAGACTCCGAAACGAGAGGAGACTCCGAAACAATTTGAAAACATCAAGAATATGAACAAGATAGCAAGAAATTTAGCATTTGCGGCAGCCGTGATGGCGGCTCTCTCCTGCGGTAACGGGAAAAAGGCGGCTCCGGCTGCAGCCGCAGTGGAACAGGTGGCGGAGGAAGCTCCGCTTGTGACTGTGGTTACGGTCGGGAAACAGAATGTACCTCAGACTTCTGTCTATACATCATCGGTCGAGCCTTACGCGAAGAACAACATAGCTCCGCAGACCTCGATGCGTATCAGCAAGATTAATGTTGAGGTCGGAGACTTCGTCCGTGCAGGTCAGATACTTGCAGAAATGGACAAGCTTCAGCTCCAGCAGGCCGAACTTCAGATGAAGAACAACGAGACTGAGTACAACCGCCTCAAGGGGCTCTACGATGCCGGCGGACTTTCAAAGTCAGATCTTGACGCAATCGAGCTTTCCTACAAGGTCAGCAAGACCAGCTACGAGAATCTTCTTCAGAACACCATTCTCCGCTCGCCGATTAACGGAGTAGTGACCGCAAGGAACTACGACAAGGGTGACATGTACTCCATGAGCCAGCCAATCTATACCGTCGAGCAGATTGCTCCGGTGAAACTCCTCGTCGGAATCTCCGAGAGCGACTACTCCAAGGTAAAGAAGGGCAACGAGGTGAATATCACCGTTGATGCCTTCCCGGGCAAGGTTTTCGCCGGCAAAATCAACCGCATATATCCGACAATCAACGAAACCACGCACACTTTCAACGTTGAGGTCATCGTTCCGAACAAGGACAATGTTCTCCGTCCTGGAATGTATGCACGTGTGACCGTTCAGTTCGGAGTGAACAACAGTGTGGTCGTTCCGGACACAGCAATCGTAAAGCAGACAGGCTCCGGCGAAAGGTTCGTCTATATCCTCAACGCGGACGGAACCGTCACCTACCAGAATGTGAAGCTTGGCCGCCGCATCGACTCTATGTATGAGATTCTTTCCGGAATCGAGGATGGCGCCAAGGTTGTCACCGAAGGTCAGGTCCGTCTCAAGGATGGCGTCAAAGTTACTATAGCAGAATAACATCATGAGCATATACAGAAAAGCGGTTGATAATCCGGTTACGACGGCCCTGATATTCACGGCCTTCGCGATCTTCGGCATCTTCTCGTTGATGAATCTGTCCATCAACAACTTCCCGGACTTCGATGCGAACACCATCATGGTGATGTCGTCCTACCCGGGCGCAAGTGCCGAAGACATAGAGACGAACCTCACGAAGGTTCTCGAAAACTCGCTCAACGGAGTGAGTGACCTCAAGCATATCACCTCTCAATCAAAGGAGAATGTCTGCATTATAACCCTTGAATTTGAATACGGCGTCGACATCGACGAGGCGACCAACAATGTCCGAGACAAATTGGATATGGTGAATTCGAGCCTGCCAGACGGCGCATCCGTCCCGGTCATATTCAAGTTCAGTGCGGACGATATGCCGATCATAATCTTTTCCGCGACGGCGAACCAGAGCATACCTGCCCTTGAGAAAATTCTGGACGACAAGGTATCTACTCCGCTCGCCCGCGTGTCAGGAGTCGGCATAGTGTCTGTCTCCGGAGCTCCGAAGCGTGAGATTCAGGTCTATTGCGACCCGAACAAACTTCAGGCGTATGGGCTTTCCATCGCGGGAATTTCCAATGTCCTCGCCTACGAAAACAAGAATGTTCCTTCCGGAAACATCGACATCGGCTCGGACACCTACACGCTTCGTATCGAAAAGGAGTTCGACAGCGCTGAGGAGATGCTTGACGTTGTCGTCGGCTATTCCGGTGGCGAGGCAGTCTATCTGCGTGACGTGGCGACAGTTAACGACGGCCTTGAAGAGAAATCCCAGGAAGCCTATACCAACGGGGTGCAGGGCGCGCAGATTGTCATTCAGAAGCAGTCCGGCGCCAACACAGTAAACGTCATAAAGAAGGTGAAGAAGGCAATGGCTCAGATTCAGGAGACCCTGCCTTCCGACATAAAGATAACCACTGTCGTCGACAGCTCGCGAAACATCATCAATTCCATCAACTCTCTGAAAGAGACGATTATAATCACCTTCCTTGTGGTGGCTCTCATCGTATTCCTCTTTCTCGGACGGTGGAGGGCGACGTTCATCATCGTGCTTGCGATTCCTATTTCCCTGCTCGCGTCCATCATCTATCTGTTCGCGACGGGTAACACGCTGAACATCATATCAATGTCCGCTCTTTCAATCGCCATCGGTATGGTTGTCGACGATGCCATAGTGGTGCTTGAGAACGTCACGACACACATCGAGAGGGGAGAGAAACCCAAGGAGGCCGCAGTCCACGGAACTCAGGAAGTCGGTATCTCCGTCATCGCGTCCACACTCACCATGCTTGCTGTGTTCCTTCCATTGACGATGATTCAGGGAATGTCCGGAATCATGTTCCGCCAGCTCGGCTGGATTGTGTCAATCATCATGATTGTCTCCACCACCGGCGCGCTTACCCTTGTGCCGATGATGTGCTCCCGTATGCTTCGTCTGAAACTGAACCACGGAAAGGTCTACACCTTCGTGTTCGGAAACATCAATAAGTTCATCGCTTGGATTACAAGAGGTTATGGACATGTCATCCATTGGTCGGTAAGGCATCGCACGGTTGTCGTTTGCGTCGCTTTCGCCATATTCATCGGTTCCATTGCGCTTTACATTCCGCACATGAAGACCGAATATTTCCCTCAGTCCGACTCCGGGCGTCTCCGCGCAAGCATCGAACTTCCGGTCGGGACAGGCCAGGACGTGACGCGCGAACTTGCGGCGGAAATCTATCAGAGAGTCATTGCTGCCGCGCCTGAAATCAAGGTGTATAGCTATTCTCTCGGACAGGCCGACTCCGACAACGCATTTGCCTCAATGCAGAACAACGGAACCAACATCATCTCCGTCAACATCGACTGCGGAAGTATGGAGGAGCGTGTGCGCACATCGTCCGAAATATCGGATGACATAAGGGCTATCCTTAACTCATATCCTCAGATAAAGAAGTTCACCGTCACGGAAGGCGGCATGGGAATGGGCGGCTCGACGTCAGTGAAACTCGAAGTCTATGGCTACGACTTCACTAAGACCGACAACATCGCCGCGCAACTTGCCTCAAAACTTCGCGATGACCCTGCATTCTCGGAGGCAGTTGTGAGCCGTGATGAGTACACTCCTGAGTATCAGGTGGATTTCGACCGTACGAAACTTGCGATCAACGGGCTTAACAGCACAACAGCCGCTGCTGCCGTCAGTGCGGCAATCAAAGGCTCCGTATCGTCCTTCTATCGCGAGGACGGAGAGGAATACAACATCCGCGTCCGCTACGCTCCTCAGTTCCGAACCAGCATCACCGACGTAGAGAACATTGTGGTCTATACCCCTACGGGAGCCTCAATCAAGGTGAAAGACCTCGGCAGGGTAGTCGAGACTTCCACTCCGCCTAAAATCGAGAGGAAGGACCGTCAGCGTCTCGTGACAGTGACGGCGTACGTCGCCCGAGGCTACGCCCTTTCCGATGCGGTAGTAGTCGCCAATAACGCCATCAGCAGCACTGCCATCCCGTCTGAGATTACGGTGAATGTTGCCGGAGACATCGAAGATCAGCAGGATACCTTTGGCGATCTCATCACGCTCCTTATCCTGATTGTCATCCTCGTCTATATGGTGATGGCATCGCAGTTCGAGTCCCTGATGAGTCCGTTCGTCATCATGTTCTCCATTCCGTTTGCGCTCACCGGAGTTGCCCTCGGATGTATGATTACAGACACGGCTATCGGAGTGATGGCCCTAATCGGAGTGATTATCCTCATGGGTATCGTCGTGAAGAACGGTATCGTGCTCATAGACTACACCATCCTGCTTCAGGAACGGGGCTATGAGGTCAAGGAAGCTGTCGTCACGGCCTGCAAGAGCCGTCTCCGCCCTATACTCATGACCACCCTTACCACAGTTCTCGGTATGGTTCCTATGGCAATCGGCACAGGAGAGGGTTCGGAAATGTGGCGTTCGCTCGGTATCACAGTGGCATGGGGTCTTACTATCTCCACGCTCGTGACCCTCATCATCATCCCGACGATTTACACCTCCTTCGTTGAAGCAGGCAACCGACGTCGCGCCCGCAAGGCCGCCAGAATTGCTGCGAAGAATGCGTAATATGAAAGAGATGGTCAGATGACAGAAACATTTAATATATGAAGACAATATTTATAGCATATAATCAGGCGTACAACATGGAACTCGCCGACATCCTTGAGGCTCATGGCTGCAAGGGCTACACGATGTGGAATGAAATCACCGGACGCGGTTCCGAGACGGGAGAACCTCATCAGGGGACCCATGCGTGGCCGACTCTCAACAACGCGATGCTTGCCGTCGTCCCGGACGAGAAGGTTGACGGCATCCTTGACGGGCTTTCAGCAAAGAATACGGAATATCCGGAACTTGGTCTCCGTGCCTTTGTCTGGAACGTCGAGAAGTCGATTTGATATATTTTGAGGCAGATTTTTTCGTTTTGTAAGGAATTTAGTGCTGCTAAATAACGAACAAAGCGAAAGAATATGACCAAAAAGAAACTCAAAAGTATTATATTTGTAGTCTGGACTTCACGTCTTTGTGAAGACAGACTACATTTGTTTAATTACATAAACGATTAAGATTATGGAACATATTGTGAATGACGCGAACTTCGCGGAGATTATTTCATCAAATAGTGCGGTACTCGTTGACTTCTGGGCGACATGGTGCGGCCCGTGCCGTGCTCTCGGCCCGACAATCGAGGAGATTGCGAATGAGTATGAAGGACGTGCGTTCGTCGGAAAATGCAACGTCGACGAAAACAGCGAACTCGCAGGGCAGTTCCGCATCATGAGCATACCTGCACTGCTTTTCTTTAAGGATGGCAAGTTGGTGGACAGGCTCGTCGGTGCGCAGCCTAAGGCAAATATTACCGTTAAGTTGGATGCTATATTGTAGTTTTGTATGAAAAAGATATTTTCAATTTTTGCGGTTTTCGCCGTGTCCGCGCTCTTTGCTGCGAACGCAAGCGCACAGTTTAATTACGGTGTAATCGGCGGAGCGACATTCTCGTCCGCCAAATCAAGCGACTGGAAACTCACGAAGGACACTCAGTATCATGTCGGAGCAACGTTCAAGCTCTCGCTTCCGCTCGGTTTTGCGGTGCAGCCGTCTTTGATGTACCATGTGAAGGGAACCAATGTGCCGTCCACGACAGAGGGAATCGCGTCTTTCGACTACAGCGCAGGCTATCTTGAAGTGCCTGTTTCTGTTCAGTGGGGACCGGATCTTCTGATTATGAGGCCTTATTTCGAGTGCGTGCCGTTCTTCGGCTATGCCTTGAACAATAAGTATAAGGGCGGTGAGACGGAGAAGAATAACTGGACGGGCCTAAACCGTTGGGAATACGGAATCGGACTCGGAGCCGGCGTGGAGGTTTGGCATTTCCAGGTTTCCGCAAGATATAACTGGAACTTCGGAACACTCTTCGATGCCAAGCAGGAGATTACCGACGTCAACTCGTTCGCCGCGAAGATGAAGAATTCAATCGGCGACAAGAGCCGTTTCGGTGGAGTGACCATTTCATTGGCAGTATTGTTTTAGAAAGGAATGTGCGTTCACGGCGGGGACCGGAGGGGAGAATATGAACATAGAATCTGTTAGGGACTATCTTGGAAGTGACTGGACTGCGGTTCAGGAACTGATGACCGGAGTGCTCCAGAGCGACATTGCGCTACTCAACGCCACCAACGGAGCGATAGTGGCTCATGGCGGCAAGCAACTGCGGCCGATGCTGTCCCTGCTCGTCTCCCGCGCCTGTCTTCGTTCTGCCGACACCTATGTCCCCGGGCAGAAGCTCAGCCCGCTTCCGGAGGTCTCGAAGCGCTATGCCGCGGCTTCCGAACTCCTGCATAACGCCACTCTTCTCCACGACGACGTGGCAGATGGCAGTGACATGCGCAGGGGGAATCCGACGGTGCGCTCCCTACTCGGACCTTCTGCATCGGTGCTGGTGGGGGATTTCTGGCTGGTGAGGGCAATGCGGCTCATACTCGGAGATAGCGACGCCGCCTGTGACCCGCGTGTGGTGCGCATATTTTCCAGGACACTCAGCTGCCTTGCAGAAGGCGAGATGCTCCAGCTCCAGAAGGCGCAGACCGCCGACACGGACTATGAGGACTATCTGCGGATAATCTACAGCAAGACAGCATCGCTGTTTGAGGCCGCTGCAGTGACGGCGGCAATTTCGGTCAATGCCTCAGGCGTGTGCCGTGAAGCGGTGCGGGACTACGCTGTAAGCCTCGGTTATGCCTTTCAGATTAAGGACGACATCCTCGATTACTGCGGGACCGACTCGGTCGGCAAGCCGCTCGGGGTGGATGTTCTTGAACAGAAGATTACCCTGCCGCTGCTCGGGGCCATTGCCTCTGCTCCAAAACATGAGGCAGAAGTTCGCGGGTGGGTCAGGGATGTGCCGGAATGTCCGGAGAATAGGGCGAAGATAGTCTCGTTTGTTGCTGAAAATCATGGTGTTGAGTTTGCCGAAAAGAAACTTGAAGGCTTTGTTGGAAAATCCATAGAAGCGATTTCACTCCTTGCTCCGTCAAAGGAACGCGAGATGCTTGCCGACCTTGCCCGCTTCACCGCCATGCGAAACAAGTAACAAGATATGAAATTTGATGAGATAACAGGAAATGATGCGCTGAAACGCACACTCGTGTCGATGGTCGACAGCGGGAGGGTGCCGCATGCGATGCTTCTCTATGAGAACGACGGTTGCGGTGCCGTTGCCCTTGCGCTCGCATTCCTGCAATATCTCAATTGCCACCACCGTGCCGGCGGAGAACCCTGCGGGGAGTGCCCGTCTTGCCGTCAGATGAGCAAACTGATTCATCCGGACGTGCATTTCGTGTTTCCGGTGAACAAGAGCGCTAAAGTGAGTGAAGACAAGCCGACGTCGGATTCTTTCTTGACATGGTGGCGTGCTCTTGTGCTCAGCAATCCCTATTTCTATGAGGAAGATCTTCAGGAGGCTCTTGGAATTGAGGGTAAGAAAGGAGAAATAGCCCTTGGTGAAGCCAAGTCCATAATTTCGAAAATCTCCCTCACCGCCGTTGAAGACGGTTACAAGGCCGTGCTTTGCTATCTTCCGGAAAAAATGAACCCTACGGCTGCGAACAAACTGCTGAAACTTGTGGAGGAACCGCCGGAGAAGACAGTTTTTGTATTTGTCACCCATGCTCCAGAGAAAATGATGCAGACGGTGTTCTCCCGTTGCCAGAGCATGCGCGTGCTGCCGCTAACCAAGGAGGAGGCATCGCGAGTGCGAGGCGAAGAACGTCGAAATGAGGAGTTCTTCTCTCTGGTGTCCTCGCTGCTTGATGCTGTCGCCCGCAGAGACCTTCTTTCCGCGCTTGAAGCAGGTGAGGCGGCTGCGGCTTTGCCATCAAGGGAACGCCAGAAAGCGTTCTGCGCCTATCTTTCGGCTTGCATTCGCAGGATTTTCCTTTTGGGACAGGGTCAGGAGGCGCTTGCCGGCGTGCTTCCGGAAGAAACCGCTTTCTATGAGGTCGCATCCTCAAGATTCGGGACCGCCTTCTGCATGAAGGTTGAGACCGCTCTTGACCGGACCGTTTCGCTCATAGACCGCAACGTAAATTCGAAGATTCTGTTCTGTGACCTCGTGGACAGGATTTTTGTCGCTATATAACAACATATTATGGAAAACAACGATAACGAAGCAAAAAAATATGACTGCTCGCGCGGGTGCACCGTCGAAAGGAGCGACGAGGGCGAGCTCAACTGCCACTATAGGCCCGGCTGCTGCAAAATGGAAGTTTATGACTGGCTTCCGGGAGTGGCTCAGGAACAGTATAAGGACTATTTCGAAGTCCGTTTCAAGAACACCCGCAAGGGCATCTACTACAATGCCTCCGGGCAGAGCATAAAGACCGGCGACCTTGTTGTGGTGGAGGCCAACACGGGGCATGACCTCGGAATAGTGACGCTTGAGGGCGCCATAGTGGCACGCCAGATGAAATGCCGCAGGCTGACTCCGGAGAACGGCGAGTTCAAAAAAATCTACCGCAGGGCAAAGATCTATGATCTCGAGAAGTGGCAGGAGGCCATCGGACGGGAGCAGGAGACGATGATACGTGCGCGTCAGATTGCGGTGGAACTCGGTCTAGACATGAAAATCGGTGACGTGGAGTTTCAGGGCGACGGCACCAAGGCGATATTCTACTACATCGCCGACGGGCGCGTGGATTTCCGTCAGCTCATCAAGGTTTTTGCGGACGAGTTCCACATCAGAATCGAGATGAAGCAGATTGGTGCGCGTCAGGAGGCCGGGCTTATAGGCGGTCTGGGAATATGCGGACGCGAGCTTTGCTGCTCCAACTACATCTCCACTTTCCAGTCAATATCGACTTCGGCAGCCAGAGCGCAGGACCTTTCGCTCAACCCGCAGAAGCTTGCAGGACAGTGCGGAAAGCTCAAGTGCTGCCTCAACTACGAGACCGCATCCTACATCGATGCCCAATCGCGCATTCCTAAGGTTCTCAATCCGCTTGAATTCCAAGACGGACTCGCCTACCTGATGAAGACGGACATTCTCCGTGAGGTTATGTATTTTTCCTACGACAAGTTCTCGCAGGCCAACATGTTCCCTCTTTCCGCAATCGAGGTCCGCGAGATTCTGAAGATGAACCGCGACGGCATCAAACCGGAGTCTCTCAAGTCTGAACCGGAGGCTGTTGCACCGGAATTTGTTACGGCAGTAGGAGATGACAGCATTTCGCGCTTCGACAACGTCGGACGTCGCAGAAAGAAGTCACGTGGGGGACGCTACCAGGGCGGAAACGGAGGCCAGGCCAGAAACGGAGGTCAAGGCGACAGTGACCGCGGAAATGGTGGCAACGGAAATGGTGGTAGCGGGAATGGCGAACAGCGTGGCTGGGGCCGAAACAGAAACCGCGGTAACAATCAGAACCAGAATAAAGAACAGAACGGAAATGGGAAAGGACAAGCTCCGAAAGTTCAGGGAGAATGAGACTTTCTCCTACCTTCTTCAACCATCCGCCGCCGATGTCCTCGCTGTGGTGAAAGTTGACGACGCGGCAGGAGATGATACCACCGGGCCTGACGGTGAACTCCTGAAGAGGGACGGGACATTGAAGGATCATCCGATTAAGGGGCATTGGGCAAGCGATTTTTTCAAAAATGACAACCCGATTGTGGTGGAATTGGGCTGTGGCAAGGGAGAGTATACAATAGACCTCGCCCTGCGCAATCCGTCCATCAATTATATAGGTGTGGACATCAAGGGTGCCCGCCTGTGGAAAGGCGCGAAGTATGCCGAGGAGCATCATCTCCAGAATGTGGCGTTCCTGCGCACGAGAATCGAGTTCATTGAGGCCCTTTTCGGCCGGGACGAAGTTTCTGAGGTCTGGATTACCTTTGCCGACCCTCAGATAGGCCGTGAGAAGAAGCGCCTTACATCGCCTCTTTTTCTAGAGCGTTATCGCAATTTTCTCAAGTCTGGGGGCATTGTGCATCTGAAGACCGACAGCCGCTACCTTCACGAGTATTCCCGCGCGGTCGCCGAGCAGAACGGCTTGAAGATTCTCGCCTGCGCCACAGACATCTATGGCGCTGACCGTCAGAGACTTCTCGAAAGCCCACTCGCTTCAGTCTCAGGCGCCGATGCCGTCAAGGCTCTGTTTGAGGTGCAGACTTTCTACGAAAAGCAATATCTCGCCCGCGGCATTGACATCACCTACCTGGCCTTCACTATTGACCACGAGGGTGTATACCGAAGTCCCGACTGGGACGAATCCCTCTATGAGAGGTAAAGAAAAAGCGGATTGCTTCGTTACGCTCAACTTTTCAATCCTCACCCTTTAATTGACCCCTCCCGTCCCCTCGTAGGGGAAGTGGTGCTCCGCGAGACTCTATCCCACATTGCCTGCGCTTCTGTGCGCTACGCACGGCGCTTATGCGCCTTGGGTTGCTGCGGTTTCGTCTTCGTCGCAAGCCTTGCACTCCATCTTTTTCTTTACCTCTCTTCCAAGGTGTTTAAAAAGCGGATGCCGCGTTACGCTCAACTTTTTCTTTCTTAGATAATAAGCTTGGAGGGGCGATGCATAAAAGGATGGGATGCAAGGCGGATGGTGAAGATGAAACCGCAGCAACCTTTCGGTTGTGAGGATTTCATCAAACCATCCAACGCGGCAGACCGCCTTTTAGGCGCGCCCCATTTCTCTGCGTAGGTCTTTCTCTTTGATAGATTGCCGCTTATCATACTCTTTCTTGCCTCGCGCCAAGGCAATCAAGAGTTTCGCATAGCCGTTGTCGGCGATGTAGAGTTTCACGGCAATAATCGTGAGCCCCTTTTCTTTGACGGCGCGCTGGAGCTTGCTGAGTTCGCGTTTGTTCAACAGGAGTTTGCGGTCGCGGCGCGGGTCGTGTGCTCCCCAAGTGCAGCCCCACCAATAGTCCGCCACGTGCATATTCTTGACATAGAGTTCTCCGCCGTTGAAATAGCAGAACGAGTCCACCAACGAGGCTTTTCCCGCCCTGATGGACTTAATTTCCGTGCCCGTGAGCACAATTCCCGCCTGGTAGGTCTCGATGAATTCAAAATCAAACGACGCCCTACGGTTCTTTATCTCGACACTGCTTTTTGCTTTCGGCATATCTCTTTCCTCCCGCTTCAAAATATAATGGCGGCCGTCCCTCCCAATCGAAACACTCTCCCGCCGGTTGCGTAATAGTCCGCAAATTTATAAATTTGTCTCCATAATCCGAAAAAATCGGATATATTCCCGCCATTTTGTGCGTAGCAAACGAAAGCGAAGATGAAGAAAAATTTCACCCCCATTCCCCCACAGGCCCCACTTCCTCCGGCAGAGAAAATCGATGTCGGGGATATATATAACAGGTATATTTCCGGAGAAATCGACATCATCTGCGTCATCGGACCCACAGCCTCCGGGAAAACGAAATATGCCGTGGCGCTGGCAAGAGAAATCAACCGCCTCGCGGGAAAAGCGGTCGCCGAAATCATCTCCGCCGACTCCCGTCAGGTCTACAGGGGAATGGACATAGGGACGGGAAAGGATTTGTCTGAATATGAGGAGATTCCGTGGCATTTGATGGACATCGTCGATGCCGGCGCGAAATACAATATCTACGAATATCAGCACGATTTCGAACGGGCCTACAGGGACATCCTCTCCCGTGGCTGCGTTCCGATTCTCTGCGGAGGCTCAGGACTCTATGTAGAGGCTGCGACCTGCGGCTATTCCCTGCCGGATGTGCCTGAAAACAAAGAACTTCGCGAGGAAATGGAGAAGCTTCCCACTGAGGAGCTGATTCAAAGGCTCGCCGCTCTCAAACCCCTCCACAACAGCACCGACTACGACACCCGCAAGCGCCTGATTCGAGCCCTTGAAATTGCGGTTTATGAGTCGGAGCACCCGGTGAACCGTACGACATTCCTGCCCAAGAAGGCATACTACATCGGCACACTAGTCACCCGCGAGCTCCGCAACGCCCGCATCGACGCTCGTCTTGACGCCCGCCTGAGCGAAGGTATGGTCGATGAAATCCGCAGCCTCCTCGAAGGCTCTCCCGCGCACTCCGACCCGCTCACCGGCAAGTCTCTCCCCGCCCGAGCCCCCATCCCGCCCGAAGACCTCATCTACTACGGCCTTGAATACAAATTCGTCACCCTCTATCTCACCGGCGAACTCAGCTTCGACCAAATGAAGCAATCCCTCGCCACCGCCATCCACCAATTTGCCAAACGCCAGATGACCTGGTTCCGCGGAATGGAGCGCCGCGGCGTCCGCATCCACTGGGTTGAAGTTTGAGGGGAAATAGGCAATTGAAATATACCAAACTATTTCTTGTTATTCGCTCTGAAATGTTCCATCGGAATTAGGGGCAAGAAAAATGCTTCAAGAGGGGTGCCTTTAAGGTTTTTCATCATTATTCCTCTAAGCGCACCTACTGCTGCCACAAGGAAGGTATCAAGAACGAGGGTATTCTGCGTCGAGAAAGTCCCGTCGTCTTTTAGCGTGATGATTTCTTTTATCGGCGATAGGCCAAAACGCATACTGACCGTGTTTGTCGCCAATTCAACTTCTTCGTCGCCATATACTAACGAAGCCTTTGCTTTGACCACGATTTGATCTTTATCCATAATAGGTTTTATGTCGTGCCCTACTTGGACCTTGAGCTTCTCTGGGATAAGACCGGAATAATCAAAGTCATAATCCAGTTTGAACTCGGTCTCGGCTATTGATTCCAGTCTATATTTAATATCCATATTCTTTAAGTTTAAAGTGCAACAGAGAGTTCCGGTCGTGTCGCGGACAACCACCCGTTAGACACTGACGCTATTAATATGTCACTCATATCATAGGCCACAGGAGTTCTTTTTTTTGCCACCTTCATTCTTGATGCATCTTTCGAGACTGGAGAAGTACGCATTGAGAATGTGTTAAGCAAATCAATACCAAGGTACTTTTGAATATCAGAAAGCGTGTCAATGGTAAAATTCCTATCACCGGAAAGCCATTCCGAAACTTCTGATTCGCTTCTGCCCGTCATTTTAGCGAATCTTTTCTGGGAGATACCCTTCGTTTTTAAAGTATCCGCGATTTTGTTGGCAACAAGCATACGATCCCTAGTTCGGCGAAGTTTATCTTCGTCGATATTGTTCATAATTTTTGTCAGGCTTGCAGAGGGTTTTCTTCTTGTCGTCATATTTCTAATTCAATAAATTTAGATATATCGAGTGTTCCATCATCTCTTACCTTTAGATCCTTTTCTATTATCGCTTTATTTATGCAGGCTGCTATTTTTTTCATTTCTTCGGCCTTTGAATTTAGGGAAGGATCTTCTTGATATGCTCTTATGTCTGGCGGCTTATATCCTCCCGAACCAATGAAAATACAGGTATTGTCATATCTAAGGCAATATAGCCGCATCTGATGATATCGCAGGGCAACTACGCCATCGGCAGGCGCACCTTCATTCTCTTTAAAATAGTGTGCCCGACAGCCAAAATCATTTCCCATCAAACGAAGTTTTGCCGCCATCTCTTCCAAATCCTCTTGGTGTTCCTCTGAATTATCTTCAAAGAAATGGTCCATCAAGGTCATATCATCATCTTCGTACATAATAGAATAGATCTGAGCCTTTTGTCCAGAGAATTCTTCTATGTTGATGATGTCAAACTTCATATTGATTTATATGTTTCGCTTCAAATTGTGCGCAAAATTGGTAAATAATTCGTATATATCCAAACTTATTTGGAATTTTTGACGTTTATCTATATTCATCACAAGATGAAGCCTTATTTGTCATATTCCTAAAGATGTTCGAGTCTTTCGATTGTACCAGACGCGAAAAGTAGACACGAAAAATTTTTTAAAGTGTTAATAATTTTCCAAAGTAGACTTTGGTGATAATTTTTTGCTATTTGATTTTACAAAAATAGACATTTTGTCAACCAATCTCAGGGAAGGTCATCCAGTTCTTTGCGTTATTTGGTTTACATATTTGCGTCTATTGAATAGCATACAGAGGGTAGCAAGTCATCTGGGGTTGTTCAATGTAGGGTTTCATTGAGTATCTTATTGCGTGAAGTTCCGGGTTTTGTTTCAAAAGATTGCTCAAGGAATTCGCTCTTACATTGCTTTCTGCCTTCACCTCTATCGGCAGTAATTTCCCGTCCCTCTGAATCAAAAAGTCAATTTCAAGTCGTGTTCCGTCATCCGTCTTGTGATAGAAGATATTCTCTTCTCCGTGACTCTTCATTTCTTCGAGTATGAACTGTTCCGTCATACCGCCTTTATATTCACTGAAGATGTCGTTTTTGATGAGTACCTGCTTGGCTTCTGTCCCAACCATAGCTCCCAGCAGTCCCAGATCCAAGGTGAATAACTTGAATGTAGATGGATCTTCATATATTTTCAGAGGAAGTTTTACCTCTTTACAGAGAGGAACCTTGTATACAAGTCCGGCATCTACCAACCATTGGATTGCAATTTCAAAGTCTTTTGCCCGTGCACCGTGCTTAATTGATCCATGGATAAACTTCTTGTTTTCTTTGAATAATTGTGACGGAAGAGTCTGCCACACAAGTCTGATTCTTGCAATCTGGTCTTTAGGAGCATGCTTTGAGAAATCTCTTTCGTATCCATTGAGTATGGCCTTTTGGATATTGCGCACGGCTTGAAGTCCATCCGTTTCAATATATACCTTTACTGCTTCTGGCATTCCTCCGACATAATAATACTGCCTAAGCAAGTCGGTGTACTTTTCGTGTATCAGATTTATAGTGTGGAAGTCTTTGTCTTTTAGCAGTTTATATGCTTCTGTTTCGCCTTTTGCTAAAAGGAACTCATCAAAATTGAGAGGATAGACATTGATTTCATCAACTTTCCCTACCGGGTATGATATGTCCTTATGTAAGGATATTCCCAATAGAGATCCTGCTACTGCAATATGGTATTCAGGAGCTTCCTCGCAAAAGTATTTTAATGATTCAATGGCCTCCGGAATTTCTTGCACTTCATCAAGAACAATGAGAGTATCCCCTGGAGTGATGTCAACTCCGGACAATGCTCTGAGGGCTCGGAGTATTCTGTCCGTATCGAAGTCTTGGGAGAACACATCTTTCAAAGCTTGGTTCTTACGACAGACCAGATATGCAACTTTTTTAAAATACTGTTTCCCTAATTGTTCTAACAGCCAGGTCTTGCCTACTTGTCTTGCACCATTGAGAATCAGAGGCTTTCTGGTTGTGCTATTTTTCCATTTGATAAGTCCTTGAAATACAATTCTTTCCATATAAGTGACTACATTTTTTAGCGGATATTTCACTAGCAAAGTTACATTTTTTAGCACATAAAACAACCATTGTGCTACATTTTCTTGCACTGCCCGAGGACCGCTGCATCAACCTGGCTAAGAAATTGTAGACAGTTCCTCACTATATGCCGACTGGATGAACAATGACCGCATCAAAGGCAAACTCGAATCCAAGGTTGCCCGCCTTCTCTACAAGGAGGGATACCCGCCGACCTGGGATGAGGAGGTCTTTGAGCGTGTCCTTAACCAGGTGGAAAACTACAAGAAATTCAATTAGACATGATAGATTTAGGGAACATATGGGTATTTGCAATCTCATTTCATGATGAGATTTAACGAACGAGAAGTTTTATTCTAAATCAATTGTTCCCCGTGGTAACTATATTATTATCAATATGAAAAGAATTTTATTGGTCGGTTTAATGTTATTGTCGGTAACATCCGCATTTGCCCAATCCGATAAGCCTTTGTCAAAAATGGATACAAAAGACTTCATTACTCAGGTCAAAGAATTAGTATCCGTTGGAGACATAGAGACCGCAATTGATGTCTATCTGGAGAAAGTAGAACTGATTGTCGACAAGAATGTTGCCAAAGGAGACAGGGTTTGGTGGGAAAGTACAAAAGCTGATTTAGAAAGGACCAATAACCTTTTCAATAGCAACGATGATGCTGTTAAAGCAGCGAAAAGATTGTTCTCTAACCAGGAATACTGGAAATGCAACGAAGCTCTTAGCGCACTCAAGTTAGATAGAAATAATGCGCGGTTGAAAACGATTCGACAGTATAATGACCTCGTACTCGTAATGGAAGGAAAACAATCCATTTTGAAGGAAGTTGAACATGTAATGCCGGGGGTCATTGAACTGTACGAAAAGAAAGATATTGAGCAACTTTTTCTCACATTCTTTAATGGAATCAAACTGGTTGCAGAAGAAGACGGAAGTCGCATTAAAGGGTATGTTAGCCCTGAGTATCTTCCTAAACTTAATGCTGTTTTGAGCGAGTATGGCCCTCTGTACAAGAAGTATTATGATACTTATATGGAGACCTATGCAGAACCTTTAGAGAAGAACAACTCGTTCCCTAAAGTGAAGGACATGGGGCACAATGAAGCAAAGGACTGTCTCGTATTTTTCAAGTCGTTAGAAACTTTGATAAAGAAAGTAAACGATTTCCCCGCTGCTGAGTTTCCTTTTTTGGCAGGGAAGCAGCAAGAGGTGCTTGGCTATATCTCCCAAGCCATTCCTGCTCTCGAGAAGCGCATTAACGAAACCAACCCTGTTAATACATATTTCAAGGGAGGCATCATGACGTTGAAACAGATTAGAGAGGATTGCACTAAAGTTGAACCCAGTTTGGAAGGCATCCTCGCTCTTGACGTTAATGCTTATTATCATAAGAGTTTCTCTACCGCTCTTCAGGCTGAGAATTATAAAGAGTCATCGGAATACAAGGATAACCTCAGGAAACTTCAGCAATTAAGGAAGCAAGTTCTAAATACTGTTTACTACAGCATTAAAGATGTCAACACCGGAGAGTATTCATTGGAACATGGCTGCTTCTTTATTGAAATCGGGTCGAATAAGGGTGGCCAACCATTGTTCCCTGGTATGAAACCTTCGGTCTCACATCCAAATGAGATTGGCGGTGTTGTTCACGAATCACTCACAGTAGCGTCCTTTACAAATAATTGGATCGTTGCTGGTTACAGGAACGGAGACAAGTATTATAACTATAGGTTGAGACTGCCGGTCTCAAAGTCTGTAGCAGCGAATCTTGAGAAAAAAGATTGCCAAATGGTTGTGTGTTTTGTACCTGCAGGAGTAAAGACATATAGATGTATGGGGGCCGATTATGACGGAAGAGGGTCATATGACATTTTTTATGCAAACAAAACGTGCCCCTATTCAGTGAAATGCAGGGTGCTACTATTCTCAAAGAGTGGCGAGTTACTTATCGATAAGATTATTCAATAATCCAGAGTCATAGCACTAATTAAGATATGAAAGAACACGGTTGCATATACATTCTCACCAATCCCTCCTTTCCGGAGTATGTCAAGATTGGTTACGCCACCAACTTGGAGAGCCGTCTAAAACAGCTCAACCGAAGTGAAACCATTCCGTATGCTTTCCGCGCATACGCCATTTATGAGGTAGAGAAGGCTCTGACCGACAAGGAGCTCCACAAGTTGATTGATAAGTTGAATCCTGATCTTCGGACCATCGATAACTTTGACGGGAAGGCTCGTGTCAAGGAATTCTACGCGATGTCGGCAGAAGACGCTTATGACCTGCTTGAATGCATTGCCAAGATTTCCGGCACCACCGACAGGCTCAAAAGAGTCAAACCCGAAGGCCACGAGATTGAAGACGAGAAGATTGCCCGTGAAGTCAAAGAAACAGCCCGCCGTGGCACCTTCCGCTTCGGTGAGTGTGGCATTCCTGTCGGCGCCGAGCTTGTCTACGTTGATGACCCCACTGTCGAGGTGAAAGTCGTTGATGATCGCCACATCCTCTACGGCAGCGAAACCACCTCCCTCAGCGCCCTCGCCCAACGCCTCAAAGGCTTCTCCCACCCTGTTCAGGGCACCCTCTGGTTCAAGTACAACGGCGAAGTCCTCAACGACCTGAGAGCCCGTCTCGGCAAATAGAAAGTATCAAAGGAATCCGCCCCCCAAGGGCAACTCAAATTCCGTTGTGCTGTATTTTCTTGCACTTAATCACGTCGCCATAACAGAATTGCGGATAAAACTCCGCAACTTTTTTAGAAAACTGCGGGAAAGTTTCCGCAGTTTTCTTGTATTTGTCCCTAATAAATACCGCGACACACTATGCAAGCACTTTACAATCAATTCAACCAGCTCCTGGAGCTCACCCCGATGAACTTTTTCCGTGAGCAGCACGATACCATCAATTGGGATGTCCGCATCCTCGGCATCCTGGGGCAGAAGGGTGTCGGAAAATCCACCCTCATCCTGCAGCACATCAAGCGGGCAGGGAACGAGGATGAATCCCTATATATCGTTGCCGATGACATCTATTTCAGCGCCCACACCCTGCTGGACACCGCGAAGGCATTTTTTGCTCGTGGAGGTAAATACCTCTATATCGACGAAATCCATAAATACGAAAACTGGAGCACCGAAATCAAGAATATCTACGATAGCCTACCGCTCCTCCACGTCGTCTACTCCGGCAGTTCAATGTTAGACCTGAAGGATGGCGGGGCCGATCTCAGCCGACGCATCATCGAATACCATCTGCCGGTTTGGTCCTTCCGCGAGTATCTCAATCTTCGTAATGGCTGGTCCTTGAAACCCGCCACCCTGGAAGAAATCCTGCAGGGCAAGGTGGATTTTCCTTACGGTCCCGAGCGTCCGCTTAAATATTTTGGAGACTATATGAAGAAAGGCTGCTATCCCTTCTCTCTGGAGCCCGAGTTCGAGACCCGCCTGCGCCAGGTCATCAACACAACTGTTGAGCTGGACATTCCCAAATACGCCAAGATGACCATTGCGGCCACCCGGAAACTCAAGAAGTTTATGTTTTATATCTCCAAGAGCGTTCCCGTCAAGATTAATTTTTCAGATATGGCTCGGGACCTGGAACTGGACCGCGACGAACTGCCCAAATATCTGGAGTATCTGGAAAAGGCCGAACTTGTCTCTGTCCTCCGGATGAAGGCCAATGGTGACGTAATCCTTCGTAAAATGGACAAACTCTACCTTCATAATCCTAATATGGCCTATGTCATTTCCGGAGAACAACCCGAAACAGGTAATGCCCGCGAGACCATTTTTTATTGTTGGACCAAACAGAGGTACGAAACTATGGAGTCTCCGGTTTCTGATTTCGAGATTGATGGCAAGACCTTCGAGGTAGGTGGTCGCAAGAAAGGGAAGAAACAGATTGAAGACGTCTCAGATGGCTATGTGGTCAAAGACAACACCGAATATGTCTTCGACAACCAAGTTCCGCTCTGGATGTTCGGATTTCTGTATTGATGCATTGAGAATGACCGAGATTTGTAAAATAAGGCAACGAGAACATTGAAAAATTGTAAAATAAGGCAGTGGAAGTAGCTGAATGTGTATATCCGCAGCTTGTAAAACCTTAGGATTCGTGAATATGAGAAGAAAGATATATGACCGCCTACGCCTGCAGCCCAATGAAGACCGCACGGTACTCAAATGCTATTTCTGTGACACCGGTCTGCTCATCTCACTGGCATTCGGTGCTCGTTGTGTCGTCACAAACGAGATTTACCAGAAACTTATGTTCGACAAATTGGAGATTGACGAAGGTATGTTGGTGAAGAATGTCGTAGCCCAGATGCTCAAAGCATCAGGTAATGAGCTATTCTTCTTCTCCAATTACGACAAGGAGGATGCCGAGAACCGGATGCGGATAGATTTTCTGATTCAGAAAGAGCTAGTAACTCAGGTAGTCGAAATCTAGTTTGCGCTGAAATAAGCGGAGCGCTTTACAATGATTTGACAAAGTCAATACTGAGACCGACACACTCGGCAATCACTCCCGGTGTGACTCCAGCCTTGAGCAAATTCTTGGCGGTTTCAATCTGGGTCATCTTCTTGCCTTCTATCCGTCCCTCTTCACGTCCCTCTTCACGACCCTCCGCACGCCCTTTCTCCAGACCATTGTTGAAACCGTTCTGCACAGCATATTCGCGCTGTGCGATTATGTCACGTTCGCGCATCATAT
>ERZ1026854.559-NODE-559-length-25903-cov-5.226168_pt1 | contig 25903 bp, 21 predicted proteins | sample MGYA00380157_ERZ1026854 | MGnify/ENA primary metagenome ERZ1026854 (study PRJEB33269, sample SAMEA4719793) | human gut metagenome | biome: human-associated habitat; feature: organic feature; material: feces | place: Cameroon | collected 2013-10 ... | reverse complement strand
CGGAGATGTGTATAAGAGACAGATCTTTTGTATTGTTTTTTGTTGATTTTTCCGATACTCTGTGTTACATTATAGAAAACAAATAAGGAGGTGTATTGTATGACTTATGTAATTGATCCAGCAATGTCTTTTTGCGAAGTTGTTTCTTTCTACGAGAAATATATCGACGAGACAAAAGCCGCTGGAAAAAAACCGGTATCTTTCCTGCATTTTCTCACAGGCAGATACTAAAAGCCGGTTGATCAGGCCGTCAGCTTATGAAAGCTGTCAGGAGCCCTGTCACCCGGCTTATTTTTTTACATAATCTGCGCAAGCAGACCTTTTACGGAAAATACATCTTCAAACAAAAATGATTCTCCTAACATTTCAATATTTTCTTCAGAATGTTCCACTTCTTTTGCATATACCTTGGTTGTTTCTATACGATTCTGAAGGTCAAATTTTTGTCCGTTTTTCATCCAGACCATAACGTCCATATCACGCACCATCAAAAATGAGGCAGCTGCAAACTGTGCCTTTTCAAGCAGATTATTGTCATAGAACGCTCTCATAAAATAACGGAAAGTATAATACACCATCAGATGTTCATACTGATATTCATTCTCCTTTTGTGCTTCCATGAACGCGCGATGTGTCTTTTCATAATTTTCTTCACTGTAAAAAGCTTTTAACTGTTCCTCCATGTCAGACCACGCATCTCCAATAGATTCCAGTTCCTCATACTGGGACAACCGCTGTAAAAATGCCTCATACAGGCTGATTTTTTCCGGCTCTTCCTCTTTTGGCACTGTCTCAAACAGCTCTTTCTGCATCTGGCAACAGTAATTAAGGTACAACGCAATACGTTCCGTAATGGGATAACTGCGGTCCTGAAGCAGTCCGATCGCATGTGTTCTTACAGCTTCCAGTTTTCCCGCAAGCTCATCATCACCATCCTCCCACTCGTATTCATCATAGTCCTCCGAAAGCATCTGCTCATCAAATCCGATTTTTTCCATATCTGAAAAAACAATTCTTCCAACCTCTCCACAAGAAAGGCATAAAACCTTTTCTCTCGTTTTTGGATACTCTGTTGTAAATCTCGGATACTCTGTGCACACCTCAGAAAGTGAATCTTCTCCTAAAGTCAGACATACCTCACAAAGTCCCTTTTCATTCAGAAGCGGGCACCATCCATCTTCATTTAACACAAAACTGCCATCTTCACTGATCGATGCACGAATTTTCTCTGCCATCGGTCCTTTCAGATCTTTATAATAATCCAGTGTATCCTCATCAATATCGATTTCCCATCCCCGGCAGCAATTATCCTGACATTTATCGGCAATGCACCGAAACTCCTTGTAATATGACGGCACTCTAAAAATCATATCTTTTTTGTTCCTCTCTGTGTATTTATGAATCTTCCCTGAAATGACTGCTTAACATATACCCAATGCACCAGACTCCACCCGCTAATGAAAGATATATAAATCCCTCGATCAGGGCAGCTACCAGTTGTCCCAATGACATGCTTCCCGTCATCTGCGCAATGATCAGTCCTTTCACCGGACCGGTCAGAATCTTATAACCTCCTACATAACACCAGCCTAATACACCCAATGCATAACTTAACGCTGCAGCAATCATTCTCCACGAAAACTTCATCTTACTCTCCATTTCCAGCCCGTTTCCAAGGGCATATCAAGTTTGTGCATAAGCACAAATCTTGTGTGTGAAAAATCTTAATTTTTCACACTACTCTCCATTTCTTATTCCATCAGTAATACTATTTCCTGTTTTTTTCTCGTTTCAGGTACATCAATGATTCTCTGGTTAGAGGATCCTCTGAAATTCAGGGAAATATCCTTTTTTTCCAAAATAAAAGGTCCGTCTACCATGACATCGATCATCGACAAAAAAGTTTCGGATGCCTCACAATATACTTTTCCACCCGGAAGAAAATCCTCATACAGATATCCACTATATGCCCAGATATTCTTATCCGGCAATTCTTTTTTGATTCTCTTCAAAAGCGGAAGCAGCCCCTGTTGATTCTCCGGTTCCCCCGGATCTCCACCAAGCAGCGTCAATCCCGCAATATAGGAAGGTGCCAATGCCTGCATGATCTCCTCCTCCGTCGTTTTTGTAAATGGCTTACCATAGGAAAAATCCCATGTTTCCTCATTAAAACACTCTTTGCAGTGATGTCTGCATCCGGACACAAACAAAGACACCCTCACCCCTGTACCATTCTCAATGGAACAGGGTTTGATCTGCGCATAGTTCATTTTTTATTCCTCCTTTTTCCGGGATCTGCAGGATTCCCTGATCACCAGCTGTGGTTTCACAAGGATCTGCTTTTCTGACTCCTTTATATTCCCCTCTTTCAGCAGCCCAAGAAGAAGCTCTGCCGCCATTTCACCTAATTTTTCCTGTGGATGTGTCACTGTAGTAAGCGGTACTTTTCCACTTGACGCAAGATAGGAATCATCATAACCCGTCACCGACACATCCTCCGGAACTTTCAGCCCGGCATCTTCCAATGCCCGGATGACTTCAAACGCGATCTGATCATTGTAAGATACCACGCTGTCAAAAAAATGTTCATGCCGCATCTTAGCCATATAATGCATCTGTTCATAGGGATGTGTTTTCCGGTCTTCCGTATAAAACCATACCACTTTATCCGGGTCATATGCAATTCCTGCCTCCTGAAGTGCCTGCACATACCCTTTGTGACGTTGCTGCCCCTGTGTATCATCCGCTTTAAATACGCCTATAATGTGATGGTGCCCCAGCGAAATCAGATATTTTGTAACCAGATATCCGCCAAGACAATCGTCCAAAAGAATATGCGGTTTTTCTGCAAGCTGCGCATAACTGCCCTGAATAAATACATATGGAATCCGATATTCATCCAGTGTCTGATATAAATTGATATGTTTACAGAAAATCTGACTTTTGCTCGGTTCTATGATCAGTCCATCAATCCCCTTCTGCAATAATTCCTCTAAACATTTTGCTTCCATATTTCTGGAATTTCTCGTATTTTTCAAAAGAATACTATAACCATTTTCTGTGAGGACTTTATCAATTCCCTGAATCACTCTCGGGAAAATATAATCAGACAGATACGTTGTGACCACCGCAATATTTTTCGTTTCACCTGTGCGTTTCGCCATCTCCGAACAAAATGTTCCCCGCCCATGTTCCGCATAAATATATCCTTCATTTTCAAGGATCTGCAAAGCTTTTCGCACGGTCTGTCTGCTCACCTGATATGTTTCGGAAAGTTCATTTTCCGATGGCAGTTTTTCTCCCGGTTTGATTTTTCCCGAAACAATCTGTTTTCTCAAATCCTCCATCAGATCATAATATTTTAACTTTTTATCCATATATCTCTGCCCCCGGATTCCAGGTTTATCTCTCGTTACCTACTGCCTGTTTCGCCAGCAGATCTGCTTCCTCATTGCCATCAATCCCGGAATGTCCTTTTACCTTTACAAAATGAATGTGGATCGCATCCCGTGCTAAAGCCACATAATCGCGATATGCCGCAGTCCCTTTTTTATTGCATTTCCATGCGCCGGTCGCCCACATCTCAATACCCATATAATCATAATAAATCGTAACTTCCGGCAAACCTAATTCGATTGCTTTTTTGATGGCTGCCATACTGCCGCAGATCTCTCCTGCAACATTGCGCATCGCAGCCATCTCTGCGTCGGTATCGCTTCCCTGCAGCACTTCTTTTTGTCCATCATAGATCAGAAAACCGCCATACCCGTAAACATGAGTTGCCACATTATACGATCCATCCACAAAAGCATAAACAGACGGCAGTGTTCCGTCTTCCTGCTGCACAATAGTTTTCTGCTTCTTTTGGCGGGCATCTGTTCCGGCAGATTTTGCATTTCCGGCAAAAGCCAGCGCTTCCTCTTTGTTTTTAAAACTCTTATATACCGCTCCCGGGAAACCGTCCACCATTGCTTTGCATTCCGTCCAGCTCTGGTACACTCCCGGTGTTCTTCCTTTTTTTACTGCATAATATTTTCCTGGCATTTTTTCTCTCCGACATTTTAATCTAATTTTTCACACTATCATCTATGGCACAATTCATAATATAAAATGCCATACAGTTCCCTCACATAATACGTCGGAAAATAAACAAAAAATGTATGTGCCGGTGTACTATAGCTTTTGATTCCGAGTTTTTCCGCCATCTGATTTGCACGGTATTCATGAAATTCACTGGTGATTATTGTTACAACCGGATCAAGCCCGCGCTCATCTAAAATTTCTCTGGTATATTTTAAATTTTCCTCCGTTGTTGTGGATCGTTCTTCTAAGATCAGACGGTCTTTATTGATTCCCCGTTTTGTCAGTATTCCATACATGCACTGTGCTTCCGTGATATCTTCGTCCGATCCCTGACCACCGGATAAAATACATACTGCATCTTTATTCTCACTCAGATACTCATACGCCGCATCAATACGCTCCTCTAAAATTTTACTTGGCTTTGTACCACCTTTCACACTACAGCCTAAGACAACGGCTGTCGTATTTTCCGGCGGAACATGAAAAGCTGAACGAACCATCAGAACTGTTTCTGCCAGTACTATCGCAGCAATGACAGCAGCAATGACAAGCAGGGCAACACATATTTTGCGTGTTCCCCTGCCATTCCATAACAACAGAATCCTGTCGTTGATGTTCCCGAAAAAAACTCCATAGCATAAGATCAGCAGCGAGACCAGTATCCCGGTTGCTGTGCCTATATTAAAAATCCCTTTCCATAATAACGGTCCGAAGAACCAACAGAATAAAATACTTCCGACCACTGTGATAACTACCTGCACGGTGCGCATGAATTTCCTTTCTACACAAGTTCGAGTTTACAATTTGCGCGCATTTTTAACGGACATTCATAAACATTTTCGTTTTTCTCTTTCGCAATGTAAGAAAGCGGGCATTTTCTGCAGTCTCCCTTTGTAAAGTCACCTGCTACCTCAAATTTTAATACTGCTGTCATCGTCCCCTTTTTTTGACTTTCCTTGCGGATATGGTCCCAGGCAAGCACCTGCCCACATCCCGGACATTTATCAGTTCCTACTGTGACTGCCCGCTTACAGGTCGGACAGCCATAGTATGGTTTTCCACTCTGGTCTAACATCTCTACCACATCCGATGGGAACTGTTTGATCAGCTGTTCTCTTATATCGTCCTGCATATTTATTTCCTCCTTTATCCTAATGCGACATCTAATATCATCATGATCAGAAAGCCTGCTGCAAATCCAATTGTATTAATATTAGAATGTTCTCCTTCCGATGCTTCCGGAAGAAGTTCTTCCACTACCACATAAATCATTGCCCCTGCCGCAAATGCAAGCAGATACGGTAACATATGTGTAATGATCCCGGCTAAAATAATCGTAATTCCTGCTGCGATCGGTTCTACTATGCCGGATGCTACGCCATACCAGAATGCTTTTTTAGTACTGCCGCCTTCACTTTTCAGCGGAAGCGATATAATAGCTCCTTCCGGAAAATTCTGGATTGCAATTCCTATGGACAGTGAAAACGCTCCTGCCAATGTAATTCCGCTGTTGCCTGACAAAAGTCCGGCAAACACAACTCCTACCGCCATTCCCTCCGGTATATTATGAAGGGTGACAGCCAGTACCAACATGGTTGTTTTTTTTAGGTGGCTTGGCAGGCCTTCCGGTTTTTCTTCATTCATATGAAGATGTGGAATGATCTTATCCATCAGCAGTAAAAACAGAATTCCAAATATAAATCCGATTGCTGCCGGCAAAAAAGCAAATCTTCCCATTCCCTCTGACATGTCAATCGATGGGATCAGTAACGACCACACAGACGCTGCCACCATGACACCGGATGCAAAACCAAGCAGTGCTTTCTGTACCAGACGGTTCAACCCGTTTTTCATAAAGAAAACACATGCTGCCCCTAACGAGGTTCCCAGAAAAGGAACCAGTAACCCTATAACTAAATTCAATGTTCCCTCCTATCTATTTAACTTGGCGTCCGCCTTATTCTGAAATTTTTCCGCCTGTACAATAAAACGTTCATGCGTTCCTTCCCCGACTTTTCCGGTCTCATCCTCTACTTCTACGGAAAATACAAGGCGTCTTCCATCCACTTCCACCAGAGTGGTATTGCAGGTCACCTTCATTCCTACCGGTGATGCGGCAAGATGTTTTACATTAAGGCTCGTTCCCACAGTCACACATCCTTCTTCGAGTTCATCTGCAACACTCTTCCATGCGGTCTCCTCGATCAATGCGATCATCGCCGGTGTCGCGAATACTGCTAACGTACCGCTTTTCATCACTGCTGCTGTATTTTCTTTCTCTACTAAAATGGTATGCTGTCCTTTGATTCCTGCTTCTAACATTTTATCCTCCAAAGTTAAATTTTTATTTTAGTGTTTTAGTACCATTACAGTTTATCATAAAAAGAACCGCACATCAATGTTGATATACGGTTCTTTTTCGCAATATGAATTTTATAAATGAAGCACTCTCTCTTTAATTTCCTGTGTTCTGCCCTGATTCCAGAACTGTGTTCCAATGTAGCCGCAGGTTCTGCGCGCCACACTCATCTTGTTCTGGTCACGGTTACCGCAGTTCGGGCACTCCCAGACAAGTTTGCCGTCCTTGTCATTTACGATCTTTATTTCTCCGGAATAACCACATTCCATACAGTAATCACTTTTGGTATTTAATTCTGCATACATAATGTTGTCGTAAATATACTGCATCACCGCAAGCACAGCATCAAGATTATTCTGCATATTCGGCACTTCCACATAGCTGATTGCTCCACCCGGAGACAACTCCTGGAACTGTGACTCAAACTTCAGCTTATCGAATGCGCTGATCTGCTCTGTCACATGAACATGATAGCTGTTTGTGATGTAGTTCTTATCTGTCACCCCGGGAATGATACCAAAACGCTTCTGAAGGCACTTTGCAAACTTATAGGTTGTCGATTCAAGCGGCGTTCCATACAGGCTGAAATCGATATTGTGTTTTTCTTTCCATTCCGTGCAGGCATCATTTAAACGGCGCATTACTTTTAACGCAAATTCCGTTCCATCCGGCTCTGTGTGTGAAACTCCCTTCATATATCTGGTACACTCGCAAAGTCCTGCATAGCCAAGTGAAATTGTGGAGTATCCATCATATAAAAGTTTGTCGATCGTCTCACCTTTTTTCAAACGTGCCAGCGCGCCATTCTGCCATAAGATCGGCGCCACATCGGAAGGTGTACCAAGCAGTCTCTTGTGACGGATGATCAACGCTCTGTAGCAGAGATCTAACCTTTCATCCAAAAGTTCCCAGAATTTATCCATATCTTTTCCGGAAGAACATGCGACATCCACAAGGTTTAAAGTGACAACACCCTGATTAAATCTGCCGTAATATTTCTTGCCCGGAACATAATTTCTTGCCTTTGCATAATTTTCTTTTGTACGGTCGACAGTCAGGAAAGATCTGCATCCCATACAGGTATAGCAATTACCGTCTTTTAATTTTTTCATGATCTTTTCAGAGATATAGTCCGGAACCATTCTCTTTGCGGTACATTCTGCCGCAAGTTTGGTCAGATACCAGTATTTCGTACCCTCACGGATGTTATCTGCCTCTAATACATAGATCAGTTTCGGGAATGCAGGTGTAATATATACTCCCTGTTCATTCTTTACTCCAAGGATTCTCTGGTGGAGCATCTCCTCGATCACTGCAGCGAGATCATCACGGAGCTGTCCCTCCGGCACCTCGTCAAGATACATAAATACCGTAATAAACGGTGCCTGTCCATTGGTTGTCATCAGTGTGATCACCTGATACTGGATCATCTGCACACCACGGTTGATTTCCTCTTTTACACGGATCTCCGCAATTTTATTGACTTTATCCTCAGTCGGAGTCACCCCGACTGCCTCAAGTTCTGCCCGAACCTGTTTGCGGTATTTTTCACGGCTGACCTGTACAAACGGTGCCAGATGGGAAAGTGAAATACTCTGTCCGCCATACTGGGAACTTGCAATCTGGGCGATTGCCTGCGTCGCAATATTACATGCCGTCGAAAAACTCTTCGGGCGGTCGATCATCGTCTCGCTGATCACTGTTCCGTTCTGGAGCATATCCTCTAAGTTGACCAGACAACAGTTATGCATGTGCTGTGCAAAATAATCCGCATCATGGAAATGAATGATTCCCTGCTCATGTGCTTCCACGATATCCGGCGGCAACAGAAATCTCTTTGTGATATCCTTGCTGACCTCACCTGCCATATAATCTCTCTGTACACTGTTTACAGTCGGGTTTTTATTTGAATTTTCCTGTTTTACTTCCTCATTGTTACACTCTAATAAACTTAAGATCTGTTCATCCGTCGAGTTGGACTTGCGCACCAGTTCCTGTTTGTAACGGTATGTAATATAATTGCGCGCCACATTAAATGCACGCTGATTCATGATCTGGTTTTCCACCATATCCTGAATTTCCTCAACGCTCGGGGAACGCTTCATATTTTCACAGGCAACTTCTACATTTTTTGATATTTCTTCAATCTGCTTGTCTGTCAGCTTTTCATAATCAATAACGCTATTGTTTGCCCTGCGGATCGCCGATTCGATTTTTTTAATATCAAAGGTATCCTCCATACCGCTTCTTTTAATAATTTTCATTTCCGATTAAATCCCTTTCTGTTCTAACTGATGGCTGCCATACCCATACGGCTGCATGACCTTCGAGTACTTATTATACAATATATTGTGTCTTTGTCAATGTGTTTCATCCATATCTATTTTTCCATTTTATGGACTTGCAGCAAAAAGGCAGCGTCGGAGTCCTAGTAAATACGCGGTCTTTATTCACTATTACCAAATTTAAGTTGATTTCTTTGTCATTTTTTTCACTTGTACCCGTTTTCTTATCAACCACAATATATAGTGTTTTTACTTTTTCATGCCACCACAGAAAGAATTGTCTGGACAGGTAATATCCACATCCAAATTCAAGAGCATCTGATCTAAATATTTCTTCAGATTTTTTATTTCTGTTTCGCTCAGTCCTTTTGACAGAAGGGCTTCCATATTCCGCATATCCTGTTCCGATCTGTCTACCAGTGCACGCGCTTTCTCTGTCAGCACCAGCTTTTTTAACCGGGCATCATGTGCTACCGCCTCACGCTGCAGAAGTCCTTTCCTCTCCATGACCGCAAGCATATTTGACGCGGTCGCTCTCGATACGGAAAATTCCGTTTCAATATCCTTCTGATAAATATCCTCTCCGTCATGTTCTCTCAAAAAACCAAGTGTCCAACGCTGCATTCCGGTCAATGGCTCTTTTTCATTTTCCTGCTTTTTCGCTTCCATCCGTTTATGAAGCTGGTTATGAAGCAACCGTATTTTATAACCAATCGTATCTGTATGCATCTATAATCTCCTGTTAAAATAAAATTATTTTTACATTGACATTCGTTTTTTTATGCCTTATAACTATATTGTTAGCACACTAACAAATAAAAATCAATTATTTTTTGAAAAGGATGTGATGTTATGTTAAAAACTCTGGGAGCCCAGATCAAAGAATTCAAGAAAGATTCTTTCCTCACTCCTGTTTTCATGATCTTAGAAGTACTCATGGAAACAATCATCCCACTGATGATGGCATCGATCATCGATAACGGCGTAGAAGCCGGGGATATCCACCATATTTACGTCATGGGCGGATGTATGGTCATTGTTGCATGTATTTCTCTGTTTGCCGGAACGATGGGTGGAAAATATGGGGCCCGCGCTTCTGCAGGATTTGCACGCAACCTTAGAAAAGCAATGTATGAAAATATACAGACCTTTTCTTTTTCCAACATTGACAAATTCAGCACGGCCGGACTTGTCACCCGTCTTACCACCGACGTGACCAACCTGCAGAATGCATATCAGATGCTGCTGCGCATGTGCGTCCGTGCACCGATTTCCCTGGTCTGCGCAATGATCATGGCATTTTTTATCAATGCAAGACTTGCTTGCATTTATCTGATTGCCGTCATCGTTCTTGGCTTGATTCTCGCAATTATCACTGTGCGGGCACATCATTACTTTATGGAAGTATTTCCAAAATACGATGACTTAAACGCATCTGTGCAGGAAAATGTCTCCGCGATCCGTGTGGTCAAAGCCTATGTCCGTGAGGATTACGAGAAGAAAAAATTTACGACCGCAAGCAAAAATATTTACAACATGTTTGTCAAAGCTGAGAGCGTACTCGCCTTCAACTCCCCTGTCATGCAGATTGCCGTATACAGCTGTATCATCGCATTAAGCTGGCTGGGTGCAAAAATGATTGTTGCAGGTTCTCTCACCACAGGCGAACTAATGAGTCTTCTTACCTATTGTATGAATATCATGATGAGCCTGATGATGCTCTCCATGGTTTTCGTCATGCTAGCCATGAGTATTGCAAGTGCCGAGCGTATCTGTGAAGTTTTAAATGAAAAAAGTGATATCACAAACCCGGAAAATCCAGTCTATGAAGTTGCCGACGGCAGTGTCACCTTCGACCATGTGACATTCCGGTATAACAAAACTTCGGATAAACCGATCCTTGATGATATCAATCTTTCCATCCGCTCCGGTGAAACGATCGGTGTCATCGGCGGTACGGGAAGTTCAAAATCTTCACTTGTCAACCTGATCAGCCGTCTCTATGACGTCTCAGACGGTGCGGTCCTTGTCGGTGGCAAAGATGTCCGCTCCTATGACTTAGATACCCTGCGTGACGAGGTTTCCGTGGTATTGCAGAACAACGTACTGTTTTCCGGAACCATTTATGAAAATCTCCGCTGGGGTGATAAGAATGCGACTGACGAAGAATGTCAGCATGCATGCCACCTTGCCTGTGCAGATGAATTTATCGACCGTTTTCCGGATGGCTACAATACTTACATTGAACAGGGCGGATCTAACGTATCCGGCGGTCAGAAACAGCGTTTGTGTATCGCAAGAGCCCTGTTAAAGAAACCGAAAATACTTATTTTAGATGACAGCACCAGTGCTGTCGACACTGCAACCGACGCAAAGATCCGCAAGGCCTTTGCCGAAGAAATTCCGGATACAACTAAATTTATTATTGCGCAGAGAATTTCCTCTGTCCAGAACGCAGATCATATCATCGTTTTGGATAATGGTATTGTAAACGGTTTTGGAACCCATGAAGAATTGTTAAAATCCAATGATATCTACCGCGATGTCTATGAATCACAGACCAGCGGAAGCGGTGATTTTGATGAAGGAGGTGCTGCATAATGTCAGAAAAGAATACCAGACCGGCTCCAGGTCCGGGCGGCAAAGGTCCAAAAGGTCCACGCCCAAAGGTTGAAAATCCGGGCAAATTGTTTATGCGTCTGCTCGCCTACATCATGAAAAACTATGCGGTCCACTGCATTCTCGTTGTGATCTGCATTTTCATTACCGTACTTGCCAGCGTACAGGGTACCTGGTTTATGCAGACTTTGATTGACGGCTATATCCTGCCGCTCATTGGTCAGACAGATCCTGACTTTTCCGGCCTGCTGCATGCCATCATGCGCGTTGCTGTTTTTTACCTGATCGGAGCCCTTGCTTCTTATATATATACACGCATTATGGTAAATGTTTCACAGGGCACCTTAAAGAATCTGCGTGATGACATGTTCACCCATATGGAAGAACTTCCGATCCGCTACTTTGACACGCACTATCACGGAGATATCATGTCGACCTACACGAACGATATCGATACACTCCGCCAGATGATCAGCCAGAGTATGCCACAATTTTTAAACAGCATTATCACCATTGTCAGCGTATTTGTCAGCATGCTGCTCTTAAATATACCACTGACGATCGTGACGCTTCTCATGATCGGTGTCACACTTTTTGCCACCAAAAAGATCGGTGCACTCAGTGCAAAGTACTTTATCGCACAGCAGAAAGACATTGCAACGGTCAATGGTTATATCGAAGAAATGATGAATGGCCAGAAGGTTGTCAAAGTCTTTACTCACGAGGAAGAAAGTATTGAAAACTTTAACAGATTAAATGACCAGCTCTTCCATAGCGCAGATAACGCCAACAAATTTGGTAATATTTTAATGCCGGTCAATGCACAGATCGGTAATATCAGCTATGTGCTCTGTGCTTTAGTCGGCGGTGTGCTCGCCTTAAACGGTGTAGGTGGCTTTACTCTTGGAAAACTTGCAAGTTTCCTTACCTATAATAAGAGCTTCAGCCAGCCGGTCAACCAGCTTAGTATGCAGCTCAACAATATTGTCATGGCGCTTGCCGGTTCTGAGCGAATCTTTAAACTGCTCGACGAAGAGCCGGAAGTAGATGACGGTTATGTTACACTCGTCCGCGCCAGAAAAGAAAACGGTCAGATCGTCGAGTCCAAAGAGCGCACCGGTATGTGGGCATGGAAACACACGCATCAGGCAGACGGCAGTGTCGACTATATCGAGCTGAAAGGGGATGTTGTCTTTGACGATGTCGATTTCGGTTACAATCCAGATAAGATCGTACTCCACAATGTAGACCTCTATGCAACTCCGGGTCAGAAAATTGCTTTTGTCGGAAGTACCGGTGCCGGAAAAACCACGATCACAAACCTGATCAATCGTTTCTACGATATCCAGGATGGAAAAATCCGCTATGACGGCATCAACATCAACAAGATCAAAAAAGATGATCTGCGCCACTCTCTCGGTATTGTACTGCAGGATACCCACCTGTTTACCGCAACTGTAATGGAAAACATCCGTTACGGAAAACTTGATGCCACCGATGAGGAAGTCATTGCCGCAGCAAAACTTGCCAACGCAGACACCTTTATCCATCAGCTGCCAGACGGCTACAACACGCTTTTGACCGGCGATGGAGCCAACTTAAGCCAGGGGCAGCGTCAGCTGCTCGCCATTGCACGTGCCGCAATCGCAGATCCACCGGTGCTGATCCTCGATGAGGCGACCAGTTCGATCGATACCAGGACCGAGAAGATCGTACAGGATGGTATGGATAAACTGATGGCAGGCCGCACCACGTTCGTGATCGCCCACCGCCTTTCCACGGTCAAAAATAGTGACTGTATTATCGTATTAGAGCAGGGGCGCGTCATCGAGCGCGGCAACCATGACAAACTCATGGAAGAAAAAGGAAAATATTATCAGCTTTACACGGGAAATCTTGCGGAAGGCTAAGATCACACAAAAAATGGGCATATATAAAGTTTTTGCTTTATATATGCCCATTCTCATTTACTAAACTGTTTTTTCTTTTTTCATCCACGGGAATATCACATGCTCCGGCAGACGTCCTTTCACGGTCTCTGCCCCGGAGCAGATCTTATCCGCACAGCATAAGATCCAGCCCTCCATGTATTTCGGTGGAATGATATTTAATGGAAACATATGACATTTTATCATATCCTTCTCTATCTCGTTCAGATCCGGGATATCACGCATGGCATTCTCGCATGCCCATTTTGCGTGATGAAATCCATGCCATTTATGTGACGCATCTTTCTCATGCCAGTCATACAAAAAATAATCATGCAACAGTGCACCACGTATCAGTGAATGAATATCCACCGGCGCATTCATTTTCAGTGCCAGATAATAACTGAAATATGCAACCGACACACTGTGACGGAACACGCTGGTGTCACCGTGCTGCATATAGCGGTGAGACTCTAACAGACGGGACTGCCTGCAGAGTTCCTCGAGGGTGTCGTAAAAGTATTTTTCCTGTTCGTCAGATAAATGATAGGACATTTGGCTCCTTCTTTCCATGCTATTCAATAAAACAGTTACCTGGGCGAAACTCTGCTTTAGGCTGTGAACGTTGTGGGAAATTGACAGCTGAAACGAAAGCACGCTCTCGCTGCGTGTCGCTCGTAGCGGATACTAAGTGACCAAAATACGGTCACTAAGTACCGACGGCTCCCCAGCACTTTCTTTTTCATCTGTCAATTTTCCACAACATCGCCAGTTCATGAATGAGTTTCGCAATTATCTTAGTATATGCATGCATAAACAAGATTGTCAAGCTATCGCAAAAATATGAGGACTTTTTTCAGTCCTCATATTTTTATACACATGATGTTGGTATCAAATATAATACCTTACAGTAACTCTTTTAATATCTGGTTCACAAGCGCCGGGTTTGCTTTTCCTTTCATGGCTTTCATGGTCTGGCCGACTAAGAATCCGATTGCCTTTTCTTTGCCGTTATGGTAATCCTCAACCGACTGTGGATTTTCTGCTAATATTTTCTGTACTGTCTCACGGAGTGCTCCCTCGTCGTTGACAGTCTTTAGACCTTTTTCTTCGACGTATTTTTCCGGATCAATGTCGTCTTTAAAGATCAGTTCAAACACTTCTTTTGCGACCGTGTTCGTGATGGAACCGGAATCTGCAAGATCAATCAGTTTTGCAAGGTTGACCGGAGAAAAACGGATATCTTCCGGGTCCATGTTGTTTTCTTTTAACAGACGCATGGTTTCAACCATGATCCAGTTAGATACCTTTTTCGGTTTTCCGCAAAGTTCAGTTGACGCCTCAAACAGGTCTGCAAATTTCTTATGTCCTGTGATAATCTCTGCATCATATTTTGGAAGATCAAATTCCTTCTGGTAACGCTCTAATTTTTCCGTGCGGAGTTCCGGCTGGTTTGCCTTTACTTTTGCGATCCACTCATCGCTGATCACGATCGGGACAAGATCCGGCTCCGGGAAATAACGGTAATCCTGCGCATCCTCTTTCGAACGCATTGCATGGGAAGATTCCTTATTATCATCCCAGCGGCGTGTCTCCTGCACGATCTTCTTTCCGGCTTCAAGCAGTTCGATCTGACGTGCACGCTCTCCCTCAATGGCTCTTGCGATCGCTTTAAAGGAGTTCAAGTTTTTCATCTCGGTACGGGTTCCAAACTTCTTTGCGCCCGCCTCACGGACTGACAGGTTGACATCGGCACGCATGGAACCTTCGTTTAATTTACAGTCGGAAGCTCCAAGATACTGGATGATCATGCGCAGTTTTTCAAGATATGCAATGACCTCCTCTGCAGAACGCATATCCGGCTCGGACACAATCTCTATCAGCGGCACACCGGAACGGTTGTAATCGACAATAGAGACATCCTCCCACTCGTCATGCACCAGTTTTCCGGCATCCTCCTCCATATGGATTTCATGGATGCCAATGATCTTCTTTCCGGCTGCCGTCTCGATCTCGACACCGCCATTTCTGCAGATTGGCAGATATAACTGGGAAATCTGGTAGTTCTGTGGATTATCCGGGTAAAAATAGTTTTTACGGTCAAATTTACAGTACTGGGTAATGCTGCAGTTTGTGGCAATTCCCACTGCCATCGCATATTCCACCACCTGACGGTTCAACACCGGAAGGGAACCCGGCATACCGGTGCAGACCGGACAGGTGTGCGTGTTTGGTGCGCCGCCGAATGCCGTGGAGCAGCCGCAGAAGATTTTTGTTTTCGTTGCTAACTCAACATGGACCTCAAGTCCAATGACAGTTTCATATATTTTACTCATGTCTATTCCTCCATTTTCGGACTATGCAAGCGGGCTGTGCTCATAGGTTCTTGTCTGTTCAAACGCATATGCTGCGCGGATAATCTTCTTTTCTTCAAAACAGTTTCCAATGAGCTGTAACCCGATCGGCAGACCATTTTTATCTTTGCCGCACGGCAGTGAAATACCCGGTAATCCGGCGAGGTTTACAGAGATCGTGTAAATATCTCCTAAATACATCTTAATCGGATCACTTAAGGACTGTCCCAGTTTTGGTGCAGTAGTCGGTGCTGCCGGTCCTAAAATGACATCATATTTTTCAAATGCTTTATCAAATGCCTGTTTGATCAGTGCCTTCGTGCGGAGTGCTTTCAGATAATATGCATCATAATATCCACTGCTTAACACGAACGAACCAAGCATGATACGACGCTTTACTTCCGGTCCGAATCCTTCGGAACGGGATTTTTTGTACATGTTATGAAGTCCCTCGTATTCTTTGGTGCGATAACCGTATTTCACACCATCAAATCTTGCCAGGTTGGAACTTGCCTCTGCACAGGCAATGACATAGTAAGCCGGAATCGCATACTCTACCAGACTTAAATCAAATTCTTCCACAATGGCACCTTTTTTCTTTAATTCCTCCGCGGCTTGCAAAACTGCCGCTTTTACTTCCGGATCTAAGCCTTCCCCAAAATAATCACGCGGAATACCGATCTTCATGCCGGCAACATCATCCACCAGTGCCTTTGTAAAATCATAATCCTCTCTTTTTACGGAAGTGGAGTCCTTCGTATCATAAGAAGCGATCGCCTCTAAAATCGTGGCACAGTCTGTCACATCTTTTGCAACCGGCCCGATCTGGTCTAAGGAAGAACCGTAAGCGATCAGTCCGTAACGTGATACCGTTCCGTAGGTCGGCTTGATTCCTGTCACACCGCAGAAAGAACTCGGCTGACGGATGGAACCGCCGGTATCTGAACCAAGCGCAAAAACACACTCCTCAGCCGCAACTGCTGCACAGGAACCACCCGAAGAACCACCCGGCACATGTTCTGTGTTCCACGGATTTTTTGTCTCGCCGTAAGCGGATGTCTCTGTCGTGCTTCCCATGGCAAATTCATCCATGTTCGTTTTTCCTAAAATAACTGCCCCTGCTTTTTCCAGATTTAAAACTGCCTCTGCCGTATAGGTCGGAATAAAATTATATAAAATCTTAGAAGAACAGGTCGTAAGCAGATCTTTTGTACACATATTATCCTTGATGGCAACCGGAACACCTGCTAATGGTCCTGTCAATGTGCCGTCATCGATCTGTTTTTGAACTTCTTTTGCACGCTTCAGTGCGCCTTCTCTATCTACCGTCACAAAACTGTTTACAAGTTTTTCTTTTTTCTCAATCGCATCAAGTGCCGCCGTAACAGCTTCTTCTACTGAAATTTCTTTTGCTTTTATCTTTCTGCCGAGTTCCACGGCAGTCAAACTCATAATATTCATATAAATCTCCATTCCTGCTGCATAAAATATTATCTGAGCAATCTGATTAATCTCCAATCGTCTTTGGCACTTTAAATCCACCGTCTTTCTGTTCTGGTGCATTGGAAAGTGTCTCTTTACTGCCGTCTCCGTTTGTTACCACATCATCCCTGAATACGTTGTTTACCGGGAATACATGTGACATCGGTTCCACTCCTGTGGTGTCAAATTCGTTTAATTTATCAATATAGTTGAGCATCTCTTCCATATCTTTCTTGGCATGCTCTTTTTCTTCGTCATTCAACTCTAATTTTGCAAGGATTCCGACATATTCGATTGTCTCATCCGAGATCTCATTTTTGCGTCCGGTTTTAATGATCTTCGGCTCTTCTTCTTCGATTTCTGGCTCTTCGGCTTCCTCCGGCTCTTCCACAATGACCGGTCCGACAACCAAACCATAGTAGGCAACATCCCCAGCCCCGGAGTTATTCCATTCTGCCTGGATTGCAGTTCCTTCATATTTTAATCCGCATTTTTCCATTACCTTTGCGGAGTATGGATTTCTGGTATCACATCTCGCCTGGATCCTGCGTGCACCAACTTCATTGGTCAGATATTCCACAACAGCTGAAAGTGCCTCTGACATGATCCCCTTATGCCAGTAATCACTGCTTAAACAATAGCCTACTTCCATGGACTGCACTTTTTCATTGACAGCTACCACGCCAATGCTGCCGATTGCCTCACCGATTTCTTTTAACTCGATACACCATTCGTATTTTTCCGGTTTATCGTAGGCAGCAATCCAGCCTTTTAAAATGCCTTTTGTCTCCTCTTCGCTCTCATGCGCCGGCCACAGCAGATATCTTGTCACTTCCGGATCCGATGCCCAGTTGCGGTACATCGGTTCTGCATCGGAAAGTGTAAATCTTCTTAAAACAAGACGTCTTGTCTCAATTGTTTTTGTTCCCAAATGTTTCACGGCTGTTCTCCTTTTTCATTCAAATGATTCCTGTTTGCAAAACTCAATTTTAAATTCAAAATATTTTGAATCCAATGCAGATCAATCTACGGCTCTAACCTGCTTAAATCACGCGGGAACAGTGTCGTCTCACGGACATTGTCCTCACCAACTAATTTCATGGTCAGACGCTCTAAACCGATTCCAAGTCCACCATGTGGCGGCATGCCATGTTTAAATACGGATAAATACTGTTCCATTCCCTCGGACTCCATGCCACGTTTTTCGATTTTCTCCATCAGCATGTTATAATCATGGATACGCTGTCCACCGGTCGTAATTTCAAGTCCCTGATACAACAGGTCAAAACTTAAAGTATAAGTCGGATCTGCCGGATCATCCATGGCATAAAACGGACGTTTCCTGGATGGATAATGTGTGACAAATACGAAATCCGCATCATATTCTTCTTTAAAATACTGTCCGATAAGTGCTTCCTCTTCCGGCTCTAAATCATATGGGTTTCTGATCTGACGGTGATATTTTTCTGCTACTTTTTCTTTTGCCTCATCAAAACGCACGGTCGGGATCTTATCGACATTCGGCAGTGTGACGCCTAACAGTCTTAATTCCTCTGCATAATCTTTTTTGAGCAGTGCGATCATATACTGTAAAAATCCTGTTTCCATCGCCATGATATCTTCAAAGCCATCGATATATCCCATCTCAAAATCAAGACTGGTGTACTCGTTCAAGTGACGCTTGGTATTATGTTTTTCTGCACGGAATACCGGTGCTGTCTCAAATACCCGGTCAAATACGCCAACCATCATCTGTTTATAAAACTGCGGACTCTGCTGCAATATTGCCGGTCTGTGAAAATATTCCAGACGGAACAGGTTTGCACCACCCTCCGCACTCTTTGCACCAATCTTTGGTGTATGGATCTCTGTAAATCCCTGACTGTATAAGAAATCACGAAATCCCCGTACCACACCTTCCTGAATACGGAATTTTGCACGCTCCCTGACATTTCTAAGGGCGATCGCACGATTGTTTAAGTTAGCTTCCAAGGATGTATTTAATTTCCATTTAGAGATTGCAAGCGGCATCGGTGCAGCCGGTTCGGACAACACCGTGATTTTGTCAAGACGGATCTCAAATCCGTGCGGTGCACGTTTCTCCGGTTTTACAGTTCCCTCCACCTCAATGGCAGCTGCCTCTTTCAGCTTTTTTAAGTCAAACTGTGTTTTTCCTTCTTCGTAAACACACTGGAGCAGCCCCTCTCTTTTTCTTAAAACAATAAATGCAACATCACCCATATCACGGATGGTATGCACTGCTCCGTTTACCTTTACATTTTTTCCCTCATAATCACCAGCCAATAATTCACTGATCTCTAAGGTTTCCTTTTTGTTTACGCCTGTCATGAATTCCATATTCTGTACACTCCTTTTGATATGATAAGGTGCGGGACGGGAACTTTTTTGAAATATAAAATCCTTTCTTTCGGATTTTTCACATACATACAAAAAGCCCCGGAAAAGCAAATGCTTTTCCGGGGCGAAATCTCTTAGTATCCCGCGGTACCACCCGCATTGAAAAATGATGTCATTATCATCATCTTTCCGCTCTCTGTGCTTAACGCGCACCCACGTACTGACCTACTTGCGCTCTCCTGCCACTGCTGTTTTGAAAATCAACAGTTCCTGCATATCCCGGTTCAATCAGTCTGCTCCAGAGTGTTCCCTTGACCTTCTCTTTCAAACAGCGCTCTCAGTCGGTGACGCTGTATTCCTGTCGACGTCTAAAGATCAGAGTCTCTTTCATCGCTTTACTGTTTTAACGTTGTAACATTTATACCACATAGATTTCTTCTTTGCAATATTTTTTTGCAATTTTTTTTATTTTACACTTCATTATTTTTGAAACCATAAAAAGATACCGCGCAGATATTGGGTTTATCTGTGCGATATCTTTTCATTATTTTTTATTTTACAATAATTTTGCAAGTTGCTTTCTTTCCGCTTGCAGTTTTTACAGTAATCGTGGCTGTTCCTTTTTTCAGTGCCTTTACTTTACCATTCTTATCAACTGTTGCCACTTTTTTGTTGGAACTCGTCCAGGTAAGCTTCTCTGTTGAAGAAGAAGGAGTTACCTTTGCTTTTAAGGTCAGAGTTTTTCCCTTTGCAATGGTCGCATTGGTTTTATTTAATTTTATCTTGGTTGCCGGTACTTTTACCTTCACTTTACAAGTTGCTTTTTTTCCACCCGATGTCTTTGCGGTAATGGTTACAGTACCTTTCTTTAACGCTGTTACAACACCATTTTTATCAACCGTAGCTACTTTTTTGTTCGAACTTCTCCAGGTCACTTTGTCCGTTGCATTCTTATCAAGAGTAGCTTTCAGCTGTTTTGTTGCATTTTGCTTTAATGTCAGTTTCTTTGCATTCAGTTTAATACCTGCTGACTTCTTATTACTCTTTACAACGGTCACTTTACAGGTTGCTTTCTTTCCACTTGTTGTTTTAACTGTAATCGTAGCTGTTCCTGTTTTGACTCCTTTGATCTTACCGCTCTTTGTTACTGTCACCACCTTTTTGTTGGAAGTAGACCATGTAAGTTTATCTGTCGTTTTCTTCGGGAATACAGATGCTGTCAATTTTACCGAACTTCCCTTTTTGATACTCATTGCCGGTGTCAGATATACTTTGGTTGCCGGATCTGTAACCGTGATCTTACAGGTTGCCTTTAAACCATTCTTTGTGGTAGCTGTAATTGTAGCGGTTCCTGCTTTCTTTGCAGTTACTTTTCCGTTTGCATCTACTTTTACAACAGAGGATTTGGAAGATTTGAAAGTCACGGTCTTATCTACACTATTTTCCGGTGTTACGGTTGCTTTTAAGGTGTAAGATTTCCCTTTTTTCAAGGTTAAGTCCGTTTTGTTTAAGGTGATAGCGTTTGCTTCAATATCTTTGTCCGGCTCTATTGTTTCTTCTTGTACTCCAAGAATAATTGTTCCACCTGCTTTCAGTGCAGGAATTGTAAATGATACTGTTCCATCTGCTTCCGTTACCTTTGAATCTGCATAAGCATCCTTATAGCCTTTTCCTGTTACCGCAAGTTTATCTACCACAACCGGCGTATCTGTCAGGTTAATTCCTACATAAACATTTTTTCCCTGATATGATTTTTCAAATACCAGATATCCTTCTTTGCTGCCACCTGCAACCTTTGTCCGATCTCCCTTTGCAAGAATCTCTGAATATTTATTTCTCGCAGCCAAAAGTTTCTGATAGTGGACAAGCATCTCATTGTCTGTATTTAAACTTCCGTCTGCATTCTGTGCCTGGCTCCAGTCAAAATCATATCGATTGGTCTGATATGGATAATTGTCTTTTCCATACTGTCCGATCTCTTCGCCATAATATACAATGACCTGTCCTTTTGCCGTCATCTGCAGAGCTGTGGCAGCTTTAAACATGTTGTATGCCTGATCCTTTGTATATCCTGCATCAATGATTTTCTGCATCAGACCGTCTTCGTCATGACTACTTGTAAATGCTCCGAGTGTCGCTGTATTATCAATGGCTGCGTTTCTCTTTTCCATAAAAGTCTCAACACCATCAATATCACCTTTTACAAAAGCAAGTGCCTGGTCATTGAAATCAAAATCCAGGAGTGAATCCATTTCACCGCTTCTTAAGGTTCCGGTATCACTTGCATAGCCTGCACCAGCGTATTCTCCAATCATTTTAAAGTCCGGATCAATCCTGGTCAGTGCATTTTTAAATGCAGCCCATGTTGTATCGTCCACATGCTTTACAGTATCTACTCTGTAATAATCAATGTCATATTTGCTTACCCATGCAGACTGCCACTCTACCAACAGATTACGCACATCCGGGTCTTCTGTCATAAAGTCTGGCAGGTTAGACAAAGGTCCTTTTTTGGTGTCTCCCTCAATCAGATCCGCTCCACTCCGGATCATATTTTTTCCATTCAGCATAGAGTTAAAATAATTTTCTGTATCATATCCGGCATGATTTAATACAACATCCACCATCACTTTCATGCCTTTTTTGTGTGCCGAATCAAGTAAGGTCTTAAACTCTTCTTCTGTTCCAAGATGTTTGTTTAAAGTCGTAAAATCACTTGCCCAGTAACCATGGTAACCATAAGAAAGCGTTCCCTTAAGATCTGTAACCAGCCCTTCTTTCATCTCATTGGCAACAATAGGAGTGATCCAGATCGTATTAACTCCAAGATCTGATAAATAATCCAGCTTCTGCGTCAGACCTGCAAAATCACCGCCATGATAGCTCAACGAACCAGTGGCAGGATCTTTGTTGTAATCGCCTGTTCCATATGCATCATTATTTGTGGTATTTCCATCATAAAAACGGTCTGTCACTGCAAAATAAATAACTGCCTCATCCCAGTCAAAATCCGTTCCCTTGTTCCGCTCTGTTACTTCAACTGAAGCTTTTCCTGTATACTCATTTTCATACTGATCTTTTACGGTAACCGGAAGTTCATAGGTTCCCGCCTGTGTTCCCTCTTTTACCGCAATGCTTCCCTCCATCAATGCCGGATCGATCTTAAAATCTTTCTTGCCGCCGACAGCTGTCAAATCTACCGTTACTGCGGATGCCTTAAACGCAGTATCTCCATTGATCTTGTCTGCATTTACAGAAACCGTCAATACATTATTATCACCATAATCCATTGTCTTCCCAGACATTGTTCCACTTACTGTGGCATTAAATTTATAGTATTCCAAAATGCTGTATCCCGGATTATCGCCAGCTTCCTTATTCGCATTAAACAGGTCTAATTTTATTACTTCTTCGCTATCTTTTGCTGCTTTTACTTTGTAATAATAATGATGCTCTCCCTCTGTCAATACGACATCCGTTTTCTCCCATCTCTGCGTATTGGCATTATAAGTCATCTCATATTCATTATCATCATAGACAACCTTTACGGATGCAATCTCTCCCGCCCTATTTTCAGCGTAAAGATCATCATCTCGATAGTAAAGATTTACTTTTCCATTCTTTGTATCAAGTTCATAACCCTGATTGTCCGGATAGTAAGATACAATTCCTTTTCCTTCCTCAAAAACAACTTTTGTCATTCGCTGTCCGGCTGCGATCTTTACCATATGATCGCCGCCATCTTTACTCTCCCATTCATTATCATCCGTACTGTGACGCATGCAAAAAGAGATAGATTCTTTTGATGATGAAACACGTACCGGAGCAATCCAGCTGCCCTGATTCTCAACAAATTTTACCGTATCATCATATCCGCTGTCCCATGTGTAAATATTCCATCCATCATAATCTGCATTGTTTCTTCTATATTCCACAAGCACATAATGTTTCTGCGTAGCTTCCTTAATATCCGGTATCGTTGTGTATGCTGTTGTATCTCCGTGAATCACATAAACATCTACATCTTCCGCAGCATCTGCATTTTTATAATTTACTGTAGCTGCCTGCCATGTCCATTCACTTCCCGGATTCTTTGCAATAATACTGATATTGTCTAAACTTGTCGTCCATGTGTACGTTAACCATGTATATCCATCAATCTCTGTCGTATCCGTAAAATCATGAAGTGTTCCATTTACCCCATCACCATAAAGCCATAATGCCGCAGAATCTGCTGTCACACGATCCTCATTGTCTGCATAATAGTAAATATGGTAATTATACTGTGCCATGACAACATTCACATACACCGTGCTTTTATAAACATCATCTCCTACTTTATATGACGCAATTACCAGAATGTCGGTTGCAGTCACATCATCTGAAAGTGTTAATTTTCCTTCATCAATTGAAACACCATCCATTGCTGTTTCTAAAGTATACTCCGGTTTCACATCCGCAACTGTCCCATCTGCTGTATAATACTTAAGTGTATCTGGCAATGCAGTTGTGACACCGACCTTAGCTTCTAACGTATCGCTACCAAGTCCCGGTATTACCACCTTACTGTTTCCGTTACTATAATTCTTATTTGCCGGATCTGTCACCCAGTTACTGCCATACTTAAATTTATATTCATAAATTCCAGCAGGCTTATCTGAAACGGTAATGGAATAAATACCATCGTTATCTTCATCTGTCATCTCATATCCATCTGTCCAGTCTGTAAGTGAACCCATAAGATAAAGCTTTTCTGTTCCCAGCTTTTCTGCAGATATCTCATAATTGAACGTCACAGAACCATCTTTTCCGAGGACAGGACTCTCTACACCTGATACAGGAGTCGCATCAACCGGTGCGCTGACTGTCTCACCAGTGACCCAGCTTTCCGGTTCTTTTTCGCTGACAGTCTTGCCCGTGATCCATACTTCCATAGTTTCGGATGTAATTTTGATATTGAAGTTTTCTGTCTGATTACCGTCACCCCATGCACCAGCATTAAATAATCCATTCAGATCCAACGCATCATCTTTTTCAACCTTAAAGCTATACCAGCCTTTGTTCTTACTGTTTTCTTTTAACAGTCCGCCATAGTCATAATTTTTGCAGTACTCAAAATTTTTAACAGCTGCCCAGCTGTCGCCTGCACCAAATTTTACATATACTTTATCCCAGTTATTTTCATTTTTGAAGTGAACCGTCAGATCTGTCTTTGTCACAGCATTTTCCGCATGCACTGTTGCATTCTCTGTCTCCGCCTCTTCTGCATGCACTGTCCCGGTCTCTGTCTCCACCTCTTCGGTCTCTGTTTCTGCCTCGTTGGCATTCATAACTCCGGTCTCTGTCTCCACCTCTTCTGCATGCACTGTTTCGGTCTCTGTTTTCAGTTCTGCTGCCGCTGCAGATACCGCTCCCGGTGTCTGTGGTAACGTTATCAGCATTCCTAAAATTAAAAGCCAGCTAATTGACTTCTTAGCGGTCTTCTTCAAAATGTTCTTATTTTTCATTTTTTTAATTCCCCCATTTTTGATTTCTCCACATATCCGTAGCCAACGACTGCGTTTTCTAACCGGTCTTATCCATACTTTTCTCCCCTCTTAAGATTTTCGTTTTTTTTCGTACATTGATATCATACATTTTTCCAGCATTTCAAACAAGATATTTTTGTGTTGTTTGTCTTTTTTCGTCTTTTTCACTAATTTTTCATATGTATATTTATATATTATTCGGGTATTGACTTTTCACGAAAATATACGAAATTATTATCAGTGATAGAAAGTACGCGTTGTGAGGTGACTAAACCTATTGTCATGAACGAAAAAACAGTGTCGATGATATTCTGATACCATTGACACTGTTTTTTCATATTTTTCCCTGTGTTTTTATGAAATCCGTCCTGTTTCTTTAAGGTATGCGAGCAGTCCCTCACAACCGGAAACAACATCTCTGTAGGTCTCGTCAAACCTGCCGGAATACCATGGATCTGAAATGGATTTTCCTTTTCTTTCTGGATCTGCCAAAAAGTCCAAAAGCAGTTTTATCTTGCCCTCGACATCCTGCCCTGTAATCCGGATGGTGTTTTTGATATTGTTTGCATCTGCACAGAGCAGATAATCATAATATCTGTAATCTTCTTTTGTTACCTGCCTTGCTCGTTTTTCAGAAAAGTTTGTATATACCGTTTTTCCAATCCCATGTTTCCTCAACTCCGCCTGCGCCGGCGGATAGACCGGGTTGCCGGTGCCGTTCCAGATTTCTTCGTTGCTGGTGGCAGCGGAAGCGATCTCGAAGTGGGAAGTGAGACCACGCTTTTCTACTATATCCTTTAACACAAACTCTGCCATCGGCGATCTGCAGATGTTGCCGTGGCAGATGAATAATATTTTTATCATGTATCTAAAACCTCTCTAAATGCTTGATTTTACTGTATTTTCG
>ERZ1026854.557-NODE-557-length-25984-cov-18.899765_pt1 | contig 25984 bp, 30 predicted proteins | sample MGYA00380157_ERZ1026854 | MGnify/ENA primary metagenome ERZ1026854 (study PRJEB33269, sample SAMEA4719793) | human gut metagenome | biome: human-associated habitat; feature: organic feature; material: feces | place: Cameroon | collected 2013-10 ... | reverse complement strand
GAACATAAGAAGGATGTCGTGATCCTGCTTGACAGTATCACCCGTCTGACCAGAGCGTACAACCTGGTGGTTCCCCCCAGCGGACGTACTCTGTCCGGTGGTCTCGATCCCGCCGCACTCCACATGCCCAAGAGATTCTTCGGTGCAGCCCGTAATATGCGTGAGGGAGGAAGCCTGACCATTCTGGCCACCGCATTGGTAGAGACCGGAAGCAAGATGGATGATGTGGTATACGAGGAATTCAAGGGAACCGGTAATATGGAAATGGTTCTGGACAGAAAGCTGTCCGAGAAACGTATTTTCCCGGCTATCGATCTGGCAAAGTCCGGCACCAGAAGAGAGGATCTGCTGTTGACACCGGAAGAACTGGAAGCTATCAATATCATGCGTAAGGCCCTGAATGGATTAAAGCCCGATGAAGCTACCGACCGCATCCTTGACATGTTCTCCCATACCCGCAATAACATGGAATTTGTGAATATGGTGAAGAAGAACCGGTTTATCTAGGAAATGGCAGAAAAAGGTAGAAACTATTTTACGAACGGCCTATACTTTTGTGTAAAAAATAGTATAATTAAATTGAGATTACAGGAAAGGAGATGTTTTACATGGAAGCTGTGGTAAATGATATGGATTTAACAGGAGATGAAACGGCAATGGAAACATTATTTTCTTATCTCGATAAAGGAATTGATGACATGGAAGCAGGGCGGTTCCGTACTGTGGACGATGCATTTCAGATTATCAGTGATAGGATAAAGAATGAATTATAAAGTACTGATCACAGATGCCGCAAAAAAGCTATATACGAATTTAAATAGGGAAGTCAGCAACATTGGGGATTTATCTATCATTTTTCAAAATATAGAGAATAGAACAACAATAGAAAAAATATGTTGAGAAATATGTAAAAATAGGTCTTGCGTCGTGTAAACTCTTATGGTACAATAATACCGCTGTTTGTGGTTCCATAAGCAGTGAGGATGAGAACAAGAACTTATACACGACATTTTTATAGAGAGGTGAAAGAAATGAAAGAAGGAATCCATCCCGCTTACTACCAGGCAACTGTAACCTGCAACTGTGGTAACACATTTGTAACCGGCTCCACCAAGCCCGAGCTTCACGTAGAAGTTTGCTCCAAGTGTCATTCATTCTACACTGGCCAGCAGAAGTCTGCAAGAACCGATGGCCGTATTGATAAGTTCAATAAGAAATACGGTGTTAAATAAGATTGCAAGCGAAAGGTTGAGGTATTCTTATCTCAACCTTTTCTTGTCGTATAGGAAACTGTGTTCCTATTTAATACTGCATTTATAAGGATGAGGTTTTATGGCTAGAAGAAAGAGTCGTTATTCCGGTATCGGCGGACAGGCCGTGCTGGAAGGCGTTATGATGAAAAATAAAGAGAAGTATGCGGTAGCGGTCCGCAAGCCGGACGGCGAGATTGAAGTGGAAGTGGAGACCTATCAGGGTCTGGCTCACGGAAGTAAGTTCAAGGAGCTTCCCTTTATCCGTGGTATCTTTAATTTCCTGGATTCCCTGATCCTGGGAACCAGAGCATTGAATTATTCCGCTTCTTTCTATGAAGAAGAGGAAGGCAAAGAAACGAAATTCGATAAGGCGATGGACAAGATGAGCGGTGGCAACGGAGAAAAGCTGCTGTCCGGTATCGTGACGGTGATTTCTATTGTATTGGCAGTAGGCATCTTTATCGTATTGCCGTATTTCATTTCCTCTCTGTTTGAGAGCTTTATCCGCAACCGCTCCCTGATGGCGATTATTGAGGGTGTGATCCGTATTGCTCTGTTTTTGCTGTATGTATGGGGCATCAGCGCCATGAAGGATATCCGCAGGCTGTACCAGTATCATGGGGCGGAGCACAAATGCATCAACTGTATCGAGAAGGGCAGACCCCTTACGGTGCACAATGTGATGCGCAGCTCCAGACTGCACAAACGTTGCGGCACCAGCTTCATTTTCTTTGTTATGCTGGTAAGTATTGTGCTGTTCTTCTTTATCCAGGTGGATAATGTGGCGGAGAAAGTGATCCTTCGTATTCTGCTGATGCCGGTTGTGGCCGGAATTTCCTACGAGATCATCCGTCTGGCCGGACGCACGGATAATGTGTTTATTAAGATCCTGTCTGCTCCCGGTATGTGGATCCAGCGTATGACCACCAGGGAGCCCGATGAGAGCATGGCAGAGGTAGCCATCGCTTCCGTAGAAGCTGTGTTCGACTGGAAGAAATATTTACAGGATACCTTCGGTTACGAAGTGGATGAGAGCTGGATGAAGGACGATGCATCCGCAGAACCAGAGGATTAAGATGACCTATCGGGAATGCTATGAAAAGGGCTGTCTGGCTTTGCAGACAGCGGGAATCGAAGAAGCCACACTGGATGCGAGACTTCTGCTGGAAGCGGTATGCGGTACGAATCGTAATGATCTGCTGGTGCACGGGGAACAGTCGGTGACACCGGAAGCGGAAGAGAAATATCTTGGCTGGATCGGACAGCGGGCGGAGCACATTCCGCTGCAGCAGCTGACCGGGGAGCAGGACTTTATGGGACTGACCTTTGCCGTCAATGAGCACGTACTGATCCCGAGACAGGATACGGAGATTCTGGTGGAGGAAGTATTGAAGGAACTCCATGACGGGATGCGGGTGCTTGACATGTGTACAGGATCCGGTTGTATTCTGCTAAGTCTTCTGCATTACAGCAATGCCTGTGAAGGACTGGGGGTGGATTTGTCCGCTGATGCGCTGGAAGTGGCAGGGCGAAATGCGGAGAGGCTTCTGGATACGGCGAATGCAGATCGGGTTCGTTTTTTACAGAGTGACCTGTTTGACAAGGTGGAAGGAAAATTTGAGATCATCGTGTCGAATCCGCCTTATATTGCCAGTGCTGAAGTGGAGAAGCTGATGCCGGAGGTACGGGATCATGAACCCAGGATGGCTCTGGACGGTACAGAGGACGGTTTGTATTTTTACCGTCGTATTATCGAGGAAGCAGGCAGGCATCTGGTGAGCAGTGGAATGCTCTTTTTTGAGATTGGATATGATCAGGGACAGGCCGTGTCGGAACTGATGCGCACACAAGGGTATCGTGAGGTACAGGTGGTGCAGGATTATGCCGGTCTGGACCGGGTAGTTTTTGGAACGTATGTAACAGTTCAGCCCGCACCATTCGCAAAGTCGCGCTGACACGCTTTCCGTCACTTCGTGACTACCTTTGCTCATAAACCTGGCGCTTAGTTCATGAACATATTGGAGAGGAATTAGTTATGTTTGACAAGTTAGAAGATTTATTGATTCGTTTTGAAGAGATCATGGGTGAACTGCATGAGCCCACGGTCACCAACAACCAGGAACGTTTCCGCAAGCTGATGAAGGAGCAGAGTGATCTGACCCCCATCGTGGATGCGTACACTGAGTATAAAAAGTGTAAGCAGGATATTGAAGATTCTTTGTCTATGCTGGAAGAAGAAAAAGACGAAGAAATGCGAGAGATGATCAAGGAGACCTTAAACGACAGCAAGAAGCGCGTGGAAGAGCTGGAGCAGGAACTGAAGATCCTGTTACTGCCCAAGGATCCTAACGATGACAAGAATGTAATCGTGGAGATCCGTGCCGGCGCCGGTGGCGATGAGGCTGCGCTGTTCGCAGCGGAGATCTATCGTATGTATGTGCATTATGCTGAGAAGCAGCGTTGGAAGGTAGAGCTGATCAACGTGGATGAGATCGGTATCGGTGGTATGAAGGAAGTACAGTTTACCATCAGTGGACAGGGTGCTTACTCCAAGATGAAGTATGAGAGTGGCGTACATCGTGTACAGCGTGTGCCGGAGACCGAGAGCGGCGGACGTATCCATACCTCCACCATCAGTGTGGCGGTTATGCCGGAGGTGGATGACGACATTGATATCGTCATTGAGGACAAAGATATCCGTATCGATGTCATGAGAGCATCCGGTAACGGCGGTCAGTGTGTCAACACCACCGACTCCGCAGTACGTCTGACCCACTATCCTTCCGGAATCGTGGTATACAGCCAGACTGAGAAGTCTCAGATCCAGAACAAGGCGAAAGCATTTGCTCTGTTGAAATCCAAGCTGTATGATATCGAACAGCAGCAGAGACACGATGCGGAGGCAGAGATGCGCCGCAGCCAGATTGGTACCGGAGACCGTTCCGAGAAGATCCGTACCTATAACTTCCCCCAGGGCCGTGTCACAGACCATCGTATCGGTCTGACCCTGTATAAGTTAGACAAGATCATGAACGGAGATATTGAAGAGATCATTGATGCCTGCATCGCAGCCGACCAGGCAGCCAAGCTGGCTAAGATGAATGAAGAATAAAATTGTAAAAGAAACGGTCTTTGGCATAAGTCTAAAGATCGTTTTTTTATTATGATAAATAGGTTGAAAAAGGGCATAATTATGGTATAATTATGTCATAAAAGGAGGTGCGTATTATGCCGCAAATAATTCCAATTAAAGATTTGAAGAATACGTCGGAGATATCTGATATGTGTCATAAGACAGAGGAGCCGATTTATGTTACGAAAAATGGTTATGGAGATATGGTAATTATGAGCATGGAGATTTATGAGGCAACCATGAAACAGATTGCTATGTACAGAGATATCGAGATATCTGAAAAACAGATTGAGGCAGGACAGATAAAGGATGCCAGAACAGCACTTAGAGAAAAGAGGGCAAAGTATGGTTTATAAATTAAATGTTACAGAGCATGCTGATGAATTGCTTGATAAGCTTGTGTATCATTTGATTTATCGATTAAAAAATGACCAGGCAGCGAAGCATATCTTTCCAAGAAAGGGTATCGAGAGGCTGTTGTGCCACAGATGAATTATATTATCATTTTTGATGTGAGAGCAGATGTTGTAAATATAGTTGGCATTTTCCACCAGTTAGAGAATTATCCAAATAAATTGTAGCATTTTAAGAGGCACTTGTTCTGCAACAGGGATCAGATGCGTATCTAGGCATTTTCGCTTTGATAACATAAGGGGAAACGATGGGAAAGTATACAGCATGGAAAATGAAAGCTGCAATATGTGATGATACGGTAGAAGACGCGGAGTTCATAGAAAAACATATAAAAGATTATTTCATGAAAAAAGCATTCCTTATGAATGTGATGTATATCAGAGCAGTAAGGCCTTGTGGTATGAAATTGAGGATGGCCAAGCGTTTGATCTGTTGTTTTTGGATATCGAAATGCAGGAATTAAATGGCTTTGAACTGGCAGCTAAAATTCAGAAAACAGCACCGGATATTCTGATCGTCTTTGTGTCAGCTTACGAGAGTTATGTGTATAAATGATTTGAATTCCGACCATTTCGTTTTATTCCGAAGCAACAAATGGAGAGCATGATCACACAGGCACTGGAAGCAGCATTCAGGGAAATCGTATCACGTACCTCAGAGGTTTATATTGCAGAAAATCAACAGGGCATAGAAAAAATCCCATTTAGAAAAATTGTATATATTTGGAGAGAAGGCAAGTATTTATATATTGAAAAGACAGATGCTACCAGGTGTAAGGTAAGAAGTTCCTTAAGAAAGATATCGGAAAAATTGCCGGAAGATGAATTCGTATGGGTGGATCGGGGATATTTGTGTAATTTATATCATGTGAAACAGATCAAAGATAACCAGATGGTTTTATCTACGGGGCAGCAATTGTACATAGGAGAACGACGACTGGCACAATTAAAACATCGAATAATGGAATATTGGCAGGCAGGTACGATGAATGGAGAGTAGAATGCAGATGATTAAAATTCTGTGGAGCATACACAATTCGGCATGGCTTCTGATATGGATGGATATGCTTTTTGATCGGAGAAAATACATAGATTCCAATAAAAAATTTATTTTAACAATATTTTTATCGGGAATGCTATGGTATGGTCTGCAAAAGTATTTGTCGTGGATTCCGTTACTACTACTTCTTACTATTTTAGGATACCTGTTATGGAATGGCGCTGTGGAAAAAGTGGCATCCCTTGTAGTCAGTTATGTTTTTATCTGGACTGTTTTACTGGGACTGGTGGAACATTTCTGGACAAATGCGGAATTTTGCGCACAGGCAGGATGGCTGATTTTAAATGGTATATTGATATCTGCTATAAGACATAAAGGAATAGGAAAAACTTTTACAGCATTGAATCTGTTGAAAACATTTGGCATTGCTTTTTTCAGTACAGTATTTTTGTGTGATTTTTTCATAGATATGATTTATGGAAATACAATTCAGAATTATGTTTTCCTATTCTGTCTGGTAAGCTTGCTTCTTATGGTATATTTTTACTTCCGCCAATCGCAACTGAAAATGCAAATCTCTGTATTAGATACACAATATGATCTGATTGAGAGCCAATATGTCAGAGCACAGAATTTTTATGCAGAAAATGCTAAACTGTACCATGATATCAAACATCATCTGCGAGCGCTGGAGAGACTTCTGCAAAATGGTGATCAGAGAGAAGCTTTATCATATATAGAGAGCGTGCAGGAACCGCTGCAGTGTAAAATGATTCCGGTACATACAGGCGTAGATATTGTAGACACCGTAATTTATGAAGCAAAAGAGAAAGCAGAACAGCGCAATATTCTTTTAGTGGTCGAAACACCGATTCTTCCGTCGGGGTTAAAACTGGAGGATAGAGAATTTTGTGTATTATGTGCTAATTTATTGAACAATGCATTGGAAGCAGCAAAAGAACAAATCAGATTGAATATTGCGATAACAGCGGGATTTCTTGTGATTGAAATGCAGAATGACTATAAGGAAAAACCAGTGGTTAAAAATAATCATTTTGTATCTGAGAGAGAGCAGGATGCGTCAGCACATGGCTGGGGAATGAAGATTATTGAACAAATCGTGGAAAAATATCATGGAGAATTGTCAATCAGAGTTGATATGCAGGTAAGCATTAAAATATTGATGGACGTGCTATAATTGGTGGTCAGATTTCTGCTTTTTGTGGACAAATTATGATAATAATAAAATAATAAGTTATTATAAAAAAGAACGAAAGAGTAACAAAAGTCTACAAAATTAGAAGGAGAACCCTATGATAAAAATCAAGGAAGCTGTTAAATGTGTGCCTGTGATCTTAGGATATTTTTTGTTAACTGAGTTTGGCAAAATGATAGAGTTTTGGATTTTCATGGCACATCAAACGGAAAGTGATTTATATGAGCAACAATGGAGTTGGATCACCATGCCGGAAAGCAGGTTCTTTCAGATCCCGGGCAAAACAGGACTGCTGTTTACTGCATTGATAGCGGTTGTGCTTTGTATGTTAGCTCATGGGAAAGACTTTCGTGTGGGACAGCTAAAAAAGATTCAGGAAACGCTGCAAAGAAATTGGAGAAAAATATTACTTCAGGCAATACTGATCTTGGGTGTAATATTGGGGATGTCGTATACCAGATTTTTGGATCGCATCGCCTCTGTTATATCCATGAAAGATATTTATTTCTATATCAGCGGAACTGGTGCACTTGCCGGAACACAGGTACTTGAAAATATAGCTGAAAAGTTTTCTATTATTGTCACATTTCATGAACCCGATTTGTGGACAATTCCGATTTCTTTTTTAGTATTTGAACTCTTAAGAGTTTGCTTTGATTCTAAAATGACACTTACTTAAGAGATAAATTTTTTACTCTTCCAGAAAGTGCGAAAGGTAGAAACGGGAATTATCATAAGTTATACAGCTGAGTTGGTTAAGTTGAATGAGGAATAAGAGAAGAAAATGATGAAGGGCGGACTTTGGCGGTGCCAGGGTTCGCCTTTTATGATATAATGAGCCTCAAGGAAAAACAAGTGGCTGCAAGCAGACATTTGTTTTTCTGGGCTCATTAGCGAACGAATATCCTGCGAAGCAGGATGTAGAGTGCGATAGCACGAATTCGTGAGCTTATGATATAATGAGCGCAAGAGAGCCAACATGCTTGCATGATTGGCGAACGGCGAATTTGATCATGATAGTTGCGAAGCAACGGTAAGCACCGTAGGTGCGAATCATGATACAATGAAAAACAGAATGATGATCTTATTTGTGTGGGTAGGAGGAATGTTAGATGAATGATGTTACAAAAATTGAAAATAATGATTTTATGAGCAAATATCAGAAAACGGAAAATATAGTTGAGGATGTTCGGAATATTATTGAAGTTTCCCAAAAGGAAGCTTATCGTGCGGTCAATACAATATTGTCACAGAGAAACTGGCTGATTGGATATAGAATTGCAGAAGAAGAACTTGCCGGAGAAGGTCGTGCAGAATATGGTGTGGAGATTATAAAGAGACTGTCCAGAGAGTTAACAGATAAATATGGAAAAGGATATGATAGAAGTAATTTATATCATTGTCTGCGATTTTACAAAGCATTTCCGGGAATTGTCGACACAGTGTGTCGACAATCCAATATCAGGCTTTCTTGGTCACATTACCGAACTTTATTGCAGGTACATGATGAGGTCGCACGCAAATGGTATGAGAAGGAAGCATACGAGCAGACCTGGAGTGTGCGTACATTACAGAGAAATATAGATACACAGTATTACTATCGATTGCTGCAATCCGGAGAAAAAGAATCTGTGATGCAGGAAATGCTGGAGAAAAACTATAACTATCAACAGGACAAGTTTGAGTTTATTAAAAATCCGGTAGTTGTGGAATTTCTGGGTCTGACACCAGATGCGTCCTTCAATGAGACAGATCTGGAAACAAGTATTATTTCCAATTTACAGAAATTTTTGATGGAATTGGGAAAAGGGTATGCCTTTGTAGCAAGACAGCAACATATTCATACCGAAAAGCAGGATTATTTTATTGATCTGGTCTTTTACAATTATATTTTAAAATGTTTTGTACTGATAGATTTAAAGACAAGCAGGATCACACATCAGGATGTAGGACAGATGGATATGTATATCCGCATGTATGATGAACTTAAAAAATCCGCGGATGATAATCCGACATTGGGAATCGTATTGTGTTCCCAGACAGATGAAGATATCGCAAGATATTCCATATTGCATGGAAATGAACAATTATTTGCAAGCAAATACAAATTATATCTTCCTACGGAAGAGGAACTGAGGGAGGAAATAGAAACACAAAAGGCTATGTTTTATTTACAACAGAAGGAAGCCGAAGAAGGAGAGAAAAATTGATCCTGGATAGTTACAGACTGAAATAGAAAACGGAGAGTTAAACAGTGAAAAAACATATTTTATGCATCGGAGATTCCAATACCCACGGGCTCTGCACTGACCCGTCGGAGAGTGCCGACCACGGCAACAGATATAATGAAGAGGAACGTTGGACTTGTCTGTTACAGAAAGCACTGGGAGAGGAATATCTGGTCATTGAGGAAGGCTTAAGCGGCAGAACCTGTGTGTATGATGATCCGGACATGGATTCGGTAAATCTGCTACCGGTACTGCATGCCTTGTTGAACAGCCACGAGCCGTTAGACCTGGTGATCCTGATGCTGGGTACCAATGATTCCAAAGTGAAATTCAATACGGATGCGAAGAAAATCACGAAAGGCATGCAGATTCTTGTGGAAGAGGCAAAATCGGTTCCCTGCTGGGGGAAGAACGGACCGAAGATCCTGATCGTGGCGCCGGTTCCCATCGGAGAGGGTGTGATTTATCCTGATTTTAATGAAAAAAGTGTGGAGACAACGAGAGCACTGGCAAGAGAATATGCTTTTCTGGCAGTGACGGAGCGGGTGGATTTCTTAGATGCGGGAGGCTGTGAACTGACGAAGGCAGATCACGTACATCTGACAGCCAAGGGGCACAGACAGTTGGCAGAGCGGATGGAAACGGCCGTGCGGGAGATTCTGGAAGCCCCAGAAGCGGAAGTGGCGGAAGGCGAAGGGGGAAAAGAGAACGATGAGGCAGAGGAGATCGTAACGGCAAAAGAGGCAGACCTACCCCGGATCCTGGAAATCTATGACATTGCCAAGGCCTACATGCGGGCAAGCGGCAATCCGAACCAGTGGAACGGTGCGTATCCGGATCCGGAGACGCTGCGGACAGACATTGAAAAACAGCGGCTGTATGTGTATAAAAAAGACGGACGCATCCACGGGGTATTCATGCTTCTGCTGGAAGAGGAACCGACCTATGCCTATATTGAGGATGGCAGCTGGAGGGAGGAGACTCCTTACGGCACGATCCACCGCCTGGCAGGAGACGGGGAAGTGAAGGGACTTTTTGCAAAATGCGTTGCCTTTTGTGAGGGCAAGGTGAAATACCTGCGGGCCGACACCCATTTTGACAATCACACCATGCAGCACTTATTAGAGAAGAATGGCTTCGAACGCAGAGGCATTATTTACCTGAAAAACGGAGACCCCCGCATCGCTTATCAGAAATAATGCACAACACCTGACCGATTCCCTATGAGCAATATTCACGAAAATAATCAGAAACGCCGAAAGATACTGACATTTCGGCGTTTTTTCTGTTAAAATAAGGGTATACTATTGGTAGTAAACGGAAATTGTGTTTTCAATTTTCTGCAATGGGCAGAGGAAAGGAAGGTTAAGGTGTTTCAGAAGGGTGAACGTGTAGTATGTGGCAGTAAGGGAGTCTGCGTGGTGGAAGAGATCACGACATTAGACATTGCGGGAGTGGATAAGAAGAGAGAGTATTATATTTTAAAACCTCTGTATCTGTCCTCCAGCACAGTATATATTCCGGTGGATACGGCGGAAGGTTCCATGCGTAAGGTGCTTGCGCACGAGGAAGCAGAGAATCTGATCCACAGGATCCCGGAGATCCCGCTGATCACCATTGCCAATGATAAACTGTTAGAGCAGGAATACAAGAATTGCTTAAAGACCAGCAGCTGTCAGGATCTGATCCGGATCATCAAGACGATCTATTTAAGAAAACGTGCCAGAGAGGAAGCGGGACGTAAGGAGACAGCAGTGGATGCCAGATATTTCCGTATTGCAGAGGATCATCTGTATGGGGAATTGGCCGTAGCTTTAGGCATGTCCAGAGAAAATGTGGAAAGCTATATAAATACCTCTTTACAATCCGTGTAAAAAGGTCTATGATATCAACATAAGTCCTAAAGCAACAGATTTTAAGATCAGAAAACGTTGAAGAGAAGAGTAGGATGCATAGAAAGGCACCAGAGAGAACCGCCCTGTTAGGAACAGGAGCTGTGAGCGGTTTTGCCGGATGCAGACGAAGACCATCTCCGAGTGGCTTTAATACAGCCCGGCAGCTCCCGTTACGAGCAAATGAGTGGCAGTTATTTTTTATAAATAATTGCAATCAGGGTGGAACCGCGTGTGATACGTCCCTTGCAGATTGTTGCAAGGGACTTTTATTTTGCGGCTATTCAGAGTAGCATCGCAGATGCGATTTTGCGAATGAAGGTTCTGAATAGTTTAGAAAACAACAAAAAGGAGAACGAAAATGGTAAATTTTAAGGAAGACGAAAGACTGACAACTCTGAATCATTCCTGTGCCCATGTTATGGCACAGGCTGTCAAGCATCTATACCCTCATGCAAAATTCTGGGTAGGACCTGTGGTAAAAGAAGGATTCTATTATGATATCGATCTCGGTAACGATGTAGTCAACGATGAAGTGATCGCTGCCATCGAAAAAGAGATGAAGAAGATCTGTAAGGAAGGCAAGAAGATCTACAGAAGAGAAGTATCCAAGGCAGAAGCTATGGAAATGTTCAAGGACGATATGTACAAGCTGGATCTGATCAGCAATCTGGAAGACGGCAACATCACTGTATACGATCAGGGTGATTTCACCGATCTGTGCCGTGGACCTCATGTAGACAACACCAAGCTGTGCAAGAACTTCAAACTGGTAAAACACTCCGGAGTATATTGGAAGGGTGATGCCAGCAACCACGTAATGCAGCGTATCTATGGTGTCTGCTTCCCTACCGCAGAGGAACTGGAAGCACATCTGAAAGAGCTGGAAGAGGCCAAAGAGCGTGACCACAGAAAGATCGGCAAGGAAATGGAACTGTTCATGACCGATGACCTGGTAGGCCGCGGACTTCCCATGTTCCTTCCCAAGGGTTACACCGTATGGCAGGAGCTGGAGAATTATATCAAGGATAAAGAGAGAAGACTGGGCTATCTGCATGTTATGACCCCCTGTGTCGGTACTGTGAATCTGTACAAGACTTCCGGTCACTGGGATCACTACAAGGAGAATATGTTCCCTCCCATGGAAGTGGAAGGAGAGTCCTTCGTACTGCGTCCCATGAACTGCCCTCACCACATGATGATCTACGCTAACACACAGCACTCCTACAAGGATCTGCCCATCCGTATCGGTGAGATCGCCCATGACTTCCGTTTTGAAGCCAGCGGTACCCTGAAGGGTATCGAGAGAGGCAGACATTTCTGCCAGAACGACGCCCATCTGTTCGTAACACCGGAGCAGATCGAGTCCGAGTTCTCCAAGGTAGTAGACCTGATCTTCAATACCTACAAGGATTTCGGTATTACCGATTACAGATGTGTCCTGTCCCTGAGAGATCCGGAGGACAAGGTAAAATATCACGATGACGACGAAATGTGGAACAATGCAGAGGACGCTCTGCGCAAGGTTCTGAACGACCTGGGCATTGAGTACACCGAGGAGATCGGTGAGGCTGCATTCTACGGACCGAAGCTGGATGTAAACGTAAAACCTGCAGTAGGTAACGAGTACACCCTGTCTACCTGCCAGCTGGATTTCTGCCTGCCTGCCAAGTTTAATCTGACCTATGTGGACAAGGATGGTCAGAAGAAGACTCCCGTGGTCCTGCACAGAGCGATCCTGGGATCTTTGGACAGATTCATGGCTTATATCCTGGAGGAGACCAAGGGCAACCTGCCTCTGTGGCTTGCTCCCGTACAGGCAATGATCCTGCCGGTCAAAAACGACGACGAGGAGCTGAATGCCTATGCGCATGACCTGTACGGTTATCTGCTGGACAATAACATCAGAGCGGACATCGATGAGAGAGCAGAGAAGCTGGGCTACCGTGTAAGAGAAGCACAGGTGAAGAAGATCCCTTACCTGATCATCTTAGGAAAACAGGAAGCACAGGACGGCACCGTAAGCTATCGTCTGCATGGACAGCAGAATACCACTACGGTATCTAAGGATGAGTTCCTGGCTATGTTAAAGGATGAGATCGCAACCAAGAAGCTGAGCAAATAATCTGGCTGTCGGATAAAATCAAGTAGGAAAATATGAAAATCGCCGTTTCCTTATAAGAAGGGAGATGGCGATTTTTTTTTGAATGGTATGAACGATAAAAGAAGATTATTTTTTACGAGCAACGAGATGGGCACGCATTTTTGCCTGTGCCTCGAAAGAAACCACTTCAAAACCGGCAGTTTCCGCAAACTTTTTAAATTCGGCACCGGAATACAGTCTGACATCCCCGTGACCGCACAGATGGGCTAACGGCATCTCGATATGATTGCACAGCCACAGAAGCACTTTGGATTTCGTGGTGTAGTCCCGCAGGATCAGACGGCCGTTCTTTTTCAGAACCCTGTAGGCGCTATTGAAAAAGTCCTGAGGATTCGGATAGTGATGGAAGCTGTTGGAAGAGATGATTGCATCGAAGGTGTCCTCAGGGAATGGAATGTTCTCGCAGTCTCCCACGACGAAGCTGGTATTTGACAGGTCCTTGGCCTGGGCTACGCGGATCATTTCCGGGGTCAGATCCAGTCCGGTGTAATGTTTGTCGGGATATTTTTCATGTAACAGTTCGATCACGGGACCGGTGCCGCAGCCACAGTCCAGAACAGAGTCAAAGGGCTCTTTTTCCAGTTCTTCCAAAAGATAAGGATAATCATCTTTACACATTTCATAAATGCCGGAGTGACCGCTGTCGTAGACTTTGGCGGCCTCGGTGAATTCTTTGACGGAGAGTGCTTTATATTCTTCGGATGTCATTGGAAATCCTCCTGTTAAAAATATTTTGTAACGATTCAGAAGCTCTGAAAGAGCGATTTTGTGAAGGGTCTGAATAGTTACAATTTTTTAATTATTAAGTATATGAATAAAAACAAATAGTTAGTTAAAACTAACAATGAAAATATAGCACATATTCCATAAAAAATCCAGTAGAAGGCATAAGTTTTTCAAATCTGCACAGACTATCCATGACGCGTGGCGGGACTGCATCGGCTCTTTTGCCGCGTGTCCTCTTTTAAAATTTTTAAAAATCAGAAAAAGAAGACGAAGAGCCGCGGGACGGCGGCAGAAGGCGAGGGAGACATGGCAGATTTAAAATGCGTTGTGGAAAATTGTACCTATAATAAGGACTGTCTGTGCAGCAAGGGAGACATCATGGTGGGCGGCAAGCACGCCTGTGACTGTGACGGCACCTGCTGTGAGAGCTTTGCGCAGAAGAGAGAGGGAAGAGAATCTTTCAGTAATTCTCTGTCTCATCCAAGCCATACCATCAGTATCGACTGTGAGGCAGTAAAATGTATTTATAACAGCAATTACAAGTGTGTGGCGGATCATGTGGATATCAAGGGCTGCGGTGCCTGCGACTGCAGAGAGACGGCCTGTGCTACTTTTACAGAAAAATAGGAAACAGACAGGAAACAAAATCATCAGATCCGGGCTTGACAAATCCCTGCAAACTGCGGATAATAAAGCAAATGATCGGATTCGGCGGGAAACCGCCGGTACATAGAATACAGTAATCTGAAAAAATGTAATATTATTGTAAAAACGGGGTTGACATCAGGAAAACTTCGTGGTATTCTATTTAAGCGTGTGAAGAACACGACACAACAAGCAGAGTATCCACTCTCACCTTACGGCGCAGGCTGGTAAGCGTTCAGATTTTTTCATAGACAGAGAACTCGTTTGGAATTTGTTTGAATGAGGGCAGTCCGTGAAGGGAACAGGTGGATAGTTATGCTATCTGCTTTTTTTATTGTTTAACACATTTTCTTATGGAGGTACACAACCATTAGCGATTTAATGATTAATGAACAGATCAGAGACAAAGAAGTACGACTGATTGGAGAAGACGGAGAACAGCTCGGAATCGTTTCTTCCAGAGATGCCCTGAAGATGGCAGAGGAAGCCGGACTCGACCTGGTGAAGATTGCTCCTACGGCAAAGCCTCCTGTTTGTAAGATCGTGGATTACGGTAAGTACAAATACGAGCAGGTGAGAAAAGAGAAGGAAGCAAAGAAGAAGCAGAAGGTCATCGATATCAAGGAGATCAGACTTTCCCCCAATATCGATACTAACGATCTGAACACCAAGATCGGTGCAGCCAGAAAGTTTCTGACCAAGGGAGACAGAGTGAAGATCACCCTGAGATTCCGCGGCAGAGAGATGGCACACATGAACAACAGCAAGCATATCTTAGATGATATCGCACAGAGCCTGTCCGATATTGCGGTAGTGGAAAAAGCTCCCAAGGTAGAAGGCAGAAGCATGACAATGTTTTTAACTGAGAAGCGTTAATTCGTACAGTTAAAAAGTGTCGGATTCCGACACGATAGATTAAGTAAAGTTTAGGAGGAACTCGTTATGCCCAAAATGAAGACAAGCAGAGCAGCAGCTAAGCGCTTTAAAGCAACAGGAACCGGTAAGTTAAAGAGATCTAAAGCTTACAAGAGCCATATCTTAACCAAGAAGTCTACCAAGAGAAAACGTAATCTGAGAAAGCCTGCAATTACGGATGCAACTAATGTTAAGAATATGAAGAAGATTTTACCTTATTTATAATTCAGGCGAGGAGGAAATAAGACATGGCAAGAATTAAAGGTGGCTTAAATGCCAAGAAGAAGCACAATAGAGTATTAAAGCTTGCAAAGGGCTACAGAGGCGCAAGAAGCAAGCAGTACAGAGTAGCAAAGCAGTCTGTTATGAGAGCTCTGACCAGCTCTTATGCAGGTAGAAAAGAGAGAAAGCGTCAGTTCAGACAGCTGTGGATCGCTCGTATCAATGCAGCAGCCAGAATGAACGGTTTATCTTACAGCAAGTTCATGTACGGTCTGAAGCTTGCAGGCGTTGATATGAACAGAAAGATGCTGGCAGACCTGGCAGTTAACGATGCAGAAGGTTTCAAGACCCTTGCAGAGCTGGCTAAGTCCAAGATCGCATAATTAAAGCAACTGTTAAGGCTGGACACACTGTTTTCGAATGGTGCGGACAGCCTTTCTTTTTTGTAACTATTCAGAGCCATGGAACTATCACGAAATATTCATCGAATGCTTGCATTCGTAAAGATATTATGTGATAGTTATAGGGCGACAGAATAGTTACTGATTAGAAGAGGAGACTACTATGATAAATCCCGGAATGATGATGAAACTGATGAATGCGAAGAACACCTTCGAGAGCAACCATCCCAAGTTCGCAGCCTTCGTAAGCAGATTTTTTATGGGTGGAGCGATCACGGAAGGAACCATTATTGAGATCACGATCACAAGACCCGGCGAAGAGCCCGTGTCCACGAATCTGAAGGTACAGAAATCCGATCTGGATCTGGTAGAGGAGCTTAAGAATCTGAGATGAAGATAATTTTTTTTGATATCGACGGAACCTTAATATGCGGAGGAAGTGAACGGATGTCGGAGAGCACGAAGGAAGCCATCCGCATCGCCAGAGCCAACGGTCATATCTGCATGATCAATACCGGGCGTACGAAACGGCTGGTAGGGGAAAATCTTACCGGACAGGTGGAATTCGACGGATTGTTATTAGGCTGCGGAACGGAGATTGAATATCATGGAAAACGGCTGATGCACAAGACCTTTTCCATGGAGGAGTCTAAGGCAATTCTGGCAGCTATGAAAAAATATCATGTGGATGCGGTCCTGGAAGGCAGCAGGGAAGACTATGCTCCCAGAGGAGAAGAAGTATTTACCGAGACTTTCCGTCATATGGCACGTGAGATTGAGAATCGAAAATACGATCGTTATGCCAATGCACTGGGCAACTACGATAAATTATATGCTTATGCAGAGACTCCGGCGGGAATGGACGGAATGAAGCGTGACTTGTCGGAAATACTGGATTTTATCGACAGAGAACAAGGGTTTTACGAGATTGTCCCCAAAGGATATTCCAAGGCAACAGCAATTCGGTACATTACGGACTATTTGAAGATCCCCATGGAAGACACTGTGGCCATTGGAGACAGCAATAACGATCTGCCGATGTTAAAGTATGCCCATACCAGCATTGCCATGGGAAATTCCAGTGAAGAAGTGCTGAAAACTGCGGATTATATCACCACGGATGTGGACAAAGATGGCATCTGGAACGCATTAAAGTGGTTGGGAGTACTGGACAGGTAAAACGTTTAAAAGACTGACAATTCAGCTGCAAAATGTGAAAAATAAACAAAAACAGATAAATGAACTTATCTATTATGACGATTTGCATAAAAACTATTTACAAGAAAACGTTCAAGTGCTATGATAAGTTCATCAAGAGGTAAAACGATTAACTTACAGAAAAGAAGAATACAGCAGTATAACAGCCAAATGGCTGTTTCTTTTCTCACAAAAGATTAAACGATTAACCTTTTTGGAACGAACAAGGATAGGAGAAAGGTATGGGACATCACAGGAAGCAGCTGGAATACGGAAATATCAGGATCACAGACAAGCTGTTCGGTGAATACGTGCAAAAGGTCAGTGAGAAGATCATCCCGCATCAATGGAAGATCTTGAACGATCAGCTGGAGGACTCCGAACCTACCTACTGTATTCAGAATTTCCGCGTGGCAGCGGGGGAACTGCCGGGAGAGAGAAAGGGGGTAGTTTTCCAGGACACGGACTTGTACAAATGGCTGGAATCCGTAGCATTCTGTATTGCCGGAGGGCAGGGTAGAGAATACGAAGCACTGGCAGATGAAGTGATCGAACTGGTAGGAAGAGCGCAGGAGACCGATGGATACCTGAACACCTACTACACAGTCAACGAGCCGGACAAAAAGTGGTCGAACCTGGTGGAAGGACACGAGCTTTACACGGCAGGACACATGATAGAAGCAGCGGTTGCTTACTATCAGGCCACCGGGAAGACGAAGATTCTTGACATCGCCAGGAAAAATGCGGATCTGATCTGCAGGGTATTCGGTACCGGCGAAGGACAGAAAAAAGGTTATCCCGGACATCAGGAGATTGAACTTGCGCTGGTAAAGCTTTACCGGGTGACCGGCGAAAAGCAGTATTTGGACACCGCATCGTATTTCCTTCATGAGAGAGGGAAGAAACCAAGCTATTTTCTACAGGAGATGGAAGACAGAGGCGGCTGGGAATTTTTCCCGGAGTTCAAAAATTACGATCTGGAATATTCACAATCACATATAGAACCGGTAAAGCAGAAGACAGCGGAAGGGCATGCGGTAAGAGCCATGTATATGTGCTCCGCCATGGCAGACCTGGCTGTGGAATGCGAGGACACCGAGATGCTGGAAGCCTGCAAGCGGCTGTGGGACAGCACAGTGAATCACAGAATGTATCTGACCGGCGGCATCGGATCCAGTGGTTTTCGGGAGAGGTTTACCGCGGATTACGATCTGCCGAATACCACGAACTATTCGGAGACCTGCGCTTCCATCGGACTGATGATGTTCGGACAGAGGATGAGCGCAGCCACCGGAGAGGCGGGCTACTACGATACCGTGGAACTGGCATTGTACAATACAGTGCTGGCGGGCATCAACAGAGCGGGAGACAGATACTTTTATGTGAATCCTCTGGAGGTCGTACCGGAGTTCTGCACGGAGCATACTTACATGGATCATGTGAAGGCTGTCAGACAGAAATGGTTTTCCGTGGCATGTTGTCCGCCGAATGTGGCGAGGACGTTAGCGTCTCTTGGACAATACATCTACGCACAGGAAGAAAATGCGGTATGTATCCACCAGTTCATTTCCTCCACTGCAAAGGCAGTCCTGGAAAGTGGAACCGTGGAGATCGGCATGGAATCCACACTGTTGCAGGATGGTAAGGTGAAGATCCGGACGAGACAGGACAGTGAAGTAACCTTTAAGATCCGCAGCCCCGGATATGCGGGGAAACAGGAGATTACAGTGGATGGCCAGACAGCAAAGGCTGTTTTGGAAAAAGGCTATCTGCTGATAAATACTCCGATGGGAGAGCATGAAATCTGTATTGATTTCGGTGTAAAGCCCAGATGGATCGCCGCCAATGACGAAGTGAGAGCGGATGCTGGAAGATGTGCATTGATGAACGGCCCCGTGGTCTACTGTCTGGAGGAGACCGACAACGGAAAATATCTGGCAGACCTGTATGTGGAAGAGAACACAGAGGTCACGAAGGGGAATCCGCAGACGGATCTCCCGGGAGAGATTCCGACATTACAGTATGAAGCTACAAAGATCCATAACCGGTCCACCGAACAGGGAACCCTGTACGGAGAGCTGAAACTGGAGAAAGAACGGACGCATCTTACAGCAGTTCCCTATGGACTCTGGTGCAACCGCACACCGGGCGAAATGCTGGTGTGGGTCAAGGTAAAGGTGTAGAACGGTGAATGTGTAAGCGTTTACAATCTTGTGTTTACAACGACAACCTATTGTCGTTATAATAAAGAAAGGTAAAGGAGAGAAAGGTATGAAAAACAAGAAAATCGTAAGTACAGTCCTTGCAACCGCAATGGCAACAGCAATGGTACTTACAGGGTGTGGCAGCAACAATGAGGCACCGGCAGCATCCGCAGATGCAGGAAGCCAGTCGGCACAGACACAGACGAGTTCTGACAGCGGCAGTGGTGAGAGAGTACATATCACCTATGCACAGTGGGGTAACGAGACGGAGACTGCAGCAACTCAGAAGGTGGCTGACAAGTTCAACAGTGAGCAGGATCGTATCGAAGTAGAAGTGGTTAAGATCGACCATGATACTTATGTAACCAAGCTGAATGCCATGGCAACCGCAGGAGAGCTTCCCGATACCGGTATTATGAGTGAGGCCGGTGTACTGAAGTTCGCAGAGAACGGACTGTTGGCTGACATCAGCTCCATGTACGGCGAAGGCGATGCAAAGCCTCTGGATGCACTGACCTTCAAATATCAGGGCACTCCCGTTGCTTATTCTGCAGCGAACGAAGTACTGAATCTTTGGTACAACATCGATCTGTTAAACGAAGTATGTGAAAAACAGAATCTGGATGTCAAGGAGATGACTCCTCCCGCAAGCGCAGCAGATGCCTGGGATTGGGATACTTTCGTAGAGACCGCTCAGAAGCTGACCATCGATATCAACGGCAAGAACGCTCTGGATCCCGACTTCGATCCCAACAATATCGACATCTACGGATGTACCATCAACACCCTGCCCTGGCAGCTGGAAGTATGGGCATTGTCCAACGGTGGCGGTTACTACAGCAAGGATGGTTCCGAGTGTACCATCGATGATCCCGCAACCGTAGATGCATTACAGAAGATCGCAGATCTGTCCGAAGTATATCACTGTGCACCTCCTGTAACCAGCGCAGCCAACGCCCTGGAGTCCTCTCTGGGAAGCAAGAAGGTCGTTATGGCAACCGATGGTGCGTGGAATGTCGGCACCTTCCTTGGACCGAGCGCTGATTTCGAATATGGTGTTGGTGTTCTTCCTTACATGAAGGAAAAGGTTACCATCTGTACCGGTGGTCCTAATGTAGTATTTGCTACCACCAAGCATCCCGAGGAAGCAATGGAGTGGTTAAAGTGGTACTATCAGGAAGAGAATTCCTGGTCTCTGATCGAAGCAGGTACCTGGATGCCGATTCTGGATTCCTGGTATACCGATGCTGAGAAGACCGACAAGTGGATCAACAACCCCAACTATCCTGACAAGGATATGTACAAGAGTGCAGTTGTTGACTACGCAAAGGACAACATGGTATCCACATCCTGGTACTATGTAAACGGCACCGATGAATTCAACTCTACTCTGGACACCGTATTCTCCAATGTATGGGCAGGACAGCAGACCATGCAGGAAGCAATCGACGAGAATCTGGAAGAGTTACAGGGCATCTTCGAGGCTAACAACCAGTAAGATCATTTACCGGTAAAGATGTATTGGGACAACATAACAGGTGGCTTACAGCGATGTGGCCACCTGTTGTTATCAGAAGATTTGAAATTATTCACGAAAATAAGTTACTCTTTGCAAAAATGTGTGAAGAAATGAGGGTTACAATGAAAAAAGGGAAACAGAAAAATAACGCTACAACAAGAGCAGGAAGAAAGGAAGAACTGACCGCATATCTCTGTCTGATACCGGCATTCCTGGGAGTGACCTTGATCAGCTATCTTCCCACACTTGCAGTATTTGTATTAAGTCTGTTTGACTGGAACGGCATTACGAAGCCGGAATTTATAGGGCTTGCCAATTTCCAGCGTATTTTTACGAAAGATATCTATTTCTGGGATTCTATCAAAGCAACTGTATGGTATGCTTTTCTGGCGGTGATCGGTGCCGTGGTATACTCACTGATCATAGCGATCCTCTTAAACATGAATATAAAAGGCCGGACATTGTTCCGCTCCCTGTTCTTCATCCCGTATCTGCTGCCGGCCATCGGCGTATTTAAAGGATGGGAATGGTTATATGAAGGTAACTTCGGTCTGTTCAACTTCGTGCTCCGGATGATGGGACTTCCGAAGCAGAGGTTCCTGGACGACCCGAATCAGGTTATTCCCTGTCTGGTGCTTATCGCCATATGGACCAGTGGCAACCTGATCGTTATCTTCCTGGCGGGATTACAGAATGTCCCCGGCGTATACATAGAAGCAGCGAAGATCGATGGGGCCAATGCATGGCAGAGATTTTGGAATATTACGATCCCCAGTATCACTCCCATTATCTTCTACAATGTGTTGACAGCACTGATCACACATTTACAGGTCATCAACCCGGCACTGGCGCTGACCAACGGCGGCCCCGGTAAACGATCCATGTTCATGTCCTATGTGATCTATATGTATGGTTTCCAGAAGAACAAGATGGGCTACGCTGCGGCGTATGCGGTGATCTTCTTCATTCTTGTGGGTATATTTACCATAGTTCTGTTCAAAACACAGAAAGAACAATTATTTGGAGAGGAGGAATAGAAGATGGCAGCAAATATATCACCGAGTAAAAAACGGAAACAACTGGTGTTGGATCTGGTGGCAACCCTGATCGTACTTTTGCTGGCACTGTTAGTGGTACTGCCGATCTGGTGGATCTTCCGGTCCTCCCTGATGAGTACGGCAAAATTGAACGAGTATCCGCCTTCCTTCATTCCTCATGAGTGGTTGTGGGCGAACTATTCAAAAGCCTTGGAGACCTTCGAATACTGGAGATATTTCCGGAATACTTTCTCCATCATCATTCCGGCCGTTACTTTTGGTACGGTGACCGCAATTTTCTGTGGCTATGCTTTTGCAAGACTTCGTTTCCGCGGCAAGAAGCTGATCTTTAATATATGCGTCGGAACGATCCTTCTGCCCAGCATGGTTACCCTGCTTCCTCTGTACGTGGTATGGACCAAGGGACTGGGACTGGGCGATACCTACTGGCCGCTGATCCTGCCGTACTTAACCGGTGGCGGTTTCTTCAATATTTTCCTGATCCTTCAATTCCTCATGACGATCCCGAAGGAACTGGACGAGGCGGCATCCATTGACGGAGCAGGCAGAATGCGTATCCTGTGGACGATTCTGGTACCTTCCATCAAACCGGCAGTCGTAGTGGTAGCCATGATGTTGTTTATTCAGATCTGGAATGATATGTTGCAGCAGCTGATTTACATTAACAGCATGTCGAAATTCACTTTTGCGGTGGCACTGACGAACTTTACCGGATCCTTCGGGACCAACTGGCCGGTGGCACTGGCGGCGACGTTCATGACGATCCTGCCCGGTATTGTAATCTATATTTTCGGACAGAAGAGTTTCGTGGAAGGTATTGTGCTGACCGGCATGAAGAATTAACACAGCCTGTTGTGATATGAGGAAAAGGTGTGATAGAATGATGGTAGACAAGTCGCTTACAAAAGGGAGGGACACCATGCCTACCATAAAAGAGATCGCCAGAGAATGCGGAGTATCCGTGGCAACGGTATCCAATATCATCAATGATAAGGGAAAAGTGGGAGAAGAGACCAGAAAGAGAGTGCTGCAGGTGATTCAGGAGATGAATTACACACCGAACATCGTAGCGCAGAATCTGAAGACGAAGAATACCCGGAGTATCGGGGTCATCGCGGAGGATATGACAGTCTTTGCCCTGCCGGATATCATCGACGGCATCACGGAGTATTGCGAAAAAGAAGATTATCAGATCCTGCTGGTGAATTTACGCCTGTATAAAAAATACGGAGATGCCTATTATCAGGACAATATCCACCGGAACATCGTGCAGAAGGAGATCCAGAAGCTGCTGTCGAAGCAGGTGGAGGGGATCATCTATGTGGCGTCTCATGAGAGACTGATCAATGTGATCCCGGCGGATCTGCCGATTCCTACGGTGGTGGCCTACGGATTTACCAACAAGCCGGAGATCCCCTCTGTGGTGGTAAAGGATAAGGGCGGTGCCGAGCAGCTGGTACGGTATCTGATCTCCTGCGGACACAAACGAATCGGTGTCATCGCCGGGAAAAAGGAAAGTATCCATACCCAGTCCCGACTGGAAGGGTATCAGAGTGCGTTGTTCGAAGCGAATCTGCTGTATGATCCCGGAATGATCGTTTACGGAGAATGGGATCGTGAAAGCGGTTATGAGCATACGGAAGAATTGGTGAAGCGGGGAGCTACGGCGATTTTCTGTATGAATGATTTTATGGCGGGCGGTGCCTATGACCGTCTGGACGAACTGGGATATACAGTAGGAAAGAACATTGCGGTGGCAGGCTTTGATAACAGGGAAATGGCAAGCTATGAGAAGCCGGAGCTGACCACCATGGGACTGCCGTTACATGACATCGGATACTGTGCCAGCGAGGTGATCTTAAAGCTTCTGCGGGGCGAGGAGATACATCAGAAAAACGGGGTGTATTCCGTGGAGTGTAAGCCGTTTATAAGGAATTCGGTGAATATGATATAATGAGCGCAAGAGAGCCAGAGAGAGCTTGCTCACTCTCGGCGATCAGCCCGGATTACGCATGTTTGTTGTAATTTCGGGAGTTCGAAGAACGAAGAAATCCTTTATAGAAAAAACTTGGGAGAGATTGGGGCATGAAACAGGTTAAGATTACATTAGATAAGGCATACAAGGTGGCGAAGGTGGATGACCGCCTGTTCGGTTCCTTCATTGAGCATCTGGGCCGGGCGGTGTACGGCGGTATCTACCAGCCGGGACATCCCACGGCGGACAAATACGGTTACAGACAGGACGTGGTACAACTGGTCAGAGAACTGCAGGTTCCCCTGATCCGTTATCCCGGTGGTAACTTCGTATCCAACTTTTTCTGGGAGGACAGCGTAGGCCCTGTGGATAAGCGTCCGGCCAGACTGGATCTGGCGTGGAGATCTCTGGAGCCGAATACCTTCGGACTGGATGAATTCTACCATTGGACGAAGCAGGTGAATGCACAGATCATGATGGCAGTGAATCTGGGTACCAGAGGTGTGGCAGATGCCTGCAATCTGCTGGAATATTGCAACCATCCCGGCGGCTCCAAATATAGCGACCTCCGCAGATCCCACGGTGTGGAAAATCCCTATAATATCAAACTGTGGTGCCTGGGTAATGAGATGGATGGCCCCTGGCAGCTGGGCAGCAAGACTATGGACGAATACGGACGGATCTCGCAGGAAGCAGGCAAGGCCATGAAACTGATCGATCCTTCCATCGAACTGGTATCCTGTGGAAGTTCTTATCGGGAGATGCCTACTTTCCCTCAGTGGGAAGCTACCACACTGGAACACAATTATGATTATGTAGATTATCTGTCCCTGCATACCTATTACGGCAATGCAGCTATGGACAGCAATGATTATCTGGCAAAATCCGATGACATGGATGATTTCATCCGTACGGTAGTGTCTGTCTGCGATTATGTCAAAGCGAAGAAGCGCAGCAAGAAGCAGATCAACTTAAGCTTCGACGAATGGAATGTATGGTTCCACGCCAGCAAGGAGGATGCCGACACCACAGAGAATCATCCCTGGCAGAAAGCCCCTCATCTGCTGGAGGATCATTATACCTTTGAAGATGCCCTGATGGTAGGTCTGATGATGATCACGCTGTTAAAGCATGCGGACCGTGTGAAGATCGCCTGTCTGGCACAGCTGGTGAATGTCATTGCACCGATCATGACGGAGGAAAACGGGATTGCCTGGAGACAGACCATTTTTTATCCTTTCTATCATGCATCCTGCTATGGCAGAGGAACTGTATTGCAGCTGGCTATCGACAGCCCGAAGCATGAGACCATCGGTCACGGAAGCATCACGGATGTGGAAGCGGTAGCGGTATGGAATGAGGAAGCGGAGGAAGTGACGGTATTCGCCGTGAACCGTAATCTGGAAGAAGACCTGCCCCTTACCATGGATCTGCGCAGCTTCGAAGGCTATGAACTCATTGGCAAGACCGAACTTGTCTCCGATGATCTGCAGACCGTGAACTCCGCGGAGGGAGAGAAAGTACAGCCCCGACAGACTGATGATGCCAAAGCAGAGGGCGGCCAGTTGGAGACCGTGCTGAAGAAAGCATCATGGAATGTGATCCGATTGGGAAGAAAATAAGCCAGTAACATAAATTGAGAGTTACGAGCCATGCAAAGTCAAAACAGAAACAGCGATCTGGGAGCTTGCTCACAAGTCGCTGTTTTTGTTTTTGACTATATACCGTGCGTCCGGTCTTACCGGACACACTCGACAGCCGTCAATGAAATAAATGTGGAGCGCCTTTTGCGACACATTTATGAATTGAGTGCATGGCTCGTA
>ERZ1026854.552-NODE-552-length-26109-cov-8.993360_pt1 | contig 26109 bp, 29 predicted proteins | sample MGYA00380157_ERZ1026854 | MGnify/ENA primary metagenome ERZ1026854 (study PRJEB33269, sample SAMEA4719793) | human gut metagenome | biome: human-associated habitat; feature: organic feature; material: feces | place: Cameroon | collected 2013-10 ... | reverse complement strand
TCCGCGAATAGAGTTTGGCTTATATGTCAAAGAAAATATATGGTGTGGGAAGCCCTGCGGCAGGTTCACGCTATGCTCCACTTCGTTACGCTTGTTTTTGTGGGAAATAAGTTATTTCCGCGCAGATAGATATATTTATTAGCAAAACAGTTTGGCTTTTTAGCCGTAAAATTTAAATGGAGGTAATCACAATGGAAAAAGTTTATACTAAAAATGCTCCCGATGCTATCGGTCCTTACTCTCAGGCAGTAAAGGTTGGAAACCTTGTTTTCACATCGGGTCAGATCGCTATTAACCCTGCAACGGGCAATGTTGACGCTGAGGGCATCGAAGCACAGACAAAGCAGGTCTGCGAGAACCTCAAAGCCGTTCTTACAGAAGCAGGCACATCACTTGAAAAGGCTGTAAAGACAGTATGCTTCCTCGATGATATCAATGACTTCGCAGTATTCAACGCAGTTTACGGCGAATATTTCACCAATAAGCCTGCACGTTCCTGCGTAGAGGTTGCAAAGCTCCCAAAGGGCGTTAAAGTCGAAGTTGAGGTAATTGCGGAACTTTAAGATAAATTCGGAATTATGAATTCGGAATTCGGAATTATTTATGTTACGCGAATTTGTCGCGAATACCAATTTGTAGGGGCGGATTCCATATCCGCCCGATAATTGCACCGATTTGTTTCGTATAATTTTTAATTGGTGTTTAGCAAAATAACAAAAACAGACCTGTTTTCAAAGGATAAATTCCAATGGAAACAGGTCTTCTTTTATATTATAATGTCTTGCAAAGTGGGACGAAAAGCGTCACCTACGGAAAATTTGCCTAAAAATCAAGGTTTGCAACGGGCGGATATAGAATCCGCCCCTACGATTTTCATTACAAACTAACGGAGCAAAAATAATTCCGAATTCCGCATTCCGAATTAATCTACCAGTTCCGGATCAAAAGATTCCTTCCAAGGAAGTCCCCACTTGTTGAGTGCATCCATAAACGGATCTGGGTCGAATTCTTCAATGTTGTAAACGCCCGGCTTCTGCCACTTGCCCGTCATTACCATCATTGCGCCGATCATAGCAGGAACGCCCGTTGTGTAGGAAATTGCCTGAGAGCCGACTTCCGCATAACACTCTTCGTGTACGCATACGTTGTAAACATAGTAGTTAACGGGCTTGCCGTCCTTTTTGCCCTGCATGATGCAGCCGATGTTCGTCTTGCCCTTTGTTCTCGGGCCGAGCGAAGCAGGGTCGGGGAGAACTGCTTTGAGGAACTGGAGCGGAACTATCTCCATGCCATTGTAATTGATAGGCACGATAGAAGTCATTCCGACATCTTCAAGGCACTTGAGGTGGTTGAGATAGCTCTGGCCGAACGTCATAAAGAAACGGATACGCTTGATACCCTTGATGTTGAGTGCAAGCGATTCAAGTTCTTCGTGGTGGAGGAGGTACATATCCTTCTCGCCGATCTCAGGGAAGTTGTAAACACGCTTGATCTCCATAGGCTTCGTTTCGACCCACTTGCCGTCCTCAATGTAAGAACCGTTTGCGGAAACCTCACGAATGTTTATCTCGGGGTTGAAGTTGGTAGCGAACGGATAACCGTGGTCACCTGCGTTGCAGTCGAGGATATCGATGTAATTGATCTCGTCAAAATAGTGCTTCATAGCATAAGCGCAGAAAACACCCGTTACACCCGGGTCAAAACCGCTTCCGAGGAGCGCAGTGATGCCTGCTTTCTCGAATTTTTCACGGTATGCCCACTGCCACTTGTACTCGAACTTTGCAGTGTCCTCAGGCTCGTAATTTGCAGTGTCGATGTAGTGTACCTTGCATTCAAGGCAAGCGTCCATTATCGTAAGATCCTGATAAGGGAGCGCAAGGTTAAGGCAGACATCGGGCTTGTATTCTTTCATAAGAGCAACAAGCTCGGGAACGCTGTCAGCGTTGACCTTTGCAGTTGAAATGTTCGTCTTTCCGCCGTACATAGTGTCAAGTTTGGCTTTGAGAGCGTCACACTTTTCCTTTGTTCTCGATGCGATCATAATATCCGTGAAAACCTCGGAATTCTGACAGCACTTGTGGATAGCAACGCTTGCAACGCCGCCGCAGCCGATAATTAAAGCTCTTCCCATTTATTCAACTTCCTCTCAAATTATTTTCAAAAAATATTTGCAAGAAAATTATATCATATTGCAAACGCATTTTCAATAGGATAAAAAAATTTTAAAAAGAATTAAGAAAAACTATTGACAAACGTAACTTATGATGATATTATTGTATTAGTTGATTAGTACAAACAAGTAAACAACAAAAGGAGAAACAGCTATGAAAGTTTTAAGAAAGATCGGCAGCTTTTTTATCGCAATGGCACCATTCTGGGTATATATCGCCGTGCAGCTTTTCGCAGGATTTGGCTATGGGATAGTTATGTCGTTAAAAGCGGCAGTTTCGGGTGAAGTTCCCGATATAATGAGCGCAGACTCGCAGATGGCGATGTCTGTTATCGGACAGGTCGCAGCCCTTATCGGCGGAATTTTAACAATGCTCATATCAAGAACGAAAATGTCCGATATGTCGCCCGTACGACAGAGCGGAAAGGTCTATGGTCTGACGGTTCTGTTCACAATAGGCTCGTTCTTTGTGCTCCAGCTTATAAATTCGCTCTCGCTCTCGCTAAGGGGCATCACCGAAACCGACTCCACGCAGGATCTTCTTGCGCAGTCAGTGCCGTTTATGTTTTTTACAACACTTTTTGCACCGTTCGTCGAGGAACTTATTTTCAGAGGTCTGCTCGTTACATTCTTTAAAAAGCGCGGCTTCTCGAATTGGTTCACTATCGTAGCAATAACGCTCACATTTGGACTTATCCATTCGCAGAATATGATGATATATGCGCTCGTCTTCGGACTTGTACTTATGGGAATAAGATTTGCAACGGGCGACTGGAAGCTCTGCGTTGTGCTCCATTTTATGGGAAACCTTATGAGCTGTCTTTACTCTGTCATTGTGCCTGACGAAGAAACGGGTATGAAAGTGTTTATCATTGGTTCGATAATCGGAGGCATCGTTGCAGTTATCACAGCCGTTATCGGCATAAAGGCTGCAAAAGAGAGAAATCACAAGGAAAATCCTGCTTTGGAAACAGCCGAAATCTGCTGATATTTGCAATTCTGTAATAAAGTAACAGCCCATACGGGTACTCCGTATGGATTCAGACTGTTGAAAAATTGTATTATTGAAAAAAGTTGCACAAAATTAAAGTTTACGTCCACGCTTTTCAAAGGGTGGTGGGTGTCCAGAGGGCAAAGCCCTTGGTCGCTCTCCGCAGAGAGCGAAACTCCCTAAACTAACAGCTAAGACATTGTTGCAATAGCGAAAATATTTATCAGCTAAAAGGCGCAATTCACAAAAATTAAGGAGAACGAAATATGAGAAATCAAGTTTCGGAAACCCAAAATGTGAATTGCGCCAATTTCTATTTACGGAACAACTATCCTCGGTGTGAAATGCGAAGAGCGAAGCGATAAGCATTTAACGCCAACGGGATATGAGTGGCGGATTTTCTTTTAGCAATCAAGTAATAAAATCTTTTTTGTCAATCTGCATAAATGCAATATATTTTTTGGACAGACTGAGTCCATACGGGTACTCCGTATGGACTGTTTTGTCTGTATCAGTTCTTTGCAAGGTCTTTTATAACTTCTCCCGCAATAATAAGTCCCACAACCGACGGAACAAAAGCGTTTGAACCTGGGATATCTCGGCGTACGGTGCATTTTCTTACAGTTCCCGGAGGACATACGCAGTGATTTCGGCAGGATATCTCCATATCTTCGATAGGACGTATCGGCTTTTCTTCGGAATAGACCACTTTAAGGCTTTTTATCCCAAGCTTTCTGAGTTCATACCTCATTACCTTTGCCAGAGGACAAACTTTTGTCTGATAAATATCCGCAACACGGAAAGCGGTCGGGTCGAGCTTGTTTCCTGCGCCCATTGAGGATATTACAGGAACATTCAGAGCCTTTGCGCGTTTTATTATCTCAAGCTTTCCCGTCACAGTATCTATCGCATCGATTATGTAATCATATTCCGAGAAATCGAAATCATCTGCCGTGTCAGGCATATAAAAGCATTTGTATGTGTTTACCTTTATATTTGGGCAAATGTCGTGCACCCTCGCTTCGGCAACATCGACCTTGTATTTTCCGACAGTGCTTCGTGTGGCGAAGATCTGTCTGTTCAGATTGGTGATGCATATCTTGTCATCGTCAATAAGGTCAAGCGTCCCTACACCGCTTCGTGCGAGCGCCTCAACAGCGTATCCGCCTACGCCGCCGATGCCGAAAACAGCAACTCTGCTGCCTTTCAGCTTATCCATTGCTTCTTTTCCGAACAAAAGCTCGGTTCTTGAAAACTGATCAAGCATAAACTTATCCCCTTAGTTCATAATAACTTTTTGCTCTTTTATTTTAATGTATATAAAGTATATCGTCATAGTAAGCATTGAATATATTATCACATTTTAAAAAAAAAGTCAAGAAGCCTAACTTAGATTTTGGGGGAGAAATAATCTCAATTCGCTATTGATATCACAGTTTAATTCTGATATAATACTTGTAGAATAATTATTACAAAAAACGGCGAGGGGATGTTGTCGTTATGAGTATTGAGGCATTTGAAAAGCACGAAGAACTTATCCGCCTGCAATCAAAATTAAAAATTGCCGAACAGAGAATGATGTCTGGAGAACCCAATGTATCTTTAACCGATGCAAGAGCAAGGCTTCAGGAGAAGTACAACAATGCAATACCAAATTGAATTGCTTGCTCCCGAAGAATATTACCTTATTGCAGACGGCAGAAAAGACTATCCAAACCTGTTTTGACCCGTTTTCCCGATAGAAATATAAAAATTAGCACTCCTATCTAACGAGTGCTAATTTTTACTCTATATTCACAATATTATCATAAAATATACACAATGCGCAGTTATACTATAAATCGTAGAAAAGGATAAAGGACATAGGCACAAAGAAGACAAAAGAAAAGAGCCTATGAAAAACATAGACTCTTTACCACATATATGTGGGTCTTCTGGTGGAGATGACGGGAATCGAACCCGTGTCCGAAAACCTATCCACACAACTTTCTACGGGTGTAGTTTGTTATTAACGTTCCCTCGCATCATCGTGAACAAACACACAATGATGCTTGGTAGCCTGCAATACACCGCAAGAACGCAGGCACTTTCCTGCGGCGTTCACCACTAGTCGACGCCTTAACCGAAGCCGTGGTACTCAACGGCAAGACGAGCAGCAATTAAGCAGCTGCTAATTCAAAATTATTGTTGTCGTCTAATTTTAAAACGTGCGCCGTTTTGAGAGAGTGCGCTCCTCTACCCGCTTATCGTGATTCAAAGTCCCCGTCGAAACCTTTACATCCCCATGGTGCAGAACTTTTTAACGGTTCTGGGTCTTGACAGCTCTTTCAATATCACGTTTAGCAGCCCTCGCTGCCATATCATCACGCTTATCGTGAAGCTTTTTACCTTTGCAAAGTCCGACTTGAACTTTAACGCGCGAACCCTTGAAATAGATCGAGATCGGAATGAGCGTAAGCCCGTCCTGCTTGATCTTTCCGAGAAGCTGCATTATCTGCTTCTTGTGCATGAGCAGCCTGCGAACTCTCAAAGGGTCTTTGTTGAAAACATTGCCGTGGTCGTAGGGCGAAATGTGCATACCGTTCACGAAAAGTTCGCCGTCCTCGATGATGCACCAGCTGTCCTTGAGGTTGACACCGCCGCTGCGGATAGATTTTACCTCAGTTCCGACAAGCTCAATGCCCGCTTCAAAGCTTTCGAGGATAAAGTATTCATGCCGAGCCTTTCGGTTTTCGGCAATTGTCTTAAAAGCTTCCTTTTCCATAGTGTTTGTCCCTTTTAACAGCAAGATGATTTCGTAATTAAAAATTATACCACAAAGATGAGCTTCTGTCAAGCGTTTTCGTCAAACTGTGAAAAAAGACGCAACGAATTCCTCCGCAACTTCCGTCAAAGTGGACGGCAGAACAAGGTTGTCCGCGAGCAAGTCCACGAATTTCTCAACGACTTGTCGGTCGGACGAAATATCCTCAACAGCCGCTTCCTCGGAAGTCCCGAACAATGTAGTCACAGCCTTTACACCATAGGAAATGCTCCCGTCATCGCGGACGCTTTCGGTAAGGCTGTAGCATAATCGGTTCTGTGCGGTGGCAATGGTTTTCAGTGTATTCATTATTATCCCTCTTTCAAAAGTCAACAACACCTCTTCTTGAAATTTATTATAAATCTGTTCACAATTTATTTCAAGTTTTTTATATCGCATAAAACGACAAAACCCGACCGGTTACGCCGATCGGAGAAGTTAAATGCGCCAAACAAGGACATTTTTCTCCCCGTTTACATAAAATCAAACCAAAACAGCAAATATTTTTACAATAATATTAACAGAGTGTTGTAAAAAATGCACAATCTCACGCCGATACGAAATAAAATGTCGAAACGAAGCCGAGCTTGTGCGTTCTGCACAATACTGTGCAAATAGTTACACTTATTGTGTAAAATCCAATCTAAATGACAAAATCCATGGCATTCGCCATTGTTTTTGATAACATCAAAGGAGGTAGATTTTTATGGACGCAAACAAATTCACTAAAAAATCACTTGACGCTATCAATGCTGCTCAAAGCACCGCTATCGAATACCAGAACCAGCGCATTGAGCAGGAACATCTTCTCTATGCTCTGACTGAGCAGGAGAACGGACTTATCTCACAGCTCTGGAACGCAATGGGCGCTGACAGCGAGGGCGTGAAGAACGCACTCCTGCAGAAGATCGCAGCTTTCCCGAAGGTAACGGGCAGCGGCAGAGAGATGAACACAGTCTATGTTTCATCGGACGTTGACAGCTGCCTCAATCAGGCTGAACAGATCGCAAAAAATATGCACGATGACTATGTTTCCGTCGAGCATATCGTACTTGCACTCTTCAACACCGCAAACAGCAATATCAAAGAAATTTTTAAGGCTTTCGGCATCGATAAAGACAAGTTCCTTGACGCTCTTTCCAAAATAAGAGGAAATCAGCGTGTCCAGAGCGACAACCCCGAGGACACCTACGATGTACTGAAAAAATACGGTCAGGACCTCGTTGAACTCGCAAAGAGAAACAAGCTTGACCCTGTCATCGGCAGAGATGCTGAAATAAGAAACGTTATCCGTATCCTTTCCCGTAAGACCAAGAATAACCCTGTTATCATCGGTGAACCGGGCGTTGGTAAGACCGCTATCGTTGAGGGTCTTGCACAGCGTATCGTCCGCGGAGATGTCCCCGTAAATCTTCGTGACAGAACTATCTTCTCACTTGATATGGGCAGCCTTATTTCGGGCGCAAAGTTCAGAGGTGAGTTCGAGGAACGTCTGAAAGCCGTTCTTAACGAGGTCAAGAAGTCCGAGGGAAAAATTATCCTCTTTATCGATGAGCTTCACACTATCGTCGGCGCAGGCAAGACCGACGGCGCAATGGACGCTGGCAACCTCTTAAAGCCTATGCTCGCAAGAGGCGAACTCCACTGCATCGGCGCAACAACGCTTGACGAGTATCGTAAATACATCGAAAAAGACCCTGCACTCGAACGTCGTTTCCAGCCTGTAATGGCTGACGAGCCAACCGTTGAGGACACTATCTCTATCCTGAGAGGTCTTAAAGAGCGTTACGAAGTCTTCCACGGCGTAAAAATTCAGGACTCCGCACTTATCACAGCCGCAACGCTTTCCAACCGTTATATCACCGACAGATTTCTCCCCGATAAGGCTATCGACCTCGTCGATGAAGCCTGCGCTCTGATAAGAACGGAAATGGATTCGATGCCTGCCGAAATGGACGACCTCGCCCGTAAGATCATGCAGCAGGAAATTGCCGAAACCGCCCTCAAAAAAGAGGACGACAAGCTTTCCAAGGAAGAGCTTGAAAATATCCGCAAGGAACTTTCCGAAATGCGCGCCGAATTCAATGAGATGAAAGCACGTTGGGAAAACGAAAAAGCGAATATCAAGAACCTCCAGTCGCTCCGTGAGCAGATCGAAGCTGCTAACGGCGAGCTTGCCGCTGCACAGCGTAACGGCGACCTCAACAAAGCCGCAGAACTCACTTATGGCAGAATACCCGAACTGAAAAAACAGCTCGAAGCTGCCGAGGAAACAGCCGAAAAGAACAAGGCTGATACACTTCTTCACGATAAGGTCACCGATGAAGAGATCGCAAGAGTCGTTGCCCGCTGGACGGGTATCCCCGTTTCAAAGCTTATGGAGGGCGAGCGTGAAAAGCTCCTCCACCTCGAAGAGATCCTTCACCGCCGTGTTATCGGTCAGGACGAAGCGGTTAAAAAAGTCAGCGAAGCTATCCTCCGTTCAAGAGCAGGTATCCAAGACCCGAACAGACCTATCGGTTCGTTCATGTTTATGGGACCTACGGGCGTTGGTAAAACTGAGCTTGCAAAAACGCTTGCACAGTGCCTATTTGACGATGAAAACAACCTCGTCCGTATCGATATGACCGAGTATATGGAGAAGTTCAGCGTAAGCCGTCTTATCGGCGCACCTCCGGGATATGTCGGCTATGAGGAGGGCGGTCAGCTCACAGAAGCAGTCCGCAGAAAGCCTTATTCCGTAGTCCTCTTCGATGAGGTAGAAAAGGCTCACCCCGATGTCTTCAATATCCTGCTCCAGATCCTCGATGACGGCCGTGTTACCGACTCGCAGGGCAGAACGGTAGACTTCAAGAATACCATCATAATCCTTACCTCTAACCTCGGTTCGGACTTTATCCTCGACGGCATAAACGAGAACGGCGAAATTTCGGACGAAGCAAGAGCAAACGTAAGCAATCTGCTGAAGAGCCACTTCCGTCCCGAGTTCCTCAACCGTCTTGACGAGATAGTGTTCTATAAGCCGCTCACCAAGAAAGAGATATTCCCGATCATCGACCTTATGCTCAAGAGCCTCCAGAACCGCTTAAAGGATAAGCAGATCACACTCGATGTTACCGATGCCGCAAAGACCTATATCGCAGATAACGGCTATGACCCCGTATACGGCGCAAGACCGCTTAAGAGATATATCCAGAGCACGCTCGAAACAATGCTCGCAAAGAAGATCATCGCCGACGAGATCGAACCGTACAGCACGGTCAAGATCGACTGCGTTGACAATGAACTTACGATCAATGCGTAATGTGAAGCCAATCAGCTGGTCGAGCTGAGCACAGCTCGTCAGGTGTCCAGAGGGCGGAAGCCCTTTGGTCGCTTCCGCAGAAGCGAAATACCCTAAACTAACAGCATAACGTCAGTTGCAATAACGTAATAACTAACAAATAAAAAAGGCGCAATTCACACGAAAAAGGAAAAACGAATATGAGAAATTATTTTCGTAAACCTAAAAAATGTGAATTGTGCCATTCTGTTTTTCTAAAATAAACTATCCTCGGCGAGTAAACGTGAGGAGCAAAGCGACGAGCGTTTCAAGCCGACATCGTTTGAACGGCGGTGGGATATGAACGTGAGCCCACAATAGGGTCGTATTCATTATCCGCCCGATGCAAACCCTGAATTTAAAGTGTTTCACAAAAACGAATCCCCTGTTTTCAAAGGTTATTATCCGATGAAAACAGGGGGATTTTCGTTGTGAATAATTGTGCCGAAAATCGCTGACGCGATTCGGGACGGGCAACCCGTCCCCTACGTTTAATACACATTTTATGCAACAAATCTGTGTATTCTAACGGGCGGATATAGAATCCGCCCCTACATATTTTAGGGCTTTGCAGCAATTTTGCGGAGCAAAACAATTACGCATTACGCATTACGAATCACGAATTCTTCTCCTTGCTGTATTCCGCCTTAAGCTTTTCGTGCTGTTCTTCGTGAATATCGGAATATGCAGATATCATCGGGAGTGCATCCACATCGTCTTTCTTTATGCGGCGGTGAATGTAATTCTTCGTTATCGCAACAACAATGCCCGAAAGCGAGAGTATGCCGATAAGGTTCGGGAGTGCCATAAGTCCGTTGAATGTGTCGGAAATATCCCACGCAAGTCCAAGCTTCATCGTGCAGCCGACTACTATAAACAGAACGAAGATTATCTTGTAAACGATAGTCGCCTTCGTTCCAAGCAGATATTCGAGAGCCTTTGTTCCGTAGAAAGACCAGCCGAGCGTTGTTGAAAACGCAAACAGAAGTATCGCGATAGCAAGGATCTTGCCCGAAACAGAGCCAAGACGCTGACTGAACGCATACGTTACGAGCGGAACACCGTTGACCTCGGTTATCGTAACCGAATCAATTATCGGGTCGCCGTTTTCATTCGTAAGATGATTTCCGTTCGCATCTTTCGCCTGAATTCCCTTAAGCTCCATAACGTTCGCAAAAGTGAAATCATTTTCGCCGCTCACATTGTCGCTGTTAAGAATTTTTACGGAGAATTCCTGACCGTAAACGGTCTTTGCGGAATATTCGGTGTAAGTGCCCTCTGCCGCATCGTCCGATGCAACAATGTACTTCGGATTGATGTCCGAGTCGATGAGGTTCGTTTCGCCGTCAGTGTAATTTATCGTGAAATACTGCGGCTGTGTTGAAACATTGCTGAGTGCTTCTTCAAACGATACCGAGTTCGCAGGGCTGGATAGAATAACAAATGCAGTGAGTGTGCAAACGATTATCGTGTCAAAGAATACCTCGAAAATTCCCCACATACCCTGAATAACGGGCTCTTTTACGTCCGAAGCGCAGTTTACCATTACCGACGAGCCAAGCCCTGCCTCGTTCGAGAAAACGCCTCTCTTGAAGCCCATTGTGACAGCGCGCTTTATAATGTAGCCGCCAACGCCGCCCGCAACAGCGGAAAAGCTGAATGCGCTCTTGAAAATGGACGAGAAAACATAAGGAATGTGGCGGAAGTTCATTACAAAAATGATAAGACAGCCGACTATGTAGAATATAGCCATAAAAGGCACAAGCTTTTCCGTTACCTTTGCAATTCTCTTGATGCCGCCGAGTACAACGAGAGCCGCAATAACAGCAAGCACAACGCCCGTTACGACCGTAGGAATGTTGAAGTTGGACTGCATCGCGCTCGATATCGAGTTCGACTGCGCCATATTTCCTATGCCGAACGAAGCCAGAACGCAGAATATAGCAAAAAGCACCGACAGCGGCTTTGCAATGTGACGAAGTCCCTTTTTCTCTTTCAGGCCCTCTTCAAGATAGTACATCGCACCGCCCGACCATTCGCCGTGTTCGTTTTTCTTGCGGAAGTAGATGCCGAGAACGTTTTCAGAGAAGCTCGTCATCATTCCGAACAAAGCGGATATCCACATCCAAAAAACCGCACCCGGTCCGCCTATGCAAACAGCCGTCGCAACGCCTGCAATGTTACCTGTGCCGATAGTCGCGGCAAGAGCAGTCGAAAGCGCCTGAAACTGCGTGATTGCTTTCTTTTCGTCGGTCTTTGTGACCGATTTTTTCTTAAAAATGGCGAGAAAAGTTTCATTCGCCCAAGTTTTTATCCTTGTTATCTGGAAAAATCCCGTCTTTACCGACATATAAATGCCCGTTCCGATAATAAGTACGAGCATTGGTATTCCCCAGACTACACCATTGACCGCACCGTTGATCTTTGCAACGGTATCAATAAATGACTGCATTGATCTACCTCATTTCAAGCAAAATAATTAGCTTTAATTATACCATAAAACGCATATTTTTTCAAGGGCGAAAATACAAAAATCCCGAATTTTCTTATTTTTTGACGAAATATTCCCTCAGTTCGCAGTTGCCCATAAAGAAATGCGAGTAATCATAAGTCGAAAGATCGTTGAAATAGGTTTCGATTATCCTGCAAACGCCGCCGTGACAAACGAGAAGTACGTTTTTGTCGGGATATTTCGCAATAACATCATCGATAACACTGTAAACCCTGTGCGCAAGCTGCAAAACCGACTCGCCGCCGCCGTGCATCTTTACGCCGAATTCGATCTTGTTCTGTGCAAAACCCTCGGTCGTTCGGTCTTTGCCCTCAAAATCTCCGTAATCCCATTCAATAAGGCGCTCATCTATCGTGATCTCACAGCCGATCTTGTCCGCAACAGCCTTTGCAGTAGCCCGAGCGCGCTTCATCGGCGAGCAGACGATAAGGTCGATGTCACCCTTTTCATACGCTTTTTCCGCAAGCAAAGCCGCCTGCTCTCTGCCCGTTTCGGTAAGCTCAACGTCCGTCCTGCCGCATATCCTGTCGTTTAAATTCCATTCGGTCTGACCGTGCCTTGCCGCATAAATCTTCATATTAAATTTTCCTTTCCGAGAGTAATACTAAGGAAACGCTGATTAATACGTTTTTGCCATTTTTCAAAATGTTTATGTCAAATTGACATTAAAGACGTAAACTCGTACATTTCTCAAAATGGCAAAACGAACGCTTCGCTTTAATCAGCTTTTTCCTAAACACCAATAAAATACAGGAAAAAATCTACGCCGAAATCCAATATAAACCTGTTAAAAACAGCTGCGGGATTGACGGCTTGATTTTTTCCAAATTTTAAATGGTGTTTAGTATAAAAATCACTAATAATTATACCGTAAAACTGTCCTTGTGTAAATAGAACCAAAGCCGCAAGGGGAGAAAGTTCGATTAAAGTTTACATTTCTGCAAAAACAAAAGTCAGTTTCTCTATAGAAAAAGCTGCTGCCGAAAAAATTTCTGCGGTAAATTTGATAAATTTTTCGCGCAAAGGCTTGACAGCAAGCTTATTTTATAGTATAATATTATAGTAATGCTGGAATAGCTCAGTTGGTAGAGCAGCGCATTCGTAATGCGCAGGTCGCGTGTTCAAGTCACGTTTCCAGCTCCACGCATCTACGCCGTTTGAGGGTTCTCGGACGGCGTTTTTATTTGCCCTCAAAAGTGAAATTGACAATACATTGACAATATTTCTTTTAAAACAGCCTTTAAACAGCCTTTTCGCCGCTTCCGTTTTCATCATCGGAAAGCGGCTTTTTCTTTGCGAACATAACCGAACCGATGATCTCTGCGTTTCGGCTTTGCGCTTCCTGCAAAATATGACTGTATATGTTCTGCGTTGTTGTCGGGTTGGCGTGACCGAGGTAGCCTGCAACGCTGACAACGTCCGAGCCGTTATATATAAGCACAGATGCCGCGGAATGTCTGAACATGTGAGGGTGCAGCGGCTTCAAGCCGTATTTTGCCGAAAGCTTATATAGCCAGCTATTAGCAGTATCAGGGCTGATTGGGAAACCAAGCCGCTTATTTTGAGTAAATACAAAGTCGGTTTCAACGTCCTGCATCTGACCGCTGCCGTTCGGAAGCTTTATTCTGCTTGGGTATGCCGTACCGCATTGCGCTTTGAACTGCTCCCATTTCTGCTTATAATCGGAAAGCATTTTTATCATTTCGGGCGGCAAGTGTAAAAAACGGTTCGATTTTTCATTCTTGGGCGTATCGGTGTAAATACCGAGGTTCTTTCTGTACATTACCGTCTGTTCAAAATGTATAAGCCCAAATTCAAAATTTACGTCACGCCAGCGCAAGCCGACAACTTCCCCACGTCTGCCGCCGCTTGCTGTGAGCAGGTAAATAAAAAGCCGTATATTCGGCGGCTCTTGGTCGGCGGCTGCGAGGACTTCCGCAAGTTCTTCGGGTTCGAGAAATTCTGCTTCGTGTTTTTCTGCTTTCGGAAGCCTTGCACGTTCCGCAGGGTTCGCAGTAATTATCCCGTCCTTTACAGCTTCACTCAATATCATAGATACAAGCGCATGGGTTCTTATGATCGTTCTTGCGGAAAGCGTTCTGCCGTTGTTCTCTGCTGTGAAAAGTGAAGATATGGGCATTTCAAGCGCCTTTGACAGCTTTTCAGCCGTTGCAGGTGTGATATTATCCCCTTTGGTGATCGCTCTGTATGTAGTTTGAGCAATGCCGTATTTATCGCAGAATTGAACCGTACCGCTGCATTTTCCGAGTTTGAGCAGGTCAATTTTTCTTTTGAGTGCATAACGCTGACTTGCGACTGTTGGAGAGGTCAGCAGCTTGTCATATAGCTTTGTGAGCATTTGCGGCGTGATTTTGTCAAGTGAAACGCCGTCAAGCTCCGATAATTGCGGAAAAATGCTCATATTGCGGACGTATGTTGAATTTTTCAAGTCACCGTGCTTATATTTGAGCTGAACGATATAACGCCCGTATTCGCCGAATTTGCGGCGTTCGGTCGAGATCAGACCCGCTTTGCAGTCGGTTTCAAACTTTACGGCAAATTCATTCAGAGCCTTTGCATTCGCACGTTCTGACCTGCTCGGGTCGGGTTTCCAAGTGGTCTGAAACGCTTTCTGCTGTGTGCCGTCTGCCTTATATCCTGCCGAAACCCTTATTCTGTACGATATAGAGCCGTCTTTATTCGTCCTTTTTGTTATCGTTGCCATTGTCGGGGTTCTCCTTTACCGTTTTAGAATTGCATATTTGATCTATTTTATCAGCCATGTAGTATTCATATTCACGCAAATTTGTATAAGCATAACTCTTGGCAAAATTGTTTAAAAGCTCCATTACCGCATACATATTATACCAATATAAATACGGATAACGTATTCTTTCATTGCAGCCTAAAAATTCATCAAATAAAGCGAGAGCCTCATCACTTGCTTTATTTAAATCTTCATGTAATTCAATTCCTCCGTCATATCCTATTGCATATCGGTATAAATATTTCATTATTAATCTAAATTCTGGTTCGGATATCAAATCATCAAAAAGCTCAAATAGACGGCTTGTGTGTGTATCTGGGTTGATTGGTTCCATTTCTTTTAATTTATGTAAATTTTTTAGCGCACTATCAGAAATCCATAAATCCTTAAAAATATTCTCGTTCGGAGATTTTACGCCTTTTAAAAGTTCATCGCAAGAAACATTGAAATAATCTGCCAATTTTACAAGTACTTCAATATCGGGCGCTCTATCTTCATTTTCATAATAGCCGATTGATGCAACAGAAACACCTATATCTTCGGCAAGCTTTTTTCGTGATATTCCTTTGTCTTTTCTTAACCTCTTTAGCATTTGAGCAAATATTTGACGTGTAGTAAGTTTTTTCATTTGTTGTATAACTCCTCATCATTATTTTATGAAATAGCTACATTTGTTGTTTTTATAAAAATATAAAAACAAATATTGACATTTCATTTCTGTTGTGATAGAATTGTAACCGCAACAAAAATAATCATCATAGCTATAATATCACAATATGATGATGATTGCAAGAGTTTATAAAAAATTTTAGGAGGTTGTTATTTATGGCAAAGGCAAACAATGATATCAGAGAACGGGCGCAGCGTGAACGTGTATATCTGTATGAGATAGCGGCTGCTATGGGCGTTTCAGAACCAACGCTTATAAGAAAGCTGCGTTATGAACTTCCGCTGGAAGAGAAGAACCGCTATTTCGATGCGATCGAGCAGGTAAAGAAAGAACAGAAAGCAGGTGTGGCAGTATGAGCAGCAATGCCGCTTTTGCAGTCAACTGCAACAATGATATCGAAATGAGCCGCCACGTTCCCCGAATGGTTTCTATTAAGGAAGCGGCGAAGATTACGGGCTTATCGGAACGCTTTCTGCGAAACGCTTACATAAACGGGGAAATTGTAGGAATAAGGCTCGGCGGCAATAACAAGAACGGCAAAGTCCTGCTCAACCTTGATAGGCTCATTGATTACCTTAACGAGCATACCGAGCAGACAGCAGAACCCGAATGCGGCGTATTTCGCCCGTTAAGATCATGAATGCAAAATAATAACGCCCTCTGCTGGAAACTTTGGCGAGCATACAGCAGAAAGCGCACAAGTAAATATGAAAACTATTCACCTGCTCCGATTATAGCACATTTTTCGAGCAGGTGCAAGCATCGGAGCGTAAAAACTATGGAAAAAGAAATAAAAATTCAGATACCCGAGGGTCTTATAAATCCGTCACACGATGAACAAGCTGAAAAATCCACCCTTTTGCTTAACGAAAAGAATTTCGAGCAGGTCAAAACGGTGCTTGCAAGCGGACGGCGCAAGGCTCTGCAATACCTTGAACGCACAAAAGAGCCTTACAAGCGTATCAGCAGGGGCGTTGATATAAACAATATTGATTCCTGCATATATAAAGCCAAGCATTGCAAGCCTAAAACATTTTATCCCCTTGAACTGCATAAAAGCGAGGTCGAGGTTCTTCTTGACTGCTTCGAGTGTTCGGGCAAGCGTAAAAGCAAAGAGATGCAGCAGTTTATAGATATGCTTTACGAAGTCCTTGAATAAGGGGGTAAAGCCATGCAGAACTGCGAACGTGTAACAAGATCGGGTGCAGTCCTTGAAAAAGAGTATTATCCAGTTTCAGAGAACGCTCGGAATATCGGCAGGAGCAAGCCCGAACCCGAGAACGTCCGCACACCCGAGGAAAAGGCGCGGTATAACCGCTATAAATCAGAGAAGCACTTTATACGGCTTATAAACACGAACTTCCGCAGCGGTGATTATTATGTTACGCTTACATACAATGACGGGCATTTACCCGAAAGTTATGAAGAAGCGCAAAAGAACATAGACAACTATATTCGGCGGCTTCGATACTCAAACCCGAACGCAAAAATAGTAGCTGTTACGGGTCACGGCAAAAGCACGGGGCGGCTGCATCATCATTTGATAATAAGCGGCGTTTCCGAAAGTGATATTATAAGCAAGTGGACGTTCGGGAGCATCATCAAATCCGAACCGCTCCGAGAACATAACGAGTATAACGGCATAGATCACGGCGAGGACTTCACAGCCTTAGCCGTGTATATGCACAAGCACACACCCGAAGAATACAAGGGCAAACGCTGGAAGCAGACAAAGAACATTTTACAGCCGATAACGGAAAAGCCTAAAAAGGTGCGCAGGGTGTACAGTCCCGATCACCCACCGAAAGCACCGCAAGGCTATATGCTTGTTGAAACGAGAAAGAGCGAATTTTATAAAAGCGGCTATGTATATTTCAAGTATGTCCGCATACCGCAGGAACAGCTTGATATACAGCCTATATTTCAATATCACAGAGCAGGTGCAGCGGCAAGACTTTAAGAGTTTGCCGAAAAAAATTTTGCTTTACCTGCTCTTTAGGCGACTTGAATTTACGGCACGTTTTACAACGAAGATGCCGAGGATAGGGTAAACAATGAAAAGCTGTACGTCATAAGAATCAGACGGCGAGAATAAACCGCAAAATATCAAAAAACAATATAAAATTAACGAATTTATGCTGTTTTTGAACATTTTTTACAAATTATGATTACATATTCGTTTACATTGGAGCAGGTCAGATTTTTATGAAAAGAAGCCGTGAATGTTTGAGTGATAAACAAATAAGAGAAGCATTCCGCTTATGGTGCAGCGGCGTAAAAATACTTGATATTGCCGATAAATACTATGTTTGCGAGCAAACGCTCTACAGAGCATTTAAACGGCGTAAGCTCCATAAGCCAAGATCGAGAAAATAGCCCCCCATTCGGAGAGAGTGCGTTTATTTCTATACTACCGGTTGGGAACAACATTTTTGACGCGGCTCACGCGCGCGCGAAATGGGGTAGAAATACACGTTTTTTTGAATTTATCGGAGATTATTTTCACTTTTTAACGATTTTGCATATTTTTCGGCAATTTTAAAGTTTTTTATCGAGTTGCAGTTCATCTTTGCATAAAAAGAAATGAGCAGGAGTTCACCTGCTCAATGTATATCACTTATAATCTGTTTTTATGCCGTGCGCGTTCCTGCCTTATTCCGTCAATACGTCCGAGTTCGTATATTTCAGCAAAGAAAAGCATTTTGTCAAAACCTTGTACAAGTTCATTGTATCGTACAAAGTCATTTATGCGGTCAAGTGCGGGGCAGATTTTTGCTTTGAGAAGAATGCGCCGTGTATCTGCTGTTGAAGCGGTTATGCGTTTCATCTCTTCGCGGTATTCAGATACAGCGTGTTTGAATTCGTCTGTGATCTCGTATTCAAAACCGATCGGGCAAGAAGAACCGCGATAATACGATTCAAGGCTTCCAAGTTCTGCATCGGTAAGGCTGTTATCACTTCCGAGAATAAAGCCTAAAATGCTGTCGATGTATTCAAACTTGTTTTTTGCTGTTGTTGTCGATGAATAGTTTTTTGCAAAACTGTAAGCATCAGCCGACACAGCGCACAAAGCCTTGAAATTGGATATTCCGTGTTCGGCTGCATAGGTTAATGCGTTTGCCACGATAAGTGAACGAAGCTGCTGTTTTTCCATTGTAATATACTTCCTTTCTGATATCTCGGAGCAGGTCGGGCAGATCGGGCGTGACCTGCTCCGCTGTGGTTTATACTTCGATAGCGAGTGCAGCACCATAGCTGACCCACGGGTTAAAGCCTCCCGTAACATTGAACGCCTTTGCTTTCGGCTCTCTGCCTTTATCGAATAGCGGCGCTACAACGCTTGCTACGGCTTTTGGCAAATATCCGATAAAGAACCTTGCGAGTGTTTGAGGCGGCATAGACGGCTACGGCGTTGCTGTCATAGCTGTTATGCGGTTCTCTGCGGAATGTTACCGATATATCGGACGGTTTGAACTCTGAAAGCTGTTCAAGCTCACTCTGTCGGCGGTTTGTGCCTTTGACCTTGACACGGAGAGCGGAAGCTTTTGCAATTACCCACGCTTTGAGCATTGCGGCTCTGCGGTTCATTCCGTTTCTTACAAGACGGTTTGCTATTGTCATAACTTTGGACTTGATAACGTTCATTCTGACCTGCTCCTTTCTGATGTGATATTCGTTCAATCTTTCTTTGTGCCGTTATAGATCGCTATGAGCAACAGCACGATCATTACAACGTCTAAAATAATATTGATCATACGCTTGACAAATGGCTCTGTGTGTGGTATCTTATATGCAGGGAGTTTTTGCGCTCCCTGCTGACTTACTCAATCAGATCGTTGATTAATTCAATGACCGATTTAATAAGTTCGATTGCGGCTTGGATAATCAGGAGTCTCGTCAAAGCAACTGATTTATCCGAGCTTTTCTTTTTGCTCTTTGGTTTCGCCATTGTCCTTTCCTCCTTTCGATATTATCATTATAGCATATATGTCCGCTATATACAAGTGGTATAATGCACAAATATATAGCGGACATATTGTATATAATTTATATAGCGGACATATAGCATATTATGCTATAATATAAAGTGCAAAAGGTGGTGTTATTATGGGTTCGACTTATAGCGAAGCACAGAAAAAAGCAAGTATAAAGTATTTATCGGAAAAGACGGACGATATAAGAATACGTGCGCCTAAAGGAAAAAAAGCAGAAATTCAGACAGCAGCAGAAAAACGGGGCGAAAGTATGAACGCTTATATTCTCGGTGCTGTTGAGCAACGTATGAAAACGGAAAGCGAGGATAAAAGCGAATGAATATCATATACTACCCCGATAAAGACAACGTAACCGATGCAATGTCACATGATGAACCGCTGCTTGTTCTTGTATCGTTTGACGGTGAACAGCTTATAGTCAGTCAGATAGATGAAGCTGTTGAACATCATATACTTTTGAGCAAGGCAGGGTTCTCCGATACGGACATAGACAAATATTTTCGTCTTGTGGTCGATCACGAGGGCGCAGACTGGACTTTTGTTTGTCCGTCAACATATAACAGCGTAACACGCAAGGAAAAGCAGATAGAGGACTTTTTCAAAGACGGTATGAGAATTATTCCCAAGGCATTAAAGCAGCTTGGCTATGATGTGCCTATCGAGATACCCAAGAGGTATAGGCGGCATTTTGATATGATGGGAGAATAAAAACACCCGAGCAGGGCAACCGAATAACAAACCTGCTCGGGCTGCTTTGCTATATGACGTATGCAACACGCTGTAATGGGTCAGAATTGCGCTGTAACGCGTTTTATGGCTTTGTTTGATAAATTGCCCTATAAAAAGCAAGAACGTTAATATCGCATTTTTATGCCCCTTAAATTTTATGGGGTTAAAGAAAATGAGCAGGTCAAAAACGGCGGCTGACCTGCTCGAAAATATGCTCTGAAATTGACAATACATTGACAATATTTCTTTTAAAAAGTTGTCATTGACAATAAAAAACGGTGAAAAGTTATAACAAGCGAATAGCCGTCAAATGACGTATTTATGCGGATTTTCGGCATTTTGTAAAAAGTTGTGAAAAGGGCAAAAATACATTCGTAATGCGCAGGTCGCGTGTTCAAGTCACGTTTCCAGCTCCATAAAAAGCCGTTTGTTTTTCAAGCGGCTTTTTATTTTTGCCCAAAATGGGAAAACTATTGTGTTCGGCGTGGATTTAAGGTATAATATATAAGTGATTCGGAAAATAATATACCACCAAAAGAAAGCAGTAAAAAATGTTTGACCTCTCTTTGATATACCGCCCCGAAACCGCAATGCCGAAAGAGGGCTACCGAGAATATATGCCCTCAAAAGCGCTGTCACCGTTCATTCGATGCTTCTGGGAGATGAAAGAATACAGCCGTCCCGTTATGATAATTCCCGATACCTGTATGGATATCGTGTTCAGCTTTTGCGGTGAAGAATTTCTGAACTGCGGCTTCTGTGCCGTCGATGACAGTACGAACGTCCTGAATAAAGTGAATATAACACAGTTTGGTATAAGATTTTACGCTTGGTCAGCCTGCCTTTTTACGCCCGAGAGCTTCTCGGGAACGAAAGGTTCAAGCTTTGATGCCCGAATTTTCTTTCCCGATATATACAGCAGTCTTTTGCCGCTGATCATTCGCGAAAGATCGACCGAAAAACGCATTGATATCTGCGAAAAATACCTTTACAGCCGCCTTGACCTCGGTCGAATGAACCACAATGTTATGAACGGGATATACAGTATAATTTCTTCAAAGGGAACGATAAAAACCCACGAAGCGGCGAGCGAAACCGCAGTATCGGTCCGCCAGCTTGAAAGGTCGTTCAGCGAAACGATCGGCATATCCCCGAAGCTTTTTTCATCGCTGATAAGATATCAGCTTGTTTGGCAGGAGCTTCGCTCGGGAAAATATTCGCCGTTTGATATTACGGAAGAATTCGGCTATTCCGACCAGTCCCATTTGCTGAGGGATTTCAGGCGTTTTCATTCAATGCTCCCGTCCGAGGCTGTGGCTGATATGGAAAAATAATGTCGCATTTTTTCAAAATAAATTGATTATCCCCCAAAATGCTTGAAATACGGGCATTTCCGCGAGTACAGAGCTTGAATTTACTACTCATTTACTACTTTTAACGGAAAGGGCTTTGATATGCTTCTAAGCTCTTGCGGAGATAACCACAGAAAGCAGCGAACATCAGTATAAGACCACAACAAATTGAATATTGCACCGCACAGGCGGCGTTTCCCACTTCCAACACAGGAAGAACAGGAACGCCGCTTTTTTCATGCCCTTTGTTACGCAGTAGGGGCTGAAAAAGCATTGATACAGGCGGCTTTGCGGGCGCGTTTCCCACGCGGCAAGGGATTTATACCTTTTCCCGCAAAATCGCCTTTCTACTGCGTAACAAATCCACAGCAAAAGGAGTGACACGCTATGGCAATTTTCAGAGTGGAGCGCAACAAGGGCTATACGGTTATGAGCAACCACCACTTACGCAATAAGGAGCTATCCCTAAAGGCAAAGGGGCTGTTGTCGCAAATGCTTTCACTTCCCGAAGATTGGGACTATACCCTTGCGGGGCTGTCGCTAATCAACCGGGAAAGTATCGACGCTATCCGCACCGCTGTATGGGAGCTTGAAAAAGCCGGATATATCACAAGGCGGCAAGGGCGCGACGATAAGGGAAAAATGACCGCTATCGAGTACACCATTTATGAGCAGCCGCAGCCACCCGCCGCAGCTTCGCCGAAGTTGGAAAACCCGACATTGGAAAATCCAACAACGGATAAGCCGATATTGGAAAATCCGACACCGGATAAACCGACGACGGAAAATCCAACGCAATTAAATAAAGATATACAAAAGACTGACTTACCAAAAAAAGAAAAATCAAATACTGATTTATCAAGTACCGATTCCATTCCTATCCTTTCCCCTGACCCCTCTCCCTACGCCGGGGCAGCGGCTACGCCGCCGGAACGGAAAAGAACGGAAGCGGCGCAGAGCGCGTTTGAGATATACGAGGAAATCATCAAGGACAATATCAGCTATGACGTTCTGGTACAGGACAGGCAGCTTGACCGGGAACGCCTTGACGAGCTTGTAGACCTCATGCTTGAAACCGTCTGCACCCGGAGAAAGACAATCCGTGTCGCGGGCGACGACTACCCGGCGGAGCTTGTAAAGGCAAAGTTTATGAAACTGGACAGCGAACATATCCGCTTTGTCCTTGACTGTATGAGCGAGAACACCACCAGAATCCGCAACATCAAGCAGTACATGAAAGCAGCCCTTTTCAATGCCCCGTCCACTATCGGCAGTTATTACACGTCGCTTGTGGCTCACGACATGGCAAGCGGCGCACTGGCACCGAGGAAGCCGAAATACGGCGACCCCGACTATTATTCATGCAAACCGGGCGAAAGCCTGTAACACCACCAAAGGAGGATTTTTTTATGGCACAGAGAACAGGAGCATTGATTTTTGACGAGCGCACCGACCGTTACGACATTCGCTTTGACATTTCCGAGTATTACGGGGGCTTGCATTGCGGCGATTGCTTTGACGTATTCGTGCGGGGCAAATGGAAGCCCACCCGCATGGAAATGAACGCCACACAGGAATGGTATCTTGTGGGCGTGAGAGCCAACGACTTAAACGGGCTGCGCGTCCGTATCTGAACGTATGGGAAGCCCCACAAGCGGCGTTCCCCCTTAACAGACCACTACCGCGAAAGGAGGACGGTAAATGCAAGATGAAATCAACGAAAAGACCATAGCCCTTTACATCAAGACCGGGAAACTGACCGCCCAGACGCTCCAAAAAGCCATGAAAAAGCTGTTGGAGCAGATGAAGAAGCAGAAAGGGAAAGCCCCACAGGGCAAGCAGACCCTAAAGCAGCTTATGAAGCAGAACACGGGCATTTCCAACATTGAGATAACCGAGGGCAATATCAAGGCGTTTGAGAGTACCGCGAAAAAGTACGGTATCGACTTTGCGCTGAAAAAGGACACGACGGAAAGCCCGCCGCGCTACCTTGTATTCTTCAAAGGACGCGACGCTGACGTGCTGACCGCAGCCTTTAAGGAATTTTCCGCAAAAAAGCTGACACAGGAGAAAAAGCCCTCTATCCGAAAGCTGCTGTCTACCCTCAAAGAAGCTGCACAGGGCAGAAATGCGGAACGCGCCAAAGTCAAGAACAAGGACAGGGAGGTATCGCTATGAAGCCGGAAGTCAAGAAGCTGCTTATCCTCAACTTGCCCTATCTGCTCTTTGTTTATCTCTTTGACAAAGTGGGCGCGGCGATCCGCTTATCCCCCGGCGCAGACGCAAGCGGGAAGCTCTTACATCTTGGGGAGGGCTTTTCTGCTGCCTTTTCCAGTATCGCGCCGAGCTTCCACCCCGCCGATTTACTAATCGGCATGGCGGGCGCGGTCATTGTCCGGCTTGTGGTGTACTTCAAGGGCAAGAACGCAAAGAAATACCGCAAGGGCATGGAGTACGGTTCTGCACGTTGGGGCGGCGCGGAGGATATAAAGCCTTACGTTGACCCTGTATTTGAAAATAACGTGCTGCTGACGCAGACGGAACGCCTTACCATGAACAGCCGCCCGAAGCAGCCGAAGTATGCGAGAAACAAAAATATTCTTGTAATCGGCGGTTCCGGCAGCGGCAAGACAAGGTTTTTCGTGAAGCCGAACCTCATGCAAATGCACAGCAGCTACGTCGTGACCGACCCCAAAGGCACCGTATTACTGGAATGTGGCAAGCTCTTACAGCAAAAGGGCGGTTACAGGATAAAAGTGCTGAATACGATTAACTTCAAAAAATCCATGAAATACAATCCCTTTGCCTATCTGCGGAGCGAAAAGGACATTTTGAAGTTAGTCAATACCATTATTGCCAACACCAAAGGCGACGGGGAGAAATCCGGGGAGGATTTTTGGGTAAAAGCGGAAAAGCTCTACTACACTGCGCTTATCGGCTATATCTGGTACGAAGCCCCCGACGAGGAAAAGAACTTCACGACGCTGCTTGAAATGATAAATGCGTCGGAAGCCCGCGAGGACGACGAGGATTTTCAAAATCCCGTTGACCTCATGTTTGAACGTCTGGAAGAAAAAGACCCGGAGCATTTCGCTGTCAAGCAGTATAAAAAATACAAACTGGCGGCGGGCAAGACCGCAAAATCCATTCTGATTAGCTGCGGAGCCAGATTAGCCCCCTTTGACATTAAGGAGCTGCGCGACCTCATGGAAACCGACGAAATGGAGCTTGACACCATAGGCGACCGCAAGACCGCCCTGTTTGTTATCATCAGCGACACCGACGACACCTTTAACTTTGTTGTGTCAATCCTTTACACACAGCTTTTCAATCTGCTTTGCGATAAAGCCGACGACGAATACGGAGGGCGGCTGCCCGTCCATGTGCGCTGCCTGTTAGATGAATTTGCAAATATCGGTCAAATCCCGAAGTTTGAAAAGCTCATAGCGACGATACGAAGCCGGGAAATCTCCGCGTCAATCATCTTGCAGAGCCAGTCACAGCTAAAGGCGATTTACAAGGACAACGCCGATACCATAGTCGGCAACTGCGACACGACGCTTTTCTTGGGCGGCAAGGAAAAAACGACGCTCAAAGAAATATCGGAAATTTTAGGCAAAGAAACCATAGACAGCTTCAACACGTCGGAAACGCGCGGGCGTGAGCTATCGCATGGGCTGAACTACCAGAAGTTAGGCAAGGAGCTTATGACACAGGACGAAATCGCCGTCATGGACGGAGGGAAATGTATCTTGCAGCTTAGAGGGGTGCGCCCGTTCTTTTCGGATAAATTCGACATCACGAAGCACCCGAATTATAAATATCTGTCCGACGCGGACAAGAAAAACACCTTTGACATGGAGAAGCACTTACGCCGCCGCCCCGCTATCGTAAAGCCCGACGAAGTTTTTGACTATTACGAAATCGACGCGGCAAGCCTTGACGGGGACGCAGACCATGAATAAGCGGCAAAAGGAAACGCCCCGCTTTACCGTGATTGAGGGCGGGCGCATGAAGAAAGACCGGGAGGAAGCCGCGCGGCGGGCTGAATTGCAGCAATTCATACGGGCTTGCGAAGCCCTGTATGAGAAGAACCGGGCGCGGCGGGAAGTCTGATTTTACAGGAGGACACACCATGAGCAGACAGCGCACAAAAACCGAGATTATGCGGCATGAACAATATTTTGCGAAGCTGATAGAAAACGCAGAGAACGCCATGCGGGAATACCAACAGGAGCGCGGTGGGGAACACCGCCTTTACGTTGACGAGTATATCCGGCGCAAGGGCTTTCTCTTAGGACAGTGACGCGGCGAAATGCCACCTGTCTACGATAAGCCGGGAAAGGGAAAGGAGGGATTGAAGCAATCCATATCACGATTGGCTACATGGTACGCGCCCCTACTCTTGGGGCGGCATGAAAAGCCGCAGACCGAAATCTTGCTTACAACTGAATACCGCTGCGCCGCAGAATCTACGCGGCGCGGGGAACCCGCCCAAATCCGGCGGGCTTACGACCGCGGCAGTTTTCAAAGCTGACCGCCGTTTTTTATGCCCTTTTTTCGGGGCAGCCGCTTTCTTGGCGGCAGAAAAGGAGAAATCTTATGGCATTTTTCAACAGCGCAGTAGACGTATTGCAGACCCTTGTTATCGCACTGGGAGCCGGACTTGGTATCTGGGGCGTTATCAATCTGTTAGAGGGATATGGTAACGACAATCCGGGCGCGAAAAGCCAGGGCATGAAACAGCTTATGGCGGGCGGCGGCGTTGCCCTTATCGGCATGACCCTTGTACCGCTGC
>ERZ1026854.549-NODE-549-length-26156-cov-4.503122_pt1 | contig 26156 bp, 12 predicted proteins | sample MGYA00380157_ERZ1026854 | MGnify/ENA primary metagenome ERZ1026854 (study PRJEB33269, sample SAMEA4719793) | human gut metagenome | biome: human-associated habitat; feature: organic feature; material: feces | place: Cameroon | collected 2013-10 ... | reverse complement strand
GTTCGTCCACTCGCTCTGGTACATATAATAAATGTCCTTCGGGAATCCGGCCAGGTCGATGATGCCAAAATAGCTGCTTCGCGCCGGATAGCCATAGGGGGTGGGCTCGCCGATATAGTCCCATCCTGTCCAAATAAACTGTCCGGCACAGTAGGGAGTGTGCTTCACGACCTCCCAGGTCTCCTCATGGGTAGAGGACCAAGGGGCGTGGGCGTTGTCATAGGCCGAGCACATCATCGTGGGGGCGGCATAGGGCAGGTCCCAGCGCTGCGGCAGCACGAGGACGCTATCCGAGGGCATGCGGTAGTAGCCGCGCGTCTGTAGGGCGGAGACACTCTCGGTGAAGAGGAAGGGCTTGCCGGGGAAGTTCTTGGGCACGTCCTTCACCCACTGGTGGTGGTAGTTGAAACCGACGAGGTCGATGGCGCCCGACTTGAAGAGGTGGTTATCAGGGGAAGGTTCGTTACAGCCCGCCGTGATGGGACGCGTGGTGTCGTAGCGCTTGATGATGTCAGCGAGGTGGATCGTGAGGAGCGAGTTGGGCGAGAGGTCGTCGCCATGGGCGAGCGTAGAAGCGTCGTGGCCCGCGTTGAGGATGAGGTTGGCCTCCTCCAGCGTCAGTTCGTCAGCGTCGGCTCCAGACCACTGTTCCAGCACCTCGTTGCCAATGCTCCAGACAAGGACGCAGGGGTGGTTGCGGTCACGAAGCACCAGGTCGGAGAGGTCGCGCTCGTGCCACTGATCGAAGAAGCGCGCATAGTCGTTCTTGGTCTTTCTGCGGCGCCACATGTCGAAACTCTCATCCATGACGACCAGACCCATCGTGTCGCACATCGCAAGCAGCTCGGGAGCGGGCGGGTTGTGACTGCTGCGGACGGCGTTGACACCCATGGCCTTCAGCCGCGTGAGCTTGCGGTGAAGGGCATCCTCGTCGAGGGCAGCGCCCAAGGCACCAAAATCGTGGTGCTCGCAGACGCCATTGATCTTCACGTTGCGACCATTGAGCCAGAAGCCTGTCTCGGCGTCGAAGCGGAAGGTGCGGAAGGCTGTGGGCGTGGAGACGCGATCAACGACCTTGCCGCCAACGACCACTTCCGTTACCACTTGGTAGACGTGACCCTGGTAGATATCCCACAGCAAGGGTTTCCTCACGGTGAGCACCTGGCCCTGGCTGCGGCCTTCATGGCGGGCCACGACACGACCGTTGGGGTCGAGGAGCTGATGACGCACCTTCGCCTGCGGGGCCTTCGGACCGTCGTTGTGCAGTGCCACATCGACCCTCACCTCCCAGGTGTCGCCCTTGCGCCACTGGGCCACGGCGTGGACGCCCCACTGGGCCACGCGCAGGGGCGAGGCGGTGGTGAGCCACACATGACGATAGATGCCGCAGCCAGAATACCAACGACTGTTGGGCTGGTCGCTATTATCGACACGAACGGCCAGGACGTTCTCTCCCGACCGGTCGAGATAGGGGGTGAGGTCGTACTCGAAGGTGGAGTAGCCATAGGGGCGCGTGCCCAGGGCGTGGCCGTTGACATAGACCGTGGCGTTCATATAGACGCCGTCGAAGGTGACGAGGACGCGATCGTCGGACGAGCCTGCGGGCAGGCGGAAATGCTTTCTGTACCAACCTACGCCGCCGGGAAGCGCGCCGCCACTGGCGCCACTGGGGTTGCCAACATGGAAGTCGCCTTCGATAGCCCAGTCGTGGGGCAAGGAGAGACGGCGCCAACCACGGTCGTCATAGGACGGGGAGGCCATCGTGGAATCGTCGCCGAGAACAAAGAGCCAGTCGGCATCAAACTGGATGCGCGTGCGGGCCTGTCCTGCGAGGGAAAACAGGAGGAAAAGGAGTAAGAGGGGTATTTTCTTCATATCTATTGTGTTTTGTTATACGAATACTTCCGCGCTGCGAGATCTCCCGGCCAGAGGACTTGGCAGCGCGCTATCTTGTGCCTATCTTATGTTTTTGCAAAGGTAGGCATTTTTCTGCAGAAAGCCGACAGGCGACAGGACCTTTATAGCGGATCAACATCATAATAGATCTGCAGGGCGCCATAGGTCTTAGCCCGTAGCATCGCCGACTGCACCTCGCGCAGACACTGGCGCACGCGCCGCAGGTCGATGCCCAACTCGAGTTTGAGCATCAACTTGCGGATATGGAGGGTCTTCACCCGGGCCACGGAGGGCTTGTCGGGCCCGAGCACGCGGTCGCCAAAGATCTGGCGAAGGCGGGAGTCCATCTCCATGGAGGCTGACTCGACGGTGCGCTCCTGGCGGTGCTTGAGGTAGATATAGGTAAGGTGGGTGAAGGGGGGATAGCGGAAGAGGCGGCGCTCCTCGAACAACTGGTCGTAGAACGCGCGGTAGTCGTGGCGCACGACCTGCTGGATGACGGGAGAGTCGGGCTGGCTGGTCTGCAAGATGACCAGGCCCTGCTGATCGCCCTTCCTGCCAGCCCGTCCGCTCACCTGCGAGAGCATGGCAAAAGCCTGCTCGTAGGCACGGAAGTCGGGAATGTTGAGCATGGCGTCGGCATAGAGGATGCCCACGACGCCGACATGGTCGAAGTCGAGGCCCTTGGTCACCATCTGCGTGCCGACGAGCACGTTGGTCTTGCCCTGGACAAAGCTGTTGATGATGCGCTCGTAGGCGTTCTTCGTGCGTGTCGTATCAAGGTCCATCCGCGCGATCTTCGCCTCAGGCACAAGGGCCTGCAACTCGTCCTCGACGCGCTCCGTACCGAAGCCGCGGCCACGGATGTCGTGGCTCTCGCAGTTGGGACAGACGGTGGGCACGCGCAAGACATAGCCGCAATAGTGGCAGGTGAGCAGGCCCATGGTCTTATGATAGGTCAGCGACACGTCACAATGGGGACACTTCGGGGTCCAGCCGCAGACATGACACTCCACCCTTGGGGCGAAGCCGCGGCGATTCTGAAACAGGATGGCTTGTTTGCCGCTGGCCAAGGCGGCGCGGATGGCGGCCAGAAGGCGCGGTGAGAAGTGGCCGGTCATCATCTTGCGGCGGCGCAAGTCTTTGACATCGACGACCTCGACGGCAGGCAACGCCATATCCTGGTAGCGCTTGTCGAGGCGGACGTAGCCGTACTTTCCCGTCTGGGCGTTCCAATAGCTCTCGCTCGAAGGGGTCGCCGTGCCCAGCAGGACCTTGGCTCCGCAGAGCTTGGCCAGGATGATGGCGGCGGAGCGGGCATGGTAGCGTGGCGCAGGGTCCATCTGCTTGAAACTCTGCTCGTGCTCCTCATCGACGATGACGAGGCCCAGTCGCTGGAAGGGCAGGAAGAGGGCGCTTCGGGCGCCTAGTATGACATCGTAGGGATGGTCGGAGAGCTGGCGCTTCCAGATCTCCACGCGCTCCGCATCACTATAGCGGGAATGGTAGATGCCGAGGCGGTCGCCAAAGACTCGACGAAGGCGCTGCATCATCTGCACCGTAAGGGCAATCTCGGGCAGGAGGTAGAGCACCTGGCGGCCCTCGTCGAGGGCGCGCTGAATGAGGTGGATATAGATCTCGGTCTTGCCGCTCGATGTGACGCCGTGAAGAAGCGTGATATCCTTCGACATTTGCTGTACGAGAATTTGGTTGTAGGCGTCGGCCTGGGCCTCGCTGAGGGGCTTGATGTGCTCGGGATGGGGCATTCCGCCGAGGGGGATGCGGCCAACTTCCTTCTCGTACAGCCGCAAGATTCTACGGTCCAAAAACTGGCGGAGGACGGTGGTGGTGCAGTGGGCCTCGTTCATCAGTTCCTCGCGGGTGATCTCGCGCTGGGGCACGGGATTCTCTTCGCTGACGCTGGCCAGCTCCAGATAGGCGCGGAGGACCTTCTGCTGGGCAGGAGCGCGCTGAAGCATGGCCTGGGCAGCACGGAGGGCCTGCGCCGAACGGAAGTCGTCGGCCAGCACGACGTAGGTCTCGGTCTTGGGACGATAGTCGTCCTCGGCCTTAAGACCGGACGGGAGGGCGGCCTTATAGACCTCGCCAATGGGCGAAAGGTAGTAGTCGGCTATCCACTGCCATAGGCGCAACTGCTGGGGCAGGAGCACGGGACCCGGGTCCATCATCTCGACAATAGACTTCACGCCCTCCTTGCCTGTCTTGAGCCCTGCGGGCACCTGGTCGTGGAGGGCTGCGACAAGGCCAGTGTAGGTTTTGGTCTTGCCCAACGGCACACGCACGCGGCAACCAGGCTGCAGACGCGGGGCCAACGTGTCGGGAACGCAATAGGTGAAGTAGCCCTCCAAGGGCAATGGTAGGATGATATCGGCGTAAGTCATGGCGCAAAGTTACGCAATTATTTTGCAATCCTCACCAAAATATCGTACTTTTGCACGGAGCAAGCGGTCTGCACGAGAAGACAATTGCTTTTGCCCACAACATAAGACGTTCGTTTCGCCAATAGAAATAAGTCGATCGCTTTGCTGACAGAAAACAGACTATCATTTCACTAATAAGGATAAGACAATGGACAATGAAGTATTGAAAGCTATACGGGAGCGCCGCAGCCTGCGCCGCTTCAAGGGGGAACAGGTCGGCGACGACGCCCTAAAGGCCGTGCTCGAGGCAGGCACATGGGCTCCTACGGCCTTCGGCAAGCAGGACCCGTGGATCGTGGCGGTACAGAACGAAGCACTGCGGGCCCGACTGACGGCGATGAATGCCCGCGTGATGGGGACGGAGAGTGACCCCTACTATGGTGCACCGACCGTGGTGCTGGTCTTTGCCAGCGCGGACAGTCCCAACAAGGACCGCGACGGTTCGCTCGTACTGGGATCGATGATGGTTGCCGCTCACAGTGTAGGACTGGCCTCCTGCTGGATCAACCGCGAGGACGCCATGTTTGCCACCGAGGAGGGAAAGGCGCTGATGCGTGAACTCCAGTTGCCCGAGGGACTCGCTGGCATAGGAGCGCTCGCCCTGGGCTATCCCGACGCAGAACCGAAGGCGGCCAAGCCGCGCAAGGAGGACTACTATCGCATCGTGAAATAGCACACGGCGAAGACCTTAAAAAAACGTAAAAAGCCTTAGCCGCTGAGGTTTTCAAGGGGCAAAGGGCGGATAGGTGCGGAAAAATTCGTACTTTTGCAAATGTATTTGAGGTAATATTTATTTCGACGCATCATTTATTAAACAATAGAGAAATATGAAGAGAATTGTATTGGTACGCCACGGCGAGAGCCAGTGGAACATGGAAAACCGCTTTACCGGTTGGACCAACGTAGACTTGACTGAGAAGGGCAAGGAGGAGGCTTTCGCCGCCGGAAGACTGCTCAAGGAGAATGGTTTTCACTTTGATATCGCATATACTTCCTATCTGAAGCGCGCCGTGAAGACGCTGAACAACGTGCTCGACGCTATGGACGAGGACTGGATCCCCGTGGAGAAGAGCTGGCGCCTGAACGAGAAGCACTACGGTATGCTCCAGGGCCTGAACAAGGCTGAGACCGCCGCCAAGTATGGCGACGAGCAGGTGCTGCTGTGGCGTCGTAGCTTCGACGTGGCTCCCCACGAGTTGCCCGCCGACGGCATCGGCAGTGCACTGACGGATCCGCGCTACGCCCTCGTGCCGGAGGACTATCTCCCGACGACAGAGAGCCTGAAGGACGCCATCGAGCGTGTGATGCCCTACTGGGAGTGCACGATCTTCCCGAAACTCAAGGAGGTGGACTGCATCATCGTGGCTGCCCACGGCAATAGCTTGCGCGGCATCGTGAAGCACCTCAAGGGCATCAGCGACAGCGAGATCACGAAGCTCAACATCCCGACGGCTACCCCGTACGTATTCGAGTTTGACGACAAGCTCCAGCTCGTGAAGGATTACTACCTCGGCGACGCCGACGAGATCGCTCGCAAGCAGCAGGCAGTGGCCAACCAGGGCAAGGCCAAATAATCTCGGCCCCTCTTTTTTCATAGACGCAACAACGGGCGGCAGGTCATACGACTTGCCGCCCGCTTTGTTTCTACTCCTTTTCTGCCCTTCTGTTACCTATACAAGAAGCCCTGGATGGACTGGTGCGAGAGATAAGCGTTATAGAAAGCCCTGTTATTAAACAGAAGAGGATAAAAAAAGGGCGTTCCACGAAGACCTCATAGAGAAGTCCTGCGAAACGCCCCGGCTATATTACCTAAAGTACATTCTTACTTTAGCATGTTGTGCCTTCAAGTTTAGAAGACGAACTGCACGCGAGCCTGAACCATGTGGAAGTTCTTGTCGTATGCGTACTTGTCCTTAGACAAGTTGGAGTAGGTGTAGTCGAGCATAGCCTGGACGAAGCGGTTGAAGCTGTAGTTCACACCGAGGGTCCAAGAGCGGACGGCACCACCACCAACGCTGCTTGACTTGTAAGGATAGTCGGCCATCATACCATCAGGATAGTACTGGTCGCGACCTGCGCTGTAGTACTCGCCAGCGTTGATGTCGTTGAGACCCGTGTAGTTGAAGCGGCCCACGATCTCCAAAGAACGGTCAGAGAGACCCTTCAAGGTACCGTTGCGGCTATCAAACTTGTAGGGGTTGCCAAAGATCATGTAGCCTGCCTCAACGTATCCACCGTGGAAGTTGTTGGAACGAAGCGGGTTAGCCGTGATCCAAGCATCGAGGGTACCCCAAGTATCAATGTTGTTGTTGCTTGCGTCGAAGAGCGTCTTGGAGTCGCGCTTCTTGGTGACGTGCTTGTAGAGATACTCACCACGAACGAAGAGCTTGTCGTTGTGATAGAGGGCCTCGGCACCAGCGTCAAGGACGTTCTCAGCCCAAGGCAGCTCGCAGCTTACGAAGCGCTCGTCCTCATCGACGAAGGTCTCCATGCTCTGACCCAGCTTGATGGTCTTCTTGAGAACGTTGTTCTCCGTCACACCACCACCCACGTGCTGGTAGCGGATGTTACCACCGATCATCAAGGTCTGCGTGCCGTCGTTGATGGGACGATACTGGTAGCGACCTGAGAGGACGATACCATTGAAGCCAGACTCGATCTTGTTGTACTGGTTCTCGGTCGTCACACCCTGATAGGCCATAAACTTGTCGTTGGTGAACTTGTAGGTGATACCCAGCTCACGACCCTCGCCGAGGGCGTTGGCAGCACCGGCACGAGAGATGAAGTGGTAGCTACCGAGAGAGGTGTTGCGAGCCATGGAACCAGCGGCGTTGTTGTAGTAACCCACCTGGATGTCATGGTTGCCACCCTTGTTGTCCTTCTGGTTGTAGCGAAGGAAGATGTTCTTCTGAGAGAACTTGCCACCACCGAAACCGAAGTCTGCATAGAAGTACCAGTCCTGATAGGTCAGCGAAGTACGGATGCGGGCGTCAGCGATCGTAGCGCCAGACTGCATCGGCGTATAGTCGTTGTGGTACCATGCTGCGTCGGCCATGAAGCGGGCACCCACGGTGAAGTGGAGGTCTTCCTGCTCATTGTCGATAGTCACGGTCGGCTTGGAATCAAAGTCCTGCGCGTTGGCTGCCATGGCGCAAAGAGCGAACATGGGCAATATGATAAATTTCTTCATTGTCTTTATTTACTTATGAATGTTGGTAATATGACTTACTTAAACCACTACCTTTCGATTAGTAACCGAGCTCGTTGAGCATGTCGGCACCATCGGGCACCACGTGGGGAGCCTGAGAGTTGTCATACTTCTGCTCCGGGTGGAACGGGTTGTGGAGCGTAGAGCTGCAACGGAAACCATTCTCGATCATGTAGCGGAGCGACATCTCAGAGTGGTTGGTGAAGAAACCGTCCATGTAGATCGGGTGGGTCTGCGGCGTGGTGAAGGTCGTGTAGGCCGTCGGCTGCACGGTGACACCCAGGAGGTCGTCAAACTGCGTGGCGTTGTCGCCCCAGAAGTTGACATAGTAGCCCATGTAGCGGGCAGTCTGAGCATAGCTATCGAAAGAGTACGGGTGGTTGATCATACCGCTCTTGCGAATCATGTAAGCCATCCAGGGAGCGTTGAGCTCAGGATAGTTGTTGGGCGCACCCTCTACGCACGGGCCGATGATGTGGGCACCATGATCCTGGGCGTACTTGATGAAGGAAGCGTAGCCAGCAGGCGTGTCGTAGTTGAGGTCGGTAGAACCACCGTTGCTCAGCCACAGGAGGTAGCACATCGGGATCTGACCCTTGAAGACGTTGTAAGCACGATTGAGGGCGTCGAAGGAGAAGGTCTGGAGGATCACCTTACCATTGGTGTTACCCACGTTGACGTGGCCGTTGACATAGAACGGGTTGCTCTCTGACTCCTTCTTGGTGATGATGTTCCAACCCCACTCGTCGAGGATGTTATAAACACGGATCTCGATGTCCTTCGGGTTCAACCAAGACTCCTTGAACTCGGGATAGATGCCCGGACGGTTGCCGTTGTCCTTGTCGTCAGCGACATAGGCGGTGCTACCGTTCTTGTCACCGAAGCTGTACTCCACGAAGTCCATGTACTTGCCGGCCTTGCTACCGACGGTGCTGGGATCGTCGCACTTCACGGCAGCCTTGGCAGCCTTGTAGATCTCCTCCAGCGTCATGTTCTTGTACTCGTCCTTGATCTTGTAGGTCAGCACGCGCTCGCCCTCGGCATTGCGGTTGAGCTTCTTACCCATAGCGTAGTTGATCTGATCCTGCAGGGCAGAGACATAGAGACCATTGCTATAGTGGATCGTGGGCACGCCATCAGCGTCGTAGGTGTAGTAACCATTGTGACCTGCAGCGAAGGAAGCACGGCCCAGCTCGGGCGTGGCGTCGTTGAACCACTTACCAGCGTCGAGCATCAGGAGCTCAGCATAGTAGTAGGACATGGTATAGTTGGCACGGAAATCGGCCACGTCACGCTGATACTGAGCCTCGATATCAGCCTCAGAGAAGTGCTGCGTACCGTCGTCATTGCGGAACGAGCGGTAGAAGTCCTTACGCTTGGTGGGCACGTCGTCAGAGAAGACAGAAGCGATGTTGGTGGTACGCTTCAGATTCTCATCGTGGTTGGCGAGCACCACACCGTCCTTGGTCACCTGGAGGTCGCTCTCCAAGTAGTCGGCGCCCATATTGCGGGCCCAGCGCCAGGCTGCCTCAGTCTCCTCAGGAGCCCAGTAGGTGGAACCACGGTGTGCCACGCAAGCATAGAGAGGCACATAGTCGCGCACCTTCGCCATCTCCGGCGAGATCTGCTGCACGTCGGTACGCTTGGCGTCAGTATTCACATTGGTGAATTGCTGCTCGTCAGAGCAAGAAGTAAAGGCAGTGAGCATAGCCATACCCACGAAGCCTAAACGGATAATTTGCTTTGTCATAAACAATTATTAATTGATGATATTGACTAAATGATTATTCTAAATGATAGCGTTCGCCAGTCTTTACTTGTTCTTCACAAGATACTGCTCCTTCTTGTAGGTGAGGGCCATGAAGAGAACGGAGAGCACGCAGGCGCCGATGAGGAGGACGAAGGTCCAGTCCCAGCCAGCAGACTCAGCGACGTAGCCGATAACGACATTGGCCAGCAGAGCCGTACCGAGCACGTAGCCCATGAAGCCAGTCAATCCGGCAGCGGTTCCTGCCACGTTCTTCGGAGCGAGGTCGAGAGCCTGAACACCGATGAGCATCACAGGACCATAGATGAAGAATCCGATACCGATCAAGCAACCAATGACGACATTGATATTGGTGAAGTTCTGCCAGTAGATGACGATCAAGACTGCCACGACGATCATGAAGAGGATGGTCGGCAAGGCACGACGACCGTGGAACACCTTATCGGACAACCAACCACAGATGATCGTACCAGGGATGGCAGCCATCTCGTAGGCGAAGTAGGCCCAGCCGGCCTCCTTGATATCGATGCCCTGCTCGGTGAGGATGGTAGGTGCCCAGTCGAGGCAACCGTAGCGCACCATATAGACGAAGGCATTGGCAAAGGCGATGTACCACAAGAACTTGTTGGTCAGCACCGTACGGAAAATCTGACCCGTAGAGAGCACCTCCTCTGACTTCTCATCGTAGGTGTCGGCATAATCGTTGCGCCACTTCTCAATAGAGGGAAGACCGCAAGACTGAGGCGTATCGCGAATCATGCTGTAGGCAATGATAGCGATCAGGATAGCAACAGCAGCGGGGAAGAGGTAGGTACCAATCAGGAAGTAGGACTTCTCGTCAGCACCGTAGAACCATGATCCGAACCAAGCGGCTCCATAGACGGCCATCGGGCCAACAAGGGCACCACCGACGTTGTGGGCGCAGTTCCAGAAGGACATCCAGGTACCACGCTCCTTGATGGAGAACCAGTGGGTCATCACGCGGCCACACGGAGGCCAACCCATACCGTTGAACCAACCGACAAGGAAGTTCAAGACGGCCATCAGGGTGATTGCCAAGCCCTTGTTGTCAGCACCAATCCACTGCACCGGAACGATCATGAACATCATCGAGATAGCAGCGAGGATCAGACCCAACGGCAGGAAGCGCTGTGCATTGCTGCGGTCGGAGATACTGGCCATGACAAACTTGGAGAAGCCATAGGCGATAGCGTTCATGGAGAGCACCACACCCAGCTCACCCTTCTCGAAGCCAAACGGCGCAAGCATCGGGATTGCCATGGAGAAGTTCTTGCGGACAATATAGAATCCCGCATAACCAATAAAGATACCGATGAAGACCTGCCAACGCAAGCGACGGTATCGCTCATCTGCCTCGGAGCCTGCCTGCTCCGGCTTAAAAGCAGGAGGAGCCAAAAAATTCCACATAATAAATTTTATTTAAACATTAGTTATTCCGAATCTCAAAGGATCGTTGTATTCCTTCAAAAGCAACTTTTGCGCAAGCAAAAAGGGTAAATCGTTTTACGCTTCAAAACCCAACACCATGCTTTACGTTTGCAAAAGTACAATAAGGCGGCGAAACAAACAAATGTATTAACATGTTTTAAGGATATAAATCAAGAGCAGTAGCTTTTCAATACATTACAAACAACCAAAAAGGCCATTTTCTGTATATTACATGCATGTTTTTCGCTTCGAAAGCTAATGAAACTAATTTTATTTAAACGCAACATCTTGTCAACTTCACGAATCTGCCACTTCTCAAGCACTCAAAGGAAGAAACATGCACGATATATAAAAGAGTGTGCATTTTATATGAATAAGAGCATGCACAGTAGACAAAGGAGTGTGCATGGTATAAAGGAAGGGAGCGAGAGCACAATATGAAGAAAGGATAAGAAAACACTACAAAGAACGGGCGGGCGCCCGAGAGAGTACCCGCCAGTTCTTATAGGATGACCTTGCGTCTTGGCTACGCCTTAGCCGAGCGCGTCGTTTTTGATCTTGTTATAGTCGGCAAAGGCTTTGTCGAAGGCTTCAAACTGTGCCTGCGACTTCTTGCCGAGGGTACCACGAAGTCCGCGATAGTAGCGCACCACCTTGGCTCTAAGCTCACGACGGTCAGCTTCGGTAGCACCAGTCTGATAGGGAGCATAGATTTTGTCCAGGTCCTTATACATCTGGGGCAAGAGCGTAGCAAGAAACTCTAGTTCGCCAGTATAGTCCTCGGGCGAGACGGTCGGAGCCGTATCTTGCGCCGTCGTGTCCTGCGGGGCCACCGTGGCCGTGGTATCATGGGGCACGGCTACTTGCTGCGTGTCGTCCTGTGACAGAAGGTTGACATCATTGATGAAGTAGAGGACAATACCGACCACTACAGCCAAAGCCAACACGACGGCAAAGGCACGGAGCGCCCCCTTGCCTACCTTGGGCACGCCAACCTTCACACCGCCTGAGGGACGGCTACTGCGACGGTGATCCAGAGCGTCAGCAAAATCGGCCATGGTCTCATAGCGCGCACTGCTATTATAGTTGCAGCAGCAACTCACCACGTCGTAGAACTCACCACCGAGGCGCAAGTCCTTCATCAGCATACCGAGGGCGTACATGTCGGCACGTGCCGTGACAGCCACCGTGCCGTCCTTGATCTCGGGGGCCTGATAGCGGATGACCTGTGCCGCGTCGTCCTGATTGCCGGCATAGGTCTGGCGGAAGTTGAGCAATCGGACCTGATTGCCCTTCTTGGTGACAAAGACCACTGCTGGAGAGAGGTCGCCATGAACGCCCTTGCGCTCATGGATATAGCCGAGGGCAGAAGCCAACTGCTCGAGCACGGCCTTCTTGGCTTCGAGGGAAGGATTCTCAGCAGCGAAGGCTGACAGGGGACGGGCGTCTTCCCAATCGACGACCAGGCAGCGTCCCAGGCCGTCCACATCCCGCATCTCTACATAGCGAAGCAAGTAGGGATGTTCCTCGTCGTGATGTGCGTCAAACTGGCGCTGAAGCCCCTTTTCATAAAGCGGCTTCCCTTGATATTCTTTTTTGATGGAGATCAGCAACTCCGGCTTTGCGCCGCCATCGCTCAACGTGAAGCGATAGACACCATAAGTTTTCAAATCCTGCATAATTATTTGCCGTTCTTGACCGTTGGTACTACGTGATGGAAGTCCAAGAGAGCATTCCACCATGATTAAAGTGCAAAAATAGGAATTTTATTCGGTATTGCCAAAGGATTGGCCTTCTTTTTTACTCCCCTCTGCCTGCGTCTTCTCCCAGGCTTCCCATTCTGCCTGAGCCTCCTGCCAGTCGGTGACCTCTCCCGAGGCGACTGCTTCGGCCTGGCGCGCAGCCTCATCACGGGCTCTGTCGCGGGCGCGCTTGGCCTTCATCTGGGCAATGGTAGCCTCATCGAGAATCACGATCGCACCACGACGGATGGCCTCCTGTAGCTCGTCGGGACCGAAGGCCTTACCCTGCACGTTGAAGTCAGATATATTAAACTCGTAATCGACGCGCAGCTCGTGGCGAATCTCCTTCTGCCGTCCCCGCTTGCTGGCGTTCTTCAACTTGAGCAAGCGGGCTATCTCTGTAATTTCTTGTTGTGAAAATTTATTTCTTCCCATGTTGTTCTTGTCTCTGTCTGCCCACGTCGGGCGTTCTAGCACTTTGCTATCGCTACCTCGGCATGACCTCAACACTACCCTATTATCTCGACACAACCTCGCTATTGCCTCGGTCACGCTCAAACTTTAACAAGCTATAAGCCTGCCGTTACCTCGTGAGACTCAACTTGACATTGAAGCCGAAGTCGTGGGTCGTGGTCGGATAACTGCTCGAAGAAAGGAGCGGCGTATTGGTCTGCATGTCGTAGTAGAAGCTCATCGTGACCAGACGCGAGAGGGTGTAGTCGGCGGAGAACGAGAGCTTGAACGCCGAGTTGCCACTCGAAGCCGAGGAAGTCATCGTGGCGATGTCGCGCGTGATGGCTGCCTGCTTGCGGAACGAGAGGTCGAGGCGCAGGTTCAAGTCGCGGTTCACACCACCACGAGCAGCCTGACCGCGGTTGCTCTGACTATTTTGACTTCCCTGTTGTTGGCCGTCGCCCTGCTTCTTAGACTTCAGCTTTTTGCGGCCGCGCGGACCGAAGAGGTCAAAGTTATTGATCTTATAGCCGAACCCGAGTACCCAGTCCTTACTGATGGCCTCATTGACCTGGACAGAAGTCATCGAGAGCGAGAGCTGACGTGTCTGGTTGTACTTGATCTCAGCCGTCAGGTTGTTGAGCGTCGTCACCGACAGACCGAGCAGCGGCGAGAACGATTCATTGATGCTCACCATCGAGACGTTGAACATCGAACTCGGTATGGGGCTTCCCGTCGCGGCATCCTGGACGAAACCGAGGTCGCCGTTGAGGGCCAGCCAGGTGCTATAGCTCTGGTAGGCGCCGACACTATAGATGCTCTTGTAGCTATGGTTGATGTTGACACTCTTGAAAAGGTCGCGGAACCACGGCAACTGTGAGAGACCGCTGTAGCGCACGGTCCAGTTGGGCAGCAGCGAAGCCAACGTGGGGAAGATGTTCAGGCCCACGCTTCCCATACCCGTATAGGCGTTGAGGAAGGCTGGGATCATCACGTCGCCACTATACTTGTCAACAGCACCCTTGGCAGGATCAAACTTACCTCCGCCCAGGGCTGCAGGATACTGTTGGCCCACATACTGCGCCTCCACCCGATCGCGGTAACCATCAAGCGAGCGCACAAACTTCTCGAAGGTCGCACTATGGTAGCCGTTGGCCGCATCGCCCATACCCTCGAAGGCCGAACCGAGCGAGAGCGTCGTCATCGTAAACGATCCACTCTGTGTGGTCGGGTTGCCCTGGTACATATATTGTATGCTCTTCGCCGTGGTCTGCGTGCGAGAGGCGTTGAGGTCGATCTTGAGGTTGTTGACAGGCTCCAGCGTCATGCGCAACTGCAGGTCCTGAGTGTGGTTGGTCGTTGCGGGCGTGGCCACACTATCGTTGGAGAGCAACCAGCCTCGCTCGCGCGCGCGATCTATATAACTGTCTCCCGTCATACCAAAGGCGAAGTCGAGGCCTGGAGCGAGGGCATCGCCACTACGCTGACCGAAGGCCTTGCCTATGACGGGCATGAAGCCAGGCAGCATCATCGCATACTGGTCACGATAGGAGATACTGAAGGATCGTGCCGTCATCAGCACACGGGCCACACACTGGGCCGTCTTATACCAGCGCTTATCGTCGAGCGGTTCCTTGGGCGTGACGGTGAGTTTCATGCGGATGGTGGAGTCGGTCTTGTTGAAGATCTTGATCTTGTTGTCGTCCACCTTCTTCCAGCGTACGTCAATGGCCTTACCGTCGGCATCCTTGGCCGTGACGACGAGTCGGCGCGTCTTCTTGCCATGATTGATGACCATCGTGGTATCGGCCTTGATCGTCACCTCGCGTTCGAAGCTACGGCGATTCTTGGGCAGTTCCTTTTTCTTGTTGCCAGCCTTGTCGTCCTTGTCGTCCGCCTTGTCCTTATCCTTATCGTTCTTTGGCTTCTGTGGCGGATTGGGCGTGCGCTGATCGCGGCCCGAGGCGTTGGGGCGACGGCGGTTGTTGCGCTTCGATTGCGTAAAGCGCTCGTTGGTCTTCTTCAGGAATGGAAACTGGTTATAGAGCTTCTCCAGGTTGAACGTACCATTGAGGTTGATCGTGCGGCTCATCGAGATAGTGTTGCCGAGCGACGTGCCATCCTCCAGGTCCGATCCTCTCACCCACGAGTAGGTAGAGGCGTAGCTAGCGTCGGCATTGACCCAGTCGAAGATGGGTATCAGGTTGAGCGGCAACTGGTAGGAGGCGTTGAAGGACTGGTTGAAATCCAGCGGGCGTCCCCAGTGGCGGATGCTCTGCTTCACGGAGTCTTTCCAAGCCTGATACTGGTCGGGATAGAGATCCTTGTTGACCGGCGTGTAGGGCTCCTCGATCTCCGCGTGGGTCGCACTCTGGAAGTTCATGTGCAGATTCTTCGTCAGATCCCAGCGGATGGTGAAGTCGCGGTTCCACAAGAACTGCTGACTGAAGGTCAGCGGCAACATGGCGTTCTCCGTCGATTCCATGTCGCGCTCCTGCAGCTCATAGTAGGATCGCGTCATCTCTGTGTTGAAGCCGATGTTCTGCGGCAGCCAGTTGAGACCGAAGCGCTTGAAAATCTCCAGCCACTTCGATCGGTTCTTGATCTTCTTGAACGGTTCCCACGACTTATAGACTGGCGTCCAACTATAGGAGAGTGCGCCGCGCCAGTTGTCCTCGTTCTCATAGACCGTAGTCTCGCCGCTGGTGTGGGTGTGGCTATGGCTATAGGAGAAGGAGAAGTTGGCCGGGTCGTAGGGCATGGGGTGACGCTTGTTCTGTATGCCAACGCGCACGTTAGAAAGCGAGAAGTTGGTCGTCGTCTGCTTCGTGACGGCGATCGACTCAATACTGTCTCGCTCACTACGGCTTCCCGCTGCGTCGAGTGCATCCTGCAGTTCCATATCCGTATCGAGCGGATTGTACTTCGGACGACTTTGAGTGCGCTGCACACTATAGTAGATCGGTGCAGAGACCCGCGCCTTATCGGGGAAGAACTTACCCAAATCGAAGTTGGTTGTGAGGGTATAGTCGCTCGTTGTCTCCTGCTGGCGCTCGTTGACGCCCTGCTCGATGCCACCGAAGCCATCGGTGATGTAGCTGCCGTTGAGATCGATGGTACCAAAGTCGGAGAGCTGCACGTTGAGTTTTCCGCGTGCGGCCCAGCCTCCCTCATTGTTATACTCCAGCAGGCGGAGCTCGTTGACCCACACCTCGCCGCTCTTCTCCTCGCCACTGAGGTTGCGCACACCGATGATCATCGTCTTCACCTCGCCGAGCGTCGGATTACCGACGATGGTGATCTTGTTGGCTGGCTTGTCGGCATCGTAGGTCACGAAGGGCATGCTGAAGCTGGCCGTACCTGCGGCCTTGGCCTCGTTGCGTGCCTTCTTCACGGCCGTAAAGACCTTGAGCGGCACGTCGAGCATGTTCTCCTCGGGCCATACAGCCACACATCCCTCACGCGAATAGCCATTGTAGCGGCCAGGGGCGGTGAGCGTCAGCGGAATCTCATACTCGTAGTAGTTGTTCTTATAGTCGGAACCAAAGCGGACAAAGACTGCCAGCTGACTGTTCTGCAGTCCAGTCGTGTTCGGGTCGAAGGCATTGGCGTGTGCGAACATCTGGATGCGCTTGTACTGGCGGAGATCGAGGGTGGTGTTCTTATAGACTGCCTTCGACTCGCCCGTGCCCAGACGGTTGACCGTCATAGCCAGAGCCTGCTCGTTGCTCTGCACGAGCTGCGGCTGCGTCGGATCCTGCTCGCGCGAGATGCCCGGCGGGAGAACATAGTTGACAGGCACCTTGTCCGAGTTTTCCTCGATGCTCACAGCGCTGACGGACATCGTGCCCGAGGTCGTGGAGGAGTTTGTTAGGTTCTGGTTGTACTGTCTCCAGTCACCACGCACCAGGTCGAGGGATCCGAAGCGGAGCACAATAGGCTTCTCGAAGCCCGTAAGGAACATGCGCATGAAGCGGATGGAGGTAAAGTCGCTGATGCCACCGACACGGCGCTCAAACTCTCTGAGGGGGATACGGAACTGATACCATGTCGCCTTGCCCGTACCTCCCTTGCGCAGGGAGGGCGTCGTCTCGCGCTTATCGACAATGAAGTTTTGGCCTACGACCAAGTCCTGGGGACGGATGGAGAGGTGGTACTGGTAGTACTTCTCATACTCGTTGAGCGTGTAGTCCTGGTTGATATCCTCCACATCCGGGGTCGTCTTGTAGGACGTGTCGTAGTTCTCCGGCTGGTTGTCGGAGTCGGGGGAGTTGCCCTGCGGCATGTTGATGCGCTTGTAGCGCTCCAGGATAGACTTCTGGTCGCGGTCGTAGTCGGATCCGCGGAAGTAGTGATAGTTGTCATTGGCTGGGTCGGCCCAGATGGAGTCGAAGACGGCCTGGTTGACCTTGCCTCTGATCTCCGTCAGGAAGTCCTGGTAGGACTCAAACTCGCGTTCCTGATCGTCGGTGAGACCGTTGAAGCCCACGTCCTGCAGGGCGCGGCTGCCCTTTGTAGTGGCAAAGGCATAGGTGACGGTGGGCTGCGTCGGGATGCGGCCCCACTGCGTGGTCGTCCAGGACTCGCTGCCATCGACGGGCATTCCGCTCTCATAGAACTTCTTGCCGTCGCGGAGGATATCCTCGCTCACCTCGCCGAGGTCTATATAGAAGTCGCCACCGTAGAGATGAGCATCTTCGCGCTCGTTGCTGTAGATGAAGGGGTCGAGCATCCAAAACTCGATATACTCGATGTTGGCGGCTTCGAAGTCGCTCGTGTCCAGTTTGCGCATCATGCCGCCCCACTTCGTCTTGGGCTGGTTGAGGCGTCCGTTGAGGGTGAGGTCGGGATTGAAGTTGTACGGACCACGCTCGTCGGGATAGTAAGCGAGGTTAAGGACAGTAAGCATCGACGACTGGCCGCTATAGTTGTTCTGGTCGCGCTTAGGGAAGAGCTCGCGGGTATAGACCTCGCGCACATAGTAGTTGGAGAGCTGCTCCAGGTCGCTGCGGATATGGCCTGGCGTGAGCGACGAACTACGTCGTGTGAAGAGCGGGTCGATATTGTACCATGCGAGCAGCGATCGGTTGTAGCCACTCTTGAGCGTTGTCTTGTCGCTCGCCTCGTTGAAGAGACTCGGTACGGAGGAGATGATCCAGGAGGTGGGCTGCGAGACGTCGATGGTGCTCTTCGTGTTTTCGAAGTCGTCGAGGTAGGAGGCGTTGTCCTGCGTACCACTGGCCTTGCCGGCGATGAGCTGTGCAAACTCGGCCGATAAAGAGATTTGCGAGGGCTGCGTGAGGTGGAGGAAGGGGATCTTGTCGAGCATGTTGGTGAGCCACTGGCTCTCCTTCTTCCAGTTGAGGTTGAGACCCCAGATGGTGTTGTTGAGGGGTTCCGATCCCATGCTGACTTTAGTCGTCAGGGCCTGCTCGCTCAGGTGCATGAAGGTACCACCCAACTGGAAGTTCTTCGAGAAGTCATACTCCCAGTTGAGTCCCACCATCGTCTTACGTTCCTGACCATAGTCGCTCTGGCTTTCGAGCGAGACGTTGATATTGGTGCCCGCGTCGATGATGTTTTGGTTGAGAATGGTCACCTCACCCGAGTTGTAGTCCACGGAGTAGTCGCTTCCCTCAGTCAGGGTCACGCCGCCTGCCGTCACCACCACCGATCCCTGCGGCACGTTGTAGGCGCCCAGCGAGATGACGTTGGCAGAGGATCCGCTATACTGTCCGACGAGCATGTACTTGTCCTTCTCGGCAATCTGTTTGGCCACGGTCTTCGTGGAGTCATAGAGTTCGGTGAAGGCATACTTGTCCGCGCTCGCTGCCGCCACGCCATGCTGCTCGAGATAGTTCTTCATGTAGGAACCGAAGGGTTCGGCGACGGGGAAGAAGACGCGTCCGTTGCTCACCGTGTAGCCCTCCACAAAGTCGAAGTAGCCGTTGGAGTTGGCCTTGTTGTTGTTGTCGAGACGGTCAGCACCGAGGAGCTTGATGATCGGCGTACCCTTCACCTGAGCCTCGGGGATGTAGGAGATATAGACGCCCGTGGTGTCGCTCTGGTACTTCACGTCGAGGCGGAACTTCTCCTTCTGCACCGTCGAGGCGAGGTAATAGACATTCTTCATCATCAGGCGCCAGTTGCCCTGCGCGGGGTTGTTGCTCGTGTTCTTCAGGGCCTTGACAAAGAGGGCCTCGCTGACGTTGGTGCGGTCGCTGGAGAACTCACCCACCTGGTAGGTCACACCACCGTAGGTATATTCATAGGCGACAGCGAGCACCTGGTCGGCCTGCAGCCCGGCGCGCAGCGACACATAGCCCAGCGACGTATTGACCGTATATTCGGAACTGGACAAGAGGCGCGCACTCGAGAGTTTCTCAAAGTCTGTACCACCAACGAGTCCCATGCCCTCCAGCGCGCTGGAGGCTTGGTCGATGTCGCGGGCCTCGGGGTGGCCCTGTGCGATGGTCTGATACTCGCCGTTGGCTTGGTTGGAAGGCACAGCGCCCGAGCCTGGTCCCCAGAGGTCGGGACGGCTCACGCCGTTGTTCTCGCCCAGGTCGGTGAGGGCGACAATATTGCGGGTATTGGAGGTGGTTCCTGTCTTGTTAGTTACCCAGATTTCCACGCGGTTGATCTTCACGCCCGTGGCAAGGTTGGGGAGCGTGCGCATGCCCGCGTCGTAGTGGGCAAGGAAATAGTTGGAGAGGAAGAAATGGCGGTTCTCCTCATAGTCAGCGACATCGATCTCAAACGGGGTGAGCTGCTTGCCACCCTTGGAAGAGACGCTCTTGTTGGACGACTTCTTCTGCGAGAACACCGTCTGGAGCTTCAGGCGGCCAAACTGGAAATCGGTGCGGATACCGAAGAGGCTGCTTGCGCCTTGTACAAGGGAATTGTTGGAGGGGAAGGAGATATTGCCAGCCTCAACGAGACGCACCATCTCGTCCTCCTTGCCGTCATACTTGAGTTTGAGGTTCTGCGAGTCGAAGTCGAAGGTGGCGTCGGTGTTGTAGTTGAGGTTCATGTTGACCTTGTCGCCGACCTTGCCGTTGACGTTGAGGTTGATCTTCTCGTCGAAGTCCATCGTCGTGGTCTTGCGGTTGCGGATGGGGAGCGACGGGTTGTCGATGTTCTTCAGCGTCGCACCAAACTTCAGTTCAGCGGTACCCTGTGTCTTGATACGTACGCCGCCAGGGCCGAAGATTTTCTCTGCTGGTCCGAGGTCGAAGTGCATGTTGGTGAAGTCAAACTTCTCCTTGCCCTGCTGCTGGAGAATCTCCTTGTTCTTCTCGCGATAGAAATCGGCCCAGCTCTGTCGTTCGCTCCACACCCTGTACTCGTCTGGAGTCATCATGATCGGCGTACCGACGTAGGTGCCACCGATCTTGTAGCCGACGACATAGCGGTCGATGGAGTCGTTATACTCCACCGTCTGCTGCATATTCTCCGGCCTTTGCAGGTCGGTGGTGCCTTGCTGCAGGTCGTCGAAGGTGATGGGGGTGGTACGCTGTATCTTCCAGCGCGGATGGAGCAGCGAGTCGGGGATTTCCTCTTCGTCGATGATCACCTCGGGCAGGTCGGGCTTCTTCGTCTTCGTGGTGTCGGCGGGAAGCAGCGACGACCAGACTGGTGCGTCGACGACAGCCGACGACAGCAGCAACCTGCCTGCGATGGCCGCCAGGCTCACCGCAAATAAGACACTCATTATGATGGCAGACCTTTTCCTCATATTGATCGGTGTCCCGCTGCTGCCTTCTTCAAATTCAAAGTGGGAAGGCTCTGCGGGCTTGTCAGATGTCTATCTTGCTTGGAAAAATTGGGTATGTTCCTGATTTTTTTTAATTCTCTTTATTCTCTTCTGCGTCCAAGGACGCTTTCCGGACTCTATTTGATGAGCTTCAGCGCCTGCTTAACGACTTGCTCCACGGGCAACGTTGGCTGCTCAGTGAGGATCGACTGGACGACCTTGGCCGACGGCGCAGGGGAGAACCCGAGCATCGTCAGCGCGCTCACAGCCTCATCTCGAACGGTAGTATCGACCGCAGGAGTGCCTGGCTTGGAGACGGCATGGAGCTCGTCGGCTATGCCGCTGGCCACTATTTTGTCCTTCAGATCGACGATGATGCGCTGTGCCGTCCGCACACCAATGCCTTTCACGCTTTTCAGCATCCGCTCGTCACCACCGGCGATGATGTTGCAGAGCTCCTTCGGCGTGATCGAAGAGAGGATCATCCGCGCCGTATTGGCTCCCACACCCGAGACGGTGATGAGCAGGCGATAGAGGGCGCGCTCCTGTACCGTAGCAAAGCCGTAGAGGGTGTAGCTGTCGTCGCGGCCTCCCGTGACGATCGCCTCGTGGACGTAGAGCTTCACCTCCCGCTTCCCCTGAAGAACGGTATAGGTGTTGAGGGAGATGCCGAGCGCATAACCGACACCCGCCGCCTCAATGACGGCCTGCGCCGGGGTGAGCACAGCCAGCTCGCCTCGTATATATTCTATCATATCGTTGTTTGCAAACTTATTCTTATATTAAGAGAAACGCAGAGGACCCGTCTTTATTGCCTCGCCTCTCCATTTTTTTGCCCCGCAGCCTGCTTCCGCCTCCGTCGCCTTTACTTTGTTTACTCTCAGGTCCCCAACTTCTACCCGCATCTCCATACAGTCAGAAACAAAACATCGGAGAAGACAAGAACTCTTTTGCAATATTCAAAAGAAACAGCGTATCAGAAAAACAACTTCCAGAAACTGCACCACGCAGTTTTGTCATAGTCAGACGTTCATTCGTCGGTCTCTTCGCAGTTTTCATTTATCCTTCTGTAGTGAGTCGGCGAACAACCCAAATGAGCCCTAACGAATTTACCGAAGAACGAAAGATTCGGAAAACCGAGACGATCGGCAATTTCCTTCACGCTCATGTCCGAATGGGAAAGGAGGCGCCGGATGTCTTCCACCACATACTCCATAATCCACTCATAAGCGGTCTTGCCACTGTTGTCCTTGCAAATGTTGGATAAGTATTTGCTACTAACACACAGTTTGCCGCTATAATAGCCCACATTGCGGGGCCTAACCTCTAAGGAAACAAGCAACTCAACAAACTGTTTGAACAATAGGTTGCCGCGCGACATAGGAATTGGCGTCCGCTGCGGACTTCCCTGCCCTATTATCGTCAAGAGACAGAATAAAAACGAAGAAACCAGATGACTGACTATCTGCTTCTTATACGGTGTTTCCTCCTTGAGCAACTGCTCAGAAAGCAAAGCATGATATTTCTCAAACGTACCCATGCTTGCTTCGTCAATATGAATGATGGGCTTGTTTTTCAAGTAGAAGGAAAGGGAGAGCACATCTTTGACATGAAGCATCTGACGAGCGGTCTCAGCAGACAAACATACCGCCTTGGCAGTAAAATCCAAACTGAACAGGCATTCATTCAGAATAGTATTGGGCTGGCAGATGACAATGTCATGCACAGAGGCAGTCGTCCCCACCTTGTTAGCCTTGATTGCCAAGCGTCCCGATGTTACCACGATGATGAGCAGGAAGTCAACCTTGACAGCCTGTAGCATGGAGAAGTTGCGCAAGTCATCAATGATCACGATGTCGCTGTCGGCATAGTCCACAAACTCGCTTTTTGCCAGTTGATGGATATTCGTAGTGTCTATTGTGTCGTAATTCGCCATATTATGAATAGATTTTGATGGCAAATTTAACCATAAAACGAGACTAACAATAGAATTATCTGTTAAAAAAGTGTTCTATAACGGAACACGTTCTATAACAGAACATATATCGCACTCATCAGAACACCCAAATACAAGGGAATGGTAGTATTTTTGTCGCATGATTTTTTACACACAGTAAAACAACGCATGAAGAAAACTGTATTGATGCTCGGACTGTTGTCGCTTGCCTTGGCCAATGCGCAAGCCACCTATCGACACTGGCCGCTCGACTCGCTCAGGGCAAGAGCCGTGGCCAACAACAAAACTCTCCTTATGGCGGAACAAGAGAGGAGGGTCGCATATTATGTCCATAAGTCGACAGGAACCAACTACCTACCAAAAGTCTCGGTCATAGGAACACATTTGTTCACAAGCCGCGAACTTTCGTTGCTAAGCGACAACCAGAAACAGACGCTATCCAACATTGGAACCGGACTTTCGTCTCAATTGCCCGTTCTGACCCCAATGGCGCCACAACTCAACCAAGTGGGGCAAGGCCTCGTGGATGCGCTGCACACCGACACGCGGAGCGCAGGCATGGCCGCCGTGATATTGACACAACCGATATACATGGGAGGGAAGATACGCGCCTACAACAACATCACGCAATATGCCGAGGAAGCAGCGACCACGATGTACGACAAGACACTACAAGACATCATCGTAGAAGTGGACGATGCCTACTGGAGCCTAATGGCCCTGCACAGCAAGAAAAAACTTGCAGAAGGCTACAAGGCCCTGGTGGAAAAACTGGAGGATGACGTGGAGCAACTGGTAGAGGAGGGTATGGCTACCAAATCCGACCTGCTGAGTGTGAGGGTGAAAGTAAACGAAGCAGGCGTCACCCTCATTCAGGTAAACAACGGCATTGAGCTCTCACGTATGAACCTTTGTCGCATCTGCGGGCTCGACATGGATGAACCTATCGAGGTGGGGGACAGCATAGACGACCATGAGAGAACGATCGGAGAGATAGTAGGTGGCATCGTTGCAAGACAATCGGCAGACGGCCTGGTACGCCAGGCAGAGAGCAACCGCAAGGAACTACAGGCACTTGCCCTGAAGAACAAGATCTATGACGAGAAGATCAAACTGGCGCGTGCAGAATTCATGCCCAAAGTAGTTCTGATGGGGGGCTACACGGCAAGCAACCCCTCGGTGTTCAACAGCTTTGAACGCAAGCTAAAGGGTATGTGGGGCGTAGGAGTCACCGTCACTATGCCAATATGGACTTGGGGCGACCGTTCGTACAAGATCAATGCGGCCAAGGCGGAAGCCTGCATACACAGATACGAGACCGAGGAGGTAAGGGAGAAGATAGAACTACAGGTGAACCAATGCCTGAAGAAACTACAAGAGAGCATGGAACGCTACAAGACCACCGTGCGCAGCGTCGATGAGGCGGAGGAGAACCTGCGTTTCGCCAACTACGGCATGAAGGAGGGCGTAGTCACGCTGAGCAATGTCATGGAGGCGCAAACTGCATGGCTGAAGGCAAAAACCGAATGGGTGAACGCACAAATCGACATGCGGCTGGCCAACCTGTATTTGAAAAAAGCTATCGGCGCCATCAAGACACGCATTTAACAACAAAAGACATTATTATATCAGAAAAAAATCGTTTCACCAGACAACACATACAAATGAAAAAGAAAAGAATATTCACCAGCATCTTGGCAATGGGCCTTGTCATCCTGGGCGTAATCGCAGTAGTTATCATAGTAGGCCTATCCCGCACCGAGAAGGAAGAGACCCTGGAGGGTCAAGCCGAGACCACAGACTATCGCCTGTCCTCAAAAGTACCTGGACGCGTACTGGAAATCCGAGTAAAGGAGGGAGATTTCGTACACAAGGGCGACACACTCGTCGTGCTTGAAGCACCCGACGTAGAGGCCAAACTGTCACAAGCTAACGCCGCCTACGAGGCAGCCAGGGCCATGGAGGAGAAGGCAGACAACGGGGCACGCCAAGAGGACATCCAGGCCGCCTATGAGATGTGGCAGAAGGCAAAGGCCGCTGTGGAGGTGAGCGAAAAGACCTACAACCGCGTACGGCGTCTATTTGAGAACGGTGTCATGGCAGAACAGAAATGCGACGAGGCTAAAGCACATTATGAGGCCGCAGTCGCTACGGAAAAGGCTGCAAAGGCACAATATGACATGGCGGTCAACGGTGCGCGAAAGGAAGACAAGAGTGCAGCACAAGCACAGACCCAACGGGCCAGAGGTGCTATCGCCGAAGTCAACTCCTATATCAAGGAGACCGTGCTGAGAGCCACTGCCGATGGACAAGTGACCGAGATTTTCCCCGAAGTGGGAGAACTCGTTGGCACGGGAGCACCGATCATGAACGTCTCCGTTGTGGGCGACGTTTGGTTCACCTTCAACATACGCGAGGACAAGCTCAAAGGCTATTCCATCGGGACACAAGCGGAGGTCTATGTGCCCGCCATCGACAAGACCATACCCGTACGCATCACCCTGATGAAAGACGTGGGATCGTTTGCCGTGTGGAAAGCGACCAAGGCGCTCGACGACCTCGACCTAAAAACGTTTGAGGTGCAAGCACACCCGCTGGAGCCTGTAAAGGGTATCATGTCGGGCATGTCCGCCGTGCTCAGGAAGCCTACGCCAGATAGGAACGGAACAAACTCCAAGTAAAACAAAAGCAAAGCATCATGAACATCATAAGCAAAACCACCAAGAGGCTCGCCATGATAGGCAGGAGGGAACTAAGAATGTACGCACACCGTCCGCTCTTCCTCTTCTGCATGATCATTGCACCGTTGCTCTGCCTCATCTACCTGACATCGCTCATGAGCGACGGCTTGCCTACCAAGCTACCAGCGGGCATGGTCGATGAGGACAACACCCACATCACACACACTATCACCCGAATACTCGGCTCGATGGAGGAGGTGGACATCGTGGCCCGCTACGCCAACTTCGGCGAAGCCAGGAGGGCCATGCAACATGGAGAAATCTACGGGTTCTTTTATCTCCCGAAGAAGACAACCGAGAAGGCACTCGGCAGCCGCCAACCCCGCATTTCGTTTTACACCAACGAGTGCTACTATGTACCGGGCAACCTGCTGATGCGTGATATGCGCTTCGCCTCCGAACTGACAGGCTTGGCCCTGACCCGCGAGAAGCTCTACGCCCACGGTCTCAATGAGAGACAGGCCATGGGTGTGATACAACCGATCAAAATCGAGACGCACCCGCTCAACAATTCCTACCTCGATTACTCGGTATATCTCAACAACATGCTCGTCCCAGGCATCTTCATACTGTTGGTAATGCTTTCGGCCGCCTACACCATCGGACTGGAGTGGAAGCGCAACCAGCAACTCGTACTCTACCGTATATCTGGAGAGTCGCCGCTCACCGCCATCGTGGGCAAACTACTCCCACAGACCTTGGTATTTTGGCTCATTGCCACGCTCATTGCCGTGTACTTCTATCG
>ERZ1026854.548-NODE-548-length-26162-cov-20.298387_pt1 | contig 26162 bp, 20 predicted proteins | sample MGYA00380157_ERZ1026854 | MGnify/ENA primary metagenome ERZ1026854 (study PRJEB33269, sample SAMEA4719793) | human gut metagenome | biome: human-associated habitat; feature: organic feature; material: feces | place: Cameroon | collected 2013-10 ... | reverse complement strand
GCAAAGAGATCTGCCTGCCCAGCGGCATGACCGAGATGGGACCTGTCACCAAGAAACTGTATGAGACTCTGACCGGTATCCAGATGGGCAGGATCGAAGCTCCTAAGGGCTGGATCCATGTAATCGAGTAATCTGGTATCAAAATTGAATAATATTAAAAATGCGTGTGGAGAATATCCGCACGCATTTTTTGTCTGTAGAATTCTTAGATTTTTCTGAACTTCCAAGAAACCGTGGCACAGAAGAAAAAAATAGGGTATAATCAGAATTTAGAGACTTTGAGAAAGTAGGAAATGTTATGTTTTTTAAAAATAGATGTCATATCACCGCGGTATTGGTGGCGGGAGTGCTGGGAATAAGTATGGTGACGGGACTGACCGCCTGCGGCAGCAGTGACGGCACAAAAGTGGTATTTACCACAGGATTTGGGAAAAATGAGGTATTTCGGATCGGGGACGAGTCCTGCTCTAAGGCGGAGATCATGATCTACCTGACTACGACCCAGAATCAATATGAGAATGTCTACGGGACGGAGATCTGGAATACTTCCCTGAACGGAGTAACGCTGGAGGATAATGTCAAGGAGACAGTGCTGGCAAGAATTGCTCAGATCAAGACCATGTATCTGCTGGCAAAGGAAAAAGAGGTTACGTTAGATGAAGCCGAGGAAGCAAAGGTCGTCCAGGCAGCGCAGGAGTATTATTCTTCCCTGAATGACACAGAGATCGAGACCATGGGTGCCACGGAGGAGATCGTGGAAAATCTGTACCGGGAATACGCCATGGCAGATAAGGTCTACCGGCTGATCATTCAGGATATCAATCCGGAGATCAGCGATGACGAGGCCCGCAAGATTACGGTGCAGCAGATCTTTTTTGCAACAGCATCCACGGATATGGACGGAAACCTGAAGCCTTATTCGGAAAGCTCCATCCAGAAAGCTTACGAGAAAGCCTGTGAGGTGAGAGCCATGGCGGTGGACGGAGAACACGATTTCACGGAGCTGGCTTCTAAATACAGCGATGATTCCGAGATCACCTATTCCTTCGGTAAGGGGGAGGCGGAGAGTGCCTACGAGGAAGCAGCATTTAACCTGGCAACGGATGAAGTGAGCCAGGTGATTCAGTGCGAAAGAGGATATTATATTATCAAATGTACCAATACACTGGACAGAGAAGAAACCGATGCCAATAAGCTTAAGATTGTAGAGGAACGGAAAAGGGAAGTCTTCGGGCAGGAGTATGACAGCTTCGTGAATACGCTGGTGCGTCAGCTGAATGATAAGCTGTGGGATGAGATCACTCTGATCACGGACGAACAGGTGACCACGGATAACTTTTTTGATGTGTATGCAAAGTATTTCCCGGAGGAGTGATTCTTAGGATCACCATACGCTTTATTAAAATTTTAGAATTGCGGAAACACTGATAAATACTGGATTTTTGACAAGCTGTTAGCACTCATTTACAATGAGTGCTAAATTTGTCTTGACTTTTCAATTTTACAGTCCTACACTTAGAATCAGTTAGATAACAGTCAGCCATGACTGTGCAATTATAGAAAAGGATGTGGTAAAAATGGCAGCAAAAAACGGTAGTTTGTCAATTAACAGTGAAAACATATTTCCGATCATTAAAAAGTGGTTGTATTCCGATCACGATATTTTCTACAGAGAGTTGATCTCTAACGGCTGCGATGCCGTGACCAAGCTGAAAAAGCTGGACATGATGGGAGAATATTCTCTTCCCGAAGGTTATAAGGGACGTGTGGATGTCATCGTGGATCCCGAGAAGAAGACACTGACCTTCAAGGATAACGGTCTGGGCATGACCGCTGACGAAGTGGAAGAATACATCAACCAGATCGCATTTTCCGGCGCTACGGATTTCATTGAGAAATATAAGGACAAGAGCAATTCCGACCAGATCATCGGTCATTTCGGACTGGGCTTCTATTCCGCATTCATGGTAGCGGATGAAGTACATATTGATACGTTATCTTACAAGGACGGCGCCAAGGCAGTGCACTGGGAGTGTGACGGCGGTACAGAGTTCTCCATGGAAGACGGAGACAAGACGGATGTCGGTACGACCATCACTCTGTTCTTAAATGAAGATTGCCTGGAGTTCTGTAATGAGTACAAGGCTCGTGAGGTAGTGAAGAAGTATTGTTCCTTCATGCCTACGGAGATCTATCTGTCCAAGGCGGACACCAAGGAGACTCAGATCATCAAGGAAGAGGAAAAGCTTCCCGGTGATGAAGTCCTCGAAGAGATCGAGCCGGAGAAGAAGGAAAAAACGGAGGGCGAGAATACAGAAGCTGAAGCGGTAGAAGAACCCAAGAAGCTGAAGATCAGAAAGCGTCCCGAACTGATCAACGAGACACAGCCTCTGTGGACCAAGCATCCCAACGAGTGCACGAAGGAAGAGTACCTGGACTTCTACCGCAAGGTATTCCAGGATTACAAGGAGCCTCTGTTCTGGATTCATCTGAACATGGATTATCCTTTCAACCTGAAGGGTATTCTGTACTTCCCGAAGATCAATATGGAGTATGAGTCCATCGAGGGTACCATCAAGCTGTACAACAATCAGGTATTCATCGCAGATAACATCAAGGAAGTCATTCCGGAGTTCCTGCTGTTGTTAAAGGGTGTCATCGACTGCCCGGATCTGCCGCTGAATGTATCCAGAAGTGCATTGCAGAACGACGGATTCGTGAAGAAGATCGCCGAGTACATTACCAAGAAGGTAGCGGACAAGCTGGCCGGTATGTGCAAGACCGACAAGGAAGAGTACGACAAGTACTGGGATGACATCAGTCCCTTCATCAAGTTCGGCTGCCTGAAGGATGACAAGTTCTGTGAGAAGATGAATGATTACATTCTCTTCAAGAATCTGGACGGCAAGTATCTGACTCTGCCGGAGTGTCTGGAGATCAAGCCCCAGGATGAGGAAGAGAACAAGGAGAATGCCGTAGACGAGAACGGCAACAAGGTAGAAGCCGAAGTCGTAGAGGACAAGGCGGAAGATGAAGCTTCCGAGGAGAATACCGAGGAAGAGAAGAAGGAGAAGATCATCTACTATGTAACAGATGAACAGCAGCAGAGCCAGTACATCAATATGTTCAAGGCTGCCAAGATGGATGCTGTGATCCTGACCCACAATATCGATCAGCCCTTCATCTCCCAGTTGGAGCAGAAGAACGAGGGAATCAAGTTCCAGCGTATCGATGCGGATGTGACTGATGCCCTGAAGTCCAAGACTTCCAAGAAGGCTGAAAAAGAGATGGAAGAGCAGGCTGAGAGCATCAGCAAGCTGATGAAGAAGGCTCTGAAGAATGACAAGATCACGATCAAGGTAGAGAAGCTGAAGAACAAGAAGATCTCTTCTATGATCACTCTGTCCGAAGAGAGCAGACGTATGCAGGATATGATGAAGATGTACTCCATGCCCGGCATGGATATGAGTGCTTTCGGCGGTGAGGGCGAGACCCTGATTCTGAATGCGAACCATCCTCTGGTACAGTACATCACCGATCACCAGGACGGCGAGAACGCAGAAATGATCTGCGAGCAGCTGTACGATCTGGCAAAGCTCCAGCATGCACCCTTGTCCGCCGATGCCATGACCAAGTTCGTGGCAAGAAGCAATGACATTATGATGCTGTTGACGAAGTAAATGAAGAGAAGGTCCGGTGAAGGACAATAAATAGAACAGGAACTGTGATGAGTGTTTTTGCATAAGTCATAGTTCCTGTTTTTTGTTAGAAAATTATGGTAGTTATTCAGAAATTCATCCAATCAAATTTATATGGCTTTGAATAGCACATCTTCGCACAATGGAGCATATTCTGTAAGGAAGATTTGTTGCCTGACCGAACATGTGAGGACGATGTGGTACGGGATAGGCAGAAAGGGCGTATGTCCATGGATGTTACGGATACTACTTATACAGGAACACTACAGATCAGTGTTGTCTCTGCACTGGGGATGTCACCGATCCCCGGCGCTACGGTCACCATTTCTTATACCGGAGATCCAGATTCTCCGATAGAGACACTTACTACCGATGAATCGGGGCAGACTCCGGAGATCAATCTGAAAGCACCACCCAGAGAGCTTTCCCTGACTCCGGATATTACGGAGCAGCCTTATTCTGAGTATAACATTCAAGTGACGGCAGAAGGCTTTGAAACAGTACTGGTATCCGGCTCTGAGATTCTGGCAGGAGCATATTCATTACAACCGATACGAATGAATCCATTGGATGTAACAGAAGAGGAGGAGAAGGTGGTGGTGATCCCGCCACATACCCTGTTTGGAGAATATCCTCCTAAGATTCCGGAAGAAGAGATCAAGCCTATGAACGAGACAGGGGAGATTGTCTTAAGCCGCGTGGTCATTCCGGAATATGTGATCGTACATGATGGCGACCCGGAGGATCCCACTGCCAGAAATTACTGGGTACGATATAAGGATTATATCAAAAATGTAGCTTCCAGCGAGATTTATCCGACCTGGCCGGAAAGTGCGATCTATGCAAATATACTGGTGATCCAGTCGTTTACGCTAAATCGTGTATTTACAGAGTGGTACAGGGGAAAAGGATATGACTTTACGATAACTTCGTCTACGGCATATGACCAGAAATGGATCTATGGCAGGAATGTGTTCGAAGAGATCGATTATCTGGTAGATTCCATTTTTACCAATTATTTATCCAGACCCGGCGTACGGCAGCCTATTTTCACATCATATTGTGACGGCAACCGGACCAGCTGCAGGGGATTGAGTCAGTGGGGTTCCAAGTCGTTGGCGGAGCAGGGATATTCCGCTATTGATATCATTCACTATTATTATGGCAATGATATGTACATCAATTCTGCAGATATCGTTTCGGGAGTGCCGTCCTCCTGGCCGGGATATGACCTGACCATCGGTTCTTCCGGGGAAAAAGTCCGCCAGCTGCAACAGCAGTTGAACCGGATTGCCAGAAATTATCCGGCGATTCCTACTTTGATCCCGGACGGTATCTATGGACCCGATACTGCGGAAGCTGTCCGAATGTTCCAAAAAATATTTCATCTTCCGCAGACCGGTATCGTCGATTATCCTACATGGTTTGAAATATCGGATATCTATGTGGGAGTCACACGCATCTCAGAACCGGATGCGTAGTAAATGGGAAGTTACGCGAGCAATGAGCCGCGTAACTTCCCATTTGCCATGTTGTAACAAGTGTAATTCCAACAATTTTCCCGGACAAGCATAAAAACCGCTTGACAGATAAAAATAAATAACGTATTATTGTATTAAATAAATAATACAGTAAAACAACAAGACAATGAAGGACCCGGGGAGGCATCGATAGAAAAGATGCGTGACAGGTAATAAGAAACAGAAAATAAGAAACAAGAAAGGATGATAGGAATGGCGTGGGAATTGGATGCTGACAGACCCATATATGCACAGCTGGTGGAGCGGATCCAGAAAGAGATCGTGTCAGGCAAGTATCAGCCGGGAGAGAAGCTGCCGAGTGTCAGAGATCTTGCGGCCGTGGCGGCGGTGAACCCGAATACGATGCAGAAAGCTTTTGCGGAACTGGAGCGGAGCGGCCTGATCGTGACGCAGCGCACCAGCGGCAGAACCGTGACGGAGGACACTGAGCTGATCGGGAATACCAGAGAACAGCTGGCAGCCGGGCATGTCCGGAATTTTATCAACAACATGCAGGAACTGGGATATCAGAGAGAGGAGATCCGGAATCTCTTCGATAAGGTACAGGCCTGACAGGGGGGCAAATTTATGATGAAAATAAAGAAAGGCGGGAATAGAAATGAATAATCTGGTAGAAATTGTAAATCTGACCAAGAAATATGGTGCCAATGTGGCTGTGAACAATCTGACCGTAAGTCTCCCCAAGGGGAAGATCATTGGCCTGTTGGGACCCAACGGCAGCGGTAAGACGACACTGATCAAAATGCTGAACGGTCTGCTGACACCGACGGAAGGCACCATCATGATCGATGGCAATTATGTGGGACCGGCGACCAAGAGCAAGGTAGCTTACCTGCCGGATCGTACTTATCTGACCATGAATCAGACGATCCGGGAGATCCTGGATTTCTTTCAGGACTTTTATACAGACTTTTCCAGAGAACGGGCAGAAGAGATGTTAAAGAGTCTGGGGATCGATCCTTCGGTGAAGATGCGGACCTTATCCAAAGGTACGAAGGAGAAGGTACAGCTGATTCTTGTCATGAGCCGGAATGCCAGCCTGTATATTCTGGACGAGCCCATTGCCGGTGTGGATCCGGCAGCGAGAGATTACATCCTGCGCACCATCATCAACAACTACAACCCGGAAGCAACGGTACTGATCTCAACCCATCTGATCGAGGATGTGGAACAGGTACTGGATGAAGTCATCTTCATGCGTTATGGTCAGCTGGTGTTATATACATCCGTTGACAATATCAGAGAAGAGAAAGGTAAGTCTGTAGATGCTTACTTCAGGGAGGTGTTCGCATGTTAGGAAAGTTAATGAAATATGAATGGAAAAATATCTGGAAAGCGGGCACGCTGATGCTTCTGGGAATGTTTATCGTCACAGTAATCGGCTGTGTTGTACTGCAAATGCCTGGAGTGGCGGAATTTTTCGACAGTAATGATGTAAATGGTGTGCAGACCTGGCTTATGATTTCTTCCTTCGTGGCAACACTGATCCTGTATGTGATCATGCTGTTGGCATCCACCTGGGGTATGCTGATATTCCTGGGCATCCGTTTCTACCGAAGCATGTACACCGATGAGGGATATTTGTCCCATACTCTGCCGGTGACAGCCAACCAGCTGTTCTTAAGCAAGATACTGGTCTCCGGTGTCTGGTATCTGTTTATTTCGATAGGCATTGGTATTTCAGTGGTGGCACTGGTCGTCTCTTTGATGACAGGACTTTTAAATATTGGTGAACTGAGCAGTGTACTGACACAATATAACGGCAATATCTGGGAATTCCTGGCAGATGCTTTTTATGAACTTGGCAGAACATACGAAGAAGAGATGGGAATCAATCTGCTGCATTATGGGATTACACTACTCTTAACCTATGTGGCAGGACCTTTCATTACTATGGTCACCCTGTTCGGAGCGCTGACCATCGGACAGCTTTCCTCCAAACATAAAGGCCTGATGGGAATCCTGGCATATGCCGGCCTGACGATCCTGTCTTCCATCATTGGCAGCACCGTACAGAGTGCCTTCATGTTTGGCACAAATGTCATGAGTAGCTCCGGCGGATTTTCGGTAACGACCAATATGGCCTATGATATTAACGTGATTACCAGTCTGCTTATTGCGGCCATCATGTACGGCGTATCTTATTACATCATGAACCGAAAATTAAACCTGGACTAACCGGGTCTACACCTTGCCCTCAACTGGTAAATTTGGTATAATAAATCCAAATGACAACAGGGAACGGGTGAAGGTACATGCAGGAGATTATTGATAGAATTTTAGGAGGAAACTTCGATTATGAGAACGGTTCTTTGGAATTCTCCTGCGCTAAAATAGAGATTTCCCTGTCACAGGGGACAATATATGAGGGCTCTTTTCACATTCTTTCTGCGTCGGAAGGCTATGTAAAGGGATCCGTGATCTCGGACCATCTTCGGATGGAATGTATGACGGATCAGTTTACCGGCTCCGATGCAGAAATTTTTTACTGCTTCCACGGAGAAGATCTGGAGGAAGGGGATGTGATCAAGGGCTCTTTTTCCGTAGTCAGCAACAGAGGAGAATACAATCTTCCTTTTGTGGTGACGGTGGAGCATGGGATGTTGAATTCTTCCATCGGGGCTATACGGAATCTGTTCCATTTTGCCAACCTGGCAAAGAGCAACTGGAAGGAAGCTGTGCGGCTGTTCTATGATCCGGAATTTCTGCGGCTGTTCCAGGGGAACGATGCCCATTTCTATGACAGTTACCGGATCCTGTCCACTTATGAGGGCAACGAACAAAATGTGGAGGAATTCCTGATCTGTATCAATAAAAAGCAACAGCTGGAATTCCTGACGGAAGAGAAAGAACTGGTGAAAAAACTGCCTCGCAGCGCAGATAATTACGGCGTCACGGAGAACAATCTGACCATCGTGAGGAACGGCTGGGGATATACGAATCTCCAGATCGAGTGTGAGGGTGAATTTGTCTTTACGGAAAAGGAAAACATTACAGACGATGATTTTCTGGGAAACCGTTGCCGCCTGCCGGTCTACATCGACAGCAGCCTGTGCAGACCTGGCAAAAATTTCGGTAAAGTCTACATATATAATGCTTATACTTCACTGGAGATCCCGGTCATGGTACAGTTGGGAGACGGTGCAGTGGCCCGGCATGCGGATCACAGTCATATGCAGTGCATCACCCAGATCATGAAATATTATGAAGAATCGAGACTGAAAAAGATCGGTACGGGAACCTGGCTCGCGGAGACCGGCAAACTGGTGGAGCGCATGGTGACCATGGATGAGAAGGATGTGTCGGCGAGACTGTTCCAGGCACAGCTTCTGATCACAGAGGAACGCTACAATGAAGCCGGATGGATCCTGGATCACGCGGCGGACATGTTGGAAGCCCAGGGAGCTACCGGCGGAGAACAGTGGGCTTACTATCTGTATCTGACCACACTGATCCACAGGGATCCCCAGTATACACTGCAAATGGCGGAGCAGGTGGAACAGATCTACCGCTATGACAGGACCCGCTGGCGTGTGGCATGGCTGCTGTTGTATCTGTCGGAGGAATACAATCGTTCAACCTCCGGGAAATGGATGTTCTTAGAAAAACAGTACCAGTACGGCTGCACCAGTCCGGTGATCTACCTGGAAGCACTGGCCCTTTTGAACGGCAATCCGGCGCTGCTACGTAAATTGAACAGTTTTGAACTGCAGGTGTTGAACTTCGGTGTCCGTCAGGATGCGGTAAACGACAGCCTGATCGAACAGCTGTTGTATCTGTCGGGAAGAGTCAGAGAGTATTCTCCACTACTGGGCAGAATTTTACGAAGACTGTATGAGAAAAAGAAGGATGTGCGGATCCTGCAGGAGGTGTGCAGCCTTCTGATCAAGGGAAGTAAGACGGGACCGGATGCCTTCACGTGGTATCAGATGGGTGTGGAAAGCCATCTGAGGATCACGAATCTCTATGAATATTATATGGCATCGGTAGATCTGGATTCTGTGCTGGAGCTTCCGAAAGTGATTCTGATGTATTTTTCTTTCCAGAGCAATCTGGATTATGAACATAGTGCGTTCCTGTATGCGTATCTGTTAAAACACCGAAAAGATTATGAGGAACTGTACGAACATTACGAGCCGAGAATGGAGCGGTTCGTCATTGACCAGATCCAGAAGCAGCATATTAACAGACATCTGGCAATACTGTATCAGGAATTCCTGTCTCCGGCCATTGTAACGGAAGTTATGGCGAAGCCTCTGTCCCGTCTGTTGTTTGCCCATATGGTAAGAGTGGATGACAGCAGAATGCGTAAGGTGATCGTCAGCCAGCCGGGGAATCTGATACTGTCCGAGACGCCTCTGCAAAACGGCACTGCCTGGGTGGCAGTCTACGGGAATGATTATACCATTGCCTTTGAGGATGCATATGGTAACAGGTTCCTTAAAAATGTGGAATATACCCTGGAAAAACTGCTGGTACCGGGGAAATATCTCAGACTTCTGGAACATTATGTGCCGGATACGGCGGAACTGGATCTGTATTTCATGGAGAACGGCAGAACAGAAGAGACCATATCTTCAACAAAGCTGATGCGGATGGCAAGACTGGTGGAAAGCGATGCCGTGGAGCCGAAGCTGCGCAGTGAGATTGCGGTACAGCTGGTACAGGCCTATTTCGACGCGGATAATTTGCAGGCACTGGATGAATACCTGCAGGAGCTGCAGGGGGACGGCTTTACGGAGGAACAGCGGGAACTGATCCTGCGTTTTCTGGTGCTGCGGGGAAATTATGAGAAGGCATATGCCTGGATCGAAGCATATACCCCTTATTTTGTGGAGACCAAGATCCTGTTGCGGCTTACGGACGGTGTGATCACGCAGTCGGTCCATGAGGGAGAGGCAGTCCTGTATGCGGCGGCATTGACGGCGTTCCGTAAGGGAAAATACAACGGTGGAATTTTAGAGTATCTGGTGCGTTATGCCACCGGTACCACGAAGGAATTGCGTGACATCTGGAAAGCGGCAAGATCCTTTGAGATAGACTGCTACAGCTTAAGTGAAAAGATATTGCTGCAGATGCTGTTCTCCGGGGCATTTGTGGGAGAGCGGATGGATATTTTCCGTTATTATGTATCCCAGGGAGCCAGACAGGAGATCGAGGAGGCTGTGCTTGTACAGAGCTCTTATGATTATTTCTGCCGGGAGAAGATCACGGAGGAATATGTATTCCGGGAGATCCGTAACTGCTATCTGCGGGGAGAAGAGACCCAGCGGATCTGCAAGCTGGCTTATCTGAAATTCTATGCGGAGAATAAGGACAAGCTGGAGCGGGAAGATGAAAATCTGGTCCGGAATTTCCTGGAGGAAATGATGAAGGAACACATTCATCTGAACTTTTTCAGGGAATATCAGGACTGCCTGCCACAGCTGCAGGAGATGAAGGACAAGACTATCGTGGAGTATCACACAAGAGGCGGCGTCCGTGCAAGGATTCATTATGTGATGATGCATGAGAACGGGCAGGCGGAGGATTACCTGTCGGAATATATGCAGGAAGTATACAGCGGTGTATTTTTCAAGGAATTCGTACTGTTTTTCGGGGAGAATCTTCAATATTACATTATGGAAGAATCAGAGAACGAAGAACAGCTGACGGAGAGCGGAAGCCTGCAGAAGAGCAATATTATGAATGAAAGTCCGGACAGCAAATACGAGATCATCAATGATATGATGATCAGCATGACACTGCAGGACGATACGACACTGGATCATCTGATCGAGGAATATTACCGCAGGGAATATCTGGATCACAGATTGTTCACATTGCAGTAAAGATAAAAAAAGACAGCAGGAGAGGAGGCGGAAGAACATGCGACTGCTGGGAAGTGATAAAGTTATAGTGGGTTATGACCTGGGGAAGGATTATGCGCAGATCAGCTGCTATGTCACAGGCAAGGAAGAAGAGATCACCACATTGTCTTCCGTTGCAGGCTCACAGGTCTATACGATTCCCCTGGTCCTGAGCAAGAGACAGGGAGTCAACCAGTGGTTCTATGGAAGTGAAGCCCTCCGGCATGCGGAGGAAGAAGAGGGGATCCTGGTGGAGCATCTTCTGAAGCTGGCAAAAGATGGGGAACCGGTGCAGATCGATGGAACGACTCTGGATCCGGTGGCACTACTGACTCTTTTTCTCAAGCGTAGTCTGGGAATGCTATCCCAGATGACTTCCACAGAGCGGATCGGGGCCCTGATGATCACCTGCGAGGAACTGGATGCAGGAATGCTGGAGGTGCTGACGCAGGCAGTGGAGGCATTACACCTGAAGACGGATGCTGTCTGTTTTCAGAGCCATCGGGAGAGCTTTTATTATTACAATCTGTATCAGCCGGAAAATCTGTGGAAGCAGGGGAGCGTGCTGTGCGAGTATAGGGACAGTTCCATCCAGACTTATTATATGGAATGCAACTGCCATACGATGCCGGTGGTAACGTACATCGAAGAGCGGGAATTCCCTTTTCCGGTGGAAAAATCGGATGAAAAGTTCCTGGAGATCGCCACACAGCTATGCGAGAACCGGATGGTGTCCTCGGTATATCTGATCGGGGAAGAGTTTTCTCAAGAATGGATGAAAGAATCGCTACGCTATCTGTGCCGTGGACGGAGAGTCTTTCAGGGGAACAACCTGTTCAGCAAGGGTGCCTGCTACAGCATGATGGAGCGGCTGCATCCCAGTGAAAACGGACAAAATCATGTCTATCTGGGACAGGATAAATTGAAATCCAATATCGGTATGAAAGTGCGCAGACAGGGAGAGGAATCCTATCAGGCACTGTTAGACGCCGGAATCAACTGGTACGAGGCGCAGAATGCCATGGAGTTTTACCTGTTGGAAGGAAGAGCGGTGGAGATTCTGATCACGTCCCTGACGGGAAAGGGCAGCCGGATCGCCAGAATCGTGCCGGAAGAATTGCAGGAAGGAATCACCAGACTGCGGATTCAGGTGGAGATGAAGGATGAAACACATCTGCAGGTGGAACTGGAGGATCTTGGTTTTGGCAGCTTCCGAACAGCTACGCATCATATCTGGAAGGAAGAAATAGAGTTGTAGATCTGCCCGGGGCAGAGAAAATGAGGATGAAAAATGAAGGCAAGTCTGTGTGTAGGAGAATATTGCGAGAATGCCTATAATGTGGAAGGCCTGGATATCCGGGTCTATAGTATGGAAGAGTTGTGCTATTGCCTAAAGGAGAATGCATTCCTGTTAGACCTGTCCATCATGAACGATAAGCTGGTGGACTGGATCGGAGAAGAATGTAAAGTGCGGGAACTGGCAAAACAGCTCTACCCCATGGTACATAAGCAGGGATCCTTAAGTGTGTTCGTGGTGACGATCCTGCAATATGTGGGGATGTACGATCCGGAAGAAATCCTGCAGGTGGAGCAGGTACTGAAGCAGGGAGCCGGACTCAGCAATCTGGAGAAACGCAAGAGCCAGATCGACTATATGGTGGAAAAAAGAAAATATGCGGCAGCCATCCGTGGATATGATATGCTACTGGAGACCTGGAACCATCTGGAACAGGAAGGAAAGGAACTTCCGGCGGGAAAAGTCCGGGCGGCGATCCTGCACAATAAGGGTGTGGCGCTGACAGGGCTGATGTTTTATGACAAGGCGGCATATTACTTTAACGAAGCCTGGAAGACCGATCCGGACAGAGAACACCTGGATGCCTATCTGGCGGCAAAGAGAATGGAACTGACGGAGGATGCCTATGTGGCATTTGCAGCGCAGAATCCGGAAAATTATACGGAGTCCCTGGAACTGGAAAAGCGGATCGAGCAATTTGAACGGGAATGGGAACAGCAGCCGGAGTACCGACAGCTACGGCTGCGTGGTGACTGGCGGGTGAACGACAGGGTGAAATACGATGCGGAAAATGAGAGACTGACTCAGGCACTGAAAAACAGTTACCGGACAAGTGTCAGCGTATAGAGAAGACAGCAGGAGAGAATTATGGCGTGGTGGAACCGCTTATTTAAGAAAAAAGAACCGATACAGCAGGAAGAGGACTGGGAACAGCTGGTCTATACCCGCAACGGTGTGAATTTTGATGAGGAAGACCAGAGAAAACGTTACATTGTAAATTGCCTGGAGCAGATCGCAGAGGCTTCCAAGGAGATCGACCTCCTGACGGGAGAGTATACGCTGGTGACTTCTTATCTGACGGATACGGATGAGATTGAGGCTCTGCCAGCAGAGCAGAGAGAAGAGGTCAACCGGGTGGCCGGCAAGCTGGCCGGGCTGGAACAGGAACGCAGCAGATACCGGGAAAAGAAGAACCGTATGCGGGATGCGGACTTCTATGCGATCCGCAAAAGAGAGAACGAGATTGAAGAAGGCATTCAGAAGATTCGGGACGGTGAGAAATACGGCAATCTGATAAGGCAGGATCTGCACAGACTGGACGGAGAACGACATGCCTACGAATACCGGAGAAATGAGCTGGAGAATCTGATGAACAACCAACGGGGCATGGCTGTCATTTTCCTTACGGCATTGATCGTCTGTGTGATCATGCTGGTGATCCTGCAGTATGCTTTTGAAATGGATGTCTATGTGGGACTTTTTCTGGCAGTAGGTGCAGGAGCTGTAGCCATCTCCTATGTCTGCATCCGGTACATGGATGCAGGACGGGAACTGCAGCGGGTGGAGAAGACCATCAACAAGATCATCCAGCTGCAGAATAAAGTCAAGATCCGCTATGTGAACAACTGTCAGCTGATGGAATATCTGTATCTGAAGTACAATACGGACAGTGCAGCAAAGCTGGAAAAACAGTGGAAAATGTATCAGGACGAAAAGGAAGAGCGGAAGCAGTTCGCAGAGGCGGAAGCTAAGATCGAGTACTACCAGAAGCAGCTGGTACAGCAGCTGGCCGGTTACCGTGTGCAGATGCCGGAGCGCTGGATCAGCCAGACAGCTGCGCTTTTGGACAAGCGGGAAATGGTGGAGATCCGCCACGAACTGATCCAGAGAAGACAGGCGCTCCGCAAGCAGATGGACTACAATCAGGAAGTAGCGGAGAGTGCAAGAAACGAAGTAAAAGACATCGCAGCCACCTATCCGAAATATGCCCAGGAGATCCTGGCCATGGTGGAGCGTTACGACCGATAAAGAATTGACAAGACACCTCTCGTTGTGTTACTATGACACCGTGTTAGCAATTTACCATGCTAAAGTATACGACGCGGCCAACAGTGAGTGGCAGAACGGGAGGATGTATTATGAAAAGAGTATTAGTGGCATTACTGGCGATCAGCATGGCAGCAGGTGTTCTTACCGGCTGTGGTTCTAAAGGATCTGAGAAAACATTTACCGTAGGTTTCGATGCGGAATTTCCCCCTTACGGATATCGTGATGATAATGGAGAATATGTAGGCTTTGACCTGGACCTGGCAGCGGAAGTATGCAAGAGACAGGGCTGGGAACTGGTAAAACAGCCCATTGACTGGGATGCAAAGGATATGGAGCTTTCCTCCGGAGCTATTGACTGTATCTGGAACGGTTTCACCATGAACGGCAGAGAGGATGCCTATACCTGGACAGAGCCCTATATCGACAACAGTCAGGTATTCGTCGTAGCGTCTGCTTCCGGTGTACAGAACAAGGAAGAGCTGGCAGGCAAGGTGGTAGCAGTACAGAAGGATTCCTCTGCGCTGGCTGCTCTGAACGATGAAGAAAATGCAGACAACATTGCACTGCGTGATTCCTTCTCCCAGCTGATCGAATATGCGGACTACAATACCGCTTTCATGGATCTGGAGCAGGGTGCGGTAGATGCCGTAGCCATTGATATCGGTGTGGCACAGTATCAGATTGCGCAGAGAGAAGAAGGAAAATTCGTTATGCTGCAGGGCGAGGACAACAAGCTGGCTGTAGAGCAGTATGCAGTAGGTTTCCTGAAGGGTAATGATGAACTGAGAGATACCGTACAGAAGACACTGGACGAAATGGCAGCGGATGGTACCTTCGCACAGATCGCTGAAAAATGGGGACTGACCGACAGCGTATGTCTCGGTAAATAATCAACTAAGGATAGTTAAGGAGTAGAATTCATGAGTTTGCTGACCATGAGTGCCCAACTGGCAGAGGGCTTTCTGATAACGGTGGAAATATTTGTACTGACCCTTTTGTTTTCCCTTCCTCTGGGGCTGATCGTAGCCTTCGGAAGAATGTCGGGATGCAAGGTGATCCGTATTATTTCCAAAATATATATATCCATCATGAGAGGAACCCCTCTGATGTTACAGATCATCGTGGTGTATTTCGCACCCTTTTATGTATTCCGCATGCAGGTGGGAACGGGGTATCGTTTCCCGGCGGTGATACTGGCATTCGTGATCAATTATGCGGCATATTTTGCAGAGATCTACCGTGCGGGCATTGAGTCCATACCGGTGGGGCAGTATGAGGCTGCGGAGGTGCTGGGCTACAGTAAGGCACAGACTTTCGTGAAGATCATTCTGCCGCAGGTGGTGAAGCGGGTGCTTCCGCCGGTGACCAATGAGACTATCACATTAGTCAAGGATACTTCTATGGCATTTACCATTTCCATCGCGGAGATGTTCACGGTGGCGAAGCAGATCGGAGCAGCACAGACCAGTGTGGTTCCGCTGTTGGCGGCAGGTGTATTCTATTATATCTTCAATCTCGTTGTGGCATCCTTCATGGAATACCTGGAGAAGAAGACATCTTATTACAGATAGGTGACAGACAGGAGTATCGTATATGGAACAGACAGACGGAGAAATCCTCTTAGAAATGAATCATGTGAAAAAAAGTTTTGACGGCAACGGAGTGCTGAAGGATATATCCCTGAAGGTTAACGAAGGAGAAGTTGTCTCCATCATCGGCCCCTCCGGTTCCGGCAAATCCACATTGCTTCGCTGTGCAACGCTTCTGGAGAAAATGGACGGTGGTGAGCTGATCTATTTAGGGCAGACGGCAGCTTCGGAGAAAACGGATAAAAACGGCAGAATACAGTGCGAATATGCGTCCAAGGCACAATTACATAAGATCCGGAAATGTTTCGGACTGGTGTTCCAGAATTTTAACCTTTTTCCCCATTATACGGTGATGAAAAATATCATCGATGCGCCGATCCATGTGGATAAGGTAAGCCGCACAGAAGCCGTGGCGAGGGCGGAGAAGCTTTTAGCACAGTTGGGACTGTCGGATAAGGCAGATGCCTACCCTTACCAGCTGTCCGGCGGACAGCAGCAGAGAGTATCCATAGCCAGGGCACTGGCACTGCAGCCCAGGATCCTGTTCTTCGATGAGCCGACCTCGGCACTGGATCCGGAATTGACGGCAGAAGTATTAAAGGTGATCAGACAGCTGGCAAGTGAACATATGACCATGATCATCGTAACCCATGAGATGCAGTTTGCCAGAGAAGTATCCGACCGCATTATTTTCATGGAACAGGGTGTGATCGTGGAGGAAGGTTCTCCCGAAGCACTTTTTACAACGGAAAATGCCCGGGTTCGGGAATTTATCGGAAAGTTGCAGTAAAAATATATTGATTTTTTTTCGCAAATCTGTTTATCTATTAGGTGTGGGTGTATCTTGCCCACACCTGTTTCAATAAAAGACTGAAAAACATAAGAATGCGAGGACTGATGGTATGAGCGTACAGGAAATGAAACCGATCAAGGAAGGCAAAGTTCGTGAGATCTATGACAACGGAGACACCCTGATCATGGTGGCAACTGACCGTATCAGCTGCTTTGATGTGATCTTGGACAACACAGTAACGAAGAAAGGAACTGTATTGACCCAGATGTCGAAATTCTGGTTTGATATGACTGAGGATGTGATTCCCAATCATATGGTATCCGCTGATGTTAAGGATATGCCCGAATTTTTCAGACAGCCGAAATTCGACGGCAACAGCATGATGTGCAAGAAGCTGAACATGCTCCCCATCGAGTGCATCGTTCGTGGATACATTACCGGAAGCGGCTGGGAAAGCTACAAGAAGAACGGTACCGTATGCGGTATCAAGCTTCCGGAAGGTCTGAAGGAGGCAGATAAGCTTCCCGAGCCCATCTATACCCCTTCCACCAAGGCAGAGATCGGAGATCATGATGAGAATATCTCCTATGAGCAGAGTGTGGAATATCTGGAGAAGCGTTTCCCCGGCAAGGGCGCAGAATATGCGGCCAAGCTTCGTGACTATACCATCGCTATTTATAAAAAATGTGCGGATTATGCACTGACCAAAGGAATCATTATCGCAGATACCAAGTTCGAGTTCGGACTGGATGAGAACGGCAACATGGTACTGGGGGATGAAGTATTGACTCCCGACAGCTCCCGTTTCTGGCCGGTAGACGGCTACGAGCCCGGACATGGCCAGCCTTCCTTTGACAAACAGTTCGCCCGTGACTGGCTGAAAGCCAACCCTGAAAAAGGCTGGAAGCTGCCGGAGGACATCGTGGAGAAGACCATTGACAAATACCTTCAGGCTTACAAGATGCTGACAGGCAAGGATCTGTAGGGTACGGTTTTTGGGGATTTTTTTCACGGGGCAGGCAGGAAAGGTAAGGCTTACAAGTGACGGACAACATTTATATCCAGACAGAAAATAATGACAAATTAAAGGAAGAATGTGGCGTTTTCGGCGTGTATGATTTCGATGGACACGACGTGGCATCCACGATTTATTACGGCCTTCTGGCATTGCAGCACAGAGGCCAGGAAAGCTGCGGTATTGCCGTCAGTGACACGAATGGGCCCAAGGGCAAAGTCTTAAGCAGCAAAGACATGGGACTGGTCAATGAGGCATTTACACCGGAACAGCTGGAGAAGTTAAAAGGTGACATCGGTGTGGGACATGTCCGCTATTCTACAGCGGGAGGATCCACCAGAGAGAATGCACAGCCTCTGGTACTGAATTATGTTAAGGGTACTCTGGGACTGGCCCATAACGGTAACCTGATCAATGCGCCGGAGCTTCGAAGAGAACTGGAGTATACCGGTGCTATTTTCCAGACCACCATTGATTCCGAGGTCATTGCTTATCATATTGCCAGAGAGCGTTTGAATTCCAAATCCGTAGAGGAAGCTGTGGGCAGAGCCATGACGAAGATCAAGGGAGCTTATTCCCTGGTGGTGATGTCTCCCAGAAAGCTGATCGGCGCCAGAGATCCTTATGGATTTAAGCCGTTATGCATCGGCAAGAGAGACAATGCGTATTTTCTGTCCAGCGAGACCTGCGCTCTGGATACGGTAGGTGCCGAGTTCGTCCGGGATGTGCTTCCCGGCGAGATCGTGACCATTTCCCCGGAGAAGGGAATTGAATCCGATACCACCCATGTATTAAAGCCTGCGGAGACCGCCAGATGTATTTTTGAGTATATTTATTTCGCCAGACCCGACAGCTTTATCGACGGCGTCAGCGTATACGATTCCCGTATTCTGGCCGGAAAGTTCCTGGCTATGGATTCCCCGGTGGATGCGGATCTGGTCATCGGCGTACCGGAATCCGGCAACTGCGCAGCCATGGGATATTCCATGCAGTCGGGAATCCCTTACGGCATGGGCTTCGTGAAAAATGCCTATGTGGGCAGAACCTTCATCAAACCGAAGCAGAAGAGTAGAGAAAGCAGCGTTCAGGTCAAACTGAACCCTATCCGGGAAGCCGTGGAGGGCAAGCGTGTCATCATGATCGATGATTCCATTGTCCGCGGCACCACCTCCGATCGTATCGTAAAGATGTTACGGGAAGCCGGAGCCAAAGAGGTACATATGAGAGTCAGTTCACCGCCGTTTCTGTGGCCCTGCTATTTCGGCACAGACGTTCCGGCGAGAGACCAGCTGATCGCATATAACCGTTCCATCAAGGAGATCAGTGATATGATCGGCACGGACAGCCTGGATTATCTGAAGATTGAGAGACTGGAAGAACTGGTGGGCGGTGATCTTGGCATCTGCAAGGGCTGCTTTACCGGAAAATACCCGATGGAACCGCCTGCGGAAGATATCCGCGGAGAATTTGACAAATAAACAATAACTATTGGGTCACCATCCCACACATGAACAAAATTAGCTGCGAAGCAGCGGAAAAGTATGAGAAGCATACGGTTTTGTGAATGTGAGGGATGGGGTTTGAATGGTTGCAATAAATTAGAAAATAAGAGGAGCAGACAAATGAGTACAGGTACAGACAGATATCAGAGCCCGTTATCCGAACGCTATGCAAGCAAGGAGATGCAGTATATTTTCTCCCCGGATATGAAATTCCGTACATGGAGAAAGCTGTGGATTGCACTGGCAGAGACGGAGAAAGAGCTGGGACTGTCCCAGGACGGTAAGCCCGTTATCACAGATGAGCAGATCGAGGAACTGAAGGCTCATGCTGAGGACATTAATTACGATGTGGCAAAAGAGCGTGAAAAACTGGTACGTCATGACGTTATGAGCCATGTGTATGCATACGGACAGCAGTGCCCCAAGGCAGCCGGAATCATCCATCTGGGCGCAACCTCCTGCTATGTGGGTGACAACACCGACATTATTGTGATGACCGAGGCACTGAAGCTTGTCAGAAAAAAGCTGATCAATGTTATGAAGGAACTGGCGGATTTCGCTGATAAGTATAAGGCACAGCCTACCCTGGCATTTACTCATTTTCAGCCTGCACAGCCTACAACCGTAGGCAAGAGAGCAACGCTGTGGTTACAGGAGTTCTCACTGGATCTGGAGGATCTGGATCACGTTCTGGGTACCATGAAGCTGTTAGGCTCTAAGGGAACCACCGGAACCCAGGCTTCTTTCCTGGAACTGTTCAACGGAGATCAGGAGACCATCGACAAGATCGATCCCATGATTGCAGCCAAGATGGGATTCAAGGAGTGCTATCCTGTATCCGGCCAGACTTATTCCCGTAAGGTGGATACCAGAGTAGCAAACGTGCTGGCCGGTATTGCGGCATCCGCTCATAAGATGAGCAATGACATCCGCCTGTTGCAGCATCTGAAGGAAGTGGAAGAGCCCTTCGAGAAGAACCAGATCGGCTCCTCCGCCATGGCTTACAAGCGTAATCCCATGAGAAGTGAGCGTATTGCTTCCCTGTCCCGTTATGTGATGGTGGATGCGCTGAATCCCGCCATTACTTCCGCAACCCAGTGGTTCGAGAGAACGCTGGACGATTCTGCCAACAAGAGACTGTCTATTCCCGAAGGCTTTCTTGCCATCGATGGTATTCTGGATCTGTGCCTGAATGTGGTAGACGGACTGGTAGTATATCCGAAGGTAATTGAAAAGCACATGATGAGCGAGCTTCCTTTCATGGCTACCGAGAATATTATGATGGATGCCGTAAAGTTAGGCGGCAACCGTCAGGAACTGCATGAGCGTATCCGTGAGCTTTCCATGGAGGCCGGACGCAATGTGAAGGTAGAAGGAAAAGAGAATAACCTCCTGGAGCTGATCGCCGCAGATCCTGCATTCCCCATGGGACTGGAGGAACTGAAAGCATCCATGGATCCGTCCAAGTATATCGGACGTTCCAAAGAGCAGGTGGAAGCTTTCCTGAAAAATGTGATCAGCCCGATCTTAGAGGCCAACAAGGACTTACTGGGTGTAAAGGCCGAGATCAACGTATAAACGTTTTCTGCTGAAGTAATTTGTGGAAACGAAAACTATTCAGAACCTCATTCATCGGTGATCTTTTGATGTTTACATAGCTCTGAATCGTTACAGAATGATAAGAAAGCAGGAGACGAAAATGGGTGGATTTTTTGGAGTCGCAGCAAAAGAAGACTGTGTGTTTGATCTGTTCTTTGGAACGGATTATCATTCCCATCTGGGAACCAGACGTGCCGGCATGGCAGTCTACAGCAAAGAAGAAGGTTACAACAGAGCCATTCACAACATAGAGAATGCACCGTTCCGTACGAAGTTCGACAAGGATGTCAATGAGATGCACGGACATCTGGGCATCGGCTGTATTTCCGATTTTGAGCCCCAGCCGCTGATGGTGCGTTCCCATCACGGAACTTATGCTATTACCACCGTGGGCAAGATCAACAATATGGATGCCATCATCAAGGATCTGTTTGCGAAGGGGCATTCTCATTTCCTGGAGATGAGCGGCGGTGACATCAATGCCACGGAGCTGGTGGCGGCCATTGTCAACCAGAAGGACAATCTGGTGGAGGGCATTCAGTACGCCCAGGAGATCATCGACGGTTCCATGACCTTACTGATCATGACACCCAAGGGAATCTATGCGGCCAGAGATAAGATGGGCCGTACTCCGGTGGCAGTAGGCAAAAAGGAGGGGGCTTATTGCGTCTCCTTTGAGAGCTTCGCTTATCTGAATCTGGGATACCAGCCCGTGAGAGAGCTGGGACCGGGAGAGATCGCCGTGGTGACACCGGAAGGTGTACGAACCCTGGTGAAGCCCGGCAAGGATATGAAGATCTGTACGTTTTTGTGGGTCTATTACGGATATCCGTCCTCATCCTATGAAGGCATCAGTGTAGAGAAGATGCGTTATCAATGCGGTGCCAAGCTGGCGGAGCGTGATAATGTAAAACCGGATATCGTAGCAGGAGTGCCGGATTCCGGTACCGCTCATGCAGTGGGATATGCCAACCGTTCGGGAATTCCTTTTTCCCGTCCGTTTATTAAGTATACCCCCACCTGGCCCAGATCCTTTATGCCGACGATCCAGACCCAGAGAAATCTGATCGCAAAGATGAAACTGATCCCGGTACATGATCTGATCCAGGATCAGAGTCTGTTGTTGATCGACGATTCTATTGTCCGCGGCACACAGTTAAGAGAGACTACGGAATTCCTGTACCAGAGCGGTGCAAAGGAAGTACATATCCGTCCGGCCTGTCCGCCTCTGTTATATGGCTGCAAGTACCTGAACTTCTCCAGATCTTCTTCGGAGATGGATCTGATCACCCGCCGTGTGATCAAGGAGATTGAGCAGGAGGGCAGAGAAATCGATCTGAAGAACTATGTGAATCCCGATACTCCGGAATACGAGGAGATGGTAGGACGGATCTGCAAACAGCTGAAGTTCACCACATTGCAGTTTCAGAGACTGGATGATATGATTGAGTCCGTGGGCATCGGCAGAGAGAAGCTGTGCACCTACTGTTGGGATGGCAGAGAATAATGCGAAAAGAACTTCTAATCACTCAGAGCATAGGTTCTTTCGTGAAGAAGTTCTAAGTTTCGCATGGCAAAACGCTACGCGTTTTGAATATAGATGTAGGTTATATAAAATATAATAAATATTGATTTTACTTATACCACAAAGTGTTGTATACTGTAAAACGGTGTGAGAAAGAGAAGCAGGAGTTTCTTTGGATCACCTGGAATAAGATATTGGATGTAGATTTATCACAGAAACTGTGGTAAAGAATGGAGGAAAACATGGTAAAGGCAGTTGTAGGAGCCAACTGGGGCGACGAAGGAAAAGGAAAGATCACAGATATGCTGGCAGAGAAAGCGGACATTATCGTACGTTTTCAGGGCGGCGCAAATGCAGGACATACTATCGTGAACAATTATGGTAAATTTGCTCTGCACACCCTTCCTTCCGGTGTATTTTACAATCATACCACCAGCGTGATCGGTAACGGTGTGGCATTGGATATCCCTCTTTTGATCAAGGAGGTCAAGTCTATCACAGATAGAAATGTCCCTCAGCCGAAGATCCTGGTATCTGAGCGTGCACAGATGGTAATGCCTTATCATAAACTGTTTGATCAGTACGAAGAGGAGAGACTGGGCGGTAAATCCTTCGGATCTACCAAGTCCGGTATTGCACCTTTTTATTCCGATAAGTATGCGAAGATCGGTTTCCAGGTCAGCGAATTGTTTGACGAGGAACTGTTACAGGAAAAAGTACAGCGCGTCAGTGAGATGAAGAATGTCATCTTAGAGCATCTGTATCATAAGCCCCTGATCGATCCCGCAGAGCTGTTAAATACCCTGCATGAGTATCGTGACATGATCGCACCTTTCGTATGCGATGTATCCGCATTCCTGGATAAGGCACTGAAGGAAGGCAAGACCATTCTGTTAGAGGGCCAGTTAGGAACCATGAAGGATCCGGATCACGGAATTTACCCCATGGTAACTTCTTCCTCCACATTGGCAGCTTACGGCGCCATCGGTGCAGGTATCCCTCCTTATGAGATCAAGCAGATCGTTACCGTAAGTAAGGCATATTCCTCTTCCGTAGGAGCAGGTGCTTTCGTATCTGAGATCTTCGGTGACGAAGCAGATGAATTACGTCGCCGCGGCGGTGACGGCGGTGAGTTCGGTGCAACTACCGGACGTCCCAGACGTATGGGATGGTTCGACTGTGTTGCCACCAAGTACGGCTGTCGTCTGCAGGGCGCTACCGATGTGGCATTTACCGTACTGGATGCACTGGGATATCTGGATGAGATTCCTGTATGTGTAGGATATGAGATCGACGGTGAAGTTACCACTGATTTCCCTGTTACCTACAAGCTGGAAAAGGCAAAGCCCGTACTGAAAAAGCTCCCTGGCTGGAAGTGCGATATCCGCGGTATCCGCAACTTCGATGAACTGCCGGAGAACTGCAGAAAGTATGTGGAATTCATTGAGGAGCAGATCGGATTCCCTATCACCATGATCAGCAACGGCCCTGGAAGGGAAGATATCATCTATCGTGAGAGTCCTCTGAAGAAATAAATGCTGTCAAATGTGGAGAGATAGGATAATCTTTGATGGAAAAACATCTGTAAAATGTGAATGAGAATGGAAAGGGCATGGTGCTGGTATGAGATCAGCCCGTGTCCTTTTTGGTATACGATGAATCCGGCAGGAATTTTGATTACACAGTATCTGGCTGAATGCAAGCATTCGCAGAACGCAGTTTTGCATGGCTCTGAATAGTTACAGATTTTTACTGTGAAGGAACAAAAACCAGTGTCTGATAGTAATTTTGAGATGGAGACAGCGAGATATGATCAATAATCTGGAAGCGTATAAAGTATTTTATTATGTAGCAAAATGTGGGAGTGTGACCAAAGCGGCCGGGGAACTGTCAATTTCACAGCCGGCGGTCAGTCAGGCCATCAAGCAGCTGGAAAATACCCTGGATGTCGCCCTGTTCCACCGGGCGGCCAAGGGAGTACGGCTGACCAGTGAGGGAGAACTGTTGTATTCCTATGTGGCAAAAGGGTACGAACAGATCGAAATGGGTGTGAAGAAGGTTCACCAGATGCAGAATATGGAACTGGGAGAAGTCCGCATCGGTGCCAGCGATATGACATTGCAGTTTTATCTGCTTCCCTATCTGGAAAAGTTCCATGAACAGTACCCCGGGATCAAGGTGATCGTCACCAATGCGCCGACACCGGAGACATTGAATTATTTAAGAGAGGGACACATTGACTTCGGAATTGTCAGTACGCCGTTTCCGGAGAGACCTGATATTCAGATGATACCGGTGCGGGAGATTGAGGATGTCTTCGTGGCGGGAAGAAGATTTTTCAGCTACAAGAACCGGACGCTGGATTTTCAGGAACTGGAAAGTCTGCCTCTTATTTTCCTGGAGAAAAATACCAGCAGCCGCAGCTACATGGATGAATTTCTGGCGGGAAACGGGGTATATGTGCAGCCGGAGTTCGAACTGGCCACCAGCGATATGATCGTACAGTTTGTGAGACGAAATCTGGGTGTTGGCTGTGTGATGCGGGATTTTGCCAGAGATTATGTGGAATCCGGCTTGCTTTTCGAACTTAGATTCAATAAAATAATACCGAAGCGTCAATTCTGTGTCGTTAGGAACACGAAGATGCCTATGGCTCCGGCAGCGGAGAAACTGTTGGAGATCATGGAACTGGATGCGGCAGCTGCTACGATATAAAGAGACCGATATTAAATGATGCAGATGGCGTATGCAAGAGGTATAAAAAGGCCGATATTAATGATGCAGATGGTGTATGCAAGAGGTATAAAGAGGCCGATATTAATGATGCAGATGGCGCATGCAAGAGATATAAAGAGAGATGCAGATGGCGTATGCAAGAGAATATACAGAACGGATAGGAGACGAGATGATATGATACGTAATATAATATTTGATATTGGAAATGTACTGACTGATTATCGCTGGGAAGGATTTCTGGCAGATAAGGGATTCAATGCGGAGATGATTCAAAAGATCGCCAAAGCATCCGTGATGCATCCGGCATGGGCTGAGTATGACCGCGGTACCTGGACGGATGAACAGGTACTGGATGCGTTTGTAAAAGATGCACCACAGCTGGAACAGGAGTTGTATCAGGCATTTACGAGTATTGCCGGAATAGTAACACCGAGAGCCTATGCCATTCCCTGGCTGCAGGAGTTAAAGGCAAAAGGATACCATGTGTATTATCTGTCTAATTTTTCCCGTAAGGCCGAGGTGGAGTGCGCAGAGGCATTGAATTTCCTGCCGGAGATGGAGGGCGGTATCCTGTCCTATAAGGAGCATCTGATCAAGCCGGAACCGGAGATCTACCAATTGCTTTTGAAACGTTATGGATTGAAGGCAGAAGAGAGCGTATTCCTAGATGATACCTTGAAGAACGTCGAGGCTGCCGAAGAACAGGGGATCCACGGTATCCACTTCCTGACCAAAGAGCAGGCGGAAGAGGAGCTGCGCAAGCTTGGGGTGGAATGCTGACAATCTTATGAATAGCGTGGCTCATTGCGGAGAACTGCCAATAAATGTGGAGCGCCTTTTGCGACACATTTATGAATTGAGTGCATGGCTCGTAACGTAGGGTTACCGTAAACCGGACGAACGCCCGCAGCGAGCGGAACATCACGCCTTGATGTCGCGTCTCCAGGTGTGAATTTTCTAATGAAAAGT
>ERZ1026854.544-NODE-544-length-26245-cov-4.296754_pt1 | contig 26245 bp, 21 predicted proteins | sample MGYA00380157_ERZ1026854 | MGnify/ENA primary metagenome ERZ1026854 (study PRJEB33269, sample SAMEA4719793) | human gut metagenome | biome: human-associated habitat; feature: organic feature; material: feces | place: Cameroon | collected 2013-10 ... | reverse complement strand
AATAAATTGTGCCCAGACTGTTTCTGATGTGGCACGGTTTTCAATATGATTTTTGTCTCCTAAGAAGAATGCAGACGAATATATTTATGGAGTTAAAGATATTGATTTTGTCGAAAAGAAGTTATATCGGGAAATGTCCGTTTACAACACGAAGGAGGATGACAGCAAATGAAAACATTATATCGATTTAACAGCTTTATAGAAAAATGGATGGCGCTGGTTACGCCGGCGTGTCTTGCGTTTGGGGTATTGTTTCCACAGATTGCAAAGCATGGTGTGCCCTTTGTTCCCTATGTATTTGCATTTATGACGTTTACCGGAGCACTCAAATCCAGATTCCGTGATGTGGCAAATGTATTCCGGAATCCGGCGCCGCTGTTGATCGTGATGGCGCTGCTTCATCTGGTGATTCCGGGGATTGTCTGCGGCGTGGGAACCCTGGCATTTCCAAGGAATCCTGATCTGGTCACGGGAATGGTGCTGGAATTTGCGGTTCCTACAGCAGTCAGTGCTTTAATGTGGGTGATGATCTATGATGGAAACCTGGCGGTTTCGCTGGCACTTGTGGTGGTAGATACGGTTCTGGCACCGTTGATCATTCCGATCACGCTTAGCATTTTTGTGGGATCGAAGGTTCATGTTGATATGACCCATATGATCAGCCAGCTTGTTTTTATGGTTGCACTTCCGGCGATTGCCGCAATGACATTAAATCAGGTCAGCAGAGATCGTGTCAGGGAGACATGGCCGTCCAGACTGGCACCGTTTTCTAAAATTGCGTTGATGTTTGTCGTTGCTTCAAACTCCTCCGGGGTTGCGCCGTATGTCCGTCACATGAATGGGCAGCGGATCCTGGTAGCCGTTTTTATGTTTCTTCTGGCAGCAGGGGGCTATGGAGCCGGTCTTGTGATCGCCCGTTTGTTCCATCAGGACCGGCAGACACAGGTTTCTATGATGTACGGAGCCGGAATGCGCAATATCAGTGCCGGAGCTGTGATCGCAACCACCTCTTTTCCGGGAGAAGCTATCTTTCCGGTATTGATCGCCACATTATTTCAGCAGATGCTGGCGGCATTGTACGGAAAGGGTCTGGAGAGAGCCTCCCGTAAGGAGTGACAGCAGGTGCCTGATATAAGGATAAATTATCTGGAGCGCAGGACATGATCAAACAGTTTTGCATTGTCATATGTCATATTTAATGGGCAGATGGAGCTTTCCGTCTGTCCTTTTTCGATGCAGGAAATGACTTCGCAGACCTCGTAGTAAAAGCCGTTGTCCAGACCTTCATGGAAACCCTCCACCAGCCGGTCTTCCAGATCATACAGGCGTGCTCGGTTGCCGAAATGGATCTTTGGGATATGGATATAGCCATCGCTGCCATAGAGATAGGCATCCTCCGGCATTTTGGTGGTAAAGGAACACTGGATATTGGCAATGCACCGTTCTAATTGTAGATTCAGGCTGACAATATCATCTACACCTGTAGAATAATCTTTTTTCAAAAATTGCATCTGGGTAATCTTCTGGTCTGCATAATAGGGCAGCAGTTCCATGGGATAGATTCCGATATCGTAGAGGGAGCCGCCGCCGAGTTCCGGATAAAATAATCGTTTATTATAGGTTTTGTCGGCTTTCCAGCCGATATTTGCCTGCATCAGATGAAGCTCTCCGATCCTGCCCTCCTGAATCCATCGGCGCACCCGGAGGGATTTTGGCAGAAAGCGTGACCACATGCCCTCCATAAGAAAAAGCTGCTTTTCTCTGGCAAAGGTGATCATCTCCTGCGCCTGGGAAGCGGTCTGTGTCATGGGCTTTTCACAGATTACATGTTTGCCGGCTTCCAGACACGCCTTGATATTGTCATAGTGAGCGTTAGATAATGTGGCGATATAGATAATGTCAATGTCAGGATCGGCCAGAAGTGTTTCATAGCTGTCGTAATACCGGCTCAGCCCCTCCTTTTCGGCCCAATCTCTGGCACGCTCCAAAGACTTGCTGGCAACCGCTGTTACGTCGGCGTTTTTTGTCATACGAACTGCTTCGATAAATTTATGAGCAATATTTCCTGCTCCGATAATTCCAAAATGATACATAAAAAGTCTCTCTTTCTATAGTAGTAAAAAGCTGTATATCTGACGAGGAAGGACCAGCAGATATACAGCCTTAATAACGGTGTGTTTCTAACACAGTTGCTAGAAAACCGGATTATTTACGTTGATGATTATCCTAGCAACGCCTTATCGGAATCAAACTCCTCGCCGGAGACCTCTTCAAATTTTACCAGAAGATCTTCTACGGTCAGTTTCTTTTTCTCTTCACCGGAAATGTTCAGAATGACACGGCCGTTGTTCATCATGATCAGACGGTTACCGTGAGCAATGGCGTCACGCATATTATGTGTAACCATCATTGCTGTCAGATGGTTTTCCTCGATGATCTTGTCGGTGAGCTCCAATACCTTTGCTGCAGTCTTTGGATCCAGAGCCGCCGTATGCTCATCCAGAAGCAGAAGCTTTGGTTTCCGGAGGGAGGCCATCAACAGCGTAACTGCCTGACGCTGACCACCGGACAAAAGACCAACCTTTGAGGTCATACGGTCCTCCAGACCAAGTTCCAATGTCTTCAAAAGCTCATGAAATTTTGCTTTTTCCTTTTTGGTGATACCCCATTTCAGACCACGATGCTGTCCACGGCGTGCGGCCAGGGCAAGGTTTTCATCAATCTGCATGGTTGCAGTTGTGCCGGTCATAGGATCCTGAAATACACGTCCAAGGAAAGAGGCACGTTTAAACTCCGGAAGTCCCGTCACATCCACGCCGTCGATCAGAATAGAGCCCTCATCCACCGGCCAGGTACCGGCGATGGCATTGAGCATGGTGGACTTTCCGGCACCGTTACCGCCAATGACAGTAACGAAATCGCCCTCATTTAAGGTGAGATCAACGCCGTTCAGGGCATGTTTTTCGTTGATGGTTCCCAGGTTAAAGGTTTTATGTACATTACGAATCTCTAACATTTATTTGCCCTCCTTTGCAGATGCGCTGTTTAAAGACGCAGCGGAACGCCTGCCTGCTTTTTTGAAGGAGCTTTTACCTTTTCCCTTCAGATAAGGAACTGCAAGGAAGATCGCTACGATGATGGCGGTGAAAAGCTTCAGGTCATCACTAGGCATCTTCAGCCACAGGACGATACCGATTACCACATAATAAATAATGCCGCCAAGAACTACAAAAGTAAGACGTCCCTTGAAATCCATGTGCTTGCCGAGAATGGCATCTCCGAGTACCTCTCCGATAATGACTGCGGCAAGACCGATTACGATGCCGCCTCGTCCCATATTCACATCAGAGAAACCGGAATACTGGGACAGAAGTCCGCCGGACAATGCTACAATTCCATTGGAAAGGGCAAGACCGATCAGCTTCATTGTATCAATGTTGATCCCCTGTGCTTTACTCATGGCAGGATTACATCCGGTTGCACGGATGGCAGAACCCTGCTCGGTACCAAAATACCAGTAGAGAAGGGCGATCAATACGATGGCAAATGCGATGCCTACGATGATCGCATGATTGAGCTGGCGGGATGAGATGATCAGATCATACTTGTCAATACTCAGTGCCTGATTTGCGTGGCGGTCCATGATATTCAGATTGATGGAATAAAGCGCAATCTGTGTCAGGATACCGGCAAGGATCGGCGGGATACCGAGCTTTGTATGTAACAGACCGGTGCACAGACCTGCAAGAAGTCCGGCAATACATGCGCACAGCAGGGAAATCCAGATGTTGTGCCCGTTTATAGTCATCATTACGGTGACTGCTCCGCCGGTCGCGAAGGAGCCATCTACAGTCAGGTCTGCGAAATCCAGAAGACGGAAGGTGATATAAACACCCAGTGCCATAATACCCCAGATCAGACCCTGTGCCACATTGCCCGGCAGGGCATTTGTAAATGCCACCGGATTCAATGAAGCGAAATAATTTAATATAAACATAATTTCCTCGTTTCTGGGCAGCTAATTGCCCGCTGTTTCCAATGTGATTATTCAGCAGAAATCTTTTCGTAGTCGTCAGGAATTGTTACATTCAGATCCTTTGCACGATCTTCGATATATTCTTTTGTGAATTTTGGAGCAGACTTTACTTCCATCTTGGAAACGTCCTCGCCGTTTACAAGAATGTCATAAGCCATCTCACCGGTCTCGTATCCGAGATCATAGTAGCTGATAGACAGGGTAGCGACGCCACAGCCCTTTGCAATACCTTCCTCGCCGGTGAATACAGGGATTTTAGCAGGAGCTGTTACATTATTGATCGCCTCGGTGCAGGAAGCAGCCGTATTGTCAGTAGGAATATAGATCACATCAGAAGCATCACATGCATTCTTTGTAACAGAGGCAACATCATTGGAATCAGAGAAAGTATAATCCTTTACTTTGTATCCCTTATCTTCCAGATACTTGGTGATGGTTTTTGACTGATAGATACTGTTTGGCTCTGATGAGCAGTAAAGGATACCGATGTTCTTAGCATCCGGGAACAGCTCTGCGATACAGCCCGCCTGCTGATCCAGAGGAGCAAGGTCTGTCGTACCGGAAGCGTTCTTGCCGGTTACGCCCTTCCAGTCGGAAATATCAAGAGCAGTGCCATAATCAGTGATAGATGTACCAAGTACCGGGATCTTGTCGGTAGCGGAAACGGCAGCCTGGAATGCTGCGGTTGCATTACCGAGGATCAGGTCATAATTGTTGGTAACAAAGGAAGTACAGATGGTAGAACAGGTTGGTGCATCACCGGCCGCATTCTGCTCATCAAACTTTACATTGTCTCCCAGCTTATCCTTCAAAGCCGTCTTGAAGCCCTTTGTGGCAGCGTCGAGTGCCTCGTGCTGTACAAGCTGGCAGATACCAACGGTGTATGTCTTGCCGGAGCCGCCCTTGTCGGCAGAATCAGAGTTGCCGCCATTGGAAGCTGTATTGCCGCAGCCTGCAAGACCAACGACCATCGTAGCCGCAAGTGTCAGTGATAAAAGTTTCTTGAATGTCTTTCTCATAATTTAAAATTCCTCCTTAATAATATGTGCAATTGTATAAATTATAGGGTTTTGCGGGCAATAAGTCAATAATATGGAAAATACAATTGAAATTATGCGAGACATAGGGTATCATGGTGGTGGGAGAAGAAAAAGGAAAGGAGAAGGCATGAAAGATTTTAAGGTAAAGCCTGCCTATGAGCCGGTGGTGGTTTGTTTTGCAAGTGATGACGGATATGCGCCGTATCTGCGGGTGGCGGTTTATTCCATGCTCTGTAACAGGAACAGGGAGAGGTACTACGATATTCTTATATTACATAAGGATATATCAGAGGAGCATCAGCAGAAGCTGCTGGCGCTGGCAGCGGAGGCAGAGGGCGTGACGATACGCCTGCTGTCTGTTGCGGCGTGGAGTGACCGGCTGCCGGAGGAGGTAGGATATTATTACACGGTGGAAGCAGTGTACCGCCTGCTTTTGCTGGGAGACACCTTTTCGAGGTATCAGCGTATATTATATCTGGACTGCGATCTTATTGTGAACGGAGACGTAAGCTGGCTGTATGACACGGAGATGGGAGAAGCAGAGATTGCAGCGGTCAGGGCAGAGGAGTTCCGGGTATTTTCACAGACAAAGCGAGCCGTGTTTTTTGACGGCTACCCGTACAATGTAGACAGTTACAGGACGGATGCGCTGGGCATGAAAGTGCCGGAAGATTATTTTAACTCCGGAGTTTTGCTCTTTGATCTGGAGAAGGCAAGAGCAAGGCTTTCTATGGAAGAGATCCTGAGGCTGTTAAATGAGCATGAGTATACCTACTGTGATCAGGATGTGCTGAATATGCTTTTTGATGGCCGGGTTCTGCCGTTGGATGTCACATGGAATTACATGACATTTATCGAAGAACATCTGCGCAGCGGCAATGAAAACAGCCGGCAGATGTTTCGGGATCTGGGGAGGACAGAGCCCCGGATCATTCATTATGTAGGCAGTATAAAGCCGTGGGAGTCTGAGAGAGTGCTGGGAGAATATTACCAACATTATCAAAAAAATATGGAGGAAGAAGATGAGAAAAAAATTTTATCACTACAATAAGGAAGAGATCAGAAGAAACAGGAGTCGTAAAATGCGCAAAAACGCAGCCAGACTGGTCTGTATTACAACATTGTCTGCAACAGTGCTGGGCAGTGTGCCGTGGACACAAAATGCATCTGCATATACCGGGACACAAAGCGGTGTTGTAAGTATGTCAGAGCTTTCAATGGAAGGTGCGGTGACTTATGATCTTTCCGATACGGGGCTGATCACCACCAAAAAGCTCGTGGATTACAGAGGCAAGAAACAGGAATTTCATATTATTGATATCAATATTACAAAAAACGGGACCTATATTATCAAAGGCTCCAATGAAGTCAATGGTGCGTATGTTGACACCCATATCGCCGTTGCAGAGGGAGTGGAAGCGGATATTATTTTTGATGGAGCCCGGATTAAGAATGACGATGCCTACTGCAGTGACATTAATTATTGTACCGGTCCCACTTATTCAAAATTGTTTCCGCTATTGGAGATCAACGGAACTGCCAATATATATACCAGAGAGGACTCCAGGCTGGAGGCAGAGCATGAACGCGATTATACGGCGACCGTGTCGGTATCGGGTCTTATGCGGATGAGACAGTTGGAGGAGAGTGAGAAGCAGGGCACATTAGAAATCGTTTCTTTTTTAAGTGCCATCGGTACAAATACTTCGAGGACGGGAAAGTTTTATATGGAAGGCGGCAGTTTAAGTCTGGACGGCGGCATAGGCCAGTATGGGGATGCTCTGGGCGAGATTGCGGTGACGGGAGGAACTCTGGCAATCGCCAGCAATATAGCTATGTGTGCCGACCGGATCAGGATTTCCGGAGGCAGGATTCAGGGAAAATCGGTTGCATCGAACCTGACTGTGTTTGATGGAAATAAATCTACTACGATCACAGGTGGTGTTATAAAATATGACGGTGTAAAATATGGCGATGACGTTATCTCTTTCGGAGGGGCAAACATTTTTCAGGGAGCTTCGCCCAAAATCATGGGTGGAACATTTGATATTTCCGGCTTGCCGGATGGGTGGAGAGGACGTTTTACTTATTCTTATGATGCATGCGGCAATAAGCTTTTTCTCCGGACACTGGAGGACCTGCCGGCCAATGCACAGATCACGGCCGTGAACGGCAGGACGGTGACAGATACTCCGACCGGGACAGGGAGTGTCCGGATGATGCTGCCCGAGGGCAAAAATGCGATCCGGGTGGATGATGAGACATATGTCTATCAATATGACGGAACAAAGATGGTAAGGTCAGAGGAGCAGAGTTGTCAGGTGTCTTTGCATATCAAAGAAGGGGAAGAAGAGGTAGGGACGAAAGAAATCCGGGTGGCACAGGGGACAGTTATCACAAAGCTGTTCCGGAACGATCCGCAGTATGAATACACGTACCGGACAAAGGACGGCGAAGTGATAGAGGACGACACAGAGATTACCGGGGATATGGACATTTATCTGACCAGACAACCGAAAAAATATGCCTTGACGATCAATAATGGGGAGAGAGAATATGTACCATACGGCACAAAGCTGGAGGAAGGCTATCTTTATTGTGATCCGAGCTATCCGGGGAAATTATATTATCCCGGAGATGAAGTCACATATGATATGAAGATTATGAGGATTCCGGCAGTAAAGGAAGACAGTCAATGGTGGCTTTTGATCAGGACGGAGGAGGATGCATCCAGAGTAAATACATTTATCACCAATTGCCGTGATCTGAATATCCGATTGGAGACGGATCTGGATATGCAGGATAAGAACAACTGGTCGCTGATCACGGGAAGATACTACAAAGGGATTCTCGATGGAAACGGCCACATGATCAAAAATCTGACCAAAGATATTTCCTATGGTTCCTACAGTATTACAAGAGAATTGCATGGAACCGTGAAAAATCTGCAGTTTCAAAATATTACCTTCCAGAGGAACTATAATGATGCTGACGGTACCGGAGTGATCTGTGGCAGAAACTACGGTACGATTGAAAATTGCAGCTTTGAAAACGTATCTATTATTACAATGGAAATGCCGGAGGATGTGACGTCAGAGGATGACAGCCAGACGGTTCTGGTGGATAAGGGCATCATCGCCGGATGGAATATGGGGCAGATCCGCCATTGCTATACGTCGGGCAGCTCCATAACCGGTGACGGTAAGGGATATGAGCTGGCAAGAAATATCGAGGGAACCATCGAGGATTCCTACTACTTGTCAAAGGAAGAGACAGAGGACGGAGGAAGAACCGCGGAGCAGTTTGCTTCCGGCGAAATCTGCTGGGAGCTGAATGGCGGTGTCACAGACGGCACACAGAGATGGTATCAGAATATTGATGGTGATTCATCGGAGGATTATGTAAAGGATCTGTTTCCGGTGATGGCACCGGATCATGATACAGTCCGGGTGAGATATGATGGATGTACCCGGAAATATACGAATCATGAGCCAAATGTGCCGGTGCACGATCTGGTGTATTCGGCGGAGGGCAATGTACTTACGGCGGTATGCCGGGAGAATACAGAGCATGCAGTCACCGCAGTGGTGACTGCGGGAGCAATATCCATAGAATATGATGGAAAATCTCACGTTGCCTCTGTATCCTGTGAGTACAGCGATGGATGGATCGGAGAGAAGGAAAGTTATGAAATTGTCTATACAAGACAGGGACAGGAAACGACGGATCTCACATCTCCGGGGACGATCACGGCGTCGATCACGGCAGGAGGAGTGACTGCAAAAACGGAGTATATTATTAAAAAAACAGTCACGCCGTCTCCGGTACCGACAGATGCTCCAAGCCAGATACCAACGGTATCTCCGGCAATAACGCTGTCGCCGGATCAAAGTGAAAAACCGGAAACCAGCAGAGAGCCAGAGACAACGAGTAAGCCTGAGGAGAGTGTAACACCGGCACCGGTACAGAGTGAAAAACCGGAAACAAGCAGAGAGCCGGAGACAACGAGTAAGCCTGAGGAGAGCGTAATGCCGTCGCCGGGTCAGAGTGAAAAACCGGAAACAAGCAGGGAACCCGGGACAACGAGTAAGCCTGAGGAGAGCGTAACACCGGCACCGGGTCAGAGTGAAAAACCGGAGCCAAGCAGAGAGCCAGGGACAACGAGTAAGCCGGGGGAGAGCGTAACACCGGTACCGGGTCAGAGTGAAAAGCCGGAAACAAGCAGGGAGCCCGGGACAACGAAAGAGCCTGAGGAGAGTGTAACACCGGTACCGGGTCAAAGCGAAAAGCCGGAGCCAACAAAGAAACCGGAGGAGACAGTAACCCCGGCTCCAAGTCCGGGTGAAACGACGGAACCAACAAAGAAACCGGAGGAGACAGTAACACCGGCACCAAATCCAAGTGAAACGACGGAGCCAACAAAGGAGCCGGACGCAGCCATAACGCCAGCCCCTGTCACGAGTTCTACACCAAAGCTTTTAGAGAAAAAAGGTGTTTCCTATCAGGTGACAAAGGCAGGCGGAAAGAATCCTGCAGTGGCATATCAGAAAAACTCCGAAAAAAGCAAAAAGAGCATTAAAGTGCCTGATACAGTCACCATCGGAGGAGTGAAATACAAAGTGACCTCTATTGCGCCAAAGGCATTTTCCAATAACAAAAAGCTTACCAGGATCACGATCGGAAAAAATGTGGAGGAGATTGGGAAGAAGGCATTTTATAACTGCCGCAATCTCCGTAATATCCGTATGGAAAGCACACGTCTTACAGGGGCAAAGGTAGGAAACAAAGCATTTGCCGGTATCAATGAAAAAGCTGTGGTAACGGTTCCGGACAAAAAGCGCAAAGCATATGAAAAATGGCTGCAAAAGAAAGGGCTGACTGCCACACAGAAGGTGGTGAGTGATCAGTAGCGCAGTCTCGCCTTTGGACATTTTCCAAAGGCCTGCGCCCTAAAATGATTCATCACAGATAGAGCTCATATATTTTGAGCAATAAAAGACAGGCACATTTCCCATTTTCGTGTATATACTGTTATAATACATACACGAAAATGGGATTTTTGTTTTCCGGGAATTTTCGTATGTGGAAAAAAGCCCTCAGATCAATGGTTGAAAAAAGGAGATTATGATGCCCGGCGATTTTTATGATATTTCGAATGACCTTACAAATAATATAACGGCGTTTCTGGATCTGGAGCAGGATCTGGTAGACCGGATGGGAGATTGTCCCAATATGGAACGTAAGACCCATGGGGAAAGTCCCCTTTGGAGGACTATTGAGAGCAGGGATGGATGGGCATTGCAACAGAGAACATTATCCCGGAAAGCACGTATTGTGGGAGAAGATGGCAGGCAGAAGGGCAACGGAAGCATTGCTGCCATGCGGGAGAAGATGGACCGGTTGATGGCAGATGCGTTTGTGCGGCCGGGAGATGTGATCGGTGTATCTAGACGGTTGTATGAGCATTATGGCATATATGTGGGAGCCGGCAGAGTGATCCACTATGCCGGAGAAGGTGGAGATTTTGGCGGCCGGGTGTCTGTTCATGAAGCACCTATAGAGGATTTTGTGAAGGAAGGCGAAGATTATTTTGTTGTGAGTTTTGCGCCGGGATTTCCAATCAAGCTCCGGTCTGCCACGTCCTTTTTCTTTCACGGGATCATGGACTACTACGGGGAACGCTTCCAGCAGCAGGAGTGGGATGTTTTTTCTCCGGAGGAGACAGTGCAGCGGGCGTATAGCCGGCTGGGGGAGGAAAAATACAGTCTGATCCATAATAACTGTGAGCATTTTGCAATCTGGTGTAAAACAGGAAAGGCGCAGTCCAGCCAGGTGCGGCAGGTGGCCGGATATGTGCTGGCGGCAGGTGTTGATATGGACGGCATCGCAGAAAACAGAGAGGATGTGGAGGCTTATCTTGCTTCTTCCGTTGACATTTGAAAAGGGTGCCGTTACAATCAAAAGAAAGGGAACGCCTTTACGATGTCAGGCGCATAAACAACAAAGCACTTATGAAAGAGGATGAAAATGAACAAATCAGATTTAGAATTAATGGTTGGAGATCAGGAACAGATTTTATGGAGGGGAAGACCGGATTTTAAGTGTTTTCTTTTAGAAAGCATATTTAATTCCATGCTTCCGGTTGCAGTGATATGGGCACTTGTGGATGGTTCTATGATCGATATGATCCGCATGGCATCGGCCGGGGCGATGTCAGGTGGCTTCGGACTGGCATTTCTGGGATTCTTTTTGCTGCATCTGATGCCGGTATGGCTTTATGTGGGCGGTGTGCTGTTTTCTATATTGAAATATAAGCATACGGAGTTTATTATCACAGATAAGGGTGTATATATATCCGGAGGAATGTTTACATATAATTATGAAATGAAACCGTTTACAGATCTTTCCCATATCAATATCCACAGGGGGATTTTTGATCAGATGCTCGGTGTGGGGGATGTGATCATGGTATGTGGACATACAACCTACAACACGGATACCCGGAATGGTCATTCCAATCATGATCACGAAGGTTTTAAGATTTATGATATACCGGAGTATCAGAAGGTCTTTTCTATGTTAAAGAAGCTTCAGACAGATATTTATGCGGATACGATGTATCCTAATGATATGCGTCCACAGGACAATCATGGATATCAGACACAGTACAGAGGCATGGATCAAAATCGTTAAATTTATTGACTCCTATGACATTATATGTCATAGGAGTTTTGTATTCTTGTCATACTGTATCGCGGGCAGGAAGATTGAAAGGCAGAAAGGGAGGCTTGTTATGAAGATAATGAATCAGCTTTTGGGAATCTGTGGTTTTGAATTGGAAGAAGCATTTTCCCCGGAGGATGAGGAAGCGCTGCATGCAATGGAGGCAGAGTATGAGGCAGAAAAGAAAATAAAGCAGCAGCTGCAAAGAGACAAGGTTGTTTTGGGCAGATGGAATCAGTTCATGATCCGTGCCATTGTGGTTTTGGCATTGCTTCTGTGGATACCGTGTATGTGGCAGAAATGGAGTGTCTGGAGTGTGTTTGGGGTGTGGCTTGTAACGGAGCTGTTGTGGTGTGGAGTAAGAGAGTTTAATAAGATCGGTGATTTTGTGATACATGAACTGGCGGTGATCAGCGGAGTGTTATTGGCTGTTATTTTGCAGTCTCCGGAGAAGGTGCTTTATGCGTTTGGTTTATCCTGTATGTCTGCGGTGCTTATGTCCAATAATCTGGGCTTGAGAATGTGGCAGGGGAAGCCGGTCAGATACTCCGAAAATATTGCCGGCCTTTTTTTGATGTTATGTACCGTCATTACAGTTATCTTTTATTATTTTCGATAATATGCCATCTGAAGGGGCGCGTTCCATGATGAACTTTCTGCATGGTGTAATTTCTTGCAAAATTATAGTGCGGGGGGTACAATGATAAATAAAAATGTGGAGCGGAGGACGATCATAATGAATAAAAAAATCAGTGAAAAACTCATTCATGTGGCAAACGGCAGACAGAAGGCAGATCTGGTTCTGAAAAATGCCAGCATTGTCAATGTATTTACGGAGGATATAGAGATTGGTGATGTGGCAGTTGTGGATGGAATGATTGCCGGGATCGGAACATATGAGGGTGAGGTCGAAAAGGATATGACAGGAAAGTATCTTTGCCCGGGATTTATCGACGGTCATATTCATCTGGAAAGTTCGATGGTGGCGCCTGCCGAGTTTGAGAAGGCTGTGCTTCCCCATGGAACCACAGCAGTCATTACAGATCCTCATGAGATTGCCAATGTGGCAGGCTGCGAGGGAATTGAGTTTATGCTCAGATATACACAGGATATGACATTGGACGTGTTCTTTGTAGTACCGTCATGTGTGCCTTCCACCGGGCTGGATGAGGCAGGAGCCTGTCTGGAAGCGGCAGATATTGAGCCGTTTTATGAGAACGATCGTGTGATCGGTCTGGCAGAAATGATGAATTCCTTTGGAGTAAATCAGGCAGATCCGGCGATTCTGGATAAGATAAATGTAACACTGGAGCATCAGAAAATTATTGACGGACATGCTCCGCTGTTGTCGGGACAGGAGCTTAACGGTTATGTGGCAGCAGGGATACGCTCCGATCACGAATGCTCCAATGTCCGGGAAGCGAAGGAAAAGTTTGCAAGGGGTCAGTGGATCATGGTGCGTGAAGGAACGGCCGCACATAATCTGGAGGCATTGCTTCCGTTATTTGAAGCACCGTATGCCCAGAGGATCATGCTGGTGACAGATGATAAGCATCCGTGTGATCTGCTTCGGGATGGACATATTGATGCCATTGTACGAAAAGCCGTACAGAAAGGTATTGATCCGGTCAAGGCGATCAAGGCAGGAACTTATAATGCAGCCTCCTATTTTGGACTTGTGAACCATGGTGCCATTGCACCGGGTTATTGTGCGGATATTGCAGTGCTTGACAGCCTGACAGAACTGAATGTTCTGGAAGTATACAAGGACGGTGTCCTTGCAGCAGAGAACGGAAAAAGCCTTGTGAAAAGCTCTGTACCGGAAATGGGACAGGAGATACAGGAACGGGTATACCATTCCTTCCATGTCGACCCGGTGAATGTGTCACAGCTTGCAATGGAAAAGAAAGGGGAGCGTATCCGTGTGATCGATCTGAATGCGCATGAACTTCTGACTACAGAACGGATTGCCGGATGGACATGCCGGGAGGGCTGTGCAGACGGTGTGGATCCGGAGGAGGATATAGTGAAGATCGTTGCTCTGGAGCGTCATAAAAATACCGGTCATATTGGCAAAGGCTTTTTGGGAAGATATGGTCTGAAAAAGGGTGCAGTTGCTACAAGTGTGGGACATGATTCTCATAATCTGGTCATTGCCGGAACGAATGATGAGGATATAGCATGTGCAGCAAACCGTGTTATTGAAAATGAAGGTGGTCTGGCGATTGCACTGGATGGAGAGATCGTTGCGGATCTTCCGCTGCAGATTGCCGGCCTGATGTCAACTCTTCCGTTGGAAGAGGTGGATCAGAGACTGGAGGAAATGAAAGCGGTTCTGCGTGAATGGGGGATCTCAGAGGAGATCGATCCGTTTATGACACTGAGCTTTGTAAGCCTGCCGGTGATTCCTTCTCTGCGTCTGAACACATACGGAGTGATTGATGTTAATCAGCAGAAGGTAGTGGATGCTTCATTTTAGTGAATTTTAGTGATAGGTAAGGAATCTTATGAAGAAACAGCCGAACGTACTGTCCTCAAAGGCTTCAATATCTGAGGATCATACAGTCTGGCTGTTTTTTTGTCGAAAATTATAAACTTTTTTCGGAATCATTACAATATTAAAGTGTAAGGATTCTAACCGAGACGTCAAGGGAAGAGGAAAGGAAAGGAAAAACGTGACAAGACAGGAATTTGACCGGTTTGTGTCCGAGAGCGGTAAAGACATTTTACGATTCTGCCGGATGAATGCAGGGGGAAGCGCAGAGGGAGATGATCTTTACCAGGACACCATGCTGACATTGTGGGAGCAGGCTGACAAATTAAATAAAAATGATTCTCTGAAAAGTTATGCATTATCCGTTTCCATCCTTATATGGAGAAACAAAAGGAGAAAATTTGCATGGAGGCACAGGATCGCAGCGTTTGAAAGCTACGAAAAGCATGTGGAAAATGGTTTTCATATGCCGGGAAAAAGCACGGAGGAACCGGAGCAGCAGCTTTTGCAAAAGGAAATGACAGAGATAGTGCAGAGACAGGTGCAGGCATTACCGCAAAAATACCGCACGATTGTTTATCTTTACTATTCTGCAGGACTAAAGTTTAAGGAGATTGCAGAATGTCTGCATATTCCGGAAAGCACCGTGAAAAGCCGGATGCGCAGAGCAAAGAGTATCCTGAAAAAAGAATTGGCAGTTATTATGCCTGACGGCCCGGAGGAAAAGGGTTGCCGGCGAATGGAGGATTCGTAATATGAATGAAAAAAAATTAGACCAGATTTTACAGCAGGCCCTTACCCCGGAGGTAAATGATAATGAGATCAAAGTACGGTTTGAAAAGGGGGAATATCCTATGAAGAAAAAGAGAAATTATATAAGACCGGCTATTGCGCTTGTGGCATGTGCGGCATTGGTGGCAGGAATCGGTTTTGGGAATCTGCCGGAGCAGATATTATCCAATACGGGACTGTCCCATAAAACGGACATATCTACCGATAAGTTATCCCGGAATGTGGAAAACGGTTTTGTGATGAAGGTGAAGGCTGCCGAGGTAAAGGAACTGAAAAAGGGAGAGACGCAGACTGCTATTTATTCGGGGGGAGCCACAGGAGAATCCTGGAGCGGTTCGGATCAAAACAAAGAGATCGGATATATGATCGATCTGCCTTTGGTATGTGAGGGGGAAAATATGGATACCATTACCTATTCGGTAAACAAAGGCTGTTTCCGTATCCTGCAGCCGAAGGATAAACCATATGTGATCAAAGGCGAGGAGTGCGAAAAACCGAAACAGGTCAGCAGTGGCGTGGATATTGAGGTTGTGCCGGAGAGTGCAGACAATCTGGAGGCGAAGTATTATAAATCTTATACCATCTCCGCGAAGGATCAGGACAGAAAGGATGTTGAAGTGGCTATCTGTGATGAGAAAAAATTGTCGAAGGAGCTTTATAAGCGGCTGTGGGATAATAACAGCACCGGTATGACAGACGAGGAGCTTACCGCAGAGGCAGCCGTTAAAAATGAAGTGTTGGACAGCCCGGAGGTTACCTGCAAGATTACTTACCGCGGGGATTCCGGACAGAAAACGGAGACGGCCAGAGTAGCTGTGCGGCTTGAGGCGATGACATACAAAGAAGCAGCAGGCAGCTGCAATGACAAACGCCTGAAAAAGGAGCTGGAATTATTGAAAGATAGTATGGGAGTTTTTGTAGCTTTCGAAAGATTGTAAGCGGAAGTGTGAATTTAGATTCGAACCTGACGGCAGTGTTGTCAAAAAGCAGCACTGCCGTTTTTTGAGGAAATTACGAGAAACAATGATTTATATTTCCTTGAATTTCCTGAATCACATATTTATTTCTTGATAATTTCCTGAAAACGGGCTATACTAAAGAAAACAGACAAGAAAGAATGTGAGAGGGAAGTGATCATATGAAGCAGGATTTTATTCGGGCAAAGGAACTGGCAGGACAGTGGGATATTACCCCCAGACGTGTGAATCAGCTTTGTGCAGATGGAATGATTCCCGGTGCATATAAGGCAGGACGCTTCTGGATGATCCCTTCCGATGTGGAGCGGCCGGCAATGCTTCGGGAAAAGTCGTCCTATGGTGTCAGGGCGGCAGCAGCCAGACGGCTGCCATGTCCGGTGGGGATCACTTCTTACAGAGAAGTGTCCGGAGAGTGTTATTATGTGGATAAGACTCTGCTGATCCGGGATATTATTGATGATCACAGCAAGGTATATCTGTTTACCCGTCCCCGCCGTTTTGGCAAGACATTGATGATGGACATGCTCCGTACTTATTTTGAGAGATGTGATGAGGATACCTCTGTTTATTTCGCAGACAAGCAGATCTGGGCATGTGGGCAGAGTTACCGGAAGCTTCAGGGCAGATATCCTGTTATTTTTCTATCCTTTAAGGATGCGCATCAGACCAATTGGGAGGATATGTACAAAAGTCTGTGTTTTACTCTGAGGGAGGAGTATATCCGTCATGTTGATATTTTGATGAATGAGCGGCTCAATGATTATGACCGCCGGTATTTTACGGATATTACAAACGGTCAGGGAGAGATTACCGATTATCAGTTTGCTCTTGGTAAGCTTTCTTCTATGCTGGCAGCGTGCTATGGCAGCAAGACCATCATTATCATTGATGAGTATGATACTCCGATCCAGCAGGGGTATCTGCATCATTATTATGATGAGGTTGTTGGGTTTATGAGAAATCTGTTCTCCTCTTCCCTGAAAGATAACGATGATCTGGAGCTGGGGATCCTGACGGGAATCCTCCGGATCGCCAAGGAGAGTCTGTTCAGCGGCTTGAATAATCTGGTGGTCAATACCACGGTGGATGACAGATATTCGGAGTATTTTGGTTTTACCGGAGCTGAGGTAGAGGCTATGGCTGACTATTATGGTGTACCGGAGAAGTTGTCCGAGATTAAGGACTGGTATGATGGTTATTCCTTTGGGGGAGTTGAGATATATAATCCATGGTCTGTGATCAATTATTTCAATAATAACTGCAAACCTAAGGCGTTCTGGTCAAGGACCAGTGGCAATGAGATCATCGGCCAGCTTGTAAAAGGAGCCGGTCAGGAATTATACCAAAGTCTTACCAGACTTTTGCAGGGGCAGGAGGTGCAGTCCATCATTGATACGGATATTATTTATCCGGAGGTAGACAGTGATCCGGATATGATATTCAGTTTTCTGCTGGTGGCAGGCTATCTGCGGATCAAAGATGTGATCAGCGAGTTTAACGACAATCCCATCTGTTCTCTGGAGATTCCGAACCGGGAGGTAAAGGGGGCATTCCAGAAGGAGATCCTTGGCAGTTACCGGGAGCTTTTTACCGGTTCCATTCTGCGGGATTTTGAACTGGCATTTCGGACAGAGGATACGATGTTGTTTACAGATACATTGCAAAAGTATCTGTTGCAGTCGGCCGGAACCTTTGATACTGCCCACGAAAATTTCTATCATGGCACGGTTTTTGGGATGCTGGCAATCCTGTCTGACCGGTATTATATATTGTCCAACCGGGAGTCGGGAGAGGGACGCTTTGATCTGCAGCTGGAACCGAGCGATCATAAACGTAAGGGATATATCATTGAGTTTAAGGTTGCGAAGAACCAGACAGAGCAGGAACTTGCCGGGGCGGCAAAGGATGCGGTCCGCCAGATACGGGATCGTGGGTATGCAGAGGATATGAAGTATCACGGCATCACGGAGATTGGATTTTTTGGCATTGCCTTCCACGGTAAACGGGTGGCGTGTGAGTATCAGGAAAATTAAATGAGGTAATAGCAGCTTTGTGACTTTTTGAAAACATCATTCGTATATCAAGTGAAAGGGGGAGACGAAATTTGAACAAAGAGGAGTTTGAGAGCTGCTATAACAGGCATTTTGATTTCGTTTACCGGCTTTCCTTTACCTACGTGAAAAATCCGGCGGATGCAGAGGATGTGGCACAGGAGACCTTTGTGCGTCTGTACCGTCAGGAGGGGGAATTTGCGTCAGAGGAGCATGTCAGGCGCTGGCTGCTGCGGGTAGCGATCAATCTGTCAAAGGATCATCTTCGGTCTCGTTGGAATCAAAAAAGGCAGGAGTTCGATGAGAATATGCCGGAGGAAGTATTTGGCTGGCAGGAGGATCAAAAGGAAATCTGGCAGGAAGTAGCAGCGTTACCGGAAAAGTATCGTCTGGTGCTGTATCTTTATTATTATGAGGGATACAGTGTACGTGAAATCGGACAGATACTGCGGTGCAGCACTTCGGCAGTGAAAATGCGTCTGAAACGGGGCAGGGAGAAGCTGCGGGAATCATTGGAACCGGGAGTTGTTGGATTCTAAAGTTTGCGCGTCTGCGGGAAAAGGAGGAATATTATGAGTATAAAAGATTATCGGGATATGTATGATCATGTCAGGGTATCGGGGGAGAGAAAAAGTGAGATCCTGAGTGAAATTACAGGGGCAGGTGAGACAAGACAGCCGGAGCATAAGCATCCGCGGCTTATGATGGCGGCAGCGATTGTTACCGCTGCGCTGGTGGTGATCCTTCCGGTGGGAGGTTATGCATCCCAGAAGCTGAATACACATTTTACTTATAGCGTGGAAAGGGAAGCAAAGGACCATGCGGCCATATTGCATTTTTATAAGAAATACGGAGAAACTCTGGGATATGAATATACTATGGAGCGTGAAGCGAAAGATACTTTGGCAAAGTATATCCGGAATGCTCATCCTAATTATTATGTAAAGCTGTCATACAATAAAGAAGCATTGAGGCTGGGAAAGGATTATACTATCTGGAAACGTCCAACGAAGTATACGGATTACTATGGAAATGTTCTTTTTCAATATAAAGAGGCGGAGCATAATAAACTAAGGAAGAAGTTTGGAAAAGAAACGGATCCTAAAAAGAAGGAAAAAATATTGAAAGCTATACGAAAATGTATAGATAAGGATTTTTCGGTCAGTGTGTATTATATCAATCGTGCAAAAAATGTACGGATGAAATATATCAAAGACATAGAAAAAATGACGATCGGAGAAAACAGGGCATATTATTTTAAGGGGATACGTCCTGCGGAGGCTCAGACGAAGGCGGAACGAATGTATGTAGAGGATAATAGAGAAAACACTATCTGGATCTTTGACGAGAATGTTGGATACTGCATGGAAATTATCGGAGGAGATGGCTTATCAGAACAGGATATGAAAAAAATTGCCAGAAGCATTTCTCTGGAAAAGACAACAAAGGAAAACAGTATGGAATTTTCTGTGATCTCCACCATTATTAATGAGGATGGATATGAGTAGAGTGTGCCTTACTAAAAAATAAAATATCAGCCTCTGTGTCCTTATAATCGGACACAGAGGCTGATGCTGTGTTAAGAGGAAAATTATCGTCACGGTCTGCAGAATAGGTGATGGTATTGTCGTTTCCGTTTTTGACCGGAAGAGTGATGGTGTGCGTCTCATCATCGGCAATCATTACATTGACATAACCGGAATAGACGTTTAATACATTATCGGAGGAAGAAACGGTTGTTTTCGTATTTTTGATATTGATGTCCGTATCACCCGTAATATCCAGAGTATCAGCAACGGTGATGCCATCATTTGAGGAGGAGAGAGTCAGACTTCCACTGGAGATCACACAGGAAATGCGTACCTTAAATAAACCTTAAGCGATCCGGCGTAAAATTTCCGGATATCACAAGGGAAAACTTTGATAATACAAGTTATATGATTTATTTGTTTTCCATGTAACAAAGTTTTAGATGATTCCGTGGGGTTCCTTGCGTGGTTCGGACAAAGGTGCTATAGTAACCTCAAATTTATAATTTAAATACGGAAAGACAGGAGGCATAGATCAATGAAAATTGTGATTTTAGATGGTTTTACAAGCAATCCGGGTGATTTAAACTGGGATAAAATGGAAGCATTAGGGGATCTGACTGTATATGAGTACACACCAAATCAGACGGCAGATATTGTGGACCGGCTGCAGGACTGCGAGATTGCTCTGACCAATAAAACGGTCATTACAGCAGAGGTTATGAAAGCATGTCCGAAGCTTCAATACATTGGTGTGCTGGCTACCGGATATAATGTAGTAGATATGGCAGCTGCTGCAACGCATGGTATTACGGTTACAAATGTGCCGGGATACAGTACACAGGCAGTTGCACAGCAGGCATTTGCCCTGCTTTTGGATATCTGCTCTCACGCAGCGCATCACAGCAAAGAGGTTCATAATGGCAGATGGAGCCGGGGACGTGATTTCTGTTTCTGGGATTATCCATTGATCGAGCTGGATCATAAGACGGCGGGAATTATCGGTTTTGGTCAGACAGGCAAAGCCATTGGCCGCGTAGCGAAAGCGTTTGGTATGAGAGTGATCACCAATGGTTCCCATGAGACGCCGGAAGGAAAGGCGATCGGAGAATATGTTTCCAGAGAACAGCTTTTGAAGGAGTCCGATGTGATCTTTCTTGCCTGCCCATTGAATGAGCAGACGAAAGATCTTGTCTGTAAAGAAACCATCGCGCAGATGAAGGATGGGGTTATTCTGATCAATACCAGCCGCGGCGGAACGATTGTGGAAAAGGATCTGGCGGAGGCTCTTCACAGCGGTAAGGTGTATGGAGCAGGTGTTGACGTGGTATCCGTGGAGCCTGCCAAACCGGATAATCCGCTGCTTGCCTGTGAGAACTGTGTCATCACGCCGCACATTGCATGGGCTGCCAAGGAGGCAAGAGTGCGCCTGATCGATATTGCTTCCGGGAATGTTAAGTGTTTTCTTGAGGGGAAAGCACAGAATGTTGTTCATTGAAATACTCCTGTTTAAGTATAATTCCTTTTATGAAGCAGAAGGTTACACAAAAAGGATTATTGCCGTATGATAGCGGTGTTGTTACAATAAAAACAGCAATCATATCAATCGGACATTTAAAATATGCAAAGAGGCATGTCTTCGTCAAATGGGGACATGCCTTTTTGCTTTCCATATGAAAGAATGGAGGAATCATTATGGCAGGAAGAATTATCAATACAACACCGAAACAGGATGGATTTTATATGCCGGGGGAGTTTGAACCTCAGGAACGGATATGGATGCTTTGGCCGGAGCGGCCGGATAACTGGAGAGACGGAGCCAAACCGGCGCAGCAGGTGTATGCAGGGACACGCGGCGGCAAATATAATGCCGGTGATCGCTTCAAACCGTATCGGCACGGAAACGGATGAAACCAGTATGACCTTCTATGGCTCCTCCTTCATCACGGATCATACCGGGAAGCTCCTGCAGAGTGCAGACAGGGAAAGCAGGACAGTTCTGGTTCAGAGCTTTGATCTGGATGAAATAGAGGAATACCGCAGGTCCTGGGGCGTCTGGCGGGACAGACGGCCGGAGATGTACGGAATACTGACGACCCATGGAAAATAAAAACAGGCATAAGAGTATATTTTGCAATTTTAATGTGTGTGTGTTACAATACAGCAGCGGTTAGCTTCGACTAACTGTCGCTGTATTTATTTATACGCATATATTTAATATACAGATAAGAATTATGTGTAAGATATGAAATATTAAGAAAGGAGCAGTTTATGTCTGAACTGATCATATTAAGTATTCCGTTTCTGGGAACCTCTCTGGGGGCAGCAATGGTATTTTTTGTCAGGGATAAGATTGCGCCAAAGCTGGAAAAGCTGCTGCTTGGTTTTGCAGCAGGTGTTATGATCGCTGCCTCTGTGTGGTCTCTGTTGATCCCGGCGATTGATATGACAGAAGCGCAGGGAGGGATTGGCTGGCTTCCGGCATTGGTGGGATTTCTGCTGGGCATCGGATTTTTGCTGATACTGGATACGGTCATTCCACATCTGCATTTAAAAAGCACAGAACCGGAGGGACTTCATTCCGGGCAGCCTCATTTGTCCAAGACCACAATGATGCTGTTTGCGGTGACGCTTCACAACATTCCGGAAGGAATGTCTGTGGGGGTTGCCTATGCAGGAAGCCTGATACGGGGAGCCGGTATCACCGCAGCCGGTGCTTTGGCACTGGCACTTGGTATTGCCATCCAGAATTTTCCGGAGGGAGCGATTATTTCCCTGCCTCTTTGCGGCGAGGGGATGAGCCGGAGAAAAGCATTTGTATGTGGCGTTTTGTCCGGAATCGTAGAACCGATCGGCGGCTTTATTACGATTCTGATCGCCGGACTGATCTCACCGGTGCTGCCATATCTTCTGGCATTTGCGGCCGGAGCTATGATGTATGTCGTGATCGAGGAGCTGATCCCGGAATGTCAGGATGGAATGCACAGTAATATCGGTACGATTGGAGCATCATTGGGGTTTGCATTAATGATGGTTCTGGATGTGGCATTGGGATAATATGGAGCATAAAATATATCTGTAACTCAGATTTCCCACTATCGTGAGACAGAAAGTATCGTTATTTTGTCCGGATATATTGACTTCTTATATAAACGATGTTATATTTTGGTGTATATTAGCTGTTCTATGCACAAATGCACAAAAAAGACGCATGAAAATTTATTTTGCGGGATAAAAAGGAGAATCACGCAGAAGAAGGTATGTGAAAGGAGGAAAAGGTATGAAAGGAATTTTTAAGCGACGAGGAAAGAAACTGACTGCCGTGGCGACGGCATTTGCCTTGCTGTGCAGCGGTGGCGTGCTGCCGGAGCATATATGGCAGGTGTCCGCAGAGACAAGTGAAGCAGGGGAGGAGGCACTTGCGATCAATGAAGAAAACTTCCCGGACGAAGGAATGAGAAAACAGGTAAAGCTTGCTCCGGGAATGCCGGAGGCTGATTTGAAGGTTCCGTATACCATACGGGCGGTGGGAGAGGTGTCATTGGATGCAAAATGGAAATGGGCATCAGGAGACAGTGAAAAGGCATTGCCGGTTGGAGAGAAAGTCACTGTTACCGCTGAGTATATTGGGGATGACGCGGATCTGTATGAAAATATAAAGCAGGAAGTAACAATTATCCGGCAGGTGTGTGAGCATCCGGAAGAGAAACTGGTTTTACAGGGAGAGAAGGACAATTCCTGTGTGGATGGATATTCCGGAGATTATTTCTGCACGCAGTGTAATGAGATTGTCGAACGTGGGGAAATCCGTCCGGCACGCCATAATCTGACTCTGGTAGAAGCACAGCCGGCTACGGATACAGTGCCGGGAAATATTGCGTATTATGTATGTAATGACTGTGGAAAATATTTTGAGGATTCCGATGGTACGCAGGAAACGACACCGGAAAAGGTTACGATTCCGGCAAGTGGAACATTCACGCCGGGTCTGACACCGACACCAACATTGGGGGCAACGGAGAGCCCGGCAGCAACACAGTCTCCGTCTCAGACACCGGGAACAGTAGAACCGACCGGAGAGCCGGAAAAGACCGGTGCGCCGACAAATGTACCGGAAACGGCAGAACCAACCGGAGAGCCGGAAAGGACCGAGGCACCAACGAAGGAACCGGTAGAAACTAATGTACCAACCGGTGTACCGACAGATGCACCGGCCGGATCAGAACTGCCGGTACCGGCACAGAACACAACACCGGTACCGAACCAGAATCCGGCTGCGCAGGAACCGGCAGCCACGATACCGGCAGAGACGAAACAGGAGACTCCGTCTTCTACACCGGTTAATGAGGGCAGGAAGCCGGCTAAAGTTGGAAAAATTATAAAGGATTCGCAGGGAAACCGTTATAAAGTAACCAGTTCCAAACTGAGAAAGCCGACAGTAAAATTTTATTCTCCGGGAGCAAAGGTGAAAAAGGTTGTCATTTCGGAACGTGTTCGGATTGATGGAATTTACTATTATGTAACGGCACTGGGCAGCAGAGCCTTTGAGGGAAACAGAAAGGTCACAAGTGTACAGCTTGGAATTAAAGTGAATACCATTGGGGACAGAGCTTTTCGAAATTGCAGAAAGCTTCGGGATCTTTATATACAATGTACGAAGCTGAAGCCTGATGATATTGGCAACAGAGTCTTTGATGGAGTCTGCAGTGGTGTGAGAGTTTCTGTGCCGAGAAGCAAGCTGGAAGAGTACCGGAAAATGCTTCAGGATAAGGGGCTGAAAAAGACAGTTCCGGTAACCTATGGAAAAATCAAATAATAATCATTTTAAATATTATCGGATCAGATAGAAAGCAGGTGAATCACCTATGTAAATAGGAACATTCACCTGCTTTGTTTTATATACATGACATGATTCCCTGTTTTCATGCACTTACACTTGAGAATAAAAAAGCATCTGTGATATACTTTGTTTTGGAACAGGTTGTGAAGGAGTAAATTCGGTGAGTGAAATATGATTTACGAATGATAACATTTACATCATATTAAATAAAGAGGGACGAGAGATGTTTGTGAAAAAATACACACCATGGGTCAGCGGAATCTTGATCATAGCATTATTGATAACCGGAAATTTTTTGGGATATCCGGTTTCTGAGAGGACTTCTGCGGCGGAAAAGCCGGTTTCTTATCGCAATGTGATCTATACACTGGATGAGAATAACAAAGATCCACAGGGGATTTATTATAATATTTCAGGGGATGAGGCAATGGTGGGGGACACATCCTTTGGAGCGGCAGATTATCAGGGAGCAGGCGATGGCATTGTGATCATTCCGGATGCTGTTTCCAAAGATGGTAATGTGTATGATGTTACGAATATCAGCTCCTATGCTTTTAATCGATGCAGCAAGCTGAGAGAAATTACGGTTGGTGATAATGTTCAGAAGATCAGTGAGGGGGCCTTCAGCCTTTCCGGTCTGAGTAAAATTCATATTGGTAAACAGGTTCAGAAGATTGAAACGACATGGCTGGTTCCCTTTGAGGGGACAAAGCTGGAGGAGATTACGATTGATCCGGAGAATAGATTTTACACAGTAAAGGATGGTGTTTTGTTTACAGCGGACATGTCAGAGCTGGTACGTTATCCCGGTCAGGATACGCGGACAGAGTACACGATTCCGGACAGTGTTACAAAGATTTCCCAGTATGCCTTTGAATCCGCGCGCAATGTAAAGAATATGATGATTCCTTCCGGAGTGGAGGAAATCGGTGCTGCAGCATTTGAGGCAGCCACTGCGTTGTACCCGGTGCAGGATCTGCGAAATGTAAAGCGGCTTGGAGCTATGGCATTTGCGGATGTGAAAAATCTCAGGATGATCCTTTTGGGAGAAAATCTGCAGATATATATGGGAAAAGCATATCAAAATACCAATCAGATTATCATTCGTTCCGGTATTGAATCGTTGTATCTGCCGGATGGGACAAAAACAAGCTATGAGGTGTTGAATGGATGCACCGGTGTCAAAAGCGTGATTTTTGGAAAAGGAATGACGCTGCATAGAGGGGACGGTGCCTATTGTAAGGAATTGGAGAACATAGTTTTACCGGAGGATCTTACAGAAATCCCGGAGAATTTTGCAAAGGGCTGTACCTCGCTGAAAAGCATATACATTCCTGAGACTGTGACAAAAATCGGAGAAAACGCATTTCAGGATGATACGGTTGCTCTGTACGGAAAAAAGGACAGTGTAGCCGAAAGCTATGCAAAAGAAGCCGGGCTTACCTTTCAGGATATTGATGAGCACGTCCACCAATATGAGCCGTACACCTTTTATGAGGATGAATATGTAACAATAACCGGGATGCTCTGTCGGGAGTGCGGTCACACATATGATTGTGAACAAACCCTGATCAAGGCTCTGCCGGAGACAAGTACATTTCCGATAGTTACCGCCAGCACACCGACAGTGACCCCGTCAGCAACGCCAACGCCAAGTCCGACAGCCGGTGTGACTCCGACAGCGACCCCAACGCCAAGTCCGACAGCCGGTGTGACCCCGACAGCGACCCCAACGCCAAGTCCGACAGCCGGTGTGACCCCGA
>ERZ1026854.540-NODE-540-length-26373-cov-4.923208_pt1 | contig 26373 bp, 24 predicted proteins | sample MGYA00380157_ERZ1026854 | MGnify/ENA primary metagenome ERZ1026854 (study PRJEB33269, sample SAMEA4719793) | human gut metagenome | biome: human-associated habitat; feature: organic feature; material: feces | place: Cameroon | collected 2013-10 ... | reverse complement strand
CTATCTTACTGATACCCGAGACAAAACTCAGATAGAGAAATATTTTCACTTCTTACTTATTGCTAAAAATGCTCGTGGCCACGAGGCTTTGCGCAAATTAAGTTCAATTGCGTGGTATAATAGTTTTGAGGATAGGCGAATGTGCCGTGTGCCAACCCTCAAAAAAGAATTAGCACAAATTGTTGCTGAATATCCTAATACACTTATTGCTACAACGGCGTGCATTGGTGGCGAAACAGCGTATGCCTTTGAGAAGAAGGATTGGCCGCGACTCAACGCTTTTATGGATTACTGCTTGAAACTTTTTGGGGATGATTTCTATTTGGAAATGGCTCCAGCAGAATATCCAGACCAGATTCGATACAATAAGTTTCTTCTTGAACTCTCAAAAGAAAAGGGTATCAAACTCACCATTGGCACAGATGCTCACTATGCTACAGAAAATGATCGGTATATGCACAAGAGTTTCCTCAACTCTAAGGATGGCGCTCGTGAAACAGATGATTTTTATGCTTATACCTATCTGATGAACAACGAGGAAGTAGCAAAACACATGCCTTATTTTTCTCCTGAAATCCTATATCAATGTTTCCAGAATAGCGTGGAAATAATGAATAAGATTGAGGGATATGACATATTTCGTAAGCAGATTATTCCTAAAGAACCACTCCCAAAGTATCCCAAAGGAAATTATCCTTATATCACTAAAGATAATTATCCTCAACTTCGTGCTTATTTGGATGATTCAGATATCCAAAATTGTTATTGGGCGAATGAGTGTATGTCTACAATAGAACAAGAGGGATGGAATAAGAAGCCAGTTTATATGCAAAGGCTGGAAGAAGAAGCAGAAGTTCTTGCTACCATCTCTGAGAAATTGGAAGATGATATGACTGCATATCACAATACTCTAAAACAGTATATTGATATGTTTTGGGAATGTGGCTCTATTGTTGGGCCGGGCCGCGGCAGTTCTTGTGGCTTCCTATCCAATCGTTGTTTGGGTATTACACAGCTTGACCCTGTTCAATGGCACCTACCATATTGGAGATACCTCAATAAAGAGCGTATTGAGATTGGTGATATTGATATCGACTTGTGCCCCTCTGTGCGGCCTAAGATACTCAAGAAAATACGTGAGCGAAAAGGTCAAGACATCCGCGTTTTACAAGTAGCGACTTTTGGTTCCGAAAAGAGTAAGAGTGCCGTATTGACCTCCTGTCGCGGCTATCGCTTACAAGACGAAGACGGCAAAGAACTTTATCCCGACGGAATCAACTCAGATGAGGCTCTTTACATTGCCTCCTTTATTCCAAGCGAGCGCGGTTTCCTTTGGACACTTACTGAGTGCTTCGAGGGCGACGAAAGTAAAGACCGCAAACCCATCAAAGCAATGATTGAAGAAGTGGAGAAATTTCCTGGTCTAAAGGAAATCATGTTGACAATTGAGGGTTTGATTACTCGACGCGGTGTTCATGCTTCTGGTGTTATCCTTTATAATGACGACCCATGGAAAACCAATGCGGTAATGCGGGCCCCCGATGGTTCTCTCACTACTCAATTTGAATTACACGATTCTGAAAAACTCGGGGATACGAAGTTTGACTTCCTATTGACTGATGTATCAGACCGTATAAAAACTACATTGGAGTTTCTTCAAGAGTACGGTTTGGTCGAGAAAGATTTTACCCTTCGTCAACTTTACAACAAGTATCTTCACCCGGACGCCATTGACATCAAAAACCACATAATTTGGGATGCCTTGGGTCGCACAGAAGTATTGAATATCTTCCAGTTCAATGACGGCGTAGGCCGCGACACTGCTCAACTCATCAAGCCGCAAGACCCCAATGAGATGACCATCTGTAATGCTCTGATGCGTCTAATGGCCGAGAAGGGTGAGCAGCGACCTTTGGATAGATACAAGGAAATGAGAGACCATCCTGGGCAATGGAAGCAGGAGGCCGCACAAATGGGTTGTTCTGACAAGGAAATTGCTATCTTGGAACCTTATTATGAAGAATGTTCCGGCGTTCCCGCTTATCAGGAAACCCTAATGGAAATCCTAATGGATAAGAACATTAGTCATTTTACTTTGACAGAAGCTAACTCCGCACGTAAGGTAGTAGCAAAAAAACAGATGTCAAAAATTCCAGAGCTAAAAGAGAAAATATTTGATAACTGCCCGCATCAAGAATTGGCTGAGTTTGTGTGGAGAACCGCGATTCATCCACAATTGGGTTATTCTTTCTCCGTGTGCCACTCTCTTCCTTATTCTTTCGTAGGCGTTCAAACCATCATTCTTGGTAAGTTTTTCCCTGCTATCTTTTGGAATACGGCAAATCTTATTATCGACAGCCAAGGCTTGGATTTGATGGAAATCAATAATTTCTCTGAGGATGTTGACGCTCCGCAGCCGGATGTAGCAATTCCCGACGAATCCATTGATATGCTGGACAAAACCAAAGAAACAACCTATGAGGGCCAAGAAGATGAAGATGAAGAAACTAACCCTGATGACCCCTTTGCTCCTATTGAAGTAGTCAAGAAAAAGCAAAAGACAATCAACTATGGTAAGATAAGTGCAGCGATTGGTAAGTTCCAATCTTGGGGTGTAAAGATTCTACCACCTGATATCAATACATCTGGTTATATTTTTACTCCTCTTCCTGAACAAAATGCAATCGCTTGCGGCCTAAGAGGTATTACTCGAATCTCTATTGATTTGGTAAAGGAGATTGTAGGAAAACGGCCATATACCAGCCTGGATGATTTTTTGGAGAAGAACAATGTCAACAAGACTCAGGCCGTTAGTCTTATCAAGGCCGGCACTTTTGATTCTCTTTATCCTTCTCGTGAAGAGGCTTTGCGGCATTACCTTTCTATTATTGTAAAGAAGGCAAAAGTTATTACCTTGGCAACTGTGCCTACACTTATTGCCAGAGACCTCTTCCCGCAAGAATATGAGTTTCAGAAGATTGTATACTCTTTCAATAAAGCATTGAAACAGAAGATTACTAAAGGTTGCTACCCTATGAATAATAAAATGTTAGACTTTTATTGTAGCAATTTTGATGTAGACCAGCTCGCTACAGAAAACTCTATTCCAATCAAAGCGTGGGAAAAACAATATAATAAAGCTATGGAGCCGCTAAGGCAATACCTCAAAGCCCATACTACAGAGCTTCTTACTGCTCTCAATAAGAGTTATATGGATGAAGCGTGGGAGTCTTATGCGGCAGGTTCTATTAGCAAATGGGAAATGGATAGCCTATCTTTCTATTATCACGATCATGAACTAAAGAATATCGATATTCAGAAGTATGATATTGAGAACTTCTTCTCTCTTGCTGAAGAGCCGCCAGTGAAGACGGAGTTCAAAACCAAAGAAGGCTATATGGTAAAAACTTACGTGCTTTCCAATATCGCGGGCACAGTGCTTGACCGCAATAAGACCAAGCATACAGTCACCCTTCTCACAACAGAAGGCGTAGTTCAGGTCAAAGTGTGGAATGCTCAGTTTGCCAAATATGACCGCCGTATTTCAGAGGTAGGCGAAGATGGTAAGAAGCACGTTATGGAACCCAGCTGGTTTACCCGCGGCAATCTGCTTTACATTCAGGGTATGCGGCGAGGCAATTACTTCATTCCCAAAGCCTATAAATCCAGTCCACACAAATGTCCAATTATGAAAATCACCGCAGTAGATGGTTCTACCTTCCTCTACACCGACAAGCGATATGATGAGTGAGGTGCCTTATGATAGGCATAATGGATTATGATTTCACTTGTGCCGAGAAGAAGGCCGTGGTGCCTTCTCTCGGGGCAATGAAACTATATACTTATTTACAGAAGGAAAGGCCGCAACTTATTACTACAGATGTCCAAATGGGATTATGCGAAAAAGGTTATTTTTTCAGCAATAAACCTTTTGATGAAATACCTTACACATATCTAACTATGGATAACATTACAGCATTTGGTAAGTATTTCGAAGAGCCGCAGGAACGAATTGTAAATCATATGATTCCTAATACCGACCTCTACAAGAAATATATTCAAACTTCCATTGCTGTAAATGAAATGACAGTAGACCGCGGCCTTGACATATTGGATTCAACATATTATCAGGCATATGTAGATGGTGAAAAAATTCCAATCCCGCCCTCACGTTCTCGCAAGAAATTCTATATTTACGACAAAGACTTTCTTGCTTATCCAGATTGTTGGGAAATTTTAGACGAAGCCATTACGCACAAGCCTACCAGCATCTATATGGTTGAACCAATACAATGTCACACAGCAAAACAATTCTTTTTCTTGCGGGAAGAGTATGAAAGGGTTGCCCGCAGTAATAAGATTGTGCTGGATTATTATGTGCCTTATCACGATTTAGACTTGTATTTTGGTAAATATAAACTGAAACTGTTAGGCGAAATTACAACCAACTCAGATGTTTGTATTTATCTTGGCAAGAACTATGGTGCTCAGGCATATAAAGAAACTTTCTACACAAAGAACCTTTTTTATAACCTAAATCTTCTTTTCTCCTACTACTCCCGCAACATACCCGTGCGGGCCGTCGAATATCAAGATGCTCCTATGGATGCGGTCAATCCTTATCCAAAATTATATGAGGCGTTAGCAGCCTGGTCGAGAACAAATTGGGACGTGAAAATTGAACGATCCTTGGGTCGCACAAAAGAAGGAAAAGAGCAACTCAATATGCTTTTGGAAAAGCATCCTATTTTCAAAGGTTTTATGGGTAAATCAAAAAACGATCTCAAACTTACAAGGGGGCCTTGGCCATTACTATGAGTAATGAAGAAATCAAAGCAAAGATTCAGCAATATCAGCGTGAATGTCAGCAAGCCCTAACTGAGAGCGGGGCAACATTTGCTCTCAATAGAACTATTGTAGAGAACAAGAATAAGATTCAGGCTCTACGACAACAATGCACGCATATAAACGAACAAGGCGAAATTGCCAATGTATTTGGTCGCTGTTCTTATTGCGGTAAAAAACTGTAATAAGGGTGATATAATGAAAATTACTAAACGAAATGGTAATGTAGTTGACTTTGACAAGAACAAGATAATCGTAGCAATCAATAAGGCGGCAAAAGAAGTAGATGGGCAAGAATACCCAATCATTGCGAAAACAATTGCGGATTATATTGAGAATCTTGACCGCGATATGAGCGTGGAAGAAATTCAGAACCAGATTGAAGAGCAGTTGATGGACTGTGAGAGAAAGGATATCGCGAGGGCTTATATTAGGTATAGGTATATCCAAGAAATCCGTCGCAATACTACAGATACAGCCATTATGGAACTGATGTCTGGCAAAAGCGATTATTGGAACAAAGAAAACTCTAATAAAGATGCGACGGTAGTCACCACCCAACGTGATTATTTGGCCGGCATCACCAGCACAGATATCGCAAAACGCTTTATTCTTCCTCGTGAAGTAGTTGAGGCACACAATGAAGGCATTATCCACGAACACGATATGGATTATCTTGCTCAAAATGCTCTTCATAATTGTGAATTGCTAAATCTTGAAGATGTCCTTCAAAATGGCACAGTAATCAATGGCACCAAAATCAACAAGCCACACCGTCTTCTAACTGCCTCTACTATTGCTACACAAGTAATTACCGCTGTCGCGAGTTCTTCTTACGGTGGTTGTAGTATTTCACTTACACACCTTGCTCCTTTTGTGAGAAGTAGCTATGAAGAATATGTAAAAAAATATGAAGCTCGTGGTTTTTCTCAAGAGCAAGTTGGAAAATATGCTCAAGAAGATTTGAAAAAAGAAATTTCTGATTCTGTCCAGACTTTCAATTATCAAATCAATAGCATGAGCACCACCAACGGACAAGCGCCATTCCTTTCTGTGCTAATGTGGATTGACGAAAATCCTGAGTATAGAAAAGAAAATATTATGCTGATCGAAGAATTCCTAAAGCAAAGAATTCAAGGGATGCCAAATGAAAAGGGTGTTTATATTACACCGGCATTCCCCAAGCTACTTTATATCTTGGATGAAGATAATATTACACCTGAATCTCCTTATTGGTGGCTAACTGAATTGGCGGCCAAATGCACCGCAAAACGTATGGTTCCCGATTATATCTCTGCTAAAAAAATGCGTGAATATAAAATCAATAGGAATGGTGTGGGAGACGTATATCCCTGCATAAACAAAATCTGTGCCTAATATAAGCAATTATATTAGTAAACTTGTCTAAACGGAGAAAGTCTAATAAGATAACTTACCGTGCTAAAAATATATTCTATTGCTTATTACTGTTAAATAAGAGGAGGTGATAATTGTGTGGAAAGATATTCCTCAATGGGAAGAATTATACGAAGTAAACGACAAAGGTGAAGTGCGAAATAAGAAAACCCGTCATTTGCTCATTGGAGATAAAAATAATGCCGGCTATTGTCGAATTTGTTTATATAATCGCAATATAAAACAAAGATTTTTTCGACATCGTTTAGTAGCAGAATTATTTATAGAAAATCCTAATCATTATACAGAAGTCAACCATAAAGACGGCGATAAAGAAAATAATAATGCTACAAATTTAGAATGGTGCGACCGTCAAATGAATGAGCGTGCGGCACATCGCCTTGGTATTAAAGATTTCAAACCTTTTTATGTAATTTTTTGTGATGGTTCAAAAAAAGATTATGAATTTGCAATTGATTTAGCAAATGAACTCAATTTGACTAAACGAGCCATTCAAAATTATTTACAAGGTAAATCACAAGGTTATAAAAATTATGGTATTCAAGCAATAGAATATATAAAGCCTAACGACTATCCCTCTTGGGAGTAATCCAATAATGGAATAAAAGACAAGAAACTCTTTGAGATTATGATATAGTCTAATCTATACAATAGTATAGATTGGGGTTGTAGAAGTTTCCTTACTCCTGATCGAATGACTAAGAATTACGCAAAAGCAATGAATTATGACCCCAATAGGGGAAAATACTACGGCCGCTTCAATATGGGTGTCACCACAATCAACCTGGCCGACGTCGCCCTCTCCTCTGGCGGAGATTATGATAAATTCTGGAAATTGATGGATGAAAGATGCGAACTTTGTCATAAGGGTATGCGTGTGCGTATTGACCGTCTGGCCGCAGTCACTTCTGATGTCGCCCCTATTCTTTGGCAGTATGGTGCTTTGGCTCGTCTGGATAAAGGTGAATCTCTATATGAACTTACGCGACACGGTTATTCAACAGTATCACTTGGCTTCGCGGCTCTATATGAATGTGTAAAATATATGACCGGCCATTCTCATAGTGATGGCGGAGAAGGCGAGCGTTTTGGTCTCCAAGTTATGAAGTTCCTCAATGATAAATGTGCTCAATGGAAGGCCGCGGAAGATATTGATTACTCTGTCTATGGAACGCCAATTGAAAGCACCACGTATAAATTTGCTGGTCATCTAAAGCGTCGTTTTGGTGATGACGTATTTATCAAATTGGATGGTCAAGATAGAAATTACATCACAAATAGCTACCATATTCCGGTATTTGAGCATATTGACGCCTTCAATAAACTTGCTATTGAAAGTAAGTTCCAACAATTAGCACCAGGCGGTGCGATTAGCTACATTGAATGCGCTGATATGACAAAAAACATCAAAGCTGTCGAACAAGTTATGCGTTTTATTTATGACCACATTATGTATGCTGAACTAAATATCAAGTCTGACTATTGCCAGATGTGCGGTTATGATGGTGAGATTCTAATTGATGATGATATGGAATGGTATTGTCCTAATTGCGGGAATCGAGACCAACATACAATGAATGTCGCTCGTCGCACGTGCGGATACGTTGGAAGCCATTTCTGGAACTATGGTAGAACTCAAGAAATAAAAGAACGAGTTGTTCACTTGGAGTAAATATGAGTAGATTAGCAAAAATCAATTGGAATGATGCCACAAATGGCAATGGCGTGTGTGTTTCTATCTTCGTTCAAGGTTGCCCGCATCATTGCCCAGGTTGCTTCAATCCAGAGACTTGGGACCCAGCAAGCGGCCAATCGATTGATTTTCCAAAGTTTATCAAAGAACTAATTGATAAGATTCAAGAAAATGGAATAGAGCGTGGACTAAGTTTTCTTGGTGGTGAACCACTTGTAAGTTATAACTTAGAATTTGTAGATAAGGTAATTACTATTATCAAAACAATTTATCCCTCCACTCCCGTCTACATTTGGACAGGTGATATTTACGAACATCACGAACAAAATGCTCGTTATAACCCAATCCTTCACCACATTCTCTCCCTAACAGATGTTCTCATTGATGGACCTTATCAAGAAGACAAGCGAGATATTACTCTCTATCTTCGCGGCAGTTCCAATCAACGAGTAATCGATGTCCAGCAATCTCTCCAGAAAGGAGAAACAGTATTACTATGCGACTAATTATTTCTTCTATGCTCGCGGGCCTATGCATTGCCATAGGTTCCGCGGCATACTGTGCTTGCGGCTCCGCGGTAGTTGGTGCTATACTGTTCGCGGCCGGTCTACTTACAATTTGCTACTATGGTTTTCATCTATATACTGGCCGCGTAGGCTACGCTCAAAATTTGACAGATGTCAAAAATTTAGGTATAATGTTAGTAGGAAATCTGATTGGGGCCTTTTGCGGCGGCCTATTGGTTGCCTGGGCCGCAACATCATTTTCCGATATCGTTTCTTCCGCATTACTGTTTATTCAAATCAAGAACTCTCTTAGCTTGCCCGCGATTTTCCTTCGTGCGGTTATGTGTGGTATCTCTGTATTTCTGGCTGTAGATATCTATAAAGAAAAGAAATCTGTTTTAGGTATTCTCTTCTTTGTTCCTCTCTTTATTCTATGCGGCTGGGAACACTGTATCGCAGATATGGCTTATATGGCTATCGCGAGCCTGCCAATGGAGCCTTCGAGATTTGGCTTGGTAGTGTTGGGTAATACAATTGGTGCGTTAGCATTTAGAGCACTAAAAGGAGTAGCAAATGGAACAATCAACAATTGACTGCGAATGGGGCCAGAAAGAAGCTCCCATTTTGAAAATTTCGATTTACGAGCCTGATGAAAGTGGTATGTCAAGGCCTTATGCCACAGTAATATTAGATAAAAACCTAAGTGTTTCTTATCATATAAGCAATACCGGTGAAAGATATATTCACGTTAAAACTTCTATTATGAATCCAGTTTTGTGGAATATCATTCTAATACCAAATAATCGATATTATTATAAGATTGTAGCAGAAGATACTGTTCGTGAATTGACAGGTAAGGATTTTACTATGCGAACCGAATATGGCAGTTTTCCTGTCATTGAGGCAAATTGGACGGTTGATGCAGATGGAACACCTGTAATTTACGAAATCTACTTTAGGAAAAATCAGCCCTATCACTGGGCGGTCTAACTTACAAAGGAAAAGTCAAAAATAAAAATTTGACTTTTCCTCTTTTTTTTGTTATAATGTATACATAAGAATGAGAAGGAGATTTGATTATGAAGTATCGCACAGTCGATGACCAAGCCCAAGCAAGTTTCGTGCGGCAAGCCCTTCGCGAGAACGAGAATTACTGTATTAGTATTCCTGATTCGCGCGGCCGCGAAGAATACTTGTGTCCGTGTAAAGAGTTCCGAGAAGCGGAAAAAGGCACAGTCTGCCGATGCGGCCTTTATATCAAAACAAAGAAGTAATGGACTACACAATAATTATTCTTTTCATCATTGCTCTGCTTCTCGGTATTTGCTGGATAGCCCGCGATTAGAGAAAAATCAAAGAGCAAGAGCAACAACTCGCACAGTATCAAGAGTGTGATGACATTCAAAAAGAACTTGAAAAAACGCGGGCAGAGTATGAGCAAGCACAGGCCAATTTATCGCGGGCCCGCGAAGACTATGCCACTGTTTCTGCTTAGGCAGCGTCTGCCAAAGAAGAGGTAGACCGCTACAACTACGAAAGCCAACACGTTCAGAAACTCATTACTATCAATCGAGACCGCATTGATAACGATATTGCGGAACTGCGTAAGGCAAAAGTAGAACAACTACAGCGAGACCTTGCTACAATGGAGTCTACGAATGCGTAGAAAATCCAAACTGCTCAACAACGAGCTGAAGCTGAAGTTGCCAGGTATACCGCAGAGCTTGAGGCCGCAAAGGCAAAGTATTTCTCTGTTCTTGAGGTTTTGCGGCAGAACGAAGATGATGAAGAAACGCATAAACTTCATATCCCTGAAACTGCCCGCACAGACATTGAATACCTTCTAAATGCCGTCGCATTACGTCTAAACAACCCCAATATCATCTACAAACTCATTTGGTCAGAGTATATCCAAGCTCCCGCAAATGAGCTTCTAAACAACATTCTTCCCGCAAAGGACTGTTCTGGCATTTATAAAATAACAGATTGTGAAAACAAAAAATGTTATATCGGACGTTCCACTTCCGTCCGCAAGCGTCTACAGGAGCACATCAAGTCTGCGATCGGCATTGAAAACATTGCCAGTCAACGAGTTCACGAAGTGATGCGGGATAAGGGTCTTTGGAATTTCCGTTTTGAACTTCTCGAAGAATGTCCAAAAGACCAATTAGGCGAGCGAGAGAAGTATTACATAGATTTCTTCGACTCTCAAACTTATGGCTACAACCAAGTTAGTGGCTCCGCCTATAAGGACAAAGGAGACTAAGTGTATATGTTTTTTATTCGGCCCACCTATCAAGAAGTCGAATCAGATGTCCTTGTGCGAGATAAGGAAGGCAAATGTTCTCCAATTTATATCAGCGAAGATGGGATGAGTTTAGCTGGTGAAACTGGAAAGCAAGCTCTCCTTGGCCGCTCAATGATTTTCTGTGTAGACCCCAGTATCTTTGTCCACGGTTTCAATATGCCGTATATTTTTGACACTTATGAATGTCGTGATAGTGTGTTTGATACTTATGGACTAAAGAATGAGGGAAAGAAACTTGTAAAGCAATATGCGTATAATCAACTTCACGACGATGGATGCGTTCATGTATGTATTCATGATGCTCAAGAAATTATCAGGCAAATGCTTGAAGATAAACTTGGTTATCCTGTGAAGATTGATTTTATGACCATCAAACCAGGAGATATGAACGACTGTGAGCGAAACAATGAAGGAAGCCCCGGTGTTTGAACCAGCAAAAGAGGGCGATGTTCTTCCTGAAGGTATATGGCTTCCTAATCGAGCGGAACGCCGTGCCCTCAAGAAGATGAAGAAGTTTAGAGGACAAGATTCAAAGTTGGATGAATATATCAATCTTGCTCAGAAAACTACCAAGTCTGAAGACTTCAAACAGTATGTCTATATGAAGACGTTGGAAAAACTCAAAGAAAAATCTATGGAAGAAAGAATAGAAGAAAAGGAGCAAAAGGCAAATGGTTCTGTTGAAGGAAACTAAGAGTTATCGTGTTGACACTGAAAAGGAGGCTGTTGCTTTGATCGAACGCGAGAAGGAACGCTCTTTGGAAGAGGGTGAAGCCTTTACCATCGCCAAGGCGAGTTATACCTACAAGAAGAAGAAGCGTAAGGATGAAATTATTGAAGCCTACGTTGTTGACCTAACTTATTCCTATCAGGGCATTTGGGATGACCTTGTGGAGGGGTACTAATTTATGGAAGAAATTCTTCAGATGGTTGAAGCCATCTTGAAGTATGATGATCAGATGTTTTCTCTGGTTCGTAAAGATCTTGAGAAAACAGTATCTGAGACTCTACTTCATGGTGCTGATTCTCTGGAAGCCCGCCGTATTCAAATCAATGAATTTAACGCCGCTGGTCTGAGCCAAGCAGAAGCAGAACTTCAAATTGAGCAAATCAAAGAGGCTATATTCGGTCTGATTGAAAATTTGAAAGATTCTGTCGAGAATGTAGATAAGAAAGAATTCCTTGATAATCTTTACCAGTCGATTTGTGTGTATCTGGATGAAACTGTCGCGGAATATAATGCAGCCGCCCCTTCTATCCAGGTTGAATTGTGCCACGAGAATGCTAAGATTCCCACCTATGCTCACGCGGGCGACCAAGGAGCGGATATCTACGCAGTTGAGGATATGATTATTCCTCCGCATTCATATGGCACAATGGTTTCGACTGGCTTGAAACTCAATATTCCTGAAGGTTGGGCAATTGCCATCCGCCCGCGTTCTGGAATGAGTAAGAAAACTCCGTTGCGTATTAGTAACTGCGTAGGAACTGTGGACACCAACTATCGCGGACTTGTATGTGTTCTCTTTGACAACTTCTCTGACGAACCTGTATCCATCAAGGCTGGCGACCGTATTGCCCAAATGATTCTTGAACGCAATTACCGTGGTATTTTCACTCAAGTTGATTCTGTAGAAGATGATACTGACCGCGGCGGCCAAGGCTTTGGTTCCAGCGGGAAATAATTCATATGGCAATCAATATTTACACTGTATAGGCTGATGTCGAATCTGCCGGATGGCAATTGGTTTCTACCACCTATAAGAACTTACGCACTCCAATGTAGTTCAAATGTCCTAAAGGGCACGACGTTGAGGCTACATATGATGAATGGCGGCGATATAAAATATGCCCCGAGTGCCACAAGACTCTCACAAACTCTGTTGAAAGAAACAAAATCCTTCCCCGCTCAGATGCCGCGGCCTTCCGAGTGATTGGTTTAGACGCGGCAACAGGAACCACAGGATATTCAGTTTACGACGATAAAAAATTGACATCCTATGGAACTTTTACTACTGATGCGACTAAGGATGCGACGGCCCGCATCAATGAATTGAAGGTATGGTTAGACCAAGCAATTTATACGTGGAAACCAGACGCAGTTTGTGTAGAAAACATTCAATTGGAAAAGAATGTAAAAATGTTCCAAACTCTTGCGAACCTTCAAGGTGTAATTTGCGATTATCTTTACGAGAATGACATTGAGTATATACTCGTTTACTCCACTGAGTGGAGAACATACCTTGGTCTAAATCGTAAAGACGACCGCGAGAACGCAAAGAAGAAAGCACAAGATTATGTCCAAATGACTTGTAATCTAAAGTGCACACAGGATGAAGCAGATGCGATTTGTATTGGTCGCTATGCCGTAAACCATATCAAAAGAAAAGTAGAAGATATAAACTGGGGCGAAAGTATATGAAGTGTAGCGTAAGCGAAATTATTCTGGCGGGTCAAGTTCTGAATACTCTAATGAGCCAGAACTTCACTGGCCGCCAAGCCTTCACTATCGCTCGTCTGAATCGTGTTCTTCAGCAGGAAGCCAAGGAATTTGAAACCGTGCGTCAGGAACTGATTAGTAAGTATGCTGATAAGAATGACGCGGGCGAACCGATTCGGGACGAGCAAGGTAATGTTCACATCGCAGATGAACATATTCCTACGGTGAATAAAGAACTCAGTGAAATTCTAAACACCGAGATTGAATTGGGAGAAGTGAGTAAGATTCCTGCTGAATGGTTAGATAATGTTAGCCTTTCTCCTGCTCAATTCGATATGTTGATGCCTTTTATAGAAGGATAAAAAAATAAGGGGACTCCAAGCGGAGTCCCCATTTTTTATTTATATTAGTCAAAGAAAATAGATAATGTCCATTCTGCGCCATTTTTATTTAGAGAAAGACGAGCCTTGCCGGTATCTGCTGTGCCGCCTTTATCATTTTGGATAATAACACATGTCTGATCACGGTTCGGACCATTGGTGAAGGTTGCTACATTGTCAGTATCCATATTACCTGTAATTTGAATTGATGGCTCATTGGTTGCTGGGTTGAATCCTTTCGGGATATTTACACCAGTTCCATGGCGACGAATAGCGAATGGAATGCCTTGTTCTTTTACGAGAACCTATGGCGTAGAGAGCTTGTAGGTTCGGCCTGTGGTGGAAGTAATAGTGATATCAGCTATCAACTATGTATCAACCATCTCGCTCATTCCAATTTGGAAAGAAGCATACAGTTCTCCACCAACCATGTTATCAGACAACACGGGCGTGCTGGTGGAATTGAATGTATATTGGCGCACAATAGTTTTAGTGCCGCTATCATCTATCGTGTTGATAGATACATTAATGGAAGCAATATTGCCCACCAGATTTGAACCACCCCATTTAGAAGTGCTGGAATAGATACGACCGATGATAGAAGGTGTAGCCCCGGCGGTTGTCCAGTCAAGGTTTGTGAGGGTGATATTAGGTTTTATCCACCGTCTCGCATTGAGAGAACGGGATTTGAAGTCTTCTGTGATAGCATCACTATATTGTTTGCGGACGGTATAAACATATGTATAAGCTGTATCCGCAGTAATAGCATTCTCGCCAAATGCGGCAGTATAAGACAAATCATAGTTCGCTTCTGTCAATGCTCTGTTGAATAAAGTAGTATTACCATTGCGGACCAGTAGGTTTGTTAGATGGTCTGTGGTGGCATCACCAAAGAAGTTCTTATGAACCACATTTATACCAGACATCTCGATACTATCTTGCGAACTTGCGTAGTCTAATGAAGGATTTAGCAAGTTGGTAATAGTAAGGTTGCCTGTAAGAGTAGGCTTAGTGGTGAAGTCTGTTTGTAGAGTAGTATATGCTACGCCCTCGGCCAGTGATTCATTTATGTCATACGCTGTCAATCGATAACGCAGTATCGGTTTGCCCAGAGGAGCAGAATCCGTGCGAGTAAGGGCTTGATATAGCGTTGTCAGTTTGCCTGCGGCATTTGCGGTTTTCACATTGAATTGAACCGCACAAGATACATCATTGCCCCATACTTTTTCTGGCTGAACCTCATAAAACTCATCACCATACCCTACTTCAATCTTATATCGCATATCCGCGGCAGTTGAAGCCCCAACTGGTGAGATAACAAAGTGAAGAGTAGCGCCTTGAATAGGCGGCACAGGCGTGGAACCTGTAATACCTGTTATTTCTACTGTAGGAGCATCAAGTTTTTGAATTGTGTATGGGCCAGTGGTATAAGTCTGGTCATATTGGTCTGTAAACGTAATGGTATATTTTAGCGTGCTCTTTGATAAGCCGCCAACATTATCACCATAAGAACTATTATTAGAAGAAATGGTTTCCGGCCCGCCATCATATCTGGTGGCTGTATTATCATTCTAAATACGCGAATAACTTATGGAAGTCAAATTGCCACCATAAGTCGCAGGTGAATAATTCCACCAAATAATGGTTTCGCCAAAAACATAAGCCTGGGCTACCTCGGGATTACTATTAGTGCCTTTTATACCAACGGTAATTATGCCGTCTTCAATAGCGTTAGCACGGTAAACTGTAGTTGAAGTGGCGGTTGAACCATCTGTATAGCCGCCATAAGAACCATAAGCCCGTGGCTTTACAGTAAGGGCAAATGACTCGCCTCGTGTAATTTCAGTGATTTTCTTAGTATATGAAGATTCTGTTATTTCACTGGTGCCTATTACGTATTTGACCGTCGCATTATTTACTTCAACTGCGTCCCAAGAATATTTGATATCTTTAGCAGTAATTGTGTTATTGGTTAGTTCACCTTTGAAAGTAATCGCAGAAGGAGCATCAATAGACTTTACATAAGCGGTTGCTGTAGTTGTGCGGCCGCTATAGAAAGTAATAGTTGCTGTATAGATACCAGTAGTAGCATTGTAGTTTTTGGTCACGCCTGATGTAGGGTTATAACCATCATAATCCGCTGATTCTACATCCAGGTCTGGTATTATATCCGGCCTATTGGATGCCCCCATATATATCGTATTTGCGGATGTTTTGTTGACATTAGTGTAAAGTTTGAGTGTAGCACTGTAATTATTACCATATATATACAGCCTGGCCGCACTTGAAGATTCGCTGTCATAACCAGAAACATTACTTATGGCTTTTACTGTAAAATCATAGTAAGTGCCCGCGGCTGCTCCTGAGACAGACATCGAGGTGCTCTCCGTAGGCTGGCCATACGCTTGTCCATCTCGATAAACTTGGTATTTAGAAACGGAGTTCGCATAATCACCATTGCTTACTGCGTCCCAAGAAAGGGTGGTTGAAGAGGAAGAAGTGATATAATCAGTCTTTAGTTTTACATTTTGAGGTTTAGGAAGGTCGCGGTATGTATATTCATATTCAACATAAAGAGTAAAGGTATAATTATACGCGTGATAGTCTTTTGTAGGGCTATCATTTGTCTCGCGTATAGTACCACATTTATACATCATAGTAATCTGAGGCGTAGTAAATTTATTTCCGTTTACATATGCCATCGGATTACTAAAAAAATATGAAGGTAAGACAGTAGTTCCAGCAATAGTAACAGTCGGCCCTTCTGAACCACCACTTCCCGGCCAACCTTCTGTTGTAGCCGAAGCGCTCATAGTGGCATTGGTAATAACCGTATTGGCGGGCAAAGAAGAAATATCAAATTCTAACGTCTCATATTTCCAAGTCTTTTTACCAGTGCCTCGCCAGTCGCCTGGGGCCATGTCTGTCCAACTACGCGTACTTTTTAATAAAATGGGTCCCACCGCTGGTGTAGTAAATGAATATGCCATATTTCTTTCTCCTTTTACTCAAATATAAAATCAAGGCCAATAACAATGTCATCTTGTATAGCCTATCTCATAATTGCTCCACCCAAGGAAATTTCTGCCTTACCGGCAGGATTATCTACACGAACCTGTCCAGTAGACATCTTTACCTGGGTTCCGTTTACATTTGCGATGCGGGTACTTTGAAGCGTAAGATTTTGATTTGTATCAACACCCAAATACCCATATCCCTCAATCTTCTCATACTGTGCTTCTTCATAAGATAAATAATTATCTTTCTCAGCAGGAGCACCAGTATGGCCAAGATAAAGTTTACCATTTTTTGTGCCAATAGAATATGCGCTATAATCTCCCGCAATGGTGAGATTATGCCAGTCCTTTGTCATTAGGCGACCCGCGTCTATCGCGGCCAAATAAGGATAAGGTTTAGTATTTGTTTCAGTATATCCATAAGGCAAAATCGCAGTGCCAATTTTCTCGCCGCCTTCCCAGCCAGACATTTCATCACTATATGCCCTTAGGCCGCCCTCCCAAATAGAAAGACCAGCAGAATTCATATCAAGCACATAGTCATCAAAAGTGGTAGGTTCTTCTGTATAGCCTACGAAGAAGTGGTTAGATGCCTTTTGTGGCACATAACCATCACCACCTTTATCAATAAGAATACCAGCAGCACGAATTGAACCAGAGAACTCGCTGTTTGTAGCAATAACTTGGCCTTTGAACACGCCCTTGGATGCATAAAGTGAGCCATCTTGAGTCACTATGAAGGGTGCAGCCGCCCCACCAGCTTGCGGCTATTCCGTGCCGCCTGCCCAGATACGGACCGGCGAAGCAGTGGAGTCGGTAGTCGGTAAATAAGTTTCGCCGCCATTGTAGCCAACAATGGTCTGATTTGTAATTCCTGCGTTAGGCAGGTTCAGAGCACCAGTGAGGTATGCTCTATTACAGTATAGACCATAACCATCTAACTTACCAAATCCGTTTGCATTATCCACAATACCATCTAAGCGACCCATACGGACTTTCGGCAAAGCGGTTGTATCAGAAACATCATAGTCTTGGACATCAATGAAAGGACTGCTATTAGAGGAAGCAGTGAGATAGATATACTTTTTGTTATTACCCACACCAAGTTTTAGCACTGTGATTGTATTTACCACAGAAGCCAAAGATTCACCAGATTGTAAAGCAAGAATCTTTTTGTTTTCTGCGTCATTCTTCGGAATAGTAATATCAATTTGTTGCTCATTGCTTGATAATACCACTGAACCATTCAAACCGCTATATGAAATCTCTTTATCATTGTTCAAAGCCGCTGTCAGATTGATTTTTACTTGAGAATTATTCCAGGAAGAATCCATATACTTAGAGCGTTCATCTATGGTATTGTTGATATGCAGATAGAAATTGTCCGCATCGTTCTCAATGGTTCCCGCTTTTTCTTTGGGAATATCTACCGTGGGAGCAATATATAAATCGCCACCAACAGAACTAACAGTGGACATCTCAAAGATAACTGATGTTAGTTTACCGCGAACAGTCGCATTATTGAACTCAGCATTTCCTCCCTTATCGATTCTCCAGCCAACCGCAGAAGAAACAAAAGGAGTAGATTGAAGGCTACCATTTTCACCGTCAATTAGCACACCATTAGTTGTAGAGCCAATCCATAGCGGACCGGTGATAGAACCGCTTGAAGCATCAATGCGGCCTTGGATTTGAGCATTCTTAGCAAATACATAACCAGCATCATTGACAATGAAATTATAGCCATCATTATCTTTCCCAGCAAAAAATCTTACGGGTGAACCTTCTTTGAGAAGGGCCGCGCCGGAATACATTCCTGTGCTATGGTTCTCACTTACTAGCTGATTTTCTTCAATTAGCCAGCCCGCAATTTTACCAGAGTTCGCAGTCATATCTCCATTGGGAGATACCATAAACTTTCCATTTACATAAAGAGAGTATTGAGAATCTGGCGAACCATTGATGTAGATAGGATATTCTCCATTGACTGCTTGTCCTATACCAAGTTTACCAACAATAGAACCACTTTGTGCTTCAATAGCACCACGGAGACTAATGTTGCCAGTGGGGTCAATATAGAAATTCTTGAAGTGAATGGAACCGCCATTTGATAGATTTATACGGGCGCCCTCAGAAGTAAAGTGATTTTCATCAATAGAGGGAAAAGAAGGCGGCGGGCTAATTGAGTCTAAGCGATTGCCAAATAGCTTATCAGCGGTCAAAGTGCCTGCGGCGATTTTATCACCGGTAATTGAGTTGGCTACAACTGAAGAAGCAACCACCCGGCCATCACCAATGACAACTTGCCCGTTTTCGTCTACCATACCTAAATCAATTAGCTCATTCGCGAGCACAAATGGAATAGCCAATTCAACCAGCACGATATCGCCCTTATACAACGAAGCACGAATAGCACTTACATCTGAGTTGCCGCCTGTGCGAGTATAACTGTAGTCTTCGAGAATGATTTGATCATTCTCAGGATCGCGTGAAATATAATTCAAATTGACTGTTTTCGTGGTATATGTCGCGGCTGATTGGCCCGTGCCATAACCTATCAGCACATCACTTACTGTAAAATTTACAGTCTAAGCGCTTCCTTCATCCCAAGAAGTTTGTGTCAATTCAATTTTGAAATCTGTTCCGCATGCTACTTCTTCTTGAGTTCCATCTGCATTATTTACCAATGCTTTGAACTCAATAGATGTAGGTGAAATAGGGGCCACAAGGCCCCGCACTATGGAAGAAACACTACATCTCAAACCATATTGCGGGCCTGCGGGACCAGCCGGACCAGGTTCGCCGGCAGGACCAGGCGTGCCTGATTCTACCGCCATAAAAGTTAGTGGTTCACTCCACATAGTAATAGGTTCGGGCATGGTCTTATTCCCCTCCTTTTGTTAGAACTGCTTTACAGTAATATGTTGCGCGGTCGGTCATAATGACAGAATAGGTTGTCTTAGTCTCGCCTGCGATATCAACCCATTCATCGCCCTCTTTCTTACACCATTGATAGGCGATAGTAGCACCAGCAGGTAAAGTAGTAGGTTGTTCGCCTTTGTATAGTGTAGCGGTAAGAACAGTTGTCGCTGCTACACCCTCTTTATATGTAATTCCTAAAGAAGATTCAATACGAATTTTATATTGTTGAAGACTATCTTCTATACCTTCAATAGTCAAACTACCAATTTGTCCCTTAGAAGCGTAAAAGCTACCATCCTCATACACACGGAATGGAGCCTGCTCACGAGACTGCGAATCGTTCGCGGCTGCACCAGTCCAAAAACGCAAATCATTAGCGGGAGTTTCTTTACCACTAATGCCGCTGCCAGTGCTTTTGCCCGCTTCTATGCCACCGACCAGCAACTCAGATTTTAGCCATAAATTGCCTTCATTTGTATTATAGAACGTCAAATTTTCTTCTGCGGTGCCATCATATAATCGCAATCCATAATAAGCAACGCCATCTTCTTCAACCTTGCCTAAATGAACTACCTTATTCTTTTCCGCATTGTAAATAACCAAGCCATCTGAGCCGCTCAAACTCAAAGCACCATCTTGTGCGGCGATTTGTAGGCCATTCCAGCCCAAATCTACAGCAGTAAAGCCATTAGCAATATACTGTAAGCCGTCTTGACTATAGCGGACATAAGTATTCAAATCAGGTCGCCCAAGGTCATCTGTAGCATAAGCATACAAACCTTCACTGTTCCACTGGAAAGACATGTTGTTGCCATTATAAATACGAATAACATTTGTATCCAGTTGGCCTGCGGTAATAAGTGCGGCATTGATACCATCGGGTGTAATAGCGGAATTCCACACTCTATTACCTAATTCATCTACGGAATTTGAACAGAAGATACCGCCGCCACGCAGTGCTACCTAACCATACACACCATTAGAATACGGTGTTTCATTTGTCAAAGTAATACCGCCTGTGTTGTCCATTGAAACCTTTGTGCGGGAGAAGTTGAATGAGACATTTGTTTGCGCGAGAGAGCGTTCAAAAATCGTAGGAGCAATTGTGCCGCTTGATGTAAAGCCGCCCGCAGCAATATCATAACTTCTCTTATTCACACGCATTGCTTCGCTGGATGCGGTAATTGTGCTAAACAGGTCTTCAAACTTTGTTTTGTAGTTCTGAATTGTTAGCTCATCTTGACTTGGGTCGTCCAAAGCCAATGTAATTCCGCTGATATAGCCTGTTGCCTTGAAAATAGACAAGCTGTAATCATTGATATAAGCAAGTTGTCCCAGTTCAACCGCTTCCATCTCATCGGGAATATTGGCCTTGCTGAGTTCATAGGAATACTTAGGTTGAGAGTTATCAAGTGCTACTTGTTTTGCGTCAAGATAAAGCTGGTCATTCGCACGAGAAACGCGGAAAGTCAGGTGGAAATAATCATTGAAGATATTAGAAACATTACAACGTTGGGTAATTTTGAAACTCACATAAGGTTTCCAGTCCCTCAGCAATGTTGCGTAATCTTCAAAGTTTTTCAAATAATCTGCATCTGTGCGTTGGTCTTGCGGGATATCAGCCTCAGAGGTAGTTTTATATATCGTAAATTCATCAGAAGTATAATTTACATTTCTGTAGTCAAGAAATACGCGAGGATACACATACGTTGCGGCCGAAGGATATTCTTCGATACCCGTAGTGATTTTTGCCTTAGTAGTGATTGAACTCTCGTAGTAAACACTGCCGCTCTTGTATGGATCATAATTGATACTATCATTATTGAGCAATGCGATGGGCTTGATTGTTCCATCGGCGGCCCGCAAGAATCCAAATACATATCCCGCATTAGGATATAATTTCATAGTCACCAAAGAACCCGCTAGCCCGCCAAAACGAGAAGTCAGGTTATTGGCTTCGCTGGCGCCGCCACCAAAGGCTTCAGCGCTATCGTAAACTGTAATGTATGTTCCATTTACCTTGACCTTTACCTTGGGATTCGCAGTATAGTCAATCTCTACAATAATTGTATTATTTGCTCCGTTATAACCGGTCAAGTCAAAGTAGTAGGCCACTGTGTCCAACCTAACCATCGCGGGCCCGCCAGTGAAATGCTCATCTGTTATATACGGGTTCAGAGGCTTAGTTAGGTAAAGTGGAAAGGTGTCTGTTATTGGGACTTTTGCTGCTAAAGGAGTAGACAAATCAATAATCGGATAATATGTTTTATTATCATTTGCTTGGTCCTCAGCATTAGCATAATAATAAGGAACTGTTTCTTCTTCAAATGCTTCGCTATCCCAAATGAAATGATTGCCACCATTATGTGCGGTTATCTTTACCAAAGAACCAGTATCATCATAAGAATCAGGAGTCCAATAGCCCTCTCTCAAAGCACCATTCATTTGACGTTCAAACTGGTTATTGAGAGCGGTCTTTTTCGCAAGCAACTCATCGCGGGCCGCCGTATTCTTATCTAATGTTTCCTTTAGCGTTTTTTCTTTCTCTTCGGCCGCTTTAGCTTTTGCTTCATTGACTTGCTCCAAGGTTTGGAATTTTTCCATAACCTTCTCATATTTATTCTTAGGAGAATACCATAGGTCAAAATAAACAACCGCACCAGTAGATACTTTTTCGCCCAACTTGGTGTTTTCTATAGAAGTATAAATATCTGTCAGGAATCCATACTCATCGATTACACCATAAAAGGTTGAATTATCTGAAGGAGCAGATACGCCAGAAACCTTCACTAAATCTGCGTAAGTGAAAATTGTGGCCGTGCTATATTTTATATCTTTATACGCCCTAATATCATAACCTTCTGCGAGAACGCCATCCAGATGAATGCTACACTTTACAATACCTTCCGCGGCCGAAGGAACAAACACACCACTATAGCGATTATTTACATCCTTGTGTAGCGGAGTAGTATAAATTTCATTCTCTGCCAAGGTCTGATACTGTAGATATTGCTCGTGTGCGGACGAGACGCCTTCGCGGGCAGATGTGGCATCCGCGGCCGCATCATTCAGTAGAACCGTTTCATTGGCTATCTTTTCTTCCAAGTCGGCAATTTGTGAGTTGTAATCCCGCAAATTCACCTTGTATTGTTCTACTTGATTCCTCTGAACGTCATTGATAGAACCAACAGAATAGAGATAATCGAAGTTCAGAATAAAATCATCTTGAATGGGGTTGCTCTCCGCGTCCGCGATGGATATATAATTTGTTTCCATCTTATCTGATTCGATAGGAGTGATATAGAGTTTGCTATACAACTCAGATGAATCAGATGTTCTGGAAATCGTTTGTAGATTATGTTGATAAGTAAGATGTAAGGGTTTATCCCCTTTGATAGCCTTATTGTAGAAAACCGCGGTGCGGCCTGTCTTCACTTGTCCATTTTCTACATATGTTCTCAAGAACCGACCGGCCGCGTCGGTTTTATATTCGTAAACACAAAACACGCCAAACATTTCAGCAATGTCCTGTGTGATATTATACTTATTGCTATTTGATGCTTCCATCAAACGAGACTTCTCTTCCAGTGTAGAAATAGCGCCAGGAATCAAAGTTTTAGATGTAGCACCCGAACCTTCCTCCAAAGCCCAAGAAGTAATGTGAATATCTTCATAAACCTTATCCGCGGCCCGCTCATTGGCATCCGTATAACTACTCCAATCCATTCGGATTTCATAACTCCACGGTGTAAGCCAATCAGTTATTTTGCCATTTTCATCTCGTTTGTTAGGAAATACTTTGTCTAACCAGTAGTTGATGGTAGGAAGTAAGTTCTCATTTGTTTCCCAATCATCTTTTATGGTTTGATCACTAAATTCAATCTTATATCCAACCTTGCCAAGTTCCGCAAAAGCCAAGCCAGAGCATTTGACTTGCTTCAAAACTTTGAAGTTGCTATCGCGGCCATCCGTTATTGAATCAATTATAAAGGGGTAAACCTTCGTTTCTTCCGGATACTGGATATAAACTTTCAATACTCGCGTATTTTCCGCCAGGACTCCGCTCTAAACATCTCTCCAACGTGGGTTCTCAATTCGAAGGTTTGTGCTCTGATCCACATAATAATATGGGATAGAGAATTCTAAAGATTGAGAACCGTCATCTTGAATAGTCAATGATGGAGAGACAACCTGTCCCAAAAAAGAATCGGCATAGGACTACAGGGTTCCAATAAAGTTGTCCTGTAGTCCATATACCTCAATCTTATATGGGCGGGCGTTTTGAGCTAAAACTAACTTTACATTCAAAGCTCCTCACTCCTTTTATCACAGATACAGATACCGATATTCTAATACAATGTTCTTCTTGTCCAACTCGACGAGAACATTATCTTTGATATTGTAGAGAAGATAACAAGTTTTTGGTTGGATGTCAAGATTGTCATCCAAACAACTTCCTCCCTCTACTTTTAGGTATTCTGAGAGCATCATTTCGCCACAATTTTCGCACAAATTTTCAAGATTTATGAGAACTGTGCCGATACTGTGCCGGCCGTATGTGATGAAGGAAGCATTGTCTTCGCCATTCATTTCAATTGTAAAGGTGCCAAGAGAACCATTACGAGTCCAACAGGTTCCATTCTGTTCGACAATATCGATTAGCAAATCGTTGCCTTCTGACGCGGGCGCACAGAAATTTAGCATCCAATAGTTTAGGTATTCATACCACTTTACTGTTTGTGCGTCACCTTTATAATCATAGATGGTTATACTGGAAGTTCCGAATACGCCAGTTTCTTGATTATAAAGTTCAGCATGTGTGCTAATGAATCGCAGGCCCGCGGCAGCCCAGGAGAGAACTGCTTGATGATGAATTTCTTCTTGGAGAAGAGATTGGAAATCTACCAAGTTGGCTCCGATTGTGTCTTTATAAGAGTAAGCAAGAGAAATAACATAGTTGATGAAATAGAACAATGCAGGGTTGGTATACTTCATTACATTAGTAATTTTTTCATCATAGTTGCGAATAAAGAACATACTATATTGACGGTCTGTACCAGCCGCGTTGATGCTATCGCGGGCAAAGTTGATGTAATACGGAGCAGTGGGCGTGATAGTGACAGGCTGGTCTTTTAGCGTCATATCTATAGGAGAAAGACGCTCAGACGCATTGTAAAGAACCATCTTGTATTTGTCTTTATCTTTGGTAGCGTCATATGTGTTCTGCGCGGCGATACCATCTTTGGTAAGATAGTATGTCGCGTCTCCTACATACAGTGCGTCTCCATTGGTGATAAAAGCATCTGTTGGCTTGTTGTTCAGTGCTGCTAAAATGTCTCTATATAGTGGAGAATCTAACATAATTCTATTGTCTGCTGTATCAGGTTGTCCAGCGACTGGTTTAGAACTAATATTTGTCTCATTATAAAAACTGGATGAAAGAGGAACATTATTTACATATGCCTTGCGAACGCTCTCTTGTGTAAGTGCGGCCGCCGTATCTATATAATTACTCTCGGCCCGCCAGAATGGATAATCCATCTCAAAGGAGATAGATGCCTCACCTTTGTAGATGTTTGTCTGAAAACTAACACCTTGAATAGTAATATCTTCTTGAAAAGGCACAAAGCTAAGAGTGACTACAGAAGACACTCGCGCATAACAATAGCGGCCAATCCGTTCATCAAGTATTAGTTTCCCATAGCGGCCAGGAATAAAATGTTTCTTGAAAGCAGAAAGTTGTTTCTCGGTCATTCCATCTGTGGCAAGTTTGAAGTTTTTCTTTCCTGCGTCAAACGTAGTGCCCCAGAAGTATTGACCATTTAGACCATTTACTTTGCTCGTTTCATCAGAAAAAGACGGTGAAGCGTCAGTGGAATGGCGGTCGCTGTCAGAGACAGCGACCAGCCCAAACTCACTGATATGCTTGCCGTCGAAGGAGAAGTCTATAAACTCCTTTTCCCAAGGCTGTAAACCTTGGGTCAATTCTTCGACTTGAAAGCCCATATAATCCTTTACCTCCTATTGACTCCTCGATTAGTAGCCTTAGAAGCGATAGTAGATAGTTTGTTGAACACATCCGTAGCCAGTTCATCAACATCATACTTATCGTCCAGTTTGTCAACGTGAATTACAACTGCGCCGGGATTGATATTGAGTTCAGAACCAGCATTGCGAGTGTTGGAGAAAGAGTAGGAACCGATGCCGCTCATAGCACTCAGTAAAGAGTTGCCGGTGAGGTTCGCGGCAAGAGTTTGATAGTTTTTGACCATATTGCGCAGTGCGGAAGTTTCACTGGCAGTGAATACGCCTTCGCCTTTGTGGAGAATTGCAGGCGTATCATCAGACTCGATGAAAGCACCGGAGGCCGCGTAGAGAGAATTGGCAAATAGATTCTTTTTGAGAAGAGCCTTGCCAGAAGAACCGCCGCCAGTTTTTGCGGTAGAAGGACTACTATTGGTGTCATTTTTTACTGTGGTCGTAGCCTTACCAAGGCCCGCGGGTTTTGGTGTTCTATCCCAATATTTTAATGTAATGGTCACAGAACCAGAGGCTAAAGCAGTAATAGTTGAACCACTTACAGAGCATTTAGAAGTATCCGAAACATCGAAACCACCTTGAACAAATCCAGGATAGCAGTTCCAACTAATCGCTCCAGATTTACCAACTTCCAAGCTACTGGGACCAGAAGGAGAGCCGCCATTAGATTTACCCTTGGAGTTGCCTGTGGTAACCAAGCCCCTATAAGTAATACGTAGCCATTGCTTTTTAGAAGAACCGCTACCATCTTTATCGCCACTTGTATTGCCGCCACCACCCGCACCGCCGCCTGAACCAGCTGCGTTG